>Ga0326727_10009402_pt1 | contig 24085 bp, 23 predicted proteins | sample MB2enrmetagenome_FD_207643 | JGI IMG/M metagenome (GOLD analysis project Ga0326727, IMG submission 207643) | Lab enriched peat soil microbial communities from McLean, Ithaca, NY, United States - MB29MY | ecosystem: Environmental > Terrestrial > Soil > Wetlands > Peat | place: USA: New York... | reverse complement strand
CCCAATGTAGCTGAATATCGCTTCTTGCCGCTCGTCGTCTCCGCGCATGTCTACTTTTTAAACCATGCCCCTGTGGAAACAACGTGCTAGCTACGATCCCCATGCCTTTTTTCAGCAAGCTGTAAAGTCGTGCCCTGTTACAAAACCTTGCCGGTTCGTCCCTTGGGCAGCCGGACCTGAGCTTACTTGATATTCATCTTCGCGAAATGGGTGGGAAGCCCGCACCCTGTCTAATGGGCCGGATCAATCGGCGAAGAGTTCGAATGCCTTGGCGATGCGCGCGGGCAACTCGGCCGGCTCGTGCGGCAGGTTCTGGCTGATCTCCAGCACCACCGCCGGCGGTGCCGCCAATGCATGGATCGACTTTACCGCGGAGGTCCAGTCGATCGTGCCATCGCCGGGCCACAGGTGCTCGTCCTTTTCGGCGTGGTTGTCGTGCGCGTGGATGGAGCAAATCCGGCTGCCGAAGGTAGCCATCGCATCCGCCACGCCCACTGTCATATGTGCATGGCCCATGTCGAGGCAGACGCCCACGTTGTTCAGGTGGCCGATGGCGAGAATCTGCATCAGGTGTTCCGGCGTTGTCGCTTCGTTCAGAATGTTTTCCACCAGCAGCTTTACGCCCAGGGGATGCGCAAATGCGCCGAGATGTTCCAGGGCCGTTAGCGCGTACTCGATGGTCCGCTGCGACCACGCATCGGTGCGTTCGCCCAGATGGACCACCATGTTGCTGAACGGAATGTGCTCTGCCGACTCCAGCGCGCGCTTGACCTCATCCATGGAGTCGATGCGCCGCGCCTTTTCCGGGTGGAGCAGATTCACGGCGGGCGCGCCCGCGCGGCCCATCTCCCGGTCGGGGTAGAGCGGCGCATGCATCGAGAATGCCTTCAGAGGATTGGAGCGAAACCACGCGCCCAGTTCCAGCACGGTTTCCCGGCTCTTGTAGTTGAAGTGCTGCCGGGCGGCAAAGATCTCAACGCCCTCGGCCCCGGACCGGCCGGCCAACTCCAGCAGGCCGGGATGCAGCCTCTGGTTCAGGAACAGATGAGTGGAAAGAACACGCAAGATGCTCAAAAGAATCCCCCGCGTCCGAGGGTCAAGTTGGGCTCAGCGGACGCTGCACCTATTTTCTCATCTTTCCAATCGGGGGCGGCAGATGGGCAGGTATCCAACACGCGGCGGCGGATGGCAGGGCCGTCGATTTTATTCTCCTGTTCATCGCAAGCGGGACTCGGAATCGCAACCAGACGGTTGCGGCCCCGAGTCCCGCAAGCGCACTTCTGGGGAAGCGCTACTTCACGAATTGTTGAAGCGCGGAAATAGCGTACCTTGCAACGCGTCGATCATATCCGCAGATCAACCGGTGTGGGCCCGGTGTGCCGGCCAATGCTCTCCTGTTTCTGGAGATCGTTCTTCCGCGTTGGAAGACGACTGGCCTGACACAAGATGTGGGATGCGCTGGGCGCGGCCGGGTTGTCCGGATGCGAAGAATGTTTTTGAGGGGGCGGGAACTTGGACGCCCATCCGGGCCGGCTGCATGAGGGCTTTTCGTGGGGTATTACAGGAATACAGGATGTGCGAAGCTGTGGTTCTGTAACTATTTTCTTTATAAGGTATTGATTCTTATGGGGAATTTGTAGAGTTGCAGGATTACAGCGCGATTTTCATCTCTGTTTCCGGGCGGGTTGGGGAGGTTTCCCGGCGGTGGGCGATTCTCCGTTTGAGGCGGGTGCGGCTCTTTTCCGATGCCTCAATCAGATTGTGCGCCGGGGGTGGGGAATGATCTGCAAAGGTGCTGCGGGCGATTTGGCAAGTTGGCGGGGGAAGTGCATTGCGATCGCAGGCCGCCAGTAACTCAACTCAGCTTCGAACACTGGTCCCGCGAGCATGGCTTCCGGGGCAGTTTTCTGCTGCAAATGGCCAGCGCTCTTTTCGGGAGCAATGCTTGCCTGCTGGCTTTTGACAGCGAGGAACCTTCACCCCACGGACGAAGACCTGTCCGCGGGGACCCCGGACCTGGGGCAACCAGAGGTTGTGGCTCAGAGAAAGTTCGTGGAACCCGGGCCACCCGCCACCCGGAAAGAGTTGGACTCCTCGGGTGCCATCGAACTCCGTATTCATTGCGAAGGGCAACTCCGCGGTAACCTCAGCATTGGCGACGATACGGGAGTTGATCAATCCTGTAAGCAAGATACGACGATTTGCCTCAGGATCTGATTTACCATTTGATGAAGAGTTCAGGCGATGAAAAAGACATGTGTATCTTTCGCGTTGATTTTCTTTTGCGGAATACTGAGAGCACAAACGCCACTTTCACAAGACGAAGCGCTGAAGCAGATGTTCGGAAACTATGACGCTAGTACAAAGACAGCAACACTTTCTTGCACAGATACGCAGAGGATTGACAACTCGAAAATGCACGGCTCTTGGTGGCCTTGCTACGGAGATTCCTCAGTGGTTTCTGTTGAAATTATCCTCATGGCGACCGTTCCGACATGGACAGATCGAAAGCACAAGATTGAAGAGACATATCTAGTTACAAGGGCAGTGCCTGCTCATGCCGCTTCTGGGTTTGATTGCCATTCCTGTGAACCGGCGATTGGGGTTGCTCAATTTGTCTGGCAAGATCAGAAGTGGAAATTGGAGAGAGCGAATGCGACCGTCGGTTTCTATGGGGCATGGGGCGGTCCGCCTTTTTTGGATTTAGTGGCCATTGGTCCATCTCAATTTGGGATTCTGCTTTCTATAGACTTCGGCGGCCAAGGTTACATGTTTGGGTCTAAATGGCTCTTGGCTCCTGTCGGAAAGACTGTTGCTGAAGTATGGAAAATACAAGACGAGCAGGACAATTCTGGAGCTTACGATCCCAAGGGCGTTGATGGACCATCGATTCAATATCGTTCTGCTGCCGCCATTCGATTTGGTTGCATCTTGAGTGACAGTTGCACAAACGGGAATGGGTACTTCGACATTGAAGTAATTTCGCGAGGACTGGATGAGAGTGGGCCAAATAGGTCGTTGAAAGCTCAGAACTGGACGGATGTTTATCAGTTCAAAGACGGGAAATACAAGTTGGTTCGGCACCAAAAGTTCGTTGAAACGAAGGCGGGTCTAAATCGGGGAAGATAAGCGGCAACTTCATGCCCGAGTGACCGCCAATGCGGAGGTTTGGAAAGGCAACCGCCGATGTTTCGACTCCGCTGCGCTGCGCTCAAATTTGACAGGCATTTTGTTTTGGGAGCGAGCGAGTTATTGCCAATGCGGACGCTTCCTTGATACTGCCTTATATTCCAACTTTGCGGGTGTTAAAAGCGGTGGACCAGCCCATTTGGTTTGGCGTGGTAATCGAAAGGCCCGCGGTTAAACAGGCTGCGGAAAAACTCTTGCCAAACGGGCTTTGTAACAGGGCCCGACTTCAGTCGGGCCGATAAACCATCTGGAATCAGCGGGGCTTTAGCCCCTGAGGGAAGTTTCTCAGACTCTGCGATGGCAAACATGCCTTTTTCCGCAGCCTGTTTAGCCGCCTATCTTGCAATTCAGCGCTCAGGGGCCTGAAGGCCCCTGCTCCCTCCGGGGCGGCCATCCAACAACAAGCCACCCTTCTATCCGCCCCTACAGGGCGGAATCCACACGATATGCATCTCTCTCCCAGGGTTTCGTCCGCGGATGCGGACTTCACTCTGGGCGATTCTCTGCGGCTCCCTACGGGAGCAATGCTGGCCTGCTGGCCTTTGACAGCGAAGGGTCTTCACTCTGGGCTATTCTCTGCGGCTCCCTACGGGAGCAATGCTCTCGCGATTGCCCGCTTGCCGGTGTTACAGCAGCTTTTTATTGATCCGGAAAGAAAGTAGTGACATCGGATTCCCATCCATTTCCGCAAAAAACGCGGAAATGGACGGAAATTCCAGACAGTATTTAATTGCTAAGTCAATAGGGTTACAAAGCTACTTGGCTGCGAAGGCGTCGGCTCCCTTGTTCAGTTCCGACGCGTCGAGCGCGCGCGGCGCGATCTCTACGCGATAACGGAAGGTGGCCGACTCGCCCTTTTCAATCGCATACTTGAACGGCGGCTGCTTGGGATCGAAGATGCTGCGGCCCAGCGGGTTGGCGGCGAAGAGCCCGTAACCGCGCGCGTGCCAGTAGGTGGGGTAGCCGGGGTTCCTGGGATGGTCGAAGATCGCAATCGAGTCCACATGATCGCCCGTGTGGCCGGTCAACACGCACCAGCGCCCGCGCGTAGCCCACACTTTGCCGCCGCGCACGCCTTCGCTGGTGAGGTACTCGCCGGTGGGCGGGGCAACGCCGGGAATCTCGGCGGTTGCAGCCACCGTTGTGGCCACGCCGTTGGCGTCGGTAAAGGTTCCGCCCTTCTCCTCGGGCGACTCCAGCCAGCGCGCCACGCGCATGCCCAACATGCCTTCCTTGTCGTCGTTGAAGACCACCTTGTCGAGCGCCTTCAGCGTAGCCGTGACGTCGATAGACCGCACGCCGTTGCGCTCCGAGAAGACGTACGTCGTGGTCTCGGCCAGAATCTTGTCGCCCTTGCCGGTGATCCAGGTGGACTCTGTGGTGAGTTCGCCCGCGTGCAGGCCGCTCTTTGCGGAGACGATGCGGTCAAAGACCACCGTGCCCATCTTTTCGCGGTTCTCCGGCTTGATGGCCTCGGAGTTGTTCCAGAAGTCGAAGCCGTTGGCGTTGCCGTAGTTGAACCAGAGGCCGTCGTGGTGCGGGTGGTCGGTGCGCTCGCCGGGACGAGGCTCGAGGGGCCAGCCGCGCGTTACGGTGACGCCGCCGGCGTCCACCAGCGGATAGAGCACAGGCTTCTTCAGGTTCACCGGCCAGATGTAGGAGGTGAACGGCTTGCCGTCGATGGCGATGTCCACGCGGCGGGCGGCCTCGTCGGCCTTTACCACCACACCCTTGCTAATGCCCTTATTGGGCGCAGGCGCTTGCGCGCCTGCGCCCTGGGCCACACCGGCAACCGTGCCAGCCGCCAGTGCGATGCCTGCAGCCAGCAGGAGGAAACTGCCCGGCCTGGAACAGGTTGCATAAATGGATTGGAAGCAATCAAAAACATCCCTCAGGGGCTGAAGCCCCGGTTTTCTTGCTTCATTTGCGGCACGGCTAAAGCCGTGCCCTTTCAAAACCCGATTTATGCAACCGGTTCTACGCATAGACCTTGCCTCCTGCCATCACCTGCTGCGTTTTCTCGTCGAAGGTCACCTTCTGCCCGGTCTGAATGGCGGCCACGTTCATGCACAGCGCGATCGAGTGGCTGTAGCCGGCTTCGATGGACGCGTTGGGCGTCTTGCGCGAACGCACGCACTCCATCCAGTTGCGCATGTTGGCGCTGGTCTGCGGGTCGCGGCCCGTGTTGGCGCCGGTGGATGCTCCCTCGACGTGCTCCACCAGCGACATGCTGGGCAGCCTGTTCTCCTTCATCTTCATCTCCGCGGCTTCGCGCGCCGTCATGCCGCCGGTGGGCGTCACGGTTTGCTTGTCCATGTCGATCATGCCGCCGTTGGAGTAGTAGAGTTCCTTGACACCGCCGGCCGAGTTGGTGAACCGCGAGGTGTACTGCACCTGGAAGCCCTTGGTCATGTCGTCCAGCGGACCGTAATCGAAGACCGCCGTCATGGTGTCCCAGTTCTGGCGTCCGTCCTTCCACAGGTAGATGCCGCCATTGGCCACGCAGGAGCGCGGATGCGGCAGTCCGGTAAACCAGTGCACCGTATCGATCTGGTGGACTAACCACTGGTCGGGAATGCCCGACGAGTAGGGCCAGAAGAGGCGGAACTCAAGATACTTGCGCGCGTCGAAGGGCACCATCGGGTAGTCCAGCAGGTAGCGCTTCCAGTCCGTGTCGGCTTCCTTCAGCAGCGGCACCACATCGGGACGGCGCCAGCGGCCGGGCTGGTTCACGTTCCAGCTCATCTCTACCATCACGATGTCGCCGAACGCGCCGGACTTGATGTACTCGGCGGCCTTTTGATAGGCGGGGGTGGAGCGGCGCTGCGTGCCTACCTGCACAATCTTGCCGGTCTTGTGCACGGCGGCGCGGAAGCGGCGCGCGTGCGCCATGGTGTGCGCGGTGGGCTTTTCAACGTAGGCGTCGCGCCCGGCCTCAACGGCCTCAACGCCATGCAGCGCGTGCTGGAAGTCGGCGGTGGCAATCAGCACCGCGTCCACGTCCTTGCGCGCGTAGAGTTCGTCGTTGTTGCGGGCCGTGGCCACCTTGCCGCCACCCAGCTTGTCAATGTAGGCAACGCCCTGCTCGCGGCGCATGCTCCACAGGTCGGAGATGGCCGAAAACTCGAAGTTCAACTCCTTGGCGTGCTCAAGGAAGGCCGGGATGAGAGATCCCTTCATGCGGTCGCCGCAGCCCACCACGCCCACGCGCACGCGGTCGTTTGCTCCCAGGATTGCGCCGTAGCTCCTGGCGCTCGACGCCAGTGCGGTGGCAGCCAAGGCAGTGCCCCCCACCTTCAAGAAATCCCTGCGATTGGATTCATGCAAAGTCATCTTTCGACCCTCCGTGTGGTCGTTTTTTCCGATCGTCGTATTCTTCAGCCGGACCGGGAGATGCCGAGAAGATCTCACCTTGTTCCGTTGAGGCGGCCGCGAGGCGCTTGCCTGCGGACAATTCATGGTCAGACCACAGGGGCACTACCGTCAAGTGTATTTCCGGAGAGATTTTCGGCCATTTTTGCCGGGAGTTTGCGCAACTCTAAAATGCCTTCTCGCCGAATCGGCCAAAATCGAATACTCTTGGCAAGGACAGGCATGGACAGAATTTTCTCCTACATTCGCAAGGCCCTTTGGCAGGCCCTCGATCACGATGTCGTGAACACGGCCAAGGCGGCGGCGTATTCCGGGATGCTGATGTTCTTTCCCGCCCTGCTTGTCATCACCACACTACTGGCCCAGGTGCAGGAAGGGCCCACGCTGGCCGGCGAGTTCCGCGCCGTGTTTGAGCAGTTTCTGCCCGCCGACACCATGGACCTGATGCAGTCCTACGTGCTTAGCCGCCGCATTTATTCCGGCCAGATTATCCTCTCCGCCAGCAGCCTGAGCATCTTCGCGAGCCTGGGCATGATGCTGTCGCTGATGGAGGGCTTCCGCCGCGCCTACCATCTGCCGATGACGGGCTGGAACTTCTGGAGCCGCCGATTGCGCGCGCTGTTGCTGGTTCCCATCGCCCTGATCCCGTTGTCCATCGCCACGCTGGTGATCGTCTTCGGCCATCAGATCGAGATCTGGATGATGGAGAACTCCGGCCACGAGATGCGCCACATCGTGCTGTTCTTCTGGCGCATGGTCCGCTGGCTGATCTCGCTGCTTACCAGCACCTCGGTGCTGACGGCCATCTACCACTTCGGCACGCGCCGCAAGGAACATTGGGCGTGGGTTGCGCCCGGAGCCCTGGCCGGTACGCTCATCTGGTTCCCGTCCACCCTGGCCTACGGCTGGTATGTGACGCGGATCGCCGATTATTCCATGTTTTACGGTTCTTTCGGCGCGGGCATCGCCACGCTGGTGTGGCTCTATATCACGTCGTTCAGCGTTCTGCTGGGGGCGGAGTTGAACGGCGTTCTCTACCGCGATCGCCAGAACCAGACGATCCACCCCTGATTGCATTTTGGCGGTTTGCGGGATTCTTGCGTTCCGCACTGTCTGTGACCGTTCTCACCGACTGTCCTGCGATGCGAGCCCCATCATGGTAAGGGGAGTATGTCGATCACAGGCGTGTACAATCAAGTGGGCCGTCCCCTGCAGAGTTCTTCTTGCCTGACTGTTCCCCCTTTTTCACCCAATTTCGATGCATCTTTGGAGTCACTTCGATGTCGTTTGCTGAACTCAGCCTCTCCGAGGCACCGTCCCAACGCCGCGCGAAGATCGTAGCTACACTCGGCCCGGCCTCCAACACCGAACCCGTCTTCCGCAATCTCGTCCGGGCAGGCGTCGACGTCGTCCGCCTCAACTTTTCTCACGGCACGCATGAGGAGAAGCTGGCTCTGATCCAGATGATCCGCAAGGTCAGCCGCGAGGAGCACAAACCGCTCTGCATTCTCGGCGATCTGCAGGGCCCCAAGATCCGCACCTCGAAGCTGAAGGATCACCAGCCGGTGATGTTGAAGGCCGGCGGCCGGCTCACGATTACGCCGCGGGAAGTTGCCGGGACAGCTTCGATGGTCGGCACCACCTTCAAGACCCTTGCTGAAAACGTCGAGCAGGGATCGCGCATTCTGCTCTCCGACGGGCTCATCGAACTGCGCGTGCATGAAGTAGTGGGCGACGATGTGGTTTGCGAGATCATCAACGGCGGCATGCTCGGCGAAAACAAGGGCATCAACCTGCCCGGCATTCCCGTGCGCGTGCCCTCGCTTACTGAGAAGGACACCGAGGATCTGGAGTTCGCGCTGAAGAACGGGGTGGACGCCATCGCCGTCTCCTTCGTCCGCACCGCCGAGGATGTCCGGCTGGTCCGCAACCGCGTGGCTGCCTACGGCGGCGAAACCTGGATCATTGCCAAGCTCGAAAAGCCCCAGGCCATCGAGCATCTGGACTCCATCCTGGAAGCAGCCGACGGCATCATGGTGGCGCGCGGCGATCTGGGCGTGGAAGTTCCTCCGGAGAAGGTTCCGGCCATCCAGAAGCAGATTATCCGCCGCGCCGCCGAGTACTCGAAGCCCGTTATCACGGCTACGCAGATGCTGGAGTCGATGATCGAGAATCCCCGGCCGACGCGCGCCGAGGTTTCCGACGTGGCCAATGCCGTTTACGACGGCACGGACGCGGTGATGCTCTCCGGCGAGTCGGCGGTGGGCAAGTACCCGGTGGAAGCTGTCGCCATGATGGCCCGCATCGTGAGCGAGGCCGAGCGCCACATCAAGCAGGAGAACTACTCCGCAACCCGCCTGCAGACGGCCAGCCTTTCCATCGCCGAGACGATTTGCGAAGCCACGGCCCACGCCGCGGACGATCTGGACCTGCGCGGCATTGCGCTGTTCACCGAATCCGGCGCAACGGCCCGCCAACTGTCGAAGTACCACCCGGCGGCTCCGATCTTTGCGCTCAGCCCCGTCGAGATCACCATTAACCGCCTCAACCTGCTGTGGGGAACCACGCCGGTCCGCTGCCCCAAGGTGAACTCCACCGAAGCGCTGGTGGAATGCGCCGAGAGCCTGCTGGAACAGCACGGTTACGTCCGCTCCAAAGAGGTGATCGCCATCGTCGCCGGCACCCGCACCAAGTCCGGCTCCACCAACTTCCTGCGCCTGCACGTGATGGGCGAGCACAACCTGGAGGGCGTGCGCTTCTTCGCTCCCCACGAGGCCGAGCCCGAGCCTCCCGCGCCGGAGCCTGCGACGCCCGCGGCCAAGCCCCGCCGCGCCGTCAGGACAAAGCGCAAGTAACCGAGGCCGATACACAGGAAAAGCGCCATCCAGCCGGGTGGCGCTTTTCTTTATGGCGCGACAAGGATTGCGGGGCGGCGATTGGCGCGCGCCACTCAGGGCAATTGCATGAGCGATAGGAATCCTAATAGGCAACGGTTTTGAAAGGGCACGGATTTATCCGTGCCGTTCAATGCCCCTTTGAGTGCTGGGCTTTAGCCCCTGAGGAATGTTTTTTCTGTCGCAAACCTTCCCTCAGGGGCTAAAGCCCCGTTGATTCCAGGTGGTTTATCGGCCCGACTGAAGTCGGGCCCTGTTACAAAGCCCGTTTGGCGAGAGTTTTTCCGCAGCCTGTTTAGCCGCCGAGGGATGGTTTTGAATCCTCCAGACGTCCCTCAGCGGCTAAAGCCGGTACGATTTTCGCCCCTGTTTCGGCACGGATCAATCCGTGCCCTTTCAAAACTAGTGAGGATGCGTTTGCCCTGTTGTCCTGGCGCGGTACTGCTCCGCGCAAGCTCAAAGCGTTTACTATGTGTACAGGCTCAACAGCCCTTCTCAAGAAAAGTCAGTGGTTGGCGCGGAACTGTGGATTTGGGAAACGGCATGTCCGCCGATTCCTTCCTGTTGCCGCAGGTGTCTTTATTCGGAAGCCCGGAAAGGAACTCGCCATGAAGTACGCCGGATTGCTTGTGATGCCCGCCGGATTGTTTCTTGCTCTGGCCGCGCTTGTGCTGTTCGCCGACCCGGTGGAACGCGGCGCTTTCGTTGTCTGCGGACTGGCCGTCGAAGCCCTTGGCCTGGGCGTAGCCGTACGCGGCCACATGCTGGCCCAGAGAGGAAGCCACCTATGAACTGTGCCGCCGCGCCCCTTTCCGACGCTGTCTTCGCCCTGGCGCTGGGCCTGCTGCTGATGTCACCTCTGGCTATTGCCGGATTGGCCCTGATCAATGTCGGCCTCGGCCGGACGCGCTCCGCCGCGCAGGCCCTGCTGGGCAACCTGGCCATGGCCGCTGTCGCCGTCGTCCTCTTTGCCATTCTCGGTTCGGCCTTTGCCGGCTGCCTGCCGGGCGGCGCGGGACACATCCTGCAGATCGCCGGGAAGCCCTGGAACCTGCTGGGCGCGGGGCCGCTGTTTGCCGGCGGGCTGGCCACGGCTCCGGCGCAATCGCAGCTTGCACTGCTGTTTGAACTCATCGCCGTAGCGCTGGCCGTCTTGCTGCCCTGGGGTTCGGGCGCGGATCGCTTGCGCCTCTCGGCCGGTTGCGCCATCGCCGCTGTGCTGGCGCTGGTGGTCTTTCCTGTCGCCGCTTTTTGGACGTGGGGCGGCGGATGGCTGGCAGCGTTGGGCGTGAACTTCGGACTAGGCCAGGGTTTTATGGACGCGGGCGGCGCAGCCACCGTGCACGTCGTCGGCGGCATCTCCGCACTGGCCGTTATCTGGATCGCCGGACCGCGCCGCGGCAAGTTTCCCAAGGAAGGCTTCTCCACGGCCATGCCCGGCCATAATGCGGTCTATGTACTCTTCGGCTGCATGGTTGCGCTGGTCGGCTGGATGGCCTTCAATGCCGCTGGAGCGCTGCTCTGGGTGCACGCTCCGCTCGGGGCTCTGGCGCAGGTAGCGCTGAATACGGTGCTCTCGGCCTCCATCGCCCTCGCGGCCACCTTCACGGTTACGCGCATTCGCTTCGGCAAGCCGGACGCCAGCCTCTGCGCCAACGGCTGGATGGCCGGACTGGTGGCCTCCAGCGGGGCCGCCGCCGCGGTTTCGCCCGCCGCCGCGCTGTTCATCGGCATGGTGGCCGGCATCGCCACGCCGCTGCTGGTGGAGCTGTTTGAGCTGGCACTCTCGATCGACGACCCCTCCGGCGCGGTCTCCGTCCACGCCATTGCAGGCATTTGGGGCATCTTCGCCGCGGGCCTCTTCTCCGACCGGCCCGGACAGCTTGTGGCGCAACTGGCGGGGATTGCCACGCTGCTCGGCTTCTTTCTGCCGCTGGTCTACTTCCTGTTCCTGGCGCTCAACCGCTTCGTTCCCTTCCGCGTGGACTCGGACGGCGAGCGGATCGGCATGGACCTGCACGAACTGGGCGGCGGCGCTTATCCTGAGTTCGTCATCCACCGCGACGAGTCCTACCGGTAGAGCAAAACCGGAGTCAACACCCGGTGTGGAGAGCATCGAGGGTGGGGCACCCGGCGGCGGGACAGGGGCTGGGCTTAGATGTGCTTTTGCCCGGCGTTCGCGGGCCAGAGCATCTTGACCAGGATGCTGACCGCGATGGTGATGAGGATGGCCGCGATCTGCGGATGCGCGGGCCAGACGGCCTTGGTAAGACCGGAAAGCCAGACGCCGAGGCCGGCTGCGGTGGCGATGAGCGTTGCCGCAAGGGTGCTGTTCATCGAAGGATTCATGGGACGACAGTCTCCTCTTTCCGCATTTTACGTCCCTTCAGGAGGGAATGTTCCCCGGCGCGGAGGGAGTTTTTGCGGCTGCCCGGAACGGCAAATCGGCGCACAGAGCCGGTGTACCGGGTTCGGGAGTTCCGCCGGGCGCGATAAGCTAGAAGGCAGGAGATCGGAACCCCAACAAGACATGGCCAACTACAAGTACTCGACCCTTGCCATCCACGCCGGGCAGCAGCCGGACCCGCAGACAGGCGCTGTGAACGTGCCTGTGTATCTGACCTCGACGTTTGAACTGACCGGCATCGGGACCGACCGCGGCTGGGACTACTCGCGCGCGGGCAACCCCACCCGCGACCGTCTGGAGACGGCGCTGGCCGCTCTGGAAGGCGGCACGAGCGCGCACGCCTTTACGACGGGCATGGCGGCGCTTTCCGCGCTGTTCGCGATGTTGAAGGCCGGCGACCACCTGCTCTGCTCGAAGGACGTGTACGCGGGCACGGTGCGGCTGCTGGACCAGATCGTGAGCGGCTACGGCATCCAGATTGAATATGTGGACACGAGCGACCTGGCTGCCGTGGAAGCGGCCTTCAAGCCGAACACGAAGCACGTGCACATCGAGACGCCCAGCAATCCGCTGATGGTGCTGACGGATATTGCCGCGGTGGCGAAGATCGCCCATGCCCACGGGGCAGAAGTGAGCGTGGACAACACGTTCCTGTCGCCGGTGCTGCAGAGCCCTCTGGCGTTGGGCGCGGATATCGTGATGCACTCCACGACGAAGTACCTGAACGGCCACTCGGATGGGTTGGGCGGCGTGCTGATCGGCTCGAAGCCGGAACACAAGGACCGCTTTCTGCTGGTGCAGAAGGCGGCCGGCGGCGTGATGTCGCCGTTCGAATGCTTCCTGGTGCTGCGCGGGATCAAGACGTTGCCGTTGCGCGTACGCCAGCACGAAGAGAACGGCCGCGCCATCGCCGAGTATCTTTCCACGCATCCCAAGGTCGGCAAGCTTGCCTATCCGGGACTGAAGACGCATCCGCAGTACGAACTGGCCTGCCGGCAGCAGAAGGGCTTCGGCTCGATGATGAGCTTCGAGGTCAAGGACCGCGAAGATGCGGCGCGGTTCCTGGGCGCGCTGAAGATCTTCATCAACGCCGAGTCGCTGGGCGGGGTGGAGTCGCTGGCCTCGCACTCGGCTACCACCACGCACGCCTCGGTGAGCGCGGAGACGCGGGCGAAGATGGGCATTAACGAGGGCCGTATCCGCCTCTCCGTCGGCATTGAAGACAAGGAAGACCTGATCGCCGATCTGGAGCAGGCTTTGGCGGCGGTGTAAGGACGCCGATGCCGGAAGCAATGCTGCTGTTGGGAATCGATACGTGCGGCCCGTCGGGGTCCGTCGCTCTGGGGCGGCTGGACGGGCGCGGCGTGGAGATTCTGGGCGAAACGGAACTGGAAGGACGCAACTACTCGGCCACGCTGGTGACGGCGGTGGCCGGGTTGCTGGAGCAGGCCGGAGTTACGCTTGCGGCGGTGCGCGGCATTGTGGTGGTGAACGGGCCGGGCAGCTTTACCGGGGTGCGCGTCGGCCTGAGCACGGCCAAGGGGCTGGCGGAGGGCGCGGGGATTCCGGTGGTGGCGGTGTCGCGGCTGGAGGTGCTGGCGGGCAAGGCCGGCGCGGCCTCGGCGGCCCTGGATGCGCACCGCGGCGAAGTCTACCTGCGCGTGGAGCGGATGGGGCAGGAACCGGAGGAGTTGCTGGCCGGCGAGCGTGAACTGGCCGGGATTGCCCTGGTTCCGATGCGCGTGGCCGTCTGCGACGAAGGCGCGGCCAGTCTGTTGGCGGCAGCATGGCCGGAGACAGAGCTGGTCAACTGCACAGCGCCGCTGGCTTCCGACGCTCTGCGCTGGTGCGCGGCCCGGCCGATGGGCGCGGGCGGCACGGATGCGGCGTTGCTGGATGGGCACTACCTGCGCCGCTCCGACGCCGAAATCTTCGGCGAAGCGGCAGCCAATGGAGCCCAGCGCGCATGAGCGCGGACGCACAGGCTCTCCATGTGCGGCCGATGCGCGCCACGGACGTGGATCGAGCGCTTGAAATCGCAAGCAATCTGGCGGAAGCGCCGCACTGGACGCGGGCGGCGTATCTGGTGGTTCTGGACCCGCTGGCCGCGCCGCCGCGCATTGCGCTGGTGGCGGAGGCGGGCGAACCCGGGCGCAGGCGGCTCTGCGGCTTTGCGGTGGCCAGCGTGGTGGGCGAGGAGAGCGAACTGGAGTCGATTGCCGTGGCCGCGGACTGCCAGCGGCAGGGCGTGGGCCGGCGGCTGCTTACGGCGCTGGCCGCTGCGGCCCGAGAGGCCGGAGCCCGCGCGATGCTGCTGGAGGTAAGGGCCTCGAACGCGCCGGCGCTCGGCTTTTACCGGTCGCTCGGATGGAGCGAATGCGGACGGCGGCCGCGCTACTACGCAGACCCGGAAGAGGATGCGTTGCTGCTGCGGTTGCCCCTGGATTAAGCGCCGGGAAGCCCCCCTTCCGCATGGCATCCCTCCCCGCAAAACCTGCATCTACTGTGACACCAGTCACGCATCAGTGTGCTGGAAGGGGAAATTCACAGGGTCAAAGTATTTTTGCCTGTTTTGGCTCTTGCCCGTTGTCTAGAGGCGGCGCTATATGTAAAAGTTCTGTTACTCGGTCACGGTTTTTTAACTCAAGGAGGTGCTGGATGGACGAAGTAAAGGATCTGACGCTGAGCGAAGAAATCTCTCGCTTGCAGACGGAACACCATCGCTACGCTCAGCGGCTCGAAGAACTGCTTCAGAAGCCCTACTTAAGTGAAGACGAACAGCTTGAGGAAATTCGTCTGAAGAAACTTAAACTTCATGCCAAGGACCTGATCTGCGCGCTGGAACGGCGCACGATGGCCGTGGCATAAACCAGGCAGCCGATAGAACGCCGGCGGCAGCACGGCCCCTTCGAGGCCCGTCAGGAATGCGGGTGGGTGCGGTGCGGCCCGCGGATGGGCAGCCTGCCGGCAGAGTGGAGTCCCGCCTTGGCCAGGAGAGATGGCTGGGGCGGGTCAGCCATTTGCTGCTGCGAACGGGCGACGCCCGGGCAACTGCTGCCAGCTGTACTGAGTTGCACGGCCTGAACCAGGGCGAATGACCGTATAATCGTTAGGACAATGGTCCGAGACGGTTATATCTACGGTTTGAGCCTGCTGGCGGTTGCGGCCGCAGTGGCATGGTTTACGGGCGGCTGGGCGTGGAGCATCGCGCCGGTGGTTTTTGCCGCGTTCTTTTTGTGGTTTTTCCGCGATCCCGAGCGGGAGATTCCCACGGGAGCGGGTCTGGTTGTGTCGCCGGGCGACGGATTGGTGACGGAGACGGTTACCATCCATACGCCGGAGGGCGATCGCCAGCGCATCAGCATCTTCCTGAGCATCTTCAATGTGCACGTGAACCGCTCGCCCATCGGCGGAGTGCTGACACGCGTCCATTACCAGAAGGGCCTTTACCTGAACGCCATGAACCCAGCCTCGGCCGAGCGCAACGAGCAGAATGTGGTCACCGTGCGCGAGGGCGATGTCGAAGTCACCTTCAAGCAGATCGCCGGACTGATCGCTCGCCGCATCGTCTTCACCTGCAAGCAGGGAGATCGGGTGGAGCGCGGGCAGCGCGTGGGGCTGATCAAGTTTGGCTCGCGCGTGGACGTGGTGGTTCCTGCCCAGGCCGAACTGCGTGTGAAGGTGGGCGATAAGGTGAAGGGCGGGGCAAGCGTCCTGGCGGCCATGGAAGGCGGACGAGAGCAGTGAGCGCACACGATGCGGGACTGAATCCCGCGCAGACAAGGGCCGCGCGCAGCGCGCGGATCCATCGCGGCATGTATCTGCTGCCCTCGCTGTTTACGGCGTGCAGCATTGCTGCCGGATACTTCTCGATCACCGAGACCATCAAGGCGGTCAGCTACGCCAGCGACGCGGCGCAGCATCTGGACTGGGCAGCCATTGCCATCCTGTTTGCCATTCCTTTCGATGCTCTGGACGGACGCATTGCCCGCCTGACCAATACCGTTAGCGACTTCGGCAGGGAACTGGATTCGCTGGCCGACGCGATGACCTTTGGCGTTGCGCCCAGCCTGCTGGCGCTGATCTGGGGATTCCACTTCCTGCCCGACACGCTCAATCCGCAGTTGCATCAGCACCTGGTGCAGGCCGGAGCGTTCATCTGCTTCCTCTATCTGCTGGGCGGCGTTTCGCGGCTGGCGCGCTTCAATATCAGCAAGGACCCGCAGCCCCGCAATCCCGGGCGGCCCGGGCGCAAATACTTTGTCGGCATGCCGATCCCCGCGGCTGCCGGACTGCTGGCTTCGACCGTGCACTGCTTCAACGCCGTACCGGTGTATGACTGGTGGGTGGCGATCATCTGGCTGGCGATTGTGGGTCTGGCCGGATTCCTGATGGTCAGCACCTGGCGGTTCTGGTCGGCCAAGGAGATCAACTTTTCCCGCAGCCATCCGTTCCAGTTGCTTCCGTTGGTGGTGATCGTCATCTATGCCGTGGTCCGCTTCTCGCGGGGCGCGTTGTTTACGCTGGCGCTGATCTACATGTTCTCCGGAATCTGGGCGCGGGCGGCCTACTCGTGGTCGCGGCGGCGGCGGCAGGGCGCGGTGAGCGCCTCGGTTGGCAAAGAGCCGGACATTGGCGCGGGTATCTAAGAGCCGCTTCCGGCGGCCCGTCTTGAGCTGAACCTCGGGCAAACACCGCGGGAAATGCGATAGACTCATCAATCGAAGCTGAGGATTCTTGTGTACAAGATTGCAATCGCAGGGGCGTCGACGCTGCTGGGCCAGGAAGTGAAGGATGCGCTCTCGGAGTCGCCACTGGCGGCCGCGGGCGTGTTGTTGCTGGACGAGGAAGAGGCGCGAGGCCAGTTGGAGCAGATCGGCGACGAGGTGGCCGTAGTGCAGGCCATTGACGCGGAGGCCTTCGAGCGGGTGGACTTTACGTTCTTCTGCGGGCCGGAGTCGCTGACCCGCAAGTACTGGCGGCAGGCGCTGCGCTCCGGCTCCACGGTGCTGGACCTGAGCGGCGCTCTGGACCAGGAGACCGGCGTGCTGGTGCGCGCGCCGTGGCTGGGCGTGGAGATGTCCGCCGACCTGTTTACGCCGGCGGTGGTGCCGGCGCACCCGGCGGCTGTGTCGCTGTCGCTGCTGCTGGAGCGCCTGCAGCAGGCTGCCGCGTTGCGCTCAGTGGCGGCTACGGTGCTGCTGCCCGCCAGCGAGAGCGGACGCGCCGCCATGGACGAGCTGCACCAGCAGACGGTGAACCTGCTCAGCTTTCAGGGACTGCCGCGCGAGGTCTTCGACGCGCAGGTGGCCTACAACCTTGTGACCGGCCTGGGCGAGAGCGCGCGCGTGAATTTGGGCGCGGTTGAGGCGCGCATCCGGCGGCATTGCGAGGCCCTGGCCGCTGGGCGCTGGCCGAACATCGCTTTGCAACTGGTGCAGGCCCCGGCCTTCCACGGATTCACCTTCTCGGTGGCCGTCGAACTGGAGCGGCCCGTCGAGATTGGAACGCTGGAAGAGGCGCTGAGCGGCGAGCACGTGGATCTGGTGCTGGAAGACACCGACTCGCCCTCCAACCTGGCGGCTACCGGCCAGAACGACGTGCTGGTACGGCTGCGGCCGGAGAAGGAAGGCCGCAACCCGAATCTGGCTTCGCGGGTGTGGCTCTGGGCTGCCTCCGACAATCTGCGCATGAGCGCCCAGAACGCGCTGGCCTGCGCGATGGACCTGCGGCGTCTGCGCCCGGCGGGGCCGGTGCAGTAGTTCCCCTGTTTGTCTTACTTTTTCCAGATGTCTTACCTTTTTCGAATGGCTTACATGTGCTAGAGTGTAAGCCATGGAGCAGGTGTATCTGACAGTCAGTAGCAAGGGGCAGATCGTGATTCCGGCTGCCTTTCGCCAGGAACTGGGAATCGAGCAGGGGACCCGCGTTGCTGCCCGGCTTGAGGGCGGCCGCGTGATTCTGGACCCGGAGAATCTGGCGGCCAAGTTGCGCCGGATTGACGAAATGTACGGCTGTACGGCAGGCGGACCTTCGGGAACCGAAATGTTGCTGGAAGACCGGCGCATCGAGCGGGAGCGCGAGTTGCGGGAAGATGGCTGGTAAGGCTGCCCATGACGACTTACATCCTGGACTCTTCCGCAGTGCTTCGCTACGTTGACAGGGAAGCGGGCGGCGAACGCGTACGAGAGATTCTCAAGGCCTGCGTCGCTGGCCGGGCGGAGGTTTGTGTCTCCGCGGTGCAATGGGGCGAGGTGGCCGGGAACCTGCGGAGGCGCTTTGGCGCTGCGGACGAAGTGCGCATCCTCGGCAGCATGTTCCCGAGTGAGGTGGCCATTGCCGCTGCCAGCGGCGAGCGGGCTGTGCGAGCAGCGGAACTGAAGGTGGACCGTAAGCTGGGCTATGCCGATGCCTTCGCGGTGGAACTGGCGATGAGCGGCCCGGAGCGCGTACTGGTGACGGCCGATTACGGCTTCAAGGTAGCCGGAGACCTCGCCTGCATCGAATTTCTTCCGCTGAAGTAAGCAACCGCCCCGGACCTCTGCCATGGCGGCATCGCAATTGCAAAATCACCGCGGGCAGCAGCGGGTCCAAAGCTCGTAAATGTAGGCGTCGGTCATGCCGGCGATGTAGTCGGCGACGGTGCGGGCCAGGCCCTCGGCGGGAATCTGCGTCTGGTGATCCTCGGGCAGCAGGGTGGGATCGGCCATCAGCGCGGCAAAGAGGCTTTCGACAATGCGCGCGGCCAGTTCGTGGCCGGCTTCCATACCGGGCGAGTTGTAGAGGTTGCTGTAGAGGAAGCGCTTGGTGGCGGCGCGCAACTCCTCCATCTCCGGGCTGAGGGCGGCCAGCCGCGCAGGAGCCGTACGGATGCCGTTCAGGTCCACAATGCCGAGCGCGGCGACGCGGGCGCAGGTCTCGTCCATCAGGCTGGTGGCCAGCAGGTCCAGCAGGCGGCGGATGGCCTCGTAAATGGCGAGTTTGGGCGCGGTGTTCGGGTGGGCGCCGAGGGCCTGGTCGTGAAACTGGCGAAAGAGGGGGACGGACTGGCGGACATCGTCCAGCGAGAGGATGCCTGCGCCGAGGCCGTCGTCGAGGTCGGCGGTGAGGTAGGCGATCTCGTCGGCCAGGTCAATCAGTTGCGCTTCCAGCGGGGGAAAGCGGTCGAGGAAGAACTCGGCCAGCTCGGGATGCGCGGCGGCGGAGTAGTCGCGGGAGTGCTTGACGATGCCCTCGCGCAGGCCCAGCGTCAGGTTGAGGCCGCGAAAGGCCGCGTAGCGCTCCTCGAACCAGGTGACGATGCGGAGGGCGTGCAGATTGTGGTCGAAGCCGAGGCCGTGGGCCGCAAGCGCATGGTCGAGCGCCTTTTCGCCGGCGTGGCCGAAGGGCGGATGGCCGATGTCGTGGGCCAGCGCCAGAGCCTCGGCCAGATCCGCGTTCAGGCCCATGGCGCGGGCCAGGGTACGGGCAATCTGCGCCACTTCGAGGGTATGCGTGAGGCGGCTGCGGAAGTGGTCGCCGGGCGAGCCGCCGGGCAGGCGGGTGAAGACCTGCGTCTTGCCGGCCAGGCGGCGGAAGGCGCGGGCGTGAAGGATGCGCGCCGCGTCGCGCGAGAAGGGCGCGCGGTAAGGGTGGGGCGGCTCGGGATAAACGCGGCCCGCCAGCGCGTCGTCCGCCCCGGAAGGCACGGCGATGGCTGCGGGCAGCGGAGCGGGTTGTGGATGGGCGGCCATGGGCGCGGTGTTTTGTGCTTCCTATAGGTTATAGCTCATGCGGCAGCGCTTCCGACCGCGCTATCCCCAGCGCGAAAGAAAACACCGCCCGCGGGTTGCACGCCTCTGCATGCCCAGGCAGCTCGTTTCGAGCTTCCGATCGAGTTCCAATTCCTTCGAGACCTTGCTTTGGTGCGGTAAACAGGCTGCGGAAAAACGACTGAAGCTAGCCTTTTCACCGAAGAGAGTCCCGCAGGGGCTAAAGCCCCGCTGATTCCAGGTGGATTATCGGCCCGACTGAAGTCGGGCCCTGTTACAAAGCCCGTTTGGCGAGAGTTTTTCCGCAGCCTGTAAAGCCGTGCCCTGTTACAAAACCTCGTTGGCAAGGGTTTTTCCGAAGCCTGTAAAGCCCTACTGATTTCAAAGGAGTGAACGTACGGGCTGAAGTCCGTACCCTTCACAGATCGAGAATTTCCGCAGCCTGTAAAGCGCACTTTCATTGATTGCATTTACTGCACGGCTGAATTCGTGCGCTTACAAAAAAGTGACAAGTTCAGAGGTTGCCTAACCAGCTAACTGCGGCAGACGGCGCTTGCATAAATGCCGCTACAGGAGGAAGATGTGGGTGCATTTTCGTTTAAGGCTTTTCTGTTTCGAAATCCCCCAAGGAGCATGTTCATGCGCAGGAGTTTTCTTGCAGTCTTTCTTCTTGTGTTTTGTTCCCTGCTTGCCGCACAGCAAGCAATGAGCAACGACGCCATCATCAAGCTGGTGAAGGCGGGTCTCTCAGACGATTTGATTGTCTCCACGATCAACGCTTCGGCGGGGACCTACGACACCTCTGCCAATGGGTTGATTGCGCTGAAGACGGCTGGCGCGAGCGATAAAGTGGTTTCGGCAATTGTGGTGAAGGCTTCTGGCGCTGGGCCAGCGGCTACGCCCATGGGCGGTGCTCCTGCTGCGGCGTCGGCTGCGCAGGACCCCGATGACCCCATGGCGGTGCACGAAGCAGGCATTTACGCGTACAACGAAAAAGCCCTCGGCCATAAGATGAGCATGCTGGAACCATCGGTCTACGGGCAGGGAAAGACCGGTGGGGTCTTTGCTTCGGCAATGACGTACGGAATTGCAAAGGCCAAGATGAAAGCCATCATACGGGGCGCACACTCCAATACCCGCGTGACAGATCCCCAGACCGTTTTTTACTTCTATTTCGAGCAACAAGGCGCCGGCCTCAGCAACGCATCGAGCATCTTCGGCGGAACAAGCACGCCGAACGAGTATACGTTGCTCCGCTTCGATGTGAAGGATTCAACGCGCGAGACTGTCATCGGCAAATTCAACGCCTTTGGCTCGTCCAGCGGAAACGACGATAAAGCTATCGTGCCGTTCACTTACACGAAGCTGAAACCTGGCGTCTACAAGGTTACCCTCAGTGCTCCGATTCAAAAAGGCGAGTATGGCTTTGTCGCTCCCGGCGCTATGGCTGTCGTAACACCCTTCGGCGGCTCTGCTGGAGGATCGGGTCGAGTTTTCGACTTTGGGATGGATTAGGATACGCCTGAATAGGGTTTGATACCCATAGCAAGCTTCCCTTCATGTGCTGAAGCCCTGTTGATTTTGGAGACTTTCCGGCGCGGCTGAATCCGTGCCTTTAAAAACGGCGACTTCGTCAACGACGCCTTAACACCTTGAAGAACTCGTTGCGGCTGGCATGAACAGCCACACGGAATCCAGGGTGGTCCCAGGAGCACGGTACGCACTGCGGATGATAGGGTATTTTTGACGGTATTCGATGAACAAACGTACGCGCAGAACGCTTCTTATTGTGGCCGCGGTCCTGGTTTTGCTGGCCGTGGCCATCTTCCTGCGGTCGAAGGCTCCGCCGGAGGCGGCGCGGCTGCTGCCGGAGTCCGACGGCATTGTCTATGTGGACTTCAAGCCGCTGCGCGCCTTTGTGCGCAAGGACCTGAAGCCGCCCAAGCGCGATCCGGAGTATCAGCAGTTTATTGACGCCATCGGGCTGGACCCGGAGCGCGATCTGGACCAGGCGGCGGTGGCTCTGCACCGGATGCCCGATCCGAACGGTCCGAACGGCCCTGTGGCCTACTCGATGGTGCTAGTGGGCAAACTGACCGGCAAGCGGCTGAACGACTGGCTGGAAGCCCACGCCACGGCGCGGGAAAGCTACGGCGGGCACACCGTCTACAGCGTGCCCTCGGAGAACCGCACCGTGCGCGTGGCGCAGATCGGCTACGACATGGTGGCGGTGTCGAACTTCCCGACCACGGAGAAGATTCACTCGATCGTCGACCGGCATCGTTCGGCGGCGCTGCCTTTCTCGGGCTCGACGCTGCTGGAACGCCACTACCACGAGGTGCCGCTGCTGTCGCTGGCATGGGGCGTGGGCCAGATCGGACTGCCGTTCTCGGAAAGCGGCGCCATCTCCGTTTTCGGGTTCCGGCTGCCGCTGGAGTCCGACTCGACGATTATCGCCAGCGTACGCTGGGCCGGCTCGCTGCACCTGCGCGTGGAGGAGATTGCTCCCAGCGAGCAGAAGGCCGCCAGCCAGGCCGCCGCGCTGGCCACCCTGGTTACCGTGGCGCGCGGCTTTACCCTTCCGCTGGGCGACAACGCCGCCAACAACGGCCTGAAGGAACTGCTGCAGAACGCCGCCGTGGAGCAGATGCACGACCGCGTGGTGGTGACAGCGTCGGTGCCGCCGTCGTTCCTGGCGGGGATGGCGCAGTAGCAGGGTTCGCACAGGGTGTGGTTGAGGTATTCCAAGTCCCCAGATGCTTGACTCGGGGCGCACTGCGTGGAGGCTTCCCCCTCATTTCGCGATAAAACCAGCGAAATGGATGGGGCGCGGAAGTTGTGTGCGCAGGCACGATGCTTTTGATTTGAGGGCCGGATCAAGCGAGCGTTTCCGGTGCAAATGGACACATTGGAAGCGCATCGAGGGTGGCCCTTGCAGAGAAAGCCGCCTGGCGATGCGCGTTCCGTAAAGAGCAGAAGCGAAGATGCCGTGGCGGCTTGCCGGGCTCGCTGCAGACAGGAACGGCTCCCGCGGAGGGAGCCGTTCTTGTCGGATGCTGCGACGCGCGGTTTACGGACGGCGGGGAAGGCTGGCGGGATCGACGCTGGCCAGTTCGCCGTAGGTGAGGCGCATGTACTTGTGGGGATTGACCGGGACGTTGTGGACGCGCACCTCGTAGTGGAGATGGGGGCCGGTGGCGCGGCCGGTCATGCCGACGTAGCCGATGACCTGGCCGCGGGAAACATGCTGGCCGGGCAGAGCGACGATGGAAGAGAGATGGCCGTAGACGGTCAGCACGTCGTGGCCGTGATTGATGACCACCTGACGTCCGTAGCCCGCGCCCATGACGGCACCGGTGACTTCGCCGTCGGCGGTGGCGCGAACGGGGGTTCCGATCGGCGCGTCGATGTCGATGCCGGAGTGGAAAGCGCCCTCACCGTTGATGGGATCTTCGCGCGAACCGAAGCTGGAGCCTACGCGGCCCTCGACGGGCCAGAGGGAAGGCGCATCGGCCAGCGAGGTCCAGTCGCCTTCAAACGCGGGAGAAAGGCCGCCTTCGAGAGCGCGGGAGATGCGGCCGCTGAGCGCTTCGGCGCGGAGGGCATAGAACTGATCGACGGATTTGGCGATCTGCTGCTGGCTGGGATCGTCGGTCTGGGCCAGCGGCGAAGGAGTTGGCGCGGCTGCCGCGGCTGCTGCAGCGGGCTTGGCGGCGGCAAGACGGTTCTGACGCAGTCCGTAGAGGGCCGTTACTTCATTGGCCAGCGCACCGAGCGAAGCCACCTGCACATCGCGGTCGTGCGCGATCTGCGCCATCTGCGTGTAATTCTTGCGCAGCGTCTCGCGTTCGGCGCGGACCTGATTGTAGCTCTCGGTCTTCAGCAACATGCGCGTATACGAGCCCGCCAGGCCGACGATGGTGAAGGCTCCCACCAGCGCCGCCGCCACAAATCCATAGGCATAATGCAGCGGGAGCGAAATCTTTCGGATCCGCCCGTCGTCGTCCCTGGCAACAAAAAGGATGTAATAGCGCTTGCGAAGCATGAGTGCCTTTCATTCCCGCGCCCTGCGGGACCGCAATTCGCCGACTACAAAAATTGGCGTATGACAAGAAAGCCCGCCGCCGCGCGCCAACGAAACGCACAGGGCAGGAACCTAATTCGACACTACTTTTGACAAGCCTAACAAACGGCCGGTGGGCGGGTCAACGAAATCCGTACACCTGAGGCAATCGCATGAACATGGAAATCCGGGAAGCCTTTGCTTTGAAAGGGCATGGCTCCACGGGTTGCGGGAAAGGAAGCAAGTTCATCGGGAAATTGGAGGCTTGATTCCCTCGGGGGCTAAATACTACAGTTGTAGATAGTAGTAGTCTGAACTTGCTCTGGGTGATTCTCCGGCGTAGGCGATGGAGAAGCGGATATCAGGTTGGAAGCGTGAATTGTTGCGGTCGCATGACCGCGTCGCAGGG
>Ga0326727_10009401_pt1 | contig 24085 bp, 24 predicted proteins | sample MB2enrmetagenome_FD_207643 | JGI IMG/M metagenome (GOLD analysis project Ga0326727, IMG submission 207643) | Lab enriched peat soil microbial communities from McLean, Ithaca, NY, United States - MB29MY | ecosystem: Environmental > Terrestrial > Soil > Wetlands > Peat | place: USA: New York... | reverse complement strand
GTCCATCGTGGATCTCCTTTTCGTGTGCTTGGCGGCTCACGTTAAGGAGTTTCCGCGATGGACTCCCGTATTTGTCAAACTTCTACTGCCTCCCCGGCAGAGCCGGGGGGTCTCCCAACGGACTAGCTAGCACCAAGAGCCCACCTCTATTGCGAGGCGCGAGTTTCTTCGCGGCGCGCGAGGAAAAGCAGATCCTTCGCTTCGCTCAGGATGACATGTCATTCTGAGCACAGCGAGGAATCTGCATTGACCTGTCATTCTGAGCGCAGCGCAGAATCTGCATTTGGTCGAGGCATTGCCGCGCTGTGAACACTTTCCAACAACTTCCAGATCACTGGCCGCCGGTTCCCAGCCACTAACCACTAGCCACTCGCCACTAGTTCGAGTACGATTCTTTAGGGAGGCTTCCATGAAGGCATGTGTACTCCGATCCCCCGCTCGGGTCGAGACCAATCCACTCGAATTCACCGACCTGCCCGATCCAGTGCCGCAGGGCGACCAAATTCTAGTGCGGGTTAGTGCCTGCGGAGTCTGCCGCACGGACTTACATGTCGTCGAGGGAGAACTGCCGCCGCGCAAATCACCGGTGATCCCGGGGCACCAGGTGGTGGGGCGCGTTGAGAAGGCAGGCGCGGCAGCCAAGCGATTTCGCATCGGGGACCGGGTTGGCATTCCCTGGCTTCATCGAACCGATGGGGTTTGCGACTATTGCCGTGCAGGAAAAGAGAACCTTTGCGATAATCCCACTTTTACGGGATACATTGTGGATGGGGGTTATGCAGAGTATACGCTGGCGCCGGAGGGCTTTGTTTACCCACTCCCCGAAAGCTTGACGGACCTGCATGCCGCCCCGCTTTTGTGCGCAGGGATCATCGGTTTTAGCTCCCTGCGCCTTTCGGGTATTGAAGCGGGCGGCAAGCTGGGATTATACGGTTTTGGGGCGGCGGCCTCCTTGGCGATCCAGGTGGCGCGCCATTGGAACGTTTCAGTCTACGCCATGACTCGCGACGCGCGTCACCAGAAGTTGGCGCTCGAGATGGGCGCCGTTTGGGCGGGCGGGACGGTCGCCGAGCCGCCCGCAAAACTCGATGCCGCCATTGTTTTTGCTCCTGCGGGAGAAATCGTGCCGGCAGCCCTTAAGGCCTTGAAGAAAGGCGGCACCGTGGCGCTCGGCGGCATCCATATGAGCCCGATCCCGTCATTCGATTACGACTTGCTGTACGGCGAGCGGGTACTGCGCAGCGTCGCCAATAACACCCGCCAGGATGGCGAGGACTTTCTCCGCCTCGCCGCCGAAATCCCTATCCACACAGAGACCGAAATCTTCCCGCTCCGCGACGCCAATCGCGCGCTGAACTCGCTTAAGAACGACGCCATCCGCGGCGCCGCGGTGCTTCAGGTTGGCTAGAATGTCCTGTAACGGACACCGCCCGGTAATGTCCTGATGAGCAGCGGTAGCTTTCGGTCTTGGAGGCAGTATGCGAGGCCTGACGCTTTGCTCGTCTGTTATATTCCTGGTTCTGTGCCTGTTTTGCCCGGCGACTCATGCCCAGGAAGAAAACGAAATCTGGCGGCAATTCGTTGCCCAGCTCAAGAACGGGCAATTCTCACCGGACCAGATTAGGCCTTATGAGGGTATATCGAGAAGCATGATGTTCGGGTTTCTTTCTCGCATGCGGCAAGCAGCGACATGGTCAGAGTGGGGGACTTCGCCGGAAACACATCGCGTGGGAAATCAGGTGCATTACTTGATTCCCTTGACGATTGACGGCGCCCGCGGCACCTATTGCTTCACCTTCCTGACGGAGGGCGGAAGGTGGTACTTCCGACACCTCGAGTCAATTACGGTGCGGCTCGACAAAACCGGACCGCCGCCGGTTTCGACTTTCCCCGACGTATCGGAAGCGCAAAAGGCCTGGATGCGCGAGGAGAACCTCGTGTCGGAGCAGGTGCGTCTTTTCACTATGCTGGCAAAGGAAAAAGGTCGCGAATTCGCTTTCGATTGGTTTAAGGACGGGGGCGGGTATCTCACGCAGGCGCGCACGTGGGTCCCCTTCGTGCCCGCATCCCGCGCTTTCATTCTCTATCTCTGCTGGGAGCAGGCCAACCTGCGCGGCAACCACGTCACTCTGGAGAAGCTGGACGACCTCGAGGCCACAATCACTCTCGAGCCAAACTTTCTCAAGTTCTACTCGCAGACGTTGCAGGTGCGGACCCGGATGTCCGCTGAGGATTATCGACGTCTCTTCGAGACTATCTGGCAGGACAGGGCGGAAAAGGCGGGCTGGAAGCTGCAAATCACTTACAAGGGAAACACCTGCGTGTTTCACCTGACACGGGTGCAATGAGGATGACCTGGACCTCAACTAACGAGTTCCGCTGGAAGTCGGACTAACCTCTGCCATATATTTCCGCAGCGTTACAAAGCTGTACCCGCGCGTCTTAAGCTCAGGGATGAGCCGGGAAAGTAGCTCGACCGATTGCGGAAGTTCATGAAATACCAGGATGTGCTGTTCAACACCCTGTCGCTCACGCTGGGCGATGTCGCGCAGCACGTAGTCATAGTCTGAAGGCTTGGGGCACTTGGCCAGGCTGCGGCCCGCGCAGAAGTAATCCTCGGAGTCAACGTCGCGCAGCGCCGGCGGCACGTCTCTGGACCTTGTCATGACGCGGTAGCCGCGCGCTTCGATCTTTTTCTGGAGCTCAGGCCAGATGGTCCAGTCCGGCGGCCGCAAATAAGAAGGCTTGACTCCGGTAATACTCTGGATGATCGTCGAAGCCCGCTCGATATCGTTCAGCACCCATTCTTCGCCGTAGCGTTTCACCATGAGGCGGAAGTCGCCGTGGCCGAAAGTGTGGTTCTCGATCTCGTGGCCGCGCCGGTGCTCTTCCTCCGCGGCCTCGCGGCAAACCCCACCGTCGTCCTGGCGGCATTTCGCGTCGGCGTTCTTCGAGAGTCTCCAGCCCATCACGAAGAACGTCGCCTTTACATTTTGCTTGTCGAGCAAACTGAGCAAGCTTGGCGAGGAAACTCCCTTCCCTGTGCGCGTACCCATCAGCACATACGGTTTGGGACCGTCATCGAAGGTCAGGGCAATCAGCTTCGAGCCCGGCGCGGCGTTGGCGCGCGCGCCAGTCTCCGCTGAGTTCAATGGAGCTCTTGTTGGAAGAGCCATTGTGACAACGGCGATCGATAGCATGCAGCATAGTGTGGTTTTCGGTGACATGGCTTTTCATTATGCGCCCACTTCCTGAACATGCGCCAGCGATAGATGCCTGCCCTTCGAGAAAAACGGAACCGGGGGGAGTCCCGGGGTTCAGGCAACCTCCCGAGAAAGTAAGGGAGATCCAGATGTTTGCCTTGTGCCGCAGTAACTCCCCCCAAACGTCTATCACAACCGCAGAAATAAAGGCCAAGAAGCAATTCCAGCAGTATTATACTGACCACAACGGTGTCCACGTGAGGAGGGGGTGGCAACCAATGAGGAATGAGCTTTCCCGCAGACTGGTGATCCTGTCCGGACCATCCTGCGTCGGCAAGAGTCCACTGGATAAGGCCCTGGCTAGGTTCTATCCCAAGTTACGCCAAGGCTTGCGGAAGCTGGTACTTTACAACAGCCGTTCGCCACGGCCTGGCGAGATCGACGGGGTCGACTATCATTTCCGCACTCGGAGTCAGATTGAGGTGCTGCGGGCGCAAACCCGGTATGCCGTGTTGGACGTGCGAGGGGATCTGCAAGCTTTGGATGTGGAAGAGTTGCGCGATCTTCTGGCAGAGAACTGCGCTTTCTTCGAAGGGAATCCCTACGTCAGCCGAGTCCTCCGGACTCATCCGAAGTTAGCCGGAATCGAACGCCTGAGCGTCTTTCTTTCGCCTTTATCGAAGTCCGAGATCGTCTATCTCAAGGACGCCGAGCGCAATGTTTCCCTTCCGGACTTGGTCACTGACATCATGAGGCGCAAACTGCTCCGGCGTACGCATCGCCAGAAACTCGATCTTTCGGCGAAGGACCTCGAGAACATTGAGGGTCGCGCCTCCAGCGCATATGGCGAACTCAAGGAGGCCTGGCATTTCGATTATGTGATCCCGAACCACGACGGCGAGGACAGCGACAACTGGGAAGCCTTCTATTACCCAATTGGAGACGCGCGAACGGCACTGAACTCGTTCGCAGGACTTCTCGAAGGCAAGATTCCACCTGCCGTCGAAAAATGGGAGGAGAGCTTGATCCCGTGAGGAAGCGGCAACCGGATGCAGGGGCACGGCCTGCCGCGCCCCTGCGTGAATCTAAAGTAGGATATCTAACTAAGCACACCGCCTTGCCTTGCAGCGGTCACTGCGGCAACTGGTGGACCGCCTTGCCTTGCCGCGGTCACTGCGGCAACTGGTGGACCGTCTTGGCCTGCATCACCCAGGCCGGCGCCGTCCAAGTGGGTTGCTGGGCCGGGCCGTTTTGCTGCTCATAGAAGAGCAATCCAGCGACGTTGATGACAGGGCCCGCGGTCAGTCCCGATAAGCCGCCTAAAGAGCGGAACCTGCTATCGCCGAAAGTCAGTACAGTGATAGCCTGTCCCCCGAACAGATGCCCGCACGGCATCATCGTGAAACCGCCGGTCTTATTGTCGGATCCCGCCGTAAGCAACGATTGGAAGGTCCCGAGCACATTTCGCTGCCGCAGAAAGACCGCATCAGCAGCGAGCGTTGCGGGCGTGGTGCTGGTACCCGCGGTCAGAGTGCCGTACACGGCCACGTCCTCCGCGAGTCCAAGCGTCTGCGGTCCGAACTGGAGAGAGTTACGGTTCCAATGGCGCCAGTTCGCCCAGTAATGGGTCGAATTGGTGAGCGTCACAGCCATTGACGACTCTAACGGCACCTCATCGGTCATGTCCATTGTTTCGTGACCGATCAGCAAGCTGAATCCGGTAGCGTTGCCGGAACCGTCACGGGTGACGGCGATGACCCTGCCCAAGAAACCGCCGGACTGACCGGTTGTTACCGACTGGGCTTCAGAATCTACTTCCTGGGCGATAATGTTGCCGCTGGTGTCAACGATGGCATCAACCTCCACAAACGTCCCCTGCGCCAGAGATTGCAGGGCCGTATCGCCGGAGAGGCCGCTTACGCCGTCACCTTGGAATTCTGTCGTGCTGGTGACTTGGATCGTCAGAATCTGCCCCACCCCACCTTGCACCTGAAGCGGGAAGCTGCCCACGAAACTCGGATTACCGCTCGTCGTGGTTGGGGCGCTTTGAACCACGCCATAAACTGTATCGGCCTCTCCCAAGGTGGTTCCGGAGGCAACTGACGGCGAGACGGTGACTTGAGGGTCGACGACTCCCGTGATCATGCCCGTGGCTCCGGTCTGCACCGAATCGCGCATGTCGAAGTCCATCACCAGCCCCGCCGCGCCGTTGGCGGTGATCGAGAGGGGCGGGCTGAACAGCAGGTTAAGCGTGTCCGTAGCTGTTCCGTTCGAAAACGAAGTGCAGTTAGAGGCACTGCCTGCACCGCAGGGAGGCATAGTTACGGGCGCTGGCGGGTTTACCGAAGTGTTCAGGTAGGTCAACTGCGGGCTGGTGAGCGTTAGTGTGAGCTGGCTGTAAGTTCCTGTATTGACGCTGCCAAAAGTTAGGATGTTCGTGAAATCCACCAAGCTGGCAAAATCCACTGGCTGGCTCGGAGCTGTGATCGGGACCGACGCGCCACCGGATTCTTGAACGAGGGAAGCCGACTGGATCGTTACCATGAACGACTCCACATCGCAGCTAGGCTGGTCCGTTCCAAAGGTGACGAGCAGCCCGGTAGGCGTAGCGGGCTGGGGCTGCTGTGTACTCGTTTGCGTGCCACTTCCGCAGCTCACCATCGCGAGGGCCGCGAAGCCTGCGACCAGCGCCAGAAAGAATACACATACTCTCTTAAGCATGCTGGGCCTCCTTGAATCTAACAAAATGTCAGTAGAATCCGCGCTTTTCGAGTCTCAACCGCCATTTCTCAAGGTCTGAGGAGTTTCGGACTACCGTTTAGCGGACGATTGGACGCGCGATGAACGCTACCACGGGACTACGAGCACATCGCGTTCCAAATACTAGTTCCGAAAAGTATTGAATGTACGAGTAATACTTATAAATGAATAACATCTGTAGGTGGCTGGTTCGGAAGGATTTACCTGACTGCGTAGATTGTATACGATACGGCGCTCGATGACTGTGACGCCATTCGGCCACGCATGCGAACAGATCCGGCCGTGGCCGATTTTCGCCATTACGGTGGCCATTTTGAGCCACCTGGCTTGCCGACAAAGGCAGTGTGTGAACAACAGTGCAAGTGTCGCGGTGGCGGTTGGGCGAGTCACTCAGCCAGCGGAATGAAGTCGATCTTCCCCTGCGGTTTCCCGTCCCAGGCCGCAAAATAGAGTTCAAGCTGGAGCTGAGGAAAATCCTTTCGAAGCATCTTACCGACTTTCTGCAAGTCTTCTTCCTGACGCTCGCGTGGCTCAGAGGAAGTGTGAAGATGCACTGGCAGGCTCTTGTACCAGGCGCAGTCCTCATGCTGGATGAGGATGAGCCGGTCGATCTCATGGTTATCGACGAAGAAGCGGAACCACCTCCAACTTGCCCAGGAGAACTTGGGCAGATACTCGACGAGGGTCAGACTCTGGGGACCGCCAGGAACGACGAACAAGTCGTAGTTGCCACCCAGTCCCAGGTCACGGTTCAAGAACTCATGGAAGGCCGATTGAAACCGATGGTCACCGCAGTGCACCACCAAGGCGCGAGGAGCACCGCTTTGGAGTTTGGATTCGACCTGATAAGAAGGCATGGCTACCCCCGGGTAGGGACGGCCCTTGTGGCCGCCCGCGGGCGCCCACGAGGGGCACCCCTACCGCAAGCTTCTAACTCTTGTTCTGCGCAGCGCTCGTCTCAGCTTGTTGTCCGATTGCCTTGGGCTCGGCGGCTTGTAGCTCCTTGTGCGCCGTAGGTTTGCTCGTCGCTTCATGCGCTACGCCCAACTGCGACAGGATACTGGGCACGTCAAGGCCCAAGGCTTGCAACTGCTGGAGCAGGCTGAACACCAAGGCCGGTCCGGTTTTAGCGATGCGGCCGATGCCCCCCGTTCCGTCCGCGCTGGCGCCGTTGCCCTGATCGATAACCACCACTTTGTCAATATTGCCCAAGGGCGCCGCTACCGCGCCAAAAATGCCCGCGGAAGCTTGCAGCACGGCGGGCATCTTCTCGAGTATGGTCTGGAGTTTGGCGGCCTCGTTGAATTGCTTCCACGCTTCCGCCTTCTTCAGGATGGCCTGTGCCTCGGCAACGCCCTGCGCCTCGATGGCACGCGCCTGGGCCAGACCCACTGCTTCCACCTTACAGGCCTCGGCGCGGCCCTGCGCCTCGGTGGCCGCGGCTTGACCCAGACCTTCCTGCCGGAATTTCTCCTGCGCGGCCTCAGCCATGGCGATCTGGGCGGCCTTATTGCCCTCCGCCTCGAGGATGGCCGCCTGCTTCTTGGCTTCCGCACGCAAAATGGCCGCCTGCCGGTCGGCCTCGGCGGCCTTGATCACCGTGGCCTCCAGCTCTTTCTGCTTGCGTTGTACCTCCTGTTCCTGGACGGCTATCTGCTCCTGGGTGCGCACCCTCTCAACACGCACCTCTTCCATGACCACTGCCTGCTTGGCTTTGGCCTGTGACAGCGGACCGGCTTGCGCCGCCGTGGCCTTTTGCGTTTCCACTTCGGCCAGGAACTGGGCCTGCCTTACCTGAAAGTCACGCTGCGCCGCAGCAATGTTGGCGTCCGCGTCGAACTTCGCTTTCTCGCCTTCCTGCATGGCCAGCGCGGACTTGATCTTAGCATCCCGCGTGGCCTCGGCCTCACCAATGGTTCCGTCGCGTTTCACCTCCGCCGTTCGCTTCTTGCCGAGGGCGTCCAGGTAACCTTCTTCGTCGGATATGTCCTGGATGGTGAGTACGTCCACGCCAATGCCCATTCTCTCCAAGTCCACGGCGGCTTCTGAGGTCAGCTTCTGGGCGAAGCTCGCGCGGTCGCTGTTAACCTCTTCCACGGTCAGCGTGCCGAGGATCGATCGCAGGTGGCCCTCGAGCGTCTGGAAGATCACTCGCTGGATCTCTTCGTGCGACATGCCGAGGAAGCGCTCGGCAGCAGCACTGAGAGACATGTCGTCGCTCTTGATCTTGACGTTGGCCACCGCTTTCACGGAGATGGGCACGCCTTGCTTGGTGTAAGCCCGCTTGATCTCGAGCGGAATCGTGAATACGTTCAGCGACAGGTAGTCCACCTGCTCGAGGAGCGGGTAGCGAAAGGCCGCTCCGCCCTTAATCATGCGGTAGCCCACGAGTTTCCCGTCGCTCGTCTTCCGTTTGCGCCCGCTGAACACCGCCACCGCGTTGGGCGGCACTTTCAGGTAGTTCCGGCTGAAAAGCGCCATGGCCACAATCAAGGCCAAAAGCACACACATCACAATGATGGGAACGAAAAACTGCGTAATCATGCTCATGACATCCCCCCGCTTGGAAACTGGAAATTGGAAACTGGAAAGTGGAAATTCGAAACTAGCGAAAGGTTGGAGCTAGCTTGTTGCCGTTCGAGCGCGCCGGGTCCTCAATTTTTCATCTTCAAGTCTCGATTTTCCAGTTTCCATTTTCCAGTTTCTATTTTCCATCATCTATTCTCCAGTTTTCGTCTTCTGGTCACTCCGCTCGCCGGACGATCGCGGTCTCACCCACCACGGCTTCGATCTTCACCAGGGTATTGACGGGAATTGGTTCCCCGTCCTGCGACCGGGCAATCTTGTCCACCACACTCTCGCCCACCCTGCAGCGAACTTGGCCGACGCCGGCTTTTGGAATGCTCACGCTGACTTGTGCCGTATTCCCTGCCAGATCGCTGACCCGGACTTCGCTGGACGCCTGTTGGCTGTAAAGGAAGCTCGCGAAAAGGTAAATGATGGTGCCAAAAACCAAGCCCCCGGCAACGCCCATCGCCGTGCTGACCTCGATGCTGTGGCCCAAATGGATGCCAATAGCCCCGAAGCCGCCAAAAGCCGTCACGAAAACACTGAGAATGCGAGAGCTGAAGATGCTGACTCCTGCGCCCCCGTGCACGTCGCCGTGGAAGTCGGCATCGTGGCCAGACAGGTCGCCGTGGTCGAATAACTCACCAGAGAGAAAACTCACTACGAGGACAAGGAATCCGATGGACGCAATGCCCAGAAATACGGCGAACGCTGAAAACCCGGCAACGAGCAGCATGAGCCAGCCTCGCGGTCTCGAGGGAGTTCAGAACCGTTTGCGCACTCCCAGGACAAGTACCATCAAATCAGTCACGCCTACTCTAGAACCCAGCCCTGTCGAAGTCAAGTCAGACAGCCTGCTCCCTAAAAGTGTGTTGAAGAAAAATGGCAGAGTGAGCAAAAGTGCACAGACATAATGTCTTCACGATCGTTAAATGTTTGTCATTCCCAGACAGTCTCGCCAATTGCCCAAATATGGGGCTCCATTCTCGGAGCCCCCTTTCCAGAGAATCCAGCCTTTTTGCTTGAGGGTTGAGGATTGGAACAGCTACCTATTTCGTGTTCGCTATACCCTTTGAGCATACTGTTCAGCGCCATTCGAGCTAAATGCAGCGCGACATCTACCAGCAGAGATTTCGGAGACTACCTGGCGATCTCTTGACACAGCCCTTGAAAAGTGATGGGATAAGAGCCCTCGCACAAGGACCCGAAGCCGAGAGGCAGTAGCCCAACGCCGTGTCACGCACCATCCGTTCGGTAAACGCCTCGACTCCGTCCCCTTGACGGGGCCAGAAACTTGGCAGCATGCAAGCCACTCAAAGCCGCATAGTCCGTCATTCATCTCAAGGAGCCAATAAGCCATGAAGGGCAAATCCGAGGTACTGGAAGTTCTAGCCGGAGCGCTGACCGAAGAACTGGGCGCCGCCGTTCAATACATCCTGCACGCCGAAATGTGCGACAACTGGGGCTACAAGCCGCTTGGCGCCTTCACGAAGAAGCGCGCCATCGAAGAGATGCAACATGCCGAGAAGTTAATTGAACGCATTCTCTTTCTGGAAGGCACGCCGGACGTGCAGACATTTCCAAAGATCGAAGCGGGCACGGATGTCAGCGATCAGTTCACGATTGACCTCAAAGGCGAGCACACGGCCATTGTGAACTACAACAAGGGATATGCCACCTGCACCAAGGCCGGAGACCAGGGCAGCGCCGACCTGCTGCTGGGGAACTTACGCGACGAAGAACGCCACGTGGACTACCTCGAAACCCAACTGGGCCTGATCAAAGAACTTGGCCTGACGGATTATCTGGCACGGCAACTGGGCGAGTGAGACTACGCCCCTTTCGCCCCCCTCTTCGCTGTCATCCCGAGCGCAGCGAGGAATCCTGCTCTGGACCTCGCTTTTCGGTTTGCCCGAGGCAGTGAGAGATTCCTCTCTGCACTCGGAATGACACTAGGGCGGATTGACAAAGGCCGGAGGTTCCGGATGGCTATTCCGGCGAAACGGGTACGGCAGTTATCGATCTCACTCCTAGGCGCCGGAATCGCCTGCATCTGGCTCATCGGCCCCGCCCCGGCCCTCCAAAACCAGGAAACCGCGGAGATCAAGAGCGAGGAGACAACACCCACTTTCACCATGCGTGCGCAGCGGAACGAAGTCTTGGTGCGCGTGGTGGTGCGCGACAGGGACGGCAAGGCCGTTGGTGGGCTTACGAAGGACGACTTTCGCCTCTCCGATAACGGCAAGCCGCAGAGCGTGACTCTCTTCAAAGTCGAGACCTACAAGGCCTCATTGGCCGAACAATCCCCCGGCGGTGCTCCTTCCACCGCCAAGCCTGCCCAGCCAGCCCAGCCAGTGGAAGTAGAGCCATCGTCAGCGTTGCCGCAGCGCTACGTGGCGTTCTATTTCGACGATCTCGTGGTGAAGTTCGAGGATATGTTCCACGTCCGCGCGGCCGCTGACAAATACATCGACTCCGCACTGCAGCCCGGGGACCGCGCGGGCGTCTTTACATCGTCGGGCCTGGGGAATCTTGACTTCACGGACGACCGCGCCAAGCTGCACGAAGCTCTGGCAGAACTCACGCCCCGTCCGCGAATGATGATGACCGAGCACGACTGCCCGCCGCTTACACCGTATGAGGCCTACCTGATCGACGATTTGCACGATGACATAATGCTTCAGGTCGCCACCTGGGAAGTCATCGGCTGCGCCTGTGGCGGCGACCCCAGGGTTTGTGCTGATCCGCAAGCCCAGGCTCAGCAGGCGGCCCGAATCGCCTGGCAGAACGATCAGGTCCAATCCAGGCAGTGTCTGCACGTTCTCACGAATCTGGTGCGGCGCATGAGTTCCCTGCCCGGACAGAGAAGCATTCTCTGGCTCTCCCAGGGCTTTCTGACCTTCGATACGATCTCGGACGTCGGCGAGCTTATCGACCGCGCGCTGCGCGAGCACGTAGTCATCAGCGCTCTCGATGCTCGAGGCTTGTGGGTGGACATCCCAGGCGGGGACGCTTCCGAGCACAACGGTCTACCGGCCAGTTCCCCCCTGTTCCCGACGCAGTCAATGTACCGCGAAACAGGCAAGCGGACGAACCAGGATGTGATGGCCGAAGTGGCGCACGCTACGGGTGGCGTGTTCGTACACAACACGAACGACTACAACGGGGGCTTCCGGATGGGGGGCGCCCTGCCGGAGTTCACTTACCTGCTTGCCTTCTCGCCCCAGAACTTGAAGTACGACGGCAAGTTTCACAAGCTGAAGGTTGAACTCGTGAGTTCGAAAGGCTTGACTGTGCAGGCCCGCAACGGCTACTTCGCTCCCAACCAGGAACTCCGGCCGCAGGAACGCGCGAAGCAGGAGATCGATGACGCCGTCTTCGCCCGCGACGAGTACCTGGAATTCCCTGTGGATGTACACACCCAGTTCTTCAAGCTGAGCGACACCAAGGTTCAGCTTTCCGTGACCGCGCGAATCGACGCGCACGCACTGCGTTTCCACAAGCAAGGCGACCGCAACCGGCTGAATTTGAAAATGGTCTGCGTCGCCTTCGATCGCGACGGCAACCTGGTCGATGGAACGCAGAAAGAAGTGGACCTGATGCTGCGCGACGTAACCCTCACCCAACTTCTAAGCTCCGGACTGGTCGTCCGCGACCAGCTCAAAGTCAACGTCGGGAATTACGCTCTGCGCGTGGTGGTTTACGAAATCGATTCCGCCCGGATGACGGCGCTGAACCGCACCGTGGAGATTCCTTATTAGGAGCGCTGTAGGAACGACCCTCTCCCTTGGGAAGAGGGTGTCCCGCGACGGCGTTCTCAGCAGCCGTTGCGGGACGGGTAAGGGTCGTTTCGCGGCCACGTGCAGTGGCTTTCCGCACTGGCGTCGTACGAACCGCCGGGCGGCCACAAGGGCCGCCCCTGCTGCGCGGTTTTTCATTTCGCCGGCGTCAGCTTGCGATTTGGATCAACCCACAGCCAGGCCAGCGCTCCGGTGGCGCAGAGGAAACCAGCCACTGCGAATGACGCTTCCCAGCCAAAACGCGACGCGATCAGGGGTGTGAGCGTGGCGGTAACCGTGCTTCCGATCTGGGCGCCCATGTTCATCACTCCCGATACGGCGCCGGCAGACTCCCCCGCGATATCCGCTGTGACCGACCAAAATGTGCTCTGGGATATATAGAGGGCGCCTGCCCCACCCGCCAGAACGACGCTGGCCAGCCTGGGACTAGCGACGTAAGCACCGGATGCCACGAACACGGCCGACAGCCCTATGCCAACCACGGAAACGCCACACCTTCCCCAACGCTTGCCGTAGAGGCGCGTAATCCGATCGCTTATCACTCCGCCCAGCGGCGAACACACTGCCATGGCGATGAATGGAAGGGTTGTGAAATACGAACTCTCCCGCAGATCCAGCCCGCGCACGGTGGACAGGTAGCGGAAGAACCAAGTGAAGAAGATATAGGCCACATAGCCGTAACAGAAATAACTGTACGTGACCAGCAGGAAGTCCTTGCAACCCAGGATACATCTCCAGGGCAGCATCCCTTTCGGTTGATCTTCCGCATTGGGCAAGCCGGAGCGAATCACGCCCATCTCACGCTCGCCCACCCAGGGGTGGTCTTCCGGATTGTCTCGCGCCAGCCAAAGCCACACCATGCCGGCGGCGACGCCGATCAGAGCGCTCACCCAAAAAGAGAGCCGCCAACCGCCACGCAGCATAATGTAAGTAATCAACGGAGGCGTGACCGCAGCGCCTGCGCCCACTCCTGCAAAGATCACGCCATTGGCCCGGCCGCGCTCATGAGTGGGAATCCACTTGGACACCACGCGATTCGAAGCCGGGTAGATCACCGACTCGCCGACTCCCAGCAGGAATCTCACGGCAATGAATGCCGCGACCACGTGGGCAATGTCCCTGGGAATGGCCGTCGCCAGACTCGTGAACACCGCCCACCAAAGGGTGGCGATGGTGATCACCCGCCGCGCTCCGTAACGATCGCTGATGCGCCCGCCCGGGGCTTGACACAACGCATATCCAAAGACGAAGGCGCTGAAAATGTAACCAAGCTGGATATTCGTAAGATGATATTCCCTGACAATATAATCGCTGGCGATGGAAATGTTGACGCGGTCCAGAAACCCCACCGAGCTCATGACGAAAATCCAGGCGATGAGGAGCCAGCGAACTCGACCTTCGAAAAGAGAAATCATTCCCGGTTTCGCCTCGATTCAGGAGACAGGAGTCAGAAGTCAGGAGTCAGAATCGAGAAACTTAACACAGGTGATGCACCGGGCGAAAGGCACAAATAGATGCGATCTCGATTTTCTTGCTTTGCGTGCTCGGCGACTTTGCGTGAAACCGTTTCTTCGTGCGTCGATCGATTCGCGGACCCAGTTCGACAGAGCCCGACGTCCCACCTCCGGATAAGGCGGGCAGCAGACACTTGCCATGCTTTCAAACTTAAGTCAGACTGTAACCAACCATGCGCGACCGCATCTACCTCTTGGTTTTCCTGGTGGGAGCAGGGCTGCTGCTCTACGTCGGCCGTGGCTACATCGCCATGTCCGCCTATGCGACGTTCGGCCTGACGTTCGCGGGGACCACGGCTGCCGCGGTTCTGGGGTTGGTGCTTTATCGCGTGCAACTCGAGTTACGTGCCAGTCGCCACGAACTGGCGCGCAAGGAAGCGGAGTTGAATTTCGCCCTCGAGGTGCAGCAGGCGCTTTTTCCGAAGCAATTTCCGGCCGACGGCGGACTCGAGTTCTCCGCCGTTTGTGTTCCCGCCCGGGGAATTGGCGGAGATTACTATGACGTCCTGCAACGGTCCGGCGGCCGCCTGGCTTTCGTCATCGCCGACATCAGCGGCAAAGGAATCTCGGCGGCCATCCTGATGTCCAACGTCCACGCCGTGCTTCGAACCCTCTACGACGCCGGCCACCCGGCTGGGGAGCTTTGTTCCCAGCTCAACCGCCAGCTTCACCGCGTCACCGACGGCACGCAGTTCGCAACCGCGTTTTTTGCGGAGTGGAGCGTGCGCGACCGCAGTCTCACTTATGTCAATGCCGGCCATCCCGCGCCCATCCTGCTGGGATCACGCTCCGGCGAGCAGCTTAACGCCGGCGGCCCCCCGCTCGGGCTGTTTCCCGGCACGGACTTCGAAGTGGGCAGGATCGTTCTTCAGCCCGGCGACGTAATGGCCCTTTATTCCGACGGAATAACCGAAGCAGGCGAAAGCTCAGAGAGGGAGTTCGGCGAGGTGAGGCTGGAAGCCGTCCTCAAGCAGCACCCCGGGGAACCTCTGGATGAAATCCGCCAACACGTATTGGAGGCGGTGCGCGACTGGTCAGGCGAGGAATTGGAAGACGACATGACGCTGCTTTTGATTCGGGCGGCAAGGGCAGGAGTAGGCAGTAGGCAGTAGGTCGTAGACAGTAGGCAGTAGGCGGTTGGAAGGCGCAGCGCTCATCGCAGAAGGAGACGCTATGAAAATCGGCGGGCACGGATTACGAGAACATATTCGCCTTTTGATGCCCCTGTTCGGGTTGATCACGGCGGTGTGGTTGCTTCGCTTGATCATGGACAAGGCAGGCACGCCGCCCGCAATTGTCCGCTTGGTGAGTGTGACCGTGGCCGGCTCCGCCTCGATCCTACTTGCCGTCCTGCTGATTCACTTCAAGGCCTTTGGCAGCTACGGCAACGTTGTGGTGGCCGCCTTCCTGCTGGAACTCTGCTCGCAGTTTCTCATCTGCAGCGCCATCGCCTTCTCCGCTTTGACAAACACTATGAATGTTTACAGCCTGCCGGAGTATTCACCCCGCGCCGGCCCTTTGGCGCATATCTTCGGCCACATCACCTTTGGCGTGGGAATGGGGACTTTGGTCGGGGCAGCCATGGGATGCTTGCTGCTATGGCTGCTCCGGCATATCGTTCCTGCCGCGGGAGGAAAGGCACACCTTAGGACGAGCCATTGAGCGAACAGGTAGTTGGCAGTAGGCAGTAGGCAGTAGGCAGTGGGTAGTGGGTAGTGGGCACGCTCTGTCAGCTCTTCATACGCGGAGAGCTCCCTATGCTGTATTACGTTGTGCAACTTGTGTTACACTAGCTATATGAAAGCGACTGTACAAGCCCGTCTCGACCGCCGCTCCCAAGCGGCTCTGGATCGACTTGTTCGGAGTACCGGCTGGAGCCCGTCGCGCGTAATCCGCGAGAGCGTTCAATTGCTTTCCGCCTGCCGGGGCATACCAACGGCACAACGAGTGATCGGCGTCGGACGCTTTGCCTCGGGTATTCCCGATCTGGGTTCCAACAAAAAGCACCTTAAGGGTTTTGGACAATGAAGCCCGTACTCTTGGACACGGGTGTCATTGTGGCGCTGCTGGACCGAACTGAGCGATACCATACCGCCTGCTTCGAGGCCATGCGGGGACTCGAGCGACCGCTTGTCACCTGCGAGGCGGTGATTGCGGAGAGTTGTTATCTGCTGCGTGGACTTTCCGGAGCCGCCGAGACAATCCTTGAAAACGTGGCGCGAGGAGTCTTTCAGGTTCCGTTTCAAATTTCTCGCAGCGCGGCGGCTGTGCGCAGCACGCTTCGCAAGTATCGCGAGGTTGCTGCCGATTTCGCGGATGCGTGTCTGATTCAGCTTGCCGAAGAATTGGACACGGGGGACATCCTCACGCTCGACTGCGATTTTCGGTTCTATCGGTGGCGGAGGAACCGCGCTTTCAATTTGCTCGTGCCACTCGACTGAGAATTCTTTCCCGCTTCATGCTCGGCCCGCGGCAGGCATCGTGCCGGCCTTGGCCGACTCGCGGCGGCGCTCCAGCCATTTCATCCAATCCTCAAGCCCCGCGCCGGTCTTGCAGGAGAGTTCAACAATCTCCATGCCCGGATGCACCTGAAGGGCATTGGCGCGCGCTTGGGCAAGGTCGAAAGAGACGTACGGGAGCAGGTCGGTCTTATTCAGGATCAAGAGCTCGGCTTTGAAGAAAATGGCAGGGTACTTGAGAGGTTTGTCGTCGCCTTCCGCCGCACTGAGCACGACCACTTTCGCTGCTTCGCCAAGGTCGTAGCTCGACGGGCACACGAGGTTGCCCACGTTTTCAATCAGCAGCATATCGAGAGACTCGAGCGGCCACTCCTCGAGGGCCCGCTCGATCATGCGCGCATCCAGGTGGCATGTTCCCCCTGTGGTGATCTGTTTCACCGGGAAGCCGAATCGAGCCAATCTCTTCGCATCGTTGTCGGTCTGGATATCGCCCGTCAGCAGCGCCACTCTCTCGAGGGGGGGAAAGAGCTCGAGCGTACGCTCGAGCAGCGACGTCTTCCCTGCCCCAGGCGAGCTGATGAAGTTCAAGCAGAAAAGACCTCGCGCCAGAAAACGTTCCCGCAAGCGCTGGGCGATGCGGTCGTTCTCACTCAGGACCTTCTGTTCAAGCGGCAAGCGGCTCATGACTCCTCCACTTCAAGGTATGCCAACTCGAGCTCGTCGCCGCCGATACAGCGAGTATCGGCCGAGCCGCAGGCGGGGCAATCCATCCGGTAATCCACTACCGTAAAGACGTGCCGGCAGTGCGAGCATTCATGGCGGCGCGAAACAAACTCGATGGCCAGGGGCAGTGGCTCGAAGTCAGTGTCTTTGACCAAAACCTCAAACCCGAAACTGAGCGCGTCCGGATCCACGCCTGCCAACTCGCCGATGCGCACGCCCACCTTGGTCACCCGCGCGCCGTCCAGCCGTTCGCGCTCCTTGCGTACCGCTTCCAGAATCGAGTTGGCAATGCTCAGTTCGTGCATGGAAAAGCAGGGGCTAGGGATTAGGGGCTGGGGGCTAGGGGAAACCCCCTTTGAATCAAGACTTCAGACGCGAACCGAGGTTTCTCACTCCCTTTAGCCCTTCCCAGGCAGTACGACAGTGCAGTTCTCCCTAGCCCCTAGTCCCTAGCCCCTAACAGATCCTTGGCAACTGGTCGCCGGCCAGCATATCGACAATACGGGAAGTGCCTAGGCAAGTTCGCATGGTGACGACGCCAGGATGAGCATCCACCACCTTTCCGATCAGGCGAGCGTTCGTGCCCAGTGGGTGGCTACGCATTGCGCTCAAGACCCGTTCGGCCTCCGCCGCCGCTACGACCGCCACGAGTTTCCCCTCGTTCGCCACGTAAAGCGGATCCAGCCCCAGCAACTCGCAGGCGCCTTTCACCTCCTCGCGAATAAGTATGGCGGATTCTTCAACGACGATCCCCACACGCGACTGGGCTGCGAACTCGTTCAAGGTGCTCGAAAGGCCGCCTCGGGTAGGGTCGCGGAGACATCGAATGGAATGTGTAACCTCGAGCATCGTCGCAACCAAGGAGTGCAACGGGGCAGCATCGCTCGTGATGGGCGTCTCGAACTCCAGTCCCTCACGCTGCGAGAGGATAGCAATGCCGTGATCGCCCAGCGTGCCGCTGAGGAGAACACAATCCCCGGGCCGCGCCTGGTCAGCGGACAGGTTCACCCCTGCCGGAACGCGCCCGATTCCCGAAGTGTTAATAAAGAGGCCGTCCCCTTTTCCCTTTTCGACGACTTTCGTGTCGCCAGTCACCACTTCCACCCCAACCGCTGCGGCTGCCGCCCGCAACGACTCGACGACTCGCCGCAGCGTTTCGAGCGGCAGTCCCTCCTCGACGATGAATGCGGCGCTGAGGAAGAGCGGCTGCGCCCCACCCACGGCGAGGTCGTTCACGGTGCCGTACACGGACAACGAACCGATGTCGCCTCCGGGAAAGAACAGTGGATTGACGACGAACGAATCCGTAGTGAATGCCAAACGCACGCCCTCCACGTCAACCACCGCTTGGTCATTAAGCTTGGCCAAGGCAGGATTCTGAAACGCCGGAAGAAAAACTTCCCGCAAAAGGGCAGCGCTCAGACGTCCACCACTGCCGTGACCGAGCAGGATCTTATCCCCGGCAGGCAAGGGCGCCGGGCAGGTGGGACTTTCGAGCGGGCTGCGTTCGTCTGGCACGGTTAACCTTTCCGACTTTGTGTAGCGCCGACCTTCAGGTCCGCATTCAAGGTGCTGACCTAAAGGTCAGCGCTACTTCCCGGTCGGACGCCGGTACTGATAGTACGCTGCGCAGGCGCCTTCGCCCGAGACCATGGGCGCGCCCAAAGGCGTCTCAGGCGTACAGCGCACGGCAAAAGCGGGACAGTCAATCGGCTTTTTCAGGCCTTGCAGCACCAGGGCGCTGATGCACTCAGCCGGTTCCTCCGTCGTCGTGGCCGCAACATCGAAGATCCTCTCCGCGTCGTGCGCCGCGAATTCCGCTCTCAAGCGCAACCCGCTTTGAGGGATCATCCCAATCCCTCTCCATTTGCGGTCACATACCTCGAACACCTTATCCATAAGCTCCCGGGCTGGGCGATTTCCCTCACAAGCCACCGAGCGGACGTATTGGTTTTCAACCTCCGCCCGTCCCTGTTCAAGCTGGGCCACCAGCATTGAAATTGCCTCGAGCAGATCGACAGGTTCAAAGCCGCCCACCACGATTGGGACGCGATACTTACGGGAGAGTTCGTCATACTCTCGGTAGCCCATGACCGTGCAGACATGGCCCGGAGCGATAAATCCCTGGACACGGTTCCTCGGGGACTCGAGCAGCATGCGAATCGCGGGCGGTACGAGGAAATGCGAAGCCAGCATGGAGAAATTCCCCAGGCCCTCCCGCGCCCCCTGCCAGACCGCCATGGCGTTAGCAGGCGCGGTGGTCTCAAAGCCAATTCCCAGGAACACGACCTTGCGCTGAGGGTTAGCTCGCGCGACTTTGAGCGCCTCCATCGGTGAGTAAGCGACCCGCACGTCGCCGCCGGCCGCTTTCACTTGAAAAAGATCGGAATGCGAGCCTGGCACGCGCAGCATGTCTCCATAGGAGACCAGGGTTACGCCGGGAAGCGATGCGATTTGGATGGCCCTATCGATGGTCTCGAGGGCAGTCACGCAGACAGGACAACCGGGACCGTGGACCAGTTCGATTTGCGATGGGATCAGTTCGTCAATCCCATAACGCATCAGCGTATGGGTCTGGCCGCCGCAGATCTCCATGAGGACCCACGGCCGAGTCGCCCGCTGGGCGATGTCAGCGATTAAGCCCCGGGCAACACGTGCGTCGCGGTATTCGTCAAGGTATTTCATAAAAGCAGGAGTCAGGATTCAGGTGTCAGGAGTCAGTAGAACCCGAATCAGACGAGCCCGGCGCCCGGCTGCTGATTCCCGACTCCTGACCAACGCCCAACTCCTCGTCGAGCATGCCCATTTCTTCTAATAATTGATAAGTGCGTTCGGCTTCCTCCGCGTTCACCTTGCTTAGCGCAAAGCCCACATGGACAATCACATAATCGCCTATCCCGGCCTCCGGCACGAAATCCAGTTGAACCTGTCGCGTTATGCCGCCGAACTGCACACGGCCAAGCCGGCTGCCGTTTTCTTCTTTAGTCTCAAGAATCTTCCCCGGAACTGCCAGACACATAATGAGTCTCCCCAGACTAGATGTGGCAATTCTGTGACCAAAAGAAGTGCGCCAAATAGCCCGTTTTATTGTACTCTCAGCCTGCCCCAGACTCAAGCCGCCGGTCCAGGAAACGAATCGTTGTCTGGCGGGAAGCTCCGGGTGGATAGAACTTCGGAGGTCAGGAGGAGAAGCTTAAGTGCGGCGACTCTCTCGACAACCAATGCAATGGCCTCCTCGACAGCGTCCGAACGTGCAGCGCCTACGGCCACCGCGCCGGCCTCAATACCCAAGAGGTAAAGACGAGGCGTCGGCCGCCCTAGCGCGTCGGCCAGCTTCACGACCTCGCCGACCCCCCAACCATGGCTCGACAGAGAGCCTAAGGCTTGCGGCTCAAGCTCCTTGGCAGGAAGAGATGTGAGGTAGAGGGTGCCTGGGGCGCCGCCGCTTACTACCGCGTCCACAAACAGGATCACATCGGCCAGAGGGAAGAGTTCCAACAGTTCAACGCCTGGTGCAGTTTCAGCACGCAGGTCGCAGCCACAATCGCCGTGCTCGCCCAACCGGCGCACAATCTCCAAGCCCACGCTGTCATCGCCCGCGTCGGGGTTGCCACAACCGACAATCAACAATCTGCCGGAACTCCGGCGCGCAGTTTCACTCATCCGCTCTCCAAAAGCCGCGGTGAAAATTGAATCGAATCTCGCGCAATCCCCCTGCCTCCTGAGGTTCGTCGCCAACAGGATTATGTAGCGAGAGTCCGGGCCGTTTTCACGCAGCTCGAGGTCGTGAGGGATGTTCTTCAACTGCCGATGTCTTGATGTGTTTCGAAGGTAATCCCTCCGGGTACCAAACCTCCCAGGTGTTGTAACCGCCGGACAGGTTGCTGGCGTCAAATCCGTGCTGTTGCAGGATGCGCACGGCGTAGTAGGACCGGTGCCCTCGGGCACAATTAACCCAGATCGGACGGTCGTTGGGAATCTCAGAGAGCCTTTGGCGCAGTTGATCGAGCGGGATGTTGATGGCGTCGTCAATTGAGCCGCGTCTGAACTCTTCCCCCTCTCGAACGTCCACCAGAAAAGCGCCGCAATCCGGCAGTTCACCCCACTTCGCCAATCTAACGTCACCACGGACGACGTTCGCAGCCACCATGCCTGCCAGATTCACGGGGTCCTTGGCCATGCCAAACTGGGGTGCATAACACAATTCGGCTTCTTCGAGATCGAAGACTGTCGAGCGCTTCTGAATGGCGAAGGATATGACGTCAATCCGGCGCTCCACTCCGTGCCCGCCGACTGCCTGAGCGCCCAGAACCAGACCGTCGGAACGCCGGAAAATCAACTTCAGGTGCATTTCGTTCGCGCCCGGATAGTAGCTCGCATGGTCAGTGGGATGCAGGTAGACCGCCGCGTAATCGGTCTCCTTCGCCTGATGCAGCCGTTTTTCGCTGACTCCGGTCATCGCAACCGTCAACCCGAAAACGCCGCAGACCGCAGTGGCTTGCACCCCTCGGAACCGTGCCGGTCTGCCACAGATAGCATCCGCCGCGATTCGCCCTTGGCGGTTGGCCGGCCCCGCCAACGGCACCAGGCACAACTCGCCGGTGACCGTATCCCTTGCCTCAACCGCATCCCCCACTGCCCAAATACAAGGGTCGCTAGTCCGCATGGATTCATCTACACGAATACCGGCGTGTGGGGCGAGTTCCAGACCGGCGACTTTAGCGAGCTTGCTCTCAGGCTTGACGCCGACAGAGAGGATGACTAGATCAGCGGGAATTCTCGCGCCGCTCCTGGTCTCGATCGAAGTCACGAGCCCTTCGCTTCCGTTAATCCGAACTACACCATCCGAGAGACGGACGGAGACATGCTTGTCCAGAAGGTGAACGTACACATATTCAGCCATTTCACGGTCGAGCGGCGGCATGACCTGATCGAACATCTCGACGATTGTGACCTTCAGCCCCCGGCGCGCCAGATTTTCGGCCATTTCGAGTCCGATGAACCCACCGCCCACAACAACCGCACTTCTCGGCTGGGATTCTTGAATCCACGCGCGTATGGCGCGGCTGTCGGGAATGGTTCGAAGCGTGAAAACACCCTCGAGATCAATCCCAGGAAGAGGCGGCCGAGCGGGCACCGCACCAGGCGACAAGACGAGCGCGTCGTAAGCCTCCTGATAGACCGAACCCTTCCGAAGGTCCTTGACCTCAATCTTCCGCTCCCCGCGATTGATGCCAAGGACCTCGTGTTCGGTGCGAACCTCGATGTTGAAGCGGCTGCGGAATAACTCTGGTGTGGCCACAAGCAGCTTTGCTTCATCGGAGATGGCATCGCCGATGTAGTAGGGTAAGCCGCAGTTTGCAAATGATGGGTACTGCCCTTTTTCAAACACGACGATCTCTGCCTGCTCGTCTAGCCGTCGCAGCCTGGCGGCGCAGGAAGCTCCGCCTGCCACGCCGCCTACAATCAAGACTCTCTTGGGGCTCATCGACACAATTCTCCTTACAACTTGATGAGCACGTTGCTGGCCATTGGCCCCTCTTCTGCCGGGGAACCGCTTGCACGGATCACTCCCGCACGCTGTTGAGTGCCGGCACAATTCGGGTGCGGCTGACATCCCCTGCACGTGAGAGCGGAGGGCAGCATGGATGGCGGCATGTTAGTATTATGAATTCGGATGGGCGAGATGATCAGGGAGGCGAGATGAAGAAGATCGGCATACTTGGCGGCATGAGTCCGGTATCCACCACCCTCTATTATGAGCACATCACCAGGACTTATACGGCGCGGTTTGGCAACTATGGCTTCCCGGAAATCCTGATCTATAGCGTGAACTTTCAGAAATATGTGGATTGGCAACACAACGGGCAATGGCAGGAGGCGGCGCGGGATATGGCGGAAGCGCTCGAGCGCTTGCACGGGGCGGGCGCCGATTTCGGGTTGATCTCAGCCAACACTATGCACATGGTATTTGGGGAAGTGCAGCGCGCCGTGCACATGCCCCTTATCAGCATCGTGCAAGCCACGGCGGAGTCCATTCGTGCAGCCGGGCTTCGCTCCGTGGGCCTGCTGGGGACAATCTTCACAATGCGCGAGCGGTTCTTCCGCGATGGGCTGGAGCGAAGCGGAATTACGGCGCTTGTTCCGGAGCCTGACAGCCAGCAGCGGATGAATGAAGTGATCTATCAGGAATTGTGTCGAGGCGAGATCCGGCCGGAATCGCGACGGCTTTTTCTGGGCATCATCGAGCGTCTGCGCGCCCAGGGTGCTCAGGGGATTGTGCTCGGATGTACGGAGATCCCGTTGCTGGTCGAGCCTCAGCACTGCGATTTGCCCCTCTTCAACACTTCGCTTTTGCACGCCGCCAAGGCTCTGGATTTCGCGCTACAATCGCCGGAGTGAAAACGCCAAGAGCCCCACCGCAGCGTAGGGCGATACACTCAAGCTCAGCTAGCCTCTCGCAAGGTCTCCTAGATTTGGCTGTTGCCGTTGTTGGGAGGAGTAGCAGGGCTCTTACAGCTACCGCCGGGCTGAAAGCGAGTACGATGGCAGCGTGCGCGTCCTGGCGGTTTCCGGGCGCCGATCGGCCGAGGGCATGCAAATCCAAATCTCGTGTAGCCGACTTTTTGTCACTTCCACGGCCTCGCCTTGCGACGCCGCAGCCTGACCTCGTTTTCCCAAATTGTGGTGTTCCTTGCTTGCTTCAGGGCCTGATTTGTGCCGATTGGCGCGCAAAGATCCCTGATTTGCGGCATTCAAAAAACTTATGTCCTTTGTTTTCAGGCACTTCTTGGCTTTGTTCCCACTATTCTTGTATTCTCTCGCGGTCCCACGGGTTTCCCCCAGTCGGGCAATCTCGGTCCCTGCCTCATCCCCCACGATCCAGTCCCCCGCCCTCATGTGTGCGATCTCGAAACGGTCGAATTTTGGCTCTATTTCACGCATTTGAGCACTCAATGGGGGTTCGTTTTGAGTTCGTTTTAGCTCGTTTCTGAAATGCCTCTCTTTGTTTTCAATAATATACTGGCTTCGTTCGTACTATTTTTTGTTTGTGTGAA
>Ga0326727_10009400_pt1 | contig 24086 bp, 23 predicted proteins | sample MB2enrmetagenome_FD_207643 | JGI IMG/M metagenome (GOLD analysis project Ga0326727, IMG submission 207643) | Lab enriched peat soil microbial communities from McLean, Ithaca, NY, United States - MB29MY | ecosystem: Environmental > Terrestrial > Soil > Wetlands > Peat | place: USA: New York... | reverse complement strand
GCAATGTGGGCAAGGACCCCGAGATTCGTTCCAGCGCCAGCGGCGTCATGGTCGCTAACCTCACCCTGGCCACCAGCGATCGCCAAAAGGATGCACAGGGCAACTGGCAGGATCGCACGGAATGGCACAACTTGGTAGTCTTCAATCGCACCGCCGAGATTGTTCGCGACTATGTGAAGAAGGGCTCAAAGCTCTACATCGAAGGCAAGATACAGACCCGCAGTTGGGACGACAAGGAGTCCGGCCAGAAGCGCTACCGCACCGAGATTATCGTCAATGAGCTGGTTTTGCTCTCCGGCCGCGAGGAAGGCTCGGGTTCGGGCGGTTACAGCCGCACGGCCAACTCCGGCAGCTCGGCGGCCAGCTTCGACCAGCGGCCTCCAGCAGCCGCCGACGGTCAGGACGAATTAGCTCACTCGGCCGAAATCTCCGACGACGACATTCCTTTCTAGAATTCACCTGCCGGGCATGTGTAAACAAGTACACATAGTTACTAGCAGCCGAAGCTGTAGAAAAGTGGGTAACGCGAAGCGTTTTCCAAGCGATGTGGGAAAGTCCGCTTTTGAACTTTTCTACATCGCGCTGCCATTCAGACGGCGTCCACCGGGCGCCTGGAAGAGGGGGCGTGCGCCGGGAGCGGCTGCGGCGATACGATAGAAGAAGCGAAAGCCCGCCCCGAGCGGGGCCGAAATGAGGAGAGCTTATGTCCCGAATTTCCCGGCTGAGCCGCAGCCAAGTGACTCCGGAGATGGCCGCGCTCTACGACAAAATCTTTGCCTTGCGCGGCAATGTGCCCAATATGTTCCGCGTGATGGCCCACCGGCCAGAAATATTCACGACCATGCAGGCCCACTTCAGCGCCGTGCTCACGACCGGCACGCTTCCGGCCAAACTCAAAGAACTGATTATCGTGCGCACCAGCCAGGTGAATGAGACCCCTTACTGCTTGGCCAGCCACACCATTCTGGCCAAAAACCTGGGTTGGACCAGCGAGCAGCTTGAGCACTTGGCCGACTGGCCGCACCGCGAGGATTTCACCCCCGCCGAAAAGGCTGCCCTGCGACTGGCCGAGACCGTCACCCGCGACGCCAATGCGGTGAGTGACGAGCAGTTCGCCGAGTTGCGCGGCTTTTATTCAGAGGGCGAGATCGTCGAACTGCTCTGCGCCATTGGCCTGTTCAACTACTTCAACCGCTTCAACAACGCTCTGAAGATGGAGTCGACCAAGCCGGGCGAGGGCGGGCCGGGCGAAGGCGGCTGCGCGGCATGAAGCTGAAACTGCCCGAAGGCGACTTTCGAGCTTACCTGTTTGACTGCGACGGAACGATTGTCGACTCCATGCCGTTGCACTACATTGCCTGGAAGGCGGCGCTGGGGGAGTGGGGCTGCGAGTTAGACGAGGCGCTTTTTTATGCCTGGGGCGGCAAGCCCACTGACGTGATCATCAGCACGCTGAACGAGATGAACGGGCTGAAGATGCCCGTCGAGGCCCTCGCTCAGTACAAGGAAGAGCTTTACTTCGATCTGCTGCCGCGGCTCAAGGCGATTCCGGAAGTGGTGGAGCACATCAAGGCCCGGCACGGCCAGCTTCCCTTCGCCGTGGTCTCGGGCGGCAGGCGCAGCTCGGTCGTCCGCTCGCTGACCGTGCTCGGTTTGCTCGACAAATTCGAGACCATCGTCGGCGCCGACGACTACACCCGCGGCAAGCCGGCTCCGGATGCCTTTCTGCTGGCCGCCGAAAGGCTGGGAATGGCGCCCACCGATTGCCTGGTTTTCGAGGATACGGAGATTGGCATTCAGGCGGCAACCGCCGCGGGAATGGCCTCCGTCAAAGTTCCGCCGCCCTGGGAGAGAAACTGAGCCAAACAAATCAATAGAGCAGTACCGCCAGGCGGTAGGCCGTGAAGGCCTCTTCCTGATTCTGCGCCGGACAACAGCCCACTGCGGCCTGGCGAAACTCGCCCGAGGAGAGCTTCTCGGCCAGCTCCCGAGGCAGGCGGTTCAACTCAGCGTCCTGCCAGCGCATGATGAATTGGGGTTGCGCGCCGGATGAGGAGCGGGGCAATCCGTGATTCATGGCGCAAGCGGCACGGGCAACGGCCGGATCGCGCAGAATGGAGGCTCCGCGGGCCTCGACCAGCGCGGCGACCCTGGACTCCACCTGGGCCGGCGAGAGCGTGGGCACGGCGCGCTCATAGTCTGCCACGGCGTAGAGTTCCCCCCGGCTGGTCACCACGGCCACCCCTACCCGGTCGACCTGGGGATTGAGCAGGTTTTCGCGGTGGCCGGGCGAGCGCAACCAGCCCTCGTTAATGGCGGCCGGATCAGGGCCAAACGCCACATTCTCCTCGACCAGGCTGAAGTGAGCCCCGGCCTGCGCGGCGCGCGCCGCCAGGCTTGGTTCGCCCCCATAACGGTGGGAAATCGGCCCTTCGGCGGCCATTCGCAGACAATGCTCACGTGCGGCTGCTGCCAGTGCCGCATCCCACTTGAGCGGTTTGGCGCCGGCTTCGGCGCGGGCCTGGTTGGCCAGCTCTACAATCTGCCAAGCCTCCGCCTGGATGGCATGAGAGCTTTCCATCCGTGACGGTCGGAACTGTGGTTCCTGTGCAAAAACCATGGGTGCAATGAACACTAGACAAAAAAATAAACCTCTCCTGCAAATGACCATGGTTAATTAGACCCCGCCTGGCTGTGGTTGTCGCGGTATTCTTGCTCTGTCGATGCCTTTTTTTGCCGCCAGCTCGCTTTCCGCGCTCCGCCACCGCATTCGCCGCCAACCGCTGGCCGTGGCGGGCGTCTTGCTGCTGGCGGCCTTCGTCGTGGGCGGGTTGGCCGCGCCCTGGCTGGCGCCCTCGAATCCCGCCGCCATCGACCTCGTGCATCGCCTCGAAGGCCCCTCGGCCATGCACTGGGCCGGAACCGACGAACTAGGCCGGGACACGCTCTCCCGCCTGCTGTGGGGAGCGCGGCTTTCGCTGGCCGTCTCGGTCACGGTGGTCTCGGTCTCGCTGGCCCTGGGGATCACCGTCGGCGGCCTGGCCGGCTACCTGGGCGGCTGGGTGGACACCGCCCTCACCACCTTTGCCATGAACACCTTTCTGGCCTTGCCGGGAATCCTGCTGGCCATCGCCTTTGCCGCCTTTCTGGGGCCGGGATTCACCAACCTGGTGCTCGCCCTGGCCATCGGCGGCTGGGCCGGTTATGCGCGGCTGGTGCGGGCGCAGGTGATGGCCGTCCGTGACCGCGAATACGTGGATGCGGCCCGCGCCCTGGGCGCCAGCGGGTTGCGCATCTTCTTCCGCCACATTCTGCCCAACATCGTTCAGCCCATTCTGGTGCAGGCGGCCATCGGCATGGCCGGTGTGATTCTGGCCGAGGCCACGCTCTCCTTTCTCGGCCTGGGCATTCCCGCTCCCGCGCCCAGTTGGGGCGCTATGCTCAACGACGCCCGGCTGCACCTGTTCGATTCGCCCCACCTGGTGCTCTTTCCCGCCGCCGCGGTGGCCGGAGCGGTGCTGGGCTTCAACTTCCTGGGCGACGCGCTGCGCGACCAGCTCGACCCGCGCACCCGGCTGGAGATGGGGCTATAGATGAAGATCGGCGTCGTCAGTGACACCCACGGACTCTTCCGCCCCGAGTTGACCGAGGCCCTGGCCGGCGTCGCGCGCATCCTCCACCTGGGCGACGTGGGGGCGCAGTCGGTGCTCGACGAGCTGGGCAAGATCGCTCCCGTCACCGCGGTGCGCGGCAATGTGGACCGCGAAGGCCCCTGCGCCGAACTGCCGGAGACCGAGGTCGTGCTCCTTGGCGGCCATTACACCTATATGCTGCACGATTTGAACACCTTGCACCTGGACCCCGCGGCGGGAAAGTTTGTCACCGTCTTCTACGGTCACACCCACGTGCCCCGATTGTTCTTCAAAAAGGAAGTGCTCTACTTCAACCCCGGCTCCTGCGGGCCAAGGCGGTTTCAGTTACCGGTGACGGTGGGGCTGCTGACGATAAGCGATGAAGGTGAATTCGATGCCAATCTGATTGCGATCGATTGCGTTTGAGCAGTGAACCAGCCGCCCGTACTCTGACCGCTTTTCTTGCATCAACGCTGGGTGCCCCAGGTCCCGCTTTTGGGACCTGGGAGGGGGCTGAACTCGATCACAATACGAAATCACACGGCCAGAAACCTGGCTTTTACTCCTGACACTCACAGCCCAAGCTAGCAGCTAGTGCTGCGACCGCGTGAATTTGTAATTTCCCAGGTCCCAAGAACGGGACCTGGGGCACCCAAACTTTCGTGGCCGGCATTCCAAACCACACGGTCACAGTACTAAGAGCTAAAAGCTGCCTTCACCGCATCCGCGGGTTCACCCAGCAATAAACCACATCGGTGAGCAGATTCACCAGCACATAGGTCAATCCAATCGAGAGCAGGCAGCCCTGCACCAGCGCGTAGTCGCGGTTGGAGATGGCGCTGACCGTCAGCCGTCCCAGCCCCGGCCAGCTGAAGATCGTCTCGGTCACAATTGCCCCGGCCAAGAGAGCGCCAAACTGCAATCCCACCACGGTGACGATGGGAACCAGCGCGTTGGGCAGGGCGTGGCGGCAGACCACGGCCAGCTCGCTCAACCCCTTGGCGCGGGCGGTGCGAATGTAATCCTGGCCCAGCTCCTCGAGCATTGCCGTGCGCACCATACGGGTCAGAATGGCGGCCAGCGAGGCCCCCATCGCCACCGACGGCAGCACCAGATAGCGCCAGTCGATCCAATTGCCCCCGCCCGCATTCGCCCCGGAGACGGGAAGCCAGCCGAGGCTGATCGAGAAGACCAGAATCAGTATCGGGCCTAGCGCCAGCCCCGGCACCGAGAGGCCGAAGAGGCTGACGACAGACAGAATTTGGTCTAGCCAGCGACCCCGGCTCACGGCGGCCAGAATTCCGGCGGGCAGGGCCAGCAGCAGCCCCAACCCCAAGGCGGTCAGCGTCAAAGCCAGCGTGTAGGGGTAACGCGCGGCGATCAGGTGGGCCACGGTGTCGTGCAGGCGGATGGAGTTGCCCAGGTCGCCGCGCAGAACCCCCTCCCAGTAGTGCAGGTACTGCGCCCCCAGCGGCAGGTCAAGTCCGTACTGGTGGCGCAAGGCTCCCATGTCGGCCGGGGTCGCGCCCTCGCCCAGCATCTGCTGGATGGGGTCGCCGGGAACCAAGTGAATCAGCAGAAAGACCAGCGAAACCACCAGCCAGACGACCGGGAGGGTGAGCGCAAGCCGTGTGAGAGTCTGCTTCATGGGCTGTTTTCCACGATAAACCAGCGGGGCAGACAGGGATTAGTTGGGCGATTGAAAGTGGCGGCTCATTGGCCACTGAATTTGCGCCCAAGACGTTCAGAGCGCAATCAACTCGGTTGTACGAGGACTTTCAACTCAATGCCAACTCAACTCCAACGAACATTTAGACTATAGAGGTTATGAGCACACTGAAAGCCGTTCGCGGCACGCGCGACCTGTTGCCGCCAGAGACGGCGCTTTGGAACCGGATCGAGGCTACGGCCCGCTCCGTCTTTGCCCGCTACAACTTCGGCGAGATTCGCACCCCCGTCTTCGAGGACACCTCGCTGTTTGCCCGCGGCGTGGGCGAGGAGACCGACATCGTCTCGAAAGAAATGTACACCTGGGAGGATCGCGCCCGCGCACAGTCCGAGAAGACGCAATCGCTGACCCTGCGCCCGGAAAACACCGCTGGCGTGGTGCGCGCCTACATCGAGCACGGGCTGGGCGAGAGCGGCCAGTTGCAGAAGCTCTACTACCTCGGCCCGCAGTTCCGCCGCGAACGGCCGCAGAAGGGCCGCTACCGGCAGTTCTCGCAGATCGGCGCCGAGGTGATCGGGCCGCCGTCGGCGGGCAGCGAATCGCCGCTGCGCGACGCCGAAATCCTGGAGATGCTGGCCACGCTACTCGACGAGCTGGGCATCACCGGCTGGACCTTGCACCTGAACTCTGTCGGGTCTGCTGCTGACCGCGCTCGCTACAACGAAGCGCTGCGGGCGGCACTGGTTCCCGTGGTCGCGCAGATGTGCCCGGACTGCCAGCGGCGCGCCGAGACCAATCCGCTGCGGGTGCTCGATTGCAAAGTCCCGGCCGACCAGCCGGTCATCGACACGCTGCCGATGATCGCCGATTCGCTGGACGAAGCCTCGCAGGCTCACTTCGCCGCGGTGACGGCGGCGCTGGACGCGGCCGGCGTGCCGTACACGCGCAACCACCGGCTGGTGCGCGGCCTGGACTACTACACCCGCACCACCTTCGAGTTCACCCACGGCGGCCTGGGCGCGCAGAATGCCCTGCTCGGCGGCGGCCGCTACGACGGACTGAGCGAGATGCTGGGCGGGCCCAGGGCGCCGGGGATCGGCTTCGCCGTGGGCGAGGACCGGCTGGTTTTGACGCTGCTGGCCCTCGAAAATGCCCAACAGGATGAGAAAGCAGCAGCCTTCGTTGCGCCGCTGGGAGAGAGCGTGAACGCTGCCGCCCTGGCCCTGGCCCGCGAGTTGCGCCGCTCCGGCCTGCGCATCGAGCTGGGCGAGGGCAGTTTTCGGCTGAAAAAATCCTTCGAGGCGGCCGATAAGACCGCTCGCCAAATCGTCATCCTGGGCGAGGACGAGCTTCAATCCGGTATTCTGACAGTGAAGAACTTCTCCACCGGCATACAAACCAAGGTTCCGCGCGCGGAATTGGCGGCCTTTCTTTCTCAATGACCGGACGCGGATTTGTGGTTTCCCAGGTCCCAGAATCGGGACCTGGGGCACCCGGCAAACGCAGGTCCTTCGGCTGCGCTTGTCGCAAAGATCGCGTCAAGCTTCGCTCAGGATGACAGTATTGTTTTGGATTGCGTTTTGAGATTAGCAACTAGCAAGTAAAGGACACAGGAAGTGCTCGATTTTCTAGGAACTCTCGAACGGACGCATTACTGCGGCGAATTGCGCCTGGCGAACGCCGGGCAGAATGTTGTTTTGATGGGCTGGGTCAATCGTCGCCGCGATCACGGCAACCTGATCTTCCTCGACCTGCGCGACCGCACCGGCATTACGCAGATCGTACTGGACAAGGAACTGACTCCCGATGGCCACAGTAAAGGCGAAATGGTCCGGCCGGAGTACGTGGTGGCCGCTGTCGGCAAGGTGCGCCCGCGCTCGGCCGAGACCATCAACCCCAAGATGGTGACCGGCGAGATCGAGATCGAGGCGACACAATTACTCGTTCTGAACGACACCCGCCTGGCGCCGTTTTCGCCCTCGGAAGATACGATTCAGAACGAGGAGGTACGGCTCAAGTTCCGCTACGTGGACCTGCGCCGCCCCGAGATGCAGCGCAACTTCCGCCTGCGCCACGACATTACGCTGGCCATTCGCGACAACCTCAGCCGTCAGGGCTTTCTGGAGATCGAAACGCCCATTCTCACCAAATCCACCCCCGAGGGCGCGCGCGATTTTCTGGTTCCCAGCCGCCTGCATCCGGGCGAGTTCTACGCGCTGCCGCAATCGCCGCAGATCTTCAAGCAGATTTTGATGATCTCCGGCTTCGACAAGTACTTTCAGATCGCCCGCTGCTTCCGCGACGAGGACCTGAGGGCCGACCGCCAGCTTGAGTTCACGCAGGTCGATCTGGAAATGAGTTTTCCGCGCCAGGAAACGGTTTTTGGAGTTGTGGAGCAGTTTTTGGCGGCCGGTTTTGCCGCCGCCGGGGTCATCTTGCCGACGCCCTTTCCCAGAATCACCTACGACGAGTCGATGCGGCAGTATGGAAGCGACAAGCCCGACCTGCGCCTGCCGGGGCTGACCGATGTGCGCCCCGCCTTCACCGATGCGAACCTCGCCGCGTTGCAAATCGACCCGGCTTTGCCGGTGGTGGCCCTGCGCATTCCCAACGTGGGTGAGCTGAGCCGCAAGGAACGCGAGGACAACCACCCCCTCTTTGATTTGAAGAAGGGCGCCAAGTTCATTGACGATTTCAAGCGGCTGGCTAAAGGATTCCCGGAGGCCGCCGTCAAGGTGCGCGAACTGGCTGGAGCGGCCGAAGGCGATTTCGTCATCATCGTGGCCGGCGACCCGGCCCACCCGGTGAAGGCCAGCGACACCAAGTTCGAGGGCCGGCTTTCGCAGCGCGAGATCAACGTCTACTCGGCCGCCGGCAACTTCCGCACCGAACTGGCGAAAAAATACGCCGAGCGGCACGGAGCCTTTGCCGTGACCGAGAAAGTCGTGCAGGATGCGGCGGCGCGCAGTGAGGGCGATGCGGCCGTGGACGGCGCGGCGGCCTTCCAGCCCGTCTGGGTCACCGACTTCCCCATGTTCGAGTACGATGAGGCTCTGGCCAAGTGGATGCCGGCGCACCACCCCTTCACCGCGCCCCACGAGGCCGACATGAAGAACCTGGTCAGCGATCCGGCCAGTGTGCGCGCCAACTGCTACGACCTGGCGATGAACGGCCTGGAACTCGGCTCGGGCTCGATCCGCATTCATCGAAAAGATGTCCAGCAGCAGATCTTCCAGTCGCTCGGCATCAGCGACGAAGAGGCCCGCGCGCGTTTTGGATTTTTCCTGGATGCGCTGGAGTACGGCACTCCGCCCCACGGCGGCATTGCGCTGGGCGTGGACCGCATCGTGATGCTCTTGGCCGGAGCGCCCAGCCTGCGCGAGGTGATCGCCTTCCCCAAGACCGCCAAGGCCATCGACCTGATGGTCGATGCGCCGACCACCGTCTCGGATCAGCAGTTGAAGGAACTGCACATTCGCGTGGCGCTGAAGAGCTAGAACCGTGCCGTGTGGTTTGGAATGCCGGCCACGAAAGTTTGGGTGCCCCAGGTCCCGTTTTTTCGGACCTGGGAAATTACAAGTTCGCGCGGTCGCAGCACTAGTTGGAATTAGCAAGTTGCAAGTGGAGCGCCCGGCGGCCGCCGTGGGGCTGGCCTGCTACTCCCGCCCCACGGCCTGGGAGTGCATTACGATTGAGGCAGTGTGCAGACGATACGAGTAGAGACACCTTCGGCAAAGTACGGCGTGGTGACGGGCAGCGGGCTGATCGGCTCGCTGGCGCCGCGCATCGAGCGCATTGCGGGCAAGCTGCCGCGGCGGGTTTTTGTCCTCACTTCGCCGGAGATTTGGGCTCTATGGAGCGAAGCTTTTCTTTCTTCCTTTGCCGCGCCGCCGATTGCGCTGTTTTTGCCCAGCGGCGAAAAGCACAAGACGCTGGCCAGCGTGGAAGGCCTGGCGCGGCAGATGGCGGCGGCGGGCGGAGACCGCGGGAGCCTGCTGATTGCCTTTGGCGGCGGGATTGTGGGCGACGTGGGCGGCTTTCTGGCCTCGATCTTCATGCGCGGCATTCCCTATGTTCAGGTGCCGACGACATTTCTGGCGCAGGTGGATTCATCCGTGGGAGGCAAAACCGGCGTGAACCTGCCCGAGGGCAAAAATCTGGTGGGCAGCTTCCATCATCCGCTGGCTGTCTTCGCCGACATCGGTGTTCTGGGCACGCTGCCTGACCGCGAACTGCGCGCCGGGCTGATGGAGAGCATCAAGGCCGGGATCATCCGCGACCGCTCTCTGGTTCGCTTCATGGAAGAGCACGCCGGCGAAGTGCTGGGGCGCGACGCCAAGGCTCTGGAAAAGGTGATCGCCGCCTCGATCCGCATGAAGGCCGGGGTGGTAAGCCTGGACGAGCGCGAGAGCGGGCTGCGCATGATTCTGAACCTGGGGCACACCGTGGGCCACGCCCTCGAACAGGCCACCGGCTATAAAACGCTGTTGCACGGCGAGGCGGTGGGCTGGGGCATGGTGGCCGCGCTCTTTCTAGCCCGGCAGCGGGGACTGATTTCGCGGGCTCAGTTCGAGCGGCTGGAGAGCTTGATTTACCTTTACGGACCGCTGCCGCCGTTGAAACTGCGCAAGGCCCGCGTGGTGGCGGCCACGGGCGGCGACAAAAAGAACGTCGGCGGGGTCAGGCGCTTTGTGCTGCCGGTGGGCGTGGGCGATGCGGGCGTGGTCGAGGACGTGACGGCTGCCGAATTGGAGGCCGCGGTGGGCTATGTGCTGGCGCGGGCCGGGGAGTTGTACTCCTGATGGCAGCAACCGGAGCTAGGCCGCCAGGCGCGCAGGACGAGGCCAGCGCGGCCGAGGCGGTGCGGCAGATCTTCGATTCGATTGCGCCCCGCTACGACCTGCTGAACCACCTGCTCTCGGCCAACGTGGACCGGCTGTGGTGGCGGCGGGCGGCGCGGCGATTTCGTGAAATTCTGGCCAACCCGGAGTCGGCGGTGCTGGACGTCTGCTGCGGCACGGGCGACATGACCCTGGCCTTGTTGAAGCTGCGGCCGCAGGGCGCACGGCCGGTGCTGGCGGCGGACTTTTCCCGCGGAATGCTGAGCCGCGCAGCGGAAAAATTTGCCACGAAGGGGTTTGGCGGACCGGGTTTGGGCGAAAAAACGCTCCCGGAACGGCATAAAGTGCCACCGTACGCGGTGCCGCTGGAGGCCGATGCGCTTCACCTGCCGCTCAAGTCAGCATCGTTCGACCTGATTGTCACGGCCTTTGGCTTCAGGAATCTGGCCAACTACGAGGCCGGATTGAAGGAGTTTCATCGCGTGCTGAAGCCGGGAGGGCAGTTGGGAATTTTGGAGTTCAGCGAGCCGGGGGGGCTGGTGGGCAAGGCCTACGCGGTCTACTTCCGGCGCGTTCTGCCGGCCATCGGGCGCTCCATTTGCGGTTCTGCCGCCGGAGGCCTTATGGTTGGAAGTCCTGCCGCCGGGAGTCCCGCCGCGGGAGACAAGTCCGGGCCATACAATTATTTGCCTGCCTCGGTGGGCAGCTTTCCGCCACCGGCTGACCTACTCGCGCTGATGGCCGCAGCCGGCTATGAGCAGTGCGCCTGGCAGCCGTACACCTTCGGCATTGCCGGGTTGTACACGGCTGTGCGCGGAGCGATAGCCGGAGAGAGATGACCTCCACCAAGCCCAATTCGACCCCATTTTCCGTCCAGAAGCGGCGCGTGGCACTGCATTCGATGCAGGCGGCGGCGGTGATGACGCTGCTCAAACTGGCGGCGGGGCTGATTTCCGGCTCGTTGGGCGTACTGTCGGACGCAGCCCATTCAGGGCTGGATCTGGTGTGCGCGGCGCTCACCTTTTATTCCGTGCAGATGAGCGACAAGCCTGCCGATGAGCACCACACCTACGGCCACGGCAAGTTCGAGAACTTCTCCTCCTTCGGCGAGGTTCTTCTGATGGCCCTCTCCAGCGCGTGGATCATCTGGGAGGCAATCCGGCGGATTCTCCACGGCAGTACGGAGTTGCACCACTCGGTGTGGCCGGTGGCGGTGGTGCTGACCTCGATTGGCGTCGACTTCTGGCGTTCGCGGCAACTGGGCAAGGTGGCCCGGCGCACCGGCTCGTCCGCGCTGGCCACCGACGCCTTTCACTTTGCCTCGGACATCTGGTCGTCGCTGGCGGTGCTCGCCGGACTGTGCGCCAGCTGGGCGGGCGCGCACTACGGCCTGGGCAAGCTGCGCTACGCCGATCCGCTGGCGGCGGTGGTAGTTTCGCTGCTGATTCTGTACCTGGCCGTGCGGTTGGGCAGCGAGGCGGTCAGCGTGCTGCTGGATGAGATTCCCGCCGAGACGCGGCAGCGGATTCTGAGCGAAGTGAAACGGGTTCCCGGGGTTCTGGCCGTCGAGCGGGCGCGTGTGCGGCGGGCCGGAGCAGCCTATTTTGCCGATCTGACGCTGGCTTTGCCGCGGCGCTACACATTTGTGCACACTGAGGATCTGGTGCGGGCAGCCACTGCGGCCGTGCATCGCGTGCTTCCCCAGGCCGACGTGGTCATCCACACCGTGCCCCGCCAGACCAGGGCCGAAAGCGTCTTCGACCGGGTCAGAGCGGTGGCCTTGCAAAATAATGTTTCCGTCCACAAGTTGAGCGTGCAGTTGCACCAGGGGCGGCTGCGCGTCGAGCAGCACCTGGAGCTGGACGAGGAGATGACGCTGCTGGCCGCGCACGAGTTTGTGACCGCCATGGAGGCGCAGATTCTGCGCAAGGCGCCGGAGATCGACTCCGTGCTGACCCACATCGAAAGCGAGCCGGCCACCATCGAGCGGCCCGAGGAGACGGTCATGGAGAATCGCAAAATCGAGGCGGTGCTGCGTGCGACAGCGGCGCTGTTTGACGAGATCGTGGACGTGCATGAGATCGTCGTGGGCCGCGCTGGCGAGCAGATCCACCTCTCCTGCCATTGCACCCTGCCCGATAAACTGACGATGCGGCGCGTCCACGAGGTGATCACCGGGCTCGAGGGCCGCCTGAAACTGGAGTGCCCAGAGGTCTACCGAGTGACGATTCACCCCGAGCCGGCGACGGATAATCTACGGTAGCAGCAGGGAGAGCCCAACCCATGAGAGCCCGTCCAGTTCTGAATTTTTTCCAGGTAGCGTCGCTGGTGATGCTGCTGGTGGCCGTGGCGCTGCTGGCGGCCATCACCACCATGCACTTCGCCATTCACGGGGCCGAGGTGCAGATTCCCGCGCTCAAGGGAATGACCGTCGCCGATGCGCTCAGCCAGACTGCCGGGCTGGGACTCAACCTCGAGGTGGACAACCGCTACTACTCGGGCGACGTGGCCGCCGGGCACATTCTTTCTCAGTCGCCTGCGCCGGGGACGGTGGTGCGGCGGGAGTGGCGCGTGCGCGTCTCCGAGAGCCTGGGGCCGCAAAAGGTGGAAGTGCCGGATACGGTGGGCGCGGATGAGCGCATGGCAGCGTTGCGGCTGAGAAGCGCGGGGCTGGAGGTGGGCGTGACGGCGCGCCTGCCTTACACGGGAGCGGCCGAGGGAACGGTGCTGGCCCAGGACCCGCCGGCGCACGCGCAGGGCATCGCGCAGCCCAGCATCAACCTGCTGGTGGCTGCTCCAGATGACACTGCGACTGACGGCTTTGTCATGCCCGACCTGACCGGCCTGCCGGTGGCCAGCGCGCAAGCGGATCTGGCCAGGGTCGGCATCAAGTCCTCTGCCAACTTGGTGGATGTGCCGGTGGCGCCGATGGGCAGAGGGGATGCGGTGCCCACGCCGCCGGTGCGGCCCGGCGCGGTAATGGCGCAGCAGCCGCCCGCCGGCGCTCGTGTGGACCAGAACTCGCCGGTCGTGCTGACGGCGGCGAAGTGAGGAACACAGGGAACAGGGATCAGGGCCGCGTCAGGTATTCGCAGCTTCACAGCTCTGAAAATCGAGTTCTCCTCCGGCAAATTCAGGGCAGACTCTGGGGAGAACGACTTCTACAGCACTGATGAAGCCGTGCCCTTTCAAAGACTCTTGACTTCCCGGCCTTTCAGGCGATTCTCTCGATCATGCAAATGAAGAAACCGTCGGTGTGGAATCTGCCGGGGAGCAGGTGCAGGCAGCCTTCGGGTGTTAGTAAGCCGCGTAGCCGCTCCGCGCCGGTGGGGGTGAGAATGCCCTTGCCGAGCAGGGCCTCGGTGCGTGAGGCGAGCGAAACCGGACGGGCATTCGGGTTTTCCGCCAGCACCTGGGCGACGGTCTGCTCATTTTCCTCCGGCTCCAGCGAGCAGGTGGAGTAGACCACGCAGCCGCCGGGGCGGACGGCGCGCAAGGCGGCCCGCAGAATCGCTCGCTGGCGTTCGGCCTGGCGAGTGAGGTCGCCGGGGCGCAGACGGTGGCGAATCTCCGGGTTGCGGCCCAGTGTGCCGGTGCCGCTGCAGGGTACGTCGGCTAACGCCAGGTCAAAGACTGCCTCATCCGTCAGCGCGGTGGCGTCGCCTTGGCGGCATTCCACCCGCTCGCCGAGGAAGGCCAGCCGCTTTCGCAACTGCTCCAATCTGGGCGCGCTGGTTTCAAAGGCGACGATGTGGGCTTCGGGGTTGCGCTCGGCCAGAATCAGCGTTTTTCCGCCGGGAGCCGCGCAGGCGTCGAGGACGCTTTTCACTTTTTGGTTGGCATTTTCGCTGCACAAACCGGCCAACTCGGCCACCAGTTGCGAGCCCTCGTCCTGCAGCCGTACCCGGCCCTCGCGGAAGGCCTCGGTTGCGGTCACGTCGCCGACGGCGACGGTGCGGGCGGCGGTCAGCAGTTGGCCGGGCTCGAGTTGAATGCCGGCTGCGGAGAGTTCGGCCGCGACGGACGGGCTGGCGAGGCGCACTGCGAGCACGGGCTGGCTCTGGCCGTGGCGGCAAATGGCCTGTGCCGCCTCCAATCCGTAGAAGTTGATCCAGCGCTCGACCATCCAGGTAGGATGGGCCTGGGCTAGTGCCAGTTCCGCCGCGGTTTCCTCTGAAAAGTGAAATGGCGGAGCCGTGGCGAGCTTGCGCAAGACGGCGTTGACCATGGCGGAGGCGAAGCGGTGGCCGGCCTGCTTGGCCAGCTCGACGCTCTCGTCGATGGCGGCGCGGGCGGGAATGCGGTCCAGGTGCAGAATCTGAAAGGCTCCCAGGCGCAAGGCAATCAGAATCTCAGGATCGAGCCTGGCGTTGGGATGGGCCAGCAGGGTTTGCAACTGGTGGTCGAGCCGAATCTGCCAGCGCAGCACGCCTAGCACCAGCGCCGTGGCCAGATTGCGATCGGGAGCCGAGAGCGCGTTGACGGCTTTGCCGCGCAGCAGGTCGTCAGAATGGGATTGGCCGCGCTCGACGGCTAATAGAACGTCGAAGGCCGCCTTGCGCGCCACGGAAAGCTTTGCCGCCCGGTTCTTCGGTGCGACCTTCGCCGCTCCGGTCTTCTTCTGGGCGGTCACTGCGCCGCCGTCCCGAGCCGCGTGCCAGTGGCGAGCGGCATTCCACGCAAAAACTCGGCTGCCGCAAGGCGCTTCTTGCCCTCAAGCTGAACTTCGAGCAATTCCAGCCAGGTATTCTCGGCGCAGGCGACAAACAGACGGTGGTTTTCGACGTAAATCTGGCCGGGGAGGGCTTTTCCGGCGGGGCCGGGCTCGGCAGAGTTTGATGCGTGAGAGCCGGGCGCTTCCACGGCCTCCAGACGGTGCACAATCAGCTTCTTGCCGTCGAGCGAGGTGAAGGCACCGGGCCAGGGCTGAAAGCCGCGCCAGCGATTCTTCAGTTCCGTGGCCGAGTAGGCGGCAAAATCCATTCGTCCGTCCTCGCGGTGGAGCAGCGGGGCAAAAGTGGCTCCTTCATGGCTCTGCGGTTCGGGCTTGATGGTCCCACTGGCCAGCCCGGCTAGTGTTTTGACCACCAGCGGCGCGCCGGCCTTGGCCAACTGATCGAACAGGTCGGCCGCGGTCTGCTGCGGTTCGATAGCGTGGGTCTGCTGGAGCAGAATGGGGCCGGTGTCGAGGCCTTCTTCGAGCAGCATGGTGGTGTTGCCCGTGAAGGCGTCGCCCATGGCCACCGCCCACTGGATCGGCGCGGCGCCGCGGTAGCGCGGCAGCAGGCTGGCGTGCAGGTTGATGCAGCCCAGCCGCGGCAGCGCCAGCATCCAGGGCGGAATCAGGCGTCCGTAGGCCACGACGACGATAGCCTCGGGGGCAATCGACTCCAGTTGCGCGCGAAACTCCGCATTGTTGCGAATCTTTTCCGGCTGCACCACCGGCAAACCGGCGGCCAGGGCGGCCAGCTTGACGGGAGGAGCAGTGAGTTGACCGCCGCGGCCCGCGGGCCGGTCGGGTTGCGAGACCACCAGCGCGATTTCGTGGCCCTCCCCGAGCAATGCGTGCAGCGTGGGCACGGCAAAGGCCGGAGTGCCGCAGAAGACGAGTTTCATGGGGCTCCTCCGTTCCGCCAGCGAACCGGCCACTTGGCCCGCCCGCGACTCTATCGCCTGACAGGTAAATCTACCACTCGCCCGCGCGCTGCATCTTGCGAATCTTGCGCTGGTTCAGGTCGCGCTTGAGCGCGCTCATGCGGAGGAGGAACACCATACCGTCCACGTGGTCGATCTCATGCTGAAAGCAGCGGGCGAGCAGGTTGTCGCCGTCCGTCTCGAACCACTTGCCGTGCTCGTCCTGGGCGCGGACGCGCACCTTGGCCGCCCGGACCACCTTCTCCCGAATCTCGGGAAAGCTCAGGCAGCCTTCTTCTTCGTAGGCCCGGCCCTCGCTCCATATAATCTCGGGGTTGACGAGCACCAGCCTGTCCTCGGGCACTTTACCCACGCTCAAGTCGATGGTGACGATGCGCTTGGAGACGCCCACCTGCGGCGCGGCCAAGCCCACACCCTGCTCGGCGTAGGTGGTCTCGAACATATCGGCGATCAGCTTGCGCAGATCATCGTCGAATTCAGTAACCGGTTCCGCGGGCCGCGAGAGCACCGCGTCGGGAAATTTCATAACCTTGAGAATCATTTGCGCCTGCTAATAACTCCGTATTTGTTCGATGTAACCGCGGAAATTTCGTTGCAATTCGAGGGCCGAGTCGCCGCCGAACTTTTCCTGGGCCAGCCGCGCAATCGTCAGCGCCACCATGGCCTCGGCCACCACGCCGGCGGCCGGCACCACGCACATATCCGAGCGCTCGTAGCTGGCGCTGGTGGCCTCGCGTGTGTCGAAACGTACTGACGCCAGCGGCTGGCGCAGCGTCGAGATGGGCTTCAGGTAGCCGCGCACCACGATTTCTTCGCCATTCGAGACGCCGCCCTCGATGCCGCCTGCATTGTTGCTCGGGCGGGTGAAGCGGGTGGGATTGCCGGTCTCGCCCGGCTCAGCAGGCTTGGCGGCATAGTGAATGGGGTCGTGAACCTGGGAGCCGAAGCTCTCGGCGGCCAGAATGCCGCGGCCAATCTCGACCGCCTTGACCGCCTGCACGCTCATCACCGCCCAGGCCAGCAGCCCATCCAGCCGCTCATCCCAGTTGACGTAAGTGCCCAGGCCAGCGGGAACACCGTGGACGACCACCTCGAAGACGCCGCCCACCGTGTCGCGGGTGCGGGCAACCTCCTCGACCTCTTCCTTCATACGGGCCTCGGTCGCTGCGTCCACGCAGCCGAGTTCGATCTCGTCCCGGGCAGCCAGGGCCGCAATCTCTTCCCACGCAACAGGGCGCTCCAGCGCGACCTTGCCCACGCGGATCACGTGGCTGGCAACTTCGATTCCCAGCGTGCGCAGCATCAGCTTGGCCAGGGCTCCGGCGGCCACGCGCGCCGTCGTTTCGCGCGCCGAGGCCCGCTCCAGCACGTAGCGGGCGTCGGGGAAGTTGTACTTGAGAGCGCCCGCCAAGTCGGCGTGGCCGGGCCGCGGCGAGGCCACGGCCTGGTGCAGCGCGGGGTCGCCAGCCTCGACCGGCAGCTTCTCTTCCCAGTTCTTCCAGTCGCGGTTGACAATTTCCATCGCAATCGGCGCGCCGATGGTCTTGCCGTGGCGAATTCCCGAGAGCACGTGGGCCTGGTCGGTTTCGATCTTCATGCGCCCGCCGCGTCCATAGCCCTGCTGACGCCGCCACAGCTCGCGGTTCACAAACTCCAAATCGACTGGAATCCCGGCCGGCAGCCCGGAGACCAGCGCAATGAGAGCCTCCCCGTGCGACTCCCCGGCAGTTGAAAAACGAATCATATTCTATTGATTGTAACGGAGAAGCAGGGATCAGGGCTCAGGGGGCAGGGGTCAGGGAAAAGCCCGCTCAATGCGGTCTCGAATCCGTTCAAAAACGATTGGACTGAAACAGCTTGAAAAATGTTGACCACGCGCGGAGAATCCGGCTGGCCCCTGACCTAGCCTTCTCCCAGCCAGCGCTTGGTGTTCAGTAATTGCCGCTGGTCGAGGGACCAGACCTTGCCGGTCAACTCGTCCGGGCCTTTGCCTTCACGGATGCATTTGTCGAATTCGCTGGCCATGGCCTGCATCTTGGCGTCCAGGTCGTCGAGGAAGCTGAGCGCCAGCGCCTCGGGGATCATGGGCAACTTGGGCGAGCCGAACTCCAGCTTGCCGTGGTGCGACAGAATGATGTGCAGCACCAGCGTCTTGAGCCGGGGCGGGAAGTTGGGCAGGCTGTCGATGGTGCGCTCGGCGAGAGCTGTCCCCATCTGGATGTGCCCCAGCAGCATTCCCTCGACGGTGTACTCGAAGCCGATCTCCCAACTGAGTTCGCGCAGCTTGCCGATGTCGTGCAGGATGACGCCGGTCAGCAGCAGGTCGCGGTCGAGCAGCGGGTAATGCGCGGCGACGCGGTCGGCCAGGGTGAGCAGGCTGACGACGTGCTCGAGCAGGCCCCCCAGCCAGGCGTGGTGGAGCTGCTTGGCGGCGGGAGCTTCGCGGTAGGCGGCGGCGAACGCCGGGTCGTCGAGCAGCGTGGTGACGAGCAGCTTGAGGTGGGGGTTGGTGAAGCTCTCGACAAAGCTGAGAAGCTGGCGCCAGAGGGCGGCCACGTCGTAGGTGGTCGAGGGCAGCAGGTCGGATTTGTCCACCTCGCCCGGCTGAGCCACGCGCAACTGGTCGATCTTCATCTGCAGCCGGTCGTCGAAGCGCGAGGCACTGCCGCGGGCCTTGACGATGTCGCCCCGGTCAAATTCTTTCGCGATGCGCGGGTCGGAGGGCTCCCAGACGCGGCCTTCAAGCTGGCCGGTTTTATCGCCCAGGATCAGGTTCAGGTAGGGCTTGTTGGATTTGGTGGTACGCTGCTGCTTGAGCAACACGAGGAAGAAGCCGTCGAAGAGCTTGCCCTCGTCGAAGTTGACCAGATCGGCGATATAAATATCTTTCATAGTGGTATGCGTCGAAAACAAAGAATGAATCGGGTGAAAAATACTAATTTGCTGAAGTGGCGGAAGGGGTACACTTGCCCCCATGGCAGCATCCCATCCCCAGCCACGGCTACAATTTGCGTTGCTGCTTCACAATAACTCTCATTCTTTCACAAACCTGGAAGGCCGCGCCATTTTCATGCCCCGGTTCCGCTGTTCACCTCCTCGCGGGAGGGCGCGAAGAAATATACTCTGGAGAGTGCATGAAAATCCCTGTTGATCTGCGCAAAAGGCTGGAGGCGTCGGCATTCCTCGATCTGCAAGTGATGATGGAGAGCTATGCGCAGGCGGCGGCGAATCTGGCCTGGAGCGAGTACAAGCAAAAGCTGAACTTCACCTCAGATTCGATCGATGTGCTGGACGAAATTCTTGTGCTGGCCGGGGCGAGCCCGGATATGGACCTGGACTTCGAGGTGCGGCTCTGGGGCAGCTACCTGGGCGAGGTGCTGCGCCGCCGCTATGCCGGCCGTTGGGAGCTCTCCCCTTATCCCGGCGGCGTGGCGTCGATTCCCGCCATCGAGGTGCGCGGCTCCAGGCTGTTTCCCCTGATGAAGGTCTACCGCCGTCTGACGGTGGGCGATGAGGAGGATTTGCGCGCCTTTTACGCCATGGTGACTGAGCGGCTGGGCAAGCCGGCGCAGGTGAACTGACCACCTTCGGTGGGGCAGACGCCGCTTACGCGGATATGTGCGATTTGGCCCGTGGAACTAATCCCATTACCTGCCCTGCGCCGCGCGCGGCATTGTGCGACAATAACCACGGATTATATGTGCGCTGGCTTCCATGCGGTGCGCGGAGGATGAAAACATGGGCGATTTATTGCAGCCGACCCACCTGCTGATTATTGCGGTTGTTCTACTTGTGCTGTTCGGCGGCAAGCGGCTGCCGGAGTTGGGCAAGGGATTGGGCGAAGGGCTGAGGGGCTTCAGAGAAGGCCTCAAGGGCACGACCGAGCCCACCGCTCCCGCGCCAGCCGCGCAGCAGCAGAGCGCGCCTCCTGCGCCCAGCGCACAGGAGCAGAATACGGTTCCTGCACCGCCTGCTTCGACGCCCATCGAGCCCAAGTAAGGCCTCCCCGGCCTCCGGGATTGGGCTTCGAGTCCGGCCATCTGCCCGCTTTTCCGTCTTCATCGTCCATCTGCGCCCAAACCGCTTCCCCCATGATGTGTGAACCGACTTCTGCCGTGAATGGGCAGGAGCGGAGGCAGCGCGTGGCTTCGCTTTCTTTCTGGTTCATTTCGCGTTACGATGGCGGCTATCTTCTTGGAGGCTTCGCGTGGTGCTGCGCCGAATGGGATGGATTGTGCTTATTGCCGCGCTTTGGCCCGCGCTGGCCTTTGCCGGCGGCCAGAAGCCGTGCGTGAGCGCCGATGAGGCCACCCAGCTTGTCAACAAGGACGTGTGCGTCACGGCGCACATTTACGATGTGGTCGAGCTGCCGGACGGGACGCGCTTCCTCGACGTGTGCCCGCCGGAGGTGCCCGACCAGCAGTGCCGCTTCACCATCCTAAGCCTGCGCGAGGACCGCAACGAGGTGGGCGAGCTGAGCAAGTACCGCGACATGAACGTGCAGATTCGGGGGATTGTGCAGCCCCTGCACGGGCGGGCGGGGATGGTGCTGAGCCACGCGCGGCAATTCCACGGCGGGCCACCCAAGTTCAAGCCCAACCCCTTGCTGGCGCGCGGCTTCAACGCCGAAGAGAGCCGGCCGCCGATCAACGACCCCAACCTGCGCTCGCAGGGCGGGCGTCGCGCCTTCATGAATACCAGGGACCGGGAAGCGCTGCCTGTGAAGTCGCAGTAGCTTTTAGCCTCTAGCTGCCAGCTGTTCCTCGCCGAAGTCAGCTTGGGCGGGGCTGCGGAGGTTCGTGTGCAATCGCAAATGGCGAGATCTTTCTAAAAAACCAGTTTGGAGCGAAGGGTACGGGCTTTAGCCCGTACATCAAAAAGCCGGGAGCATATGGGGCTTTAGCCCCCGAGGAAAGTTTTCGCGGCTAATAGCATTCCCTCAGCGGCTAAAGCCGGCCATTCAACCTTGCTCTCAACGGACGGGCTGAAGCCCGTCCCCTTCAAAGCACACAGCATTTAGGCGGTCTCAAAGGGCTAACAGCGGGAGGCTAGAAGCTAGAGGCTGGCTCTTCCAGCGGCGGGGCAAAGCGGGCGCCGGTGCGCAGAATAATGCCGGAGACAACCAGGGCAATGAGGGTGGCGCCGAGGGCGAGACGCAGGTTCAGCACGCGATCGGAGATGGCGCCGATGATCTGCGGCGAAAAAGTGTCCCCGAAGCAGTGGATGATGAAGAGATTGAGGCCGATGGCAGTGGCGCGCACCGGTCCGCTGACCGAGTTGACGATGGCCGTGTTGAGCGGGCCAGTGTTGAGAAAGAGAAAGAATTCGGCGGCGAACAGGGATGGAATTGCCCAGGCGGGCGGCCCGAAGAAGAGCAGAATGCCGCAGGGCAGGGTGAGCGCCACGCTCCAGAAGGAGAGCAGGTAAAGAGCACGGTGGTTGGAGCGCAGCCAGCGCTGCGCCAGCCAGCCGCCGACGAGGGTTCCGGCGATGCCGTCCACCACGGTGATGACGCCCACCATCTGGCTGGCGCCGCTCACCGAGAAGCCTGTGGCGCGGCGCAGGAATTCAGGGACCCAGGCCGAGATGCCCCCCATGGCGAAGGTGAGAGTGGCCAGCCCGAAGGTCGCAGTGAGAAAGGCGGGATTGCGGAAGAGCCCGCGGAAGGTGGTGCGGTTGAGGCTGGGCCGAATTTGGTCGCAGGCGCCGCGCTCCGGCTCCCGGCCGATCCATCCGTAGAGCGCGGCGATCGCCAGGCCGGGAAGGGCGCAGACGAAAAACGGCGCGCGCCAGCCCCAGTGAGGACCAATTTGCCCTCCAGCCAGGTAGCCGAGGGCCGCGCCGACGGGAATCGCCAAGTAAAAAATCGAGAGAATGCGGTTGCGTTCGCGCTCGGGATAAAAGTCGGCCAGTACGGCGGGAGCAAAAATGCCGAAGGTGGCCTCGCCGACGCCCACCAGGGCCTGGCGGAGATAAAAGGTCCAGTAGCCGTGAACCCAGACCGTGGCCAAGGTGGCCAGGCTCCAGAGCAGCGCGCCGGCGATGATCAGCGGCTTGCGCGGGAAGCGGTCTCCGAGCCAGCCGGTCAGAGGGGCGGCGATCATGTAGAAGAAAAACAGCGCGGTGGTCAGCGCGCCCATCTGCTGGTCGGTGGAGTGGAAATCGCGCTGAATCAGCGACAATTCGCCGGGCAGGATGTAGCGGTCGATGTAGTTGAGCAGGTTGAGGCCGATCAGCAGCACCAGTGTCCCCATGGCGGGGCTGAAGCGGGGGCGAAGCGGCTGGAACCGGGTGGCCATGCGGAGATTATTCTTTGGGCCGCGGCCAGCGGGCTTCGACCGTGGTGCCGATGCCGCCGCGGGGACGGAACTGGCCGCGGACCACGGCCCAGACCGGGTCGCAGGCCTTGACTACGTCCTCCAGGACTTGATTGACGATATTCTCCTGGAAGATGCCCAGGTTGCGGTAGCAGAAGAGGTACTCTTTGAGCGATTTCAGCTCAAGGCAGCGCTGGCGGGGCATGTAGCGGATGGTGAGCACGCCGAAATCGGGCAGGCCGGTTTTGGGGCAGACCGAGGTCAGTTCCGGGTCGTCGATCAGGATTTCGTAGCCGGGAAACTGGTTTTGCCAGGTTTCGATGGCGGGAAAGGCGAAGTCGAGGCCGGCTTTGGCGTGATCGTCGGTGTAGCGCGGTTTTGGAACCATGATCTGATTGTACGAGGCGGAGGGTTTTTCATCGAATTTCAGAAGCCAGCGCTTGAGATTTGGCAGCAGGCTCAGGGCGGTTGCCGGCCAGATTTCTCCCTGCCCCAACCTCGATCTTCTCCGAAGCCGGTCACCGCATCCTATATACTGACTCTGGTTGCCAGAATGACCCAAGAAAGAAAGCTGTTTGACCGGCGCTGGCTTTGGCTGGGCGCTCTCCTGCTGACGATTGCCGTGTTCTTCTTCGTGCGCTCCTTGACCCGCGACCGGCTGCTGGTCCATGCCGCGCAGGCCGAGCGCGCGCCGCTGCTGAGCACGATCAGCACCAACGGCCGCGTGGAGCCGGAGGTGAACTTCGAGGTTCACAGCCCAATGGCGACCACCGTCAAAGCGGTTTATGTGCAGCCGGGCGATCAGGTGGCGGCCGGCAAGCTGCTGATGACGCTGGACGACATGCAGGCGCGCGCCCGCGAGGCTTCGGCCGAGAGCGGCGTGAAGGCTGCACAGGCGGCGTTGCAGGCGACGACCCACAATGGAACCCAGCAGGAGCGTCAGGCGGCGGCGGCCGACGTGGCGCGCGCCCGGCTAGAACGCGATCAGGCGCGCCAGGATCTGGCGGCGTTGACCAGGCTCAACTCGACCGGCGCGGCTTCGGCCAGCGAGGTGGCCGCGGCGCGGCAGCGGCTGGCTACGGCGGAGGTCAACCTGAACGCCCTGGGCCAGAGCGCGGGCAATCGCTATTCGCCGGACGAGGTGGCGCGGGCGCGGGCGGCTCTGGCCGACGCGGAGGCCAATCTGGCGGCAGCGCGTCATGTGGTGGAGCAGACCGCGGTGCATTCTCCAGTGGCGGGCACGGTTTATAGCCTCGATGCAGGGCGCTCGGAGTATGTGGAAGAGGGAAAACTGCTGTTGCAGGCAGCCGATCTGCGCCACGAGCGGGTGCGGGCCTATTTTGACGAGCCGGAGATCGGGCAGTTGGCGGTTGGCCAGAAGATTCAGATCAAGTGGGACGCCAAGCCGGGCCGCATCTGGAACGGGCACATCGAGCGGACGCCGGTCACGGTGATTAACCTCGGCACGCGCAGCGTGGGCGAGGTGCTGGTGAAGATCGACGATGCGGATGCTGGCCTGCTGCCGGACACCAATGTGACCGTGATGGTCACCATCTCCAGCCAGTCGAATGCGCTGAGTGTGCCGCGCGAGGCGCTGCGTTCGGAGAATGGCAAGCCCTACGTCTACAAGATCGTGAAGGGTGGATTGCAGAAGACCTCTGTAACGACCGGGACCATCAATCTGACCCAGGCGGCCATCCTCTCCGGACTCGAAGAGGGGGATCAGGTGGCGACGGGAACAACCAACGAACAGCCCTTGCAGGAGGGCGTTCCGATCAAGGTGGTGCGGTGAGGGTGCTGGCAGGGCTGATTCTGGCAGGGCTGAGCCTGACGGCCGCCGCGGCCGCCTCCTTGCCTGTGCAGGGCGAGAGGGGGCAGCTTGCCCAGGCCAACGCAGCCTTGCAGTCCGGCGAGGCGGATAAGGCGCTGGGGCTGCTGAACGCGCTCACCCAGCCGGGCGGCCCGGCTGAGG
>Ga0326727_10009399_pt1 | contig 24089 bp, 20 predicted proteins | sample MB2enrmetagenome_FD_207643 | JGI IMG/M metagenome (GOLD analysis project Ga0326727, IMG submission 207643) | Lab enriched peat soil microbial communities from McLean, Ithaca, NY, United States - MB29MY | ecosystem: Environmental > Terrestrial > Soil > Wetlands > Peat | place: USA: New York... | reverse complement strand
CAACGGGTCCAGACGTTCTACCTGGGCAAACGCCCGAACTGCTTTCGGGTGTATGACAAAATCGCAGAGTATCAGCACCAGTATGCGCGACTGACCCGCCGAGCGTCCGACGCTGCCGAGTTGCCGAGCTTCGAGCAAACGTATGGCTACCCGGAAAGCGGCGTGACGCTAACCCGCGTTGAGCGGCAGATGGGCGGCGGTCGTATTCCGAACCAGATCGATACCTTCGGAAAGCTGAAAGCATCGCCTGCGTTCAATCCATTTGACAGGCTCGATTTCCTTGGCTGCGGTGTGCAGGAACCGAGCATTGAGAACTGCGGACTCAACCGGTACGGGTTCGGAATGTGGCTGCGAGACCGCGCCCAAGAGATCGGCATCCATCGCCTTCGTGCTTTCCTCAATAAACATTCGCCGGGCCACGCGGCCCGCATCTTTGAAGAGTATCGGGAGTTTCTGCCAGCGCAAGCCGGCATCACGGCAGAGCGCCTGTACGCGATCTACCAGGAATCTGTAGGGCGGCAATTGGCGGCATAGGCATCATGGGCGGCGTGCTATGATCCAGGGCGAGGCAAATCCCGGTAAGCCATCGAAAGGAGATTTCGAATCGATGGCACGCCGGAGGTTTCAGAGCCCTGAGCCGAAGCGCGAGGGCAAATGGTGGTACTTACTTTACTGGCACGACGAGTTTCAGCAAGGAAGGAGAGTAAGAAAACGAATACGTGTGAAGTTGGCCCCCGCTACGATGCCACTGCGGGAGGTGCAGAAAATCGCGGCCGAAAAGTTGCGTCCGATGAACCAGGGGTTAATCCCGCTGGGCTCCGCAACGAGTTTTGAGGATTACGTGGAGAGCACATACATTCCTGTGGTCTTGCCGTTGCTGGCGAAGAGTACTCGGGACCGGTCCAAGAGTGTAATCAAGCTGAACCTGAAGCCCGCTTTTGGAACGTTGCCGCTTCGCGATCTCACGAAATTGACGGTGCAGCGATTTCTTTCAGGCATGGCCAACTCGGGACTTTCCCACGAGTCGCAAGACAAGGTGCGCGACGTACTTTCGGCCATTCTCATTAGCGCGGTTCAGTTCGGCCTTTTGGTGACGAATCCGGTTGAAGGTCTCAAACTGCCACCCGCAAAGAGGGGCCAGAAGTCGAAGCCGTACATCACTCCGCAGCAATTGTACGCGCTGTTGGAGTTGATTCCAGAGCCATACGCCAGCATGGTTTTCGTGGCGGTTTACACCGGCCTGAGACCAAGCGAGCTGGTGGGGCTGCGGTGGCGCAACGTTCATTCCGATTCCATTTGCGTTGACGAGCGGTGCTGTCGCGGCGACTGGGGCGCTCCAAAGAGCGCGGCCAGCAACGCGACGGTGGCCGTTACCGTAGACGTGATTGCGCGGATTCACCGGCTAAGGACGTTGACCATTGACGTTCGCGCTGGTCGCGCGACGCGCCACTATCGGGCGGTGAAATCGGATGGACCGGACGATCTGGTTTTCCAATCTCCGGCGACGGGCGCGCCGATACGCGATAACAACGTATTGGTGCGGCACCTGAAACCGGCGGCGCGGAAACTCGGTATCGGTTGGGTGAATTGGCAGGTGTTGCGGCGTTCCTTCGCGACCTGGCTGAAAATGGCCGGAGCCGACGTCAAGGACGCTCAGGCGCTCATGCGTCATAGCCGAGCCAGCACAACCCTGGATATCTACCAGCAGTTCGTTCCTGAGTCCCAGAGGCGCGCTATCGATAGCATGGGAAAGCTCATGTCATCCGGTGCGGTGAACTGAAGTGAAAAACCTGTTCCAGATTCCTGTTCCAATTGTTCCAATAAGAGCACCAAAATGATCCCTCTTATGGTAGCCAAGACAAACGGAATCAGGCGCTTAGCCTTGGGCGAAGCAGGCCCTGAAAAGGCTGGCGTCGGCGGTTCAATTCCGTCCCTGGCCACCACCTGCATTCGACTCTTATCGGAGTTCCGGATGGTGACGCCGCCCGTCACCTTGTATATCGGGCGCCCGTCTCTCGTGCTCGGCGTCAACACCAGCTTCCCAACATGCTTGGCGAGGGCTTCTTTGGCGCGCGCGGCATTCTGATCCGTGTCGGCCAGCAGCAACGTCCCAAGTTGCAGAAGGGAGTTGGAAACGTGCTCCCGGATGCCGGTGATCGCCTCGTCTCGTTTGACGTGCCGGCAGGCGATGGATTCCTGTATCCCCTTGATGTCACTCTCCAGGTCCCGTAATCGTTTCGTGAGGACGCTGATATCGCCTACGGTCTCAACTGCCTCGATGAGCCTGGCCTGCCGCCGCTTCCTGTCCTCGAGGTCCCTCTTCAGCGACTCCACGGTCGCCTCGGAGCTGTGAAGCTCTCTTTCGGCCAGACGCTTTTCGTGAGTGTGCCAGAGTCCGGTCCAAAAGGCCTTGTATCATCTGTCGATAAGAGTTTGGAGTGCCTCCAGCGCGTTCTGTTGTAGTGCGCTGCGCGAAAACCGCCAAGTTTCGTATGCGAGGGTGTGCGCCGCACCAGGTTATGCGGCATCCACTCAAGCATGAAGTCTGCGTCTGACGCCGTCTCGGTCGGCCCGTAGTCTGCAAACATTCCTTTTTGGGGAAAGGGGTTCACTAGGCGCATGCAAATTCGCCGGCTGACCACCAGTCAGTCAATCAACTGAGGAATACCGGCGCGACCAGCCGGAACAGCCAGTGCTGAACCCGGCCCAATCAAGAGTCAGCGCCGCCGGCATGCCCTTGCGACCGCCCCCCGGTGAGCACCCAAATCGCCTCGCCGACCTATGACATTCAACTGGTTCGTTCCGGCAAGCCTGGCAGTTGCGGCGCGATGCGGCGGAGAATCTCCAGAGCCGGGTTGCGGATCTCAACCGCGATTCGCTTCAAGTACTCTGCCGAACCGGCCTCGACCGCTTGCAACGCCTCATAAATTGGCCGCCAGGCATCCTTCCAATCCTTTTTCTTGTCGATCAGATCCAGGCAATCGCGCACGCGGCCGCTCGTTACCGCTGCCGCCGGGAACGTTTCAATTGCCCCTTGCCCAATCGAGAGGAGGTCAATCGGATCACCTGTCAGCGCGTCTTCCAACGCCACAGAGGCGCGGGGGAAATCGCCAAGTTGGCCGAGCGCAACAGCCCTATAGAGCCTAGCGAAGCGGTCGGAGTTGTCACGCTCTTGGACCAGATCGCAGATTCCGAGGAGGATCCTTCCGAAAGATGGAAAGGTCTGGCAAGTTTCGCGGCTGACCATTTCGGCGTCCGCAGCTCGTTCGGGTGTCAGCGCGAGAAGAATCAGGAGGTTATTCCATAAAACGGCAGCGCCCGGGGCCAGTTCGATCGCCCTGCGGAAAGCCATTTCCGCATCTGCACGTCGGCCCGGCGTCTGCCCAAGAATGGAACCAAGGGTGTTCCAGGAGCCAGCAAAGGTCGGGTTCAGTTCGATTGCCTTACGGCACGCCATTTCCGCGTCAGCGGCTCGCTCTGGTTTTGCTGCAAGGAGCTACCAAGCTTAAGCCAGAAATCGGCACTGGTCGGGTCCAGTTCAATCGCCTTGCGGTGGGCCATCTCCGCCTCCGCAGCTCGCTCCGGTTCCTTCGCGAAAAGAAGGCCCAGGTTACTCCAATAGCCGCCAACCCCCGGATCGAGCTCGATCGCCTTGCGATATGCCATCTCTGCATCCCCAACTCGTCCGGGTGTCGCCGCTAAGATAGTGCCAAGGTTATTCCACCGGGTGGCTTTCGGATTAGCGTGGAAACGGCCCGCAAAGTGCCCACTCCTCGGTATGCGCCCAACTTATCTACCAGCCGTGACTGCTTCGATTCTGGTTCTGGCGGCCGCGGGTGCAGCCGGACCACCCAAAAAGCCCTCTGGGGCTCCGGTTCCCAGGAGTCTTGCTGTGAGCGAAATAGAGGACTCGACGAAGACCGGCGAGGTGGGTCCGGGAGCGACGGGGCCAAGGGTGACGCGGGCGCAGATTCTCCTGGACCGTGCCAGGTTCTCGCCGGGTGAAGTTGACGGTGTCTACGGCGACGATCTCGGGGTTGCGGTCAAGGGATATCGGGAAAACCACGGTCTGAAGCCGACCGGCACAATCGATGCCGAGATGTGGCGCCTGCTCGATCGCGACGCCGGCCCGCTTCTGCTGACCTACGCGATTACCCTAGCGGATGAGAAAGGCCCGTTCCTGCCGCTACCGGCCGAGGTCCAGGAAAAGGCGAAGTTGAAGTGGCTTGGTTTCGAAACGCCGGAAGAAGGACTGGGCGAGAGGTTTCAGCTATCGCCGAAATTGCTGGCCGAGCTAAATCCCGGTAAAAAACTGAACACAGTGGGAGATCGCATCACCGTGCCGAATGTGCGGGCACCGCTGCGCGCCCGGCGTTACGGGTGGTGGTGTCGAAGTCAAAGCGCACCGTGATCGCTTACGGCGCGGGCGATAAGGAACTGGCGCAGTATCCGGCGACCATCGGGGACTCGCACGATCCGCTGCCAATCGGTGATTGGACCATCGTCGGCATTGTGCACTATCCGTGGTTCAAGTGGGACCCGAAGCTCCTCTGGAATGTGGACCAGAAGCTCGCGACAGCGGAACTCGCGCCGGGTCCCAACAGTCCCGTCGGCGTTGCATGGATCGGCCTCTCCAAGGTGGACTATGGAATCCATGGGACGCCGGATCCGGGGAATATCGGGCACGGCGTGTCGGACGGGTGTATCCGGCTGACTAACTGGGATGTGGATGAGCTGTCGCACATGGTTCGCCGGGGCACGCCCGTTGTCCTGGAGGAGTAGCGTGAGGCTCCGGGTTTGCGCTGCAGGGTTGTTGCCGATGTTCGCGGCTGGAGCGGCGGCGTCCATTTTCGAGATGACTCCGCCCATTCGCGGACTCGCCCTCACGGATCTCCGGGATACGTTCGGAGAGATTCACGACGGACACAAGCATGAGGCGACCGACATTATGGAGCCGAGAGGGACACCCTTGCGCGCGGTGGTATCCGGAACCATCCGCAAACTGTTTCTCAGCAAACCGGGCGGCAATACGATATACCAGTTCGACGATATGGGAGTGTATTGCTACTACTACGCGCACTTGGACGGGTACGCGGAGGGGTTGCGCGAGGGAAAACGGGTCGAGCGTGGGGAAGTCATCGGCTTTGTAGGATCGACGGGAAATGCGGATACTCGCTCGCCGCACTTACATTTTGCGATCGCCGAGTTGGGGCCTGACAGGCTGTGGTGGAAGGGGACGGCTGTTGATCCATATCCCTTTCTGGTAGCTGCGGTGAATGAGGGAGAAGTAGCGGATGATCTTCTCCTGTTGGCGGCCGCAAACGAGATGCCGGGCGGCGCGCAGACGTATACTGCAAGCATGGGACTCAAGAATGCGGCGCTCTTCGCATTGATCGGGACGATTCTGCTGGCGGTTCTGCTGTTAGCGGGCTTCATCCGCGACCTGGTCAGCTTTGTGCACGGTGTGGTTGCAGCGATTACGCTGCTCACATCGGGAATCCACTTGCTGGCGAGTCTGAGTGTGGCAGTATTCTTCTATGTTTTCCATAGATCGCAACCTTGATTCGAGCCCTTAGCAAACTTGTCGTAGCGGCGCACTAGCGACGAAGGCGCCGTGACTTAATCTGTCCCTGAGAACTCCGCAGGCACATGCCGGGCTATAAACGCGCTCGATGAGCGATGAGCTACGTGAGCATCGAGCGCTACTGCGTTCGGCAAAACTCCCGGCTTTCGAATCCCGACTCCGTCCCACCAATGTTGGAGGCTGTCAAAGTACAGATACACCACCGGTGTCGTGTATAGCGTCAGCAGTTGGCTCATGATCAGTCCTCCAATGATCGTAATGCCCAGCGGACGGCGAAGTTCGGATCCCGTACCGGTACCCAGTGCGAGTGGCACGGCCCCCAGGAGCGCGGCCATCGTCGTCATCAGAATTGGGCGGAAGCGCAACATGCATGCTTCGACGATGGAGTCATGTGAGTTTTTGCCTTCGTTCCGCTCGGCGGCCAGAGCGAAGTCGATCATCATGATCGCATTTTTTTTCACGATGCCGATCAAGAGGATGATACCGATAATCGCGATAATACTGAGGTCGGTATGGGTGAAGATAAGCGCCAGCAACGCGCCAACGCTTGCCGCCGGCAGACTGGAAATGATGGTGATGGGATGGACGCAACTCTCATACAGCATCGCCAGGATGAGGTAGACAGCCACGAGCGCGGCCGCAATCAGGACCGGTTCGGTTGAAAGCGACGCCTCGTAGGCTTGTGCGGTACCGGCGAATTCAGTCTGGATGGTTGCCGGCAGCCCGACCTTAACCGCCGCCGCCGTCGCAGCATTCACGGCATCACCGAGCGCCACTCCTGGCTTCAGATTGAAGGAAATTGTCACCGACGGAAAAAGGCCCTGGTGAGTCACCGTGAGCGGAGCCGTGATGGAGGCGAACTTGGCGAAAGCGCTCAACGGAACCTGTTGTCCGCCTGGCGAGTCCACGTAGATTTGTCGCAAAAACAAAGGATTCTGCCAAAAGTCCGGCGACGCCTCCATCACCACGTGGTATTGATTCAGTGCCGTGTACATGGTCGACACCGGGCGCTGGCCGAAGGCGTCGTAGAGCGTGTCATCGATAAGTTGCGCGGTGACGCCGAAACGCGCGGCGGTCCCGCGATCATACTGAATCATGGCTTGCAAACCGCTGTTTTGCTGATCGCTGCTCACATCGGAAATGATCGGAATCGTCTTGAACTGTAAGACCATCTTGGGGGCAAATCGATTCAGATCGTCCAGGTTGTCACCGTGCATGGTGAATTGATATTGCGCGTTACTCTGCCGGCCACCGATGCGCAGATCCTGCGCGGCTTGTAAGTAGAGGGTAGCGCCGGGAAGTTTGGCTAACTTAGGCCGCAGCCGCGCAATGATGAGGTCGGCCGTGATTTTCCGCTGTTCGAGCGGTTTTAGCGAGACGAACAGCCGCGCCGTGTTGTACGTACTCCCGCCGGTAAACCCGTTCACGGTGTCGACGGCTGGGTCGGCGGCGACAATGTTGATCATCGGCAGCATGATCTTGTCCATGGCTTGAAACGACGTGTCCTGGTCGGCCGTAATCGAGCCCTGGATTCGTCCATTATCCTGTTGTGGAAAGAATCCCTTGGGTATGCGAATGAACAGGTAAGCGTTAAGTCCGATCGTAGCGAGTAAGACCACGAGCGTGATCGCCCGGAAGCGGAGCGCCACCGACAGCGTGCTTCCATAAAGATTCACCACCCAATCGAAAGCCCGTTCGCTGGTCCGGTACATCCAACCATGGGATCTCGTCTCTTTTAAGAGATGAGCGCACATCATGGGAGTTGCGGTGAGCGAAACCACCATGGAAACCGCGATGGCGATGGACAGCGTCACTGCGAATTCGCGAAAGAGGCGGCCGACGATGCCTCCCATCAGGAGCAGTGGAATGAAAACCGCAATCAGCGAAATGCTAATGGTAAAGACGGTAGATGCTACTTCCTGCGCGCCTTTCAGCGCAGCTTCGAAAGGATGTACGCCCTGTTCCAGATGACGCGTGATATTTTCGATTACGACGATTGCATCGTCGACCACAAAACCGGTCGAGATGGTCAGCGCCATCAGCGAGAGGTTGTCGAGACTGTAGCCCAGCAGGTACATCACGCCGAATGTTCCCACCAGCGACACGGGGACGGCGACGCTGGGAATAAAGGTCGTTCGCGCGCTTCTTAGGAAAACGAATACGACCAGAATCACCAGCAACACCGAAATGATGAGCGTCTTCTCGGTATCGTGCACGGATGCGCGGATGGTGACCGTCTGATCCATGGCCACCTTCACATCGATCGAATGCGGAATCGACGACTCAATCGCCGGCAGGACCGCCTGGATGCTGTCCACCGTATCGATTATGTTTGCGCCGGGTTGGCGGTAGATGATGACCAGCACGGAGGGTTTACCATTCGCGTAGCCTGAGTTTCGCAAATCCTCGACGGAGTCCTGCGCCTGACCGATATCGGAGATTCGCACGGCCGATCCGTTGCGGTAAGCAACCACTAACGGCTCATAGTCACTCGCCTGGAAGATCTGATCGTTGGCGCCTACTTCCCACATTCGAAGGCCGGCCGAAAAATGCCCCTTGGGCGTATTGGCGTTCGCGCCGCTCAGTGTGGTCCGGACCTGCTCCAGGCCGATCCCATACTTATTCAAGGCCGTCGGATTGAGCTCGATTCGAACGCTCGGGAGAGAGCTTCCTCCCACGGTCACCTGTCCCACGCCGGTCACCTGGGCCAGTTTCTGCGCCATGATCGTCGAGGCGGCGTCGTACATCTGACCCCTGGTGAGGACGGCCGAAGTGAGGGCCAGCATGAAGATGGGAGAGTCGGACGGATTCACTTTCCGATAAGAAGGATTGTTGGGGAGGTTGGAGGGCAGATTCCCTCGGGCCGCGTTGATGGCCGCTTGTACGTCGCGCGCGGCCGCGTCGATGTCTCGATCCAAGGCGAACTGCAGCGTGACGCTAGTGGACCCGAGAGAACTCGACGAGGTCATCTCGGTGACACCCGCAATTCGTCCAAATTGGCGCTCCAGCGGCGTCGCTACGGATGAAGCCATCGTCTCCGGATTCGCCCCTGGCAAACCGGCGCTCACGCTGATGGTAGGAAATTCAACCTGAGGCAGCGGCGACACCGGAAGCAGTCGGTATGCCGCGGCGCCGGCCAAGGTAATCGCGACAACCAGAAGTGTGGTGGCCACGGGCTTCCGAATGAATGGTTCCGAAATATTCATCGATTAGCCTGCCGGAACCGGTTCGGCGCCGCCAGGGATTTGGCTGGTCACAGGCTCCCGCGAGAATCGCGCCGCCAGCCGATCGAACCAAATGTAGATCACCGGTGTCGTGTAAAGCGTCAACAGTTGGCTGATCAGCAGGCCGCCGATGATCGTAATCCCCAAGGGCCGCCGCAGTTCTGAGCCGCTGCCGGAACCGAGGGCCAGCGGCACCGCGCCGAGCAGCGCCGCCATGGTTGTCATCATGATCGGGCGAAAACGCAGAAGACATGCCTGATAAATGGCGTCTTTCGGTTTCATGCCCTCCTTGCGCTCCGCGGCGAGGGCGAAATCAATCATCATAATGGCGTTCTTTTTCACGATGCCGATCAGCAGGACGATGCCGATCAAGGCGATCACGCTGAAATCATTCCGGAAGATGATGAGAGCGAGCAAGGCGCCCACGCCCGCGGAAGGCAGAGCCGAGAGAATCGTCAACGGATGAATGTAGCTTTCATAGAGGACACCCAAGACGAGATAGACCGTAATCAGCGCCGCGGCTATCAGCACCGGCTCGTTGGCCAGCGATGATTGGAAGGCCTGGGCCGTACCCTGATATGCGGCCTGTACACTCGGTGGCATGCCCATCCCATCTTTCACTTTGTTCACGGCCTTGACAGCGTCACCCAAAGAGGTGTTCGGGGCCAAATTGAAGGAGAGAGTAACCACGGGAAACTGACCCTGGTGGTTCACCGTGATGGGAACAGTTGTCGTCTCCACGTGAGAGAACGCATTGAATGGGATCTGGCCGCCGTTCGGGAACGTCGAGGAGGAGTGAATCGAAGGAGTACTGGAAGCAATCGTACTTGCCCGGATAAACAAATCGTTCAGGTCGGAAGGATTCTTGCCGAAGCCCGGTTTCACTTCCAATATGACGTGATATTGGTTCAACTGCGTAAACATGGTCGACACTTCCCGCTGTCCGTAGGCGTCATACAGCGTTTGGTCGATCGCCGCGGTTGTGATCCCTAAGCGTGAGGCGGTGTTGCGATCAAACACCAGTTTCGCCCGAAGACCCAGTGTTTGTTGATCGCTTGCCACGTCGCTCAATTCCGGGAGTTGTTGCAGCTTGGCGAGCATCTGCGGCGCGAAGGTGTTCAACTCGTCCACGTTAGGATCTTCCAGCGTGTACTGGAATTGCGTGCGGCTGACGCGGTCTTCGACCGAGAGATCCTGCACCGGCTGCATATATAGCGTGATGCCCGGCACCTTGGCAAGCTCCGGCTGCAAGCGGCGAATGACGTCACTCGCGTTGATCTTTCGCGCGGCGAGCGGTTTTAAGTTGATGAGAATTCGCCCGCTGTTCAAGGTCGTATTGGTGCCGTCGACTCCGATGAAGGAGGACAGGTTATCGACAGCCGGATCCTGCAGAATGATCTTGCTCAATTGCTGTTGCTGACTGGACATTTCCGGAAAGGACACCGACTGGGCAGCTTCGGAGACCCCCTGGATGACGCCCGTATCTTGAATGGGAAAGAATCCTTTGGGAATCACGAAGAACAGGAAGATGGTCAAACCGAGAGTCGCGGCCGCGACCAGCAGCGTCGCTACCTGCCAGCCAAGCACCCACTGTAACGTTCTCCCGTAGAAAGCGATCACCGAATTGAATGCGCGTTCCGAGGCGCGATAAAAGCGTCCCTGGCTCGCCTCGGGCGTGTGCTTCAAGAGTCTGGAGCACATCATCGGAGTCAGCGTTAGGGAAACCACGGCCGAGGCCAGGATGGTCACGCTCAGCGTAACGGCAAATTCACGAAACAGCCGACCTACGATATCGCTCATGAATAACAAAGGTATGAGAACGGCGATTAGGGAAACAGTCAACGAGACGATCGTAAAGCCGATTTGCGCGGAGCCTTTGAGCGCGGCCTCGAGCGGTGCGTCGCCCGCTTCGATGTAGCGGCTGATGTTCTCGATCATAACGATCGCATCGTCCACTACGAAGCCGGTTGAGATTGTCAAAGCCATCAAAGTCAGGTTATTCAGGCTGTATCCGAGCAGGTACATGACTCCGAAAGTGGCGACGAGCGACAGCGGCACGGCGATGCCAGGAATGATGGTGGCGGCAATGCTGCGCAGAAAGAGAAACATCACCATTACCACCAACGCCACCGTAAGCATCAACTCGAACCGCACATCGCTGACGGAGGCTCGAATGGTGGTGGTCCTGTCGGTCAAAATATCGACGTGGATGGATGCCGGCAGGGACGATGTTAGTTGAGGCAACAGTTGTTTGATTCGATCGACGACGGAGATGATGTTCGCTCCGGGTTGCCGCTGAATATTCAAAATGACCGCAGGAGTCTGGTTCATCCAGGCGGCCTGGCGAACGTCCTCGACGTCATCGAGGACTGTGGCCACCTCGATCAGCTTGACGGGGGCGCCATTCTTGTACGCGATGATGAGCGGAGCGTAATCGCTACTTGAGAGCAATTGGTCGTTGGCGCCAATCTGGTAAGCCTGACGGGCTCCATCGAAGTTTCCCTTGGCCTGATTGACGTTGGCTGCAACGATCGCCGTTCGCAGGTCCTCCAGATTGAACCCGTAGGAAGCCATTGCCGTCGGATTCGCCTGGATCCGGACAGCAGGTTTTTGGCCGCCGCTGATGCTGACCAGACCGACCCCTGGCAACTGCGACATCTTGGGCGCCAGCCTGGTGTCCGCGAGATCCTCAACCTTCGATAGTGGAAGATCTGTCGATGTCAGGGCGAGCGTCAGGATCGGAGTGTCGGCAGGATTGGTTTTGCTGTAGATCGGTGGCGCCGGCAGGTCTGGCGGAAGGTAAGTACCCGAGGCATTGATCGATTGCTGCACTTCCTGTTCGGCAACATCGATACTCAGACTGAGGTTGAACTGCAGGGTGATTACCGAGCTTCCGTCGGAACTGGTGGAGGTCATCTGCTGAAGTCCTGGCACCTGTCCGAATTGACGCTCGAGCGGCGCCGTTACCGAAGAAGCCATCACGTCCGGGCTGGCGCCTGGATAGAATGTAGTGACTTGAATGATCGGATAGTCAACCTCCGGCAACGCCGAAACAGGCAACTGGGTGTAACCCACCAGGCCAGCCAGCAGGATGCCTACCATGAGCATCGAGGTGGCTACCGGCCTGAGAATGAAGATCCGGGACGGGTTCATCTCCAACTTCCTTTCAGGCCTTGCCGCCCTTCTTGGCTGGAGCGTTCACGGAGGTGTTCACCGACGGGTTAACCGAGGGACTGACGGACGGGCCGACTGGGGACTTCGCAGTTGGAATCTGGGTGGCGACTTTGCTCCCTTCCTGCAGTTTGTCGACGCCGGTCATAACCACGACTTCTCCCGGTGCCAGCCCTGAAGCGACTTCGGAGTCGTTGCCTTCCGTCGTGCCGATGGTTATGGGCCGCACAGTCACCGTTGAATCCGTTTTCACAACATATACGTAGGTCGCTTGAGAGTTGCGTTGTACCGCGGCGGTTGGCACCAGGGTTACTCCGTGCTTTTCCTGTACCAGCAATCGCACGTTGACGAACTGATTGGGGAAGAGTGTACCCTTCGCGTTCTGGAATGTTGCTCTCAGCTTGAGTGTGCCGGTGGTCGGGTCGATCTGATTATCGAGCGTGGTCAACGATCCTTGCGCAAGCTTCGTCTTGTCGTCTCGGTTGTAGGCATCCACTTCAAGCGTTTGTCCGCCGGCCGTCTTCTCGAGCACAACCTGAAGTTGGTCTTCGGAGATCGTAAAGATAGCGCTGATCGGGTCCATCTGTGTGATGACGACTAATCCGTTCGTGTCGGTTGCTGCAACGATGTTCCCAAGGTCAACCAGCCGCAGTCCAATGCGTCCAGTGACCGGAGCCGCTATCTTGCAGTAGGCCAGATTGACCTTGGCGCCTTGTATCTGACCCTGATCGAGTTTTACGACTCCCTCGTCTTGATGCACGAGTGCAAGTTGAGTAGCGAGTTGTTGCTCCGGGATGGCGTGCTGTGGAACCAAGGTTTGATAGCGGATCAGATCGATCCGAGCGTTATCCAGCAGCGCCTGATCCCTGATCAGTTGGCCCTCGGCCTGGGTCAACGCGGCCTGATAGGGCCCGTCGTCAATTTCCACCAACAGATCGCCCTTGTGGATAGTGTCGCCTTCACGATAGCGGATGCTCATCAATTGCCCGTCGACACGGCTCCTCACCGTCACCGTCTCGAAGGGCGTAATGGCGCCAAGCCCCGAATAATATACGCCAATGTCTCCCTTGTGAGACGTCGCTGCCACCACCGGTATCGCCGGCGGACCTTTTGCGGCGGCCTTCGCCGCGGTAGCCGATTTGGCAGCGGCAATATTCGACCAGACGACATACGCGACCAGACCCAGCACCAGAAGAATGCATAGCAACAGCCACACCCACAGCCGGCGCCGGCGGGGAGACCTGGTCTTCCGCGATCGAGCACTCTCCGCTGTAACCGGCATGACGGGCGCGGGTGCCGACGCAATTGCCATCGGCTCACCAGTTTCAGAAGGCTGTTCTGCTAACGTTGATGGGCTATCGAGCATATGGTTTCCTGCACAGAGTGCAGCGACGGCCTACTCCTCAAACCTTTCAGACCGATGATCGGCGGCTGATTGGGGGCGGAAAACTGCCACGGTTTCGGTCCGTTCGGCGCGCAGAATCGGACCGTCTTGCTAAAGCACGAGACGGACCAAGTACAGCCTGCGTGGATACACGTGCACGACACGGCGTCGGCGTACCCTGGACGGTGCAGAAACTGCACATGGAAGTGCGGGATTTGCCGTTTCCTCGAGGTTCGCCCTTACTGCTGCGGGCGGACTTTGATCCGTGCCGGACCGCCACGAGCGTATTAGCGAGGGGATATCGTCTTCGCCTCTTCGCGCAGTGCGGCGATCCGGTTCTGCAGCGTCCGCAGGCTGATCCCCAACATCTCGGAGGCGAGTTTGCGGTTGCCACGCACGTGATCGAGGGTGAGTTTAATGTAAGCCTCCTCGAGTTTCGTGAGTGGCTGGCCTGGCTGGAGCATGATCGGGCCCTCATAGACGGATTCCGGCGGCGGGTGCGATCCAGGGTTTACCGCAAACGCAGGGGAAGGAAGGTTGGTCAAGCGGATCAAACCCTCGCCAGCCATGATGGCGGCGCGCTCCAGAACGTTGCGCAACTCCCGTACATTGCCCGGCCAATCGTACCGCTGAAAGAGCTCCATCACTTCACCATCCACGCCGGTTACGCGCGTCGAATGTTTCTTATTCAGATTCCCCAGCATGACCTCGGCGATCGGCGGGATATCTTCTTTATGGTCGCGGAGCGGCGGAACTTCGATCTGGAATACGCTCAACCGGTAGTACAGTTCTTCGCGCAGATGCGTACCGATCTGGTGACTGGTGGCGGCCAGCACCCGTGCGTCCACGGCGATTTCGTGCTTACCACCGAGCCGCCGCACCTTCAAGTCCTCAAGCACGCGCAGCAGCTTCGGTTGCGTGGACGGCGGCATCTCGCCGATCTCATCGAGAAGCAACGTGCCCCCGTGAGCCTGCTCGAAGCACCCGGCCGAACGCTCCATGGCTCCCGTAAACGCGCCCTTCTCGTGGCCGAATAACTCGCTCTCAACCAGAGTTTCGGGTAAGGCGGCTGCATTGACCGCGACGAAAGGCCCATCACTGCGAGGGCTGCATTTATGGATCTCCCTTGCCACCAACTCCTTCCCGGTGCCGCTCTCTCCGGAGATCAATACGGGCGCCGACGTGGGCGCCACCTGCCGGATCAGCGAGAAGATCCGCTGCATCGCCGGGGAGATCCCAACTAACTCTCCGAGTACGCCGTGAAGGCTCAGTTCGCGCTTCAGCTCGTCGGTTTTCTGAAGGCTCCTCTTGTAACCGATCGCACGTTCCAGGAGGGTCTTGAAGGCGCGCGGCTCTGGGGGCTTTTCCAGAAACCAGAATGCCTTGAGATCACGGACTGCCGTCAGCGCCTTTTCTATGCTGCCGAAGCCGGTGAGCGCGATCGCCGGCGTAAGATCACCGCGTTCCTTCAAGTTCCGTAGCAGTTCGAAACCGTCCATGCGGGGCATGATCAGATCCGCGACGGATGACGTCCGCGTTGAGGGCAGTGAGCCGCTCCAGCGCCTCTTGCCCGTCAGCCGCCACCTGCGTTTCAAAGTCGGGCTTGGAAAGCATAGCGGCCAAGGCGGCACGCTGGCGTTCCTCATCGTCAACGATGAGGACCCGGCCTGGAACCGCAGGCAGTCGAGGCATCGACTCCTATTCTAGCCCCCGTTAATCCGCGTTGGAAGGGCGTCGCGATCCAAAACAACGTCCCACCCGTGACGTGAAAGCGCTCTCGCCTGCGGACGCGCCTGCTGGAGTACTTCGGCGCGTTTTCCCCGCCGGAGACCTACAGTCTCTTGCGCAAGACAGTGGATGAAATCAGTGCATCGAGCGGGGGCGGCAAGGTCGCGCGCGGCTTCCTGACCGGGATCTGGATTGCGTCCTTCGGTCTGGCCTCGGCGGTTGCCTACTCAGCGTCGGTATTGCCGATGCGCGCCGCCGCCCAGCCCGCCAAGGTCAATGATGACCGCGATCAACAGCCACAAAAGATTGATTCCCGTTGTCGGCATGCCACTGTTCAGTTCCCATGCGTACACGATCGTGGTCAGCGGCAGGAAAATGAAGCCGAGTACCGGAAGCAGCAGGCCACCATGGAATGCGCGCTGCAGGTAGGTCGAGAAGAACCACATCAACGCAAGCGCGATGCGGGGAAACATCACGAGGATGAGCAGAAAGAAGCAAGGCATAGTCAGTCTCCATCCGAACAGTACGAACCCGCGCAGTGCGCTGGTGCGGGATTTGCGGTATGCGATCTTCCGCCCGCCTCCACTCTCTCGTCTGCTGGAACCACCGCTGGGACAAAGAAGAACCAGCCGACGGGAAACACGGCGACCGCTGCCAACAACTGACGTGTTTTCATGGATGTCCTCTCTCTATTAAGACTTACGTCTTGAGCCTGTTATCGGCCCGACGATCTGTCTCGCTGTCAAATCCGTAGCACGCGCCGTTCCACTGGGCCGAGCTCACGCGCAACCTGCGGCAGAGACCCAGACTCGACTTCGCCAATCGCCTGTCGGCAAATCTCGCATTTTCAGATGCAGCCTTTGCATCGCGCCTTAGTTGAAGTTCCGCTCCCCCCGCGCTGGCGATACCGAACGCTAGCCCATCTCGGATGCTCTTGAGTAGCCCGTGGCTAAGGACTGGGTGCCGGATTGCAGGGCTGGTGTGTTCAGGGGAGAGTTTTCAAAGGAAAGAGGAGAAAACAGATGACGCCAGGCACGAAGGATCAGATCCAAGGACAGCTACATGAGTTGAAAGGCAGATTCAAAGAGGATGCCGGGCAGGTCACGAACGACCCCGATTTGGCAGCCGAAGGTCAAGCCGAGAAACTCGCCGGCACCATTCAGAAGAAAATCGGCCAGATTGAAAAGGTGTTCAAAAAGTAATTGGGCTGGTCTCTGAACAGCTGCACTCGCACGTTTCGAGGAGAGGAAACCTACGATGTTGATATTGCTTATCATTGTGCTATTGGTTTTAGGCGCCGGGGGCGGGTACTATGGCCGAAACCGCTGGGGCTATGGTGGGGGCGCGGGCATAGGGCTTGGCACCATATTGGGGGTTCTTCTGATAGCCTACCTGCTGGGCGGTTTCCGCTGAGGCTACGCCGGCCACTTTTCCGCACTCCCCTGTTCCGTTGTGTCGCGCGGCCGAACAGTAGCCCGACGAGTGCCCCGTTCGCGGGTGTTCTCGCGACTCAAAACTAACCCCAGGTTCGACGACCTCCAATATTCAGAAGGCGAGTTCCCGATCCTGGATGAAAGCGATCCAACAACCCGGCGAGTGCCGAGAGCCGATTGGCGCCTACATCCGCTCTAACCGCAGCGTGCAGAATCCGCCACAACGCCTGCAGGTTTTGCACCACCGGCGAGTCGACGAGCCTGTAATCCACGACCATTGCCGTCGACTTTTCACACGTCGGCTGGTTTAAGAGCGCTCTCACCGTGAACAGCCGCGCAGCAACAGGCGCCCGCAGGTCGTGGGCGGATTCCTGACGACCGCTTTCGTGCCAGTTTTGGCCGCGGCCACACGTTTCACGTGAACCGCTCCGATTTCGTCGGCGGATCCCGACGGTTTCAATATGGCGGCTCTTGGTTCGCCATGGTTAACCCGTGGCCAGTGTGGCATGGCTTTACACTGACGACGTTTACGTTGACTTCATAAACGGGCGGATACTTCCTTTGCGATCCAGTCCACCCCGGTGTGTATCTTTCAATCACCATCGGTTGAACGGCCGGATCAGCTTCTAGCTGCCAAAACTCAGCCTCGGAAGCACCCCCGTCTGATCTACTCCAGACCGGGAAGCGCATGTCGTAGCTGCGTGCAGGAATCCAAGCCGCTGTTGGCACTGGAAGCGGCCGGCTGGATGCGGGCCCTGGTCTGGAATGGGCCATCGGATTTCGCACTAATGCAGGATCTCGGCGCGATCCGGATTCATCTTGGCGCAAGAGCACCGATCCGCAAGAGATTGGTCCGCCTCGTGCATATGAAACATGATTCAGAAATGAACACACGTCGAAAGGATCGGAATCCATGAAGCGCGTCAATTCATTTTCATCCGGCGGACGCCGCGAATCCCTACGCCGACTATCGTGCCGCCAATCTATATCAGTTCATCGCTACGCATGGTGTCGCTAAACCGGCCAAGACGTATTTCGTTTACAGCAATCTTGGCTTCGGCCTGCTGGGCCAGGCGCTGGCCAACCGGGCGGGCACACCCTATGCGACTCTGCTTGCGCAGAAGATTACTGGGCCGTTCGGAATGAAAGATACCGTGATTTCGCTATCCGCGGAACAGCAGGCGCGCTTCATCGAAGGTCACGACGCGCGACACCGGCCAACGCACGCCTGGGACTTCGTTGCCATGGCTGGCGCCGGCGCCATACGCTCTACTGCGAGCGACATGCTGATTTATCTGGATGCACAACTGCATCCCGAAAAGTTCCCCGCGCTCGCCAAGGCCATCGAGCAAACCCACGAGCTGCGCGCCGACGCCCTGCTCGGCATGCATGTCGGCTTAGCCTGGCTGCACGTCGATGGAAGCGGCTTCTACTGGCACAACGGTGGCACGGGCGGCTACAGCTCCTACGCATTCTTCGATCCGAGAAACGATTGTGCCGGCGTCGTCCTCTACAACGCGACCGTAGGCGATAACTTCGCCAGCTTCGCTGACCTGCTCGGTGCGCACATACGCCAGCGTCTGACTGGCGCGACGCCCGTGTCGCTCGGGCGCTAGGACGGTGGTTTCGCGACCTAGTCAGGCGCGACAGTAGGAGCCGTCCCAAGGGAACTTTCGCGGGACACACGCCGGGCAGTCTGCGTCGCCTACCGCACGCTACCGATAAGAGGTATTAACGCTCGCCTGGGTCTGGTGCCGCCCCTCTCAAGACCGGCTCGACGCGCCTAGGGCTTCTTTCGTTTTGCCACCCCGCCGTCAGCGTGTAGTTCCATCGTTCCGTCGGCGGCCTTCACGAACTTGGTCGGCGGCGCGTGCCCGTCCATGTCGAAGAAGGAATCCGGCGCCTCGGCGAGCAGCACGGCGCTGCCGATGCCTATGGCCGAGGTAAGTTGCCCGTCCTTCACGCGAATCCGCACCACCGGCCCGCCCTGAAACGCGTAGTCCCCGACGTAGGACGCGAGTACCGCCGCGTCGACCGGCACGACGGTCCGCTCCCTCGGCAGGTAGTCCGCCCAGCCATACTCGACCGCGATCGCACGCAGGATCTCGCTCGCCAGATCGCTGCCATTGTCGCCGTTGGTCATCACAATGGCGCCCTCGCCCGAGTCGCGATAGGCGAAGTATTGGCAGCGATAGCCCTCGTTGCCGCCACCATGGGAAAACGACGCGCGCCCGGCCGTCTCACCGAGCCCGATGCCCAGCCCGTAGTCGCCCGGGCCCTTGGTCAGCATCGTCTTCACCGTTTCGGCCTTCAGTACCTTGCCCGGCTTCTGGATTTCCATCACCCAACGCGCCAGCTCGCTCGGTGTGGTCCACAGCCCGGCTGCGGTCTTCTCTGGATAAGTGTGCCAGCGCCCCGCGATCGCCTTGCCGTCGCCGCGATACGCGCTCGCCGCATTGCGCGCGCGCTCCTCGCCCAGCGGCTGCTCATATGCGCTCAGTTTCATCCCCAGCGGATCGAGAATCAGCTCCCGGGCGAGATCCTCGAAGCGCCTGCCCGTGACGTCTTCCAGCAGCAGTTGCATCACCTCGTACCCGCCGCCGGAGTAGCTAAAGCCACTGCCCGGCGCCGTGGTCACACGCACCGCCGTGGTATTGGCCGGCGGCTTGCCGTCGAGCAATTGCACGAGCGCCGGCACCGCCGCGCCCTGCGCGTAGCCGGGGAAACCGTGCACCGTCAGTCCGGCGTTGTGGCTCAGCAGCCGCCGCAACGTGACCTTCTCCGTCTGCGTAAACTCGTTGTCCGGGACCTTCCAGCTCCGCAGCTTCGCGTTGACATCCTCGTCGAGGCTGAGCTTGCCCTGCTCGACCAGCCGCATCGCCACCGTCGCCGCCACGCCCTTGCTAAGCGACGCCGCCTGGAACAGCGTCTCGGCCGTCACCGGCGCTCCACTCTCGAGATCGCGCTGGCCGTATCCGCGCGCCCACTCCACCCGGCCCGCATGAATCACCGCCACGCTCACGCCGGGCACTTTGTAGTGCTCCATCCGCGCGGCGAGCTTCATCGGCTCGGCCGGACTGCCCTTCAGCCGGTTCGGCTTCTGCAGCCCGTTTTCAACGCGCGCGATGCGCTCCTCAGTCGGCGGGGCGGCGCGTAGCACGGGGAGTGCGGCGAGCGCAAACACCATCGTCGCCGCAGTGAAATTGCGTGGAGTCATGTCAGTCTATACGCACGCCCGACCCCGAGGTTCCCCAACCCCCAACATCCACCGAAGCCATGGGCGAGATCCAGTGTGCAGGCTGTTCGTTTGTGAACGCTCGTGTCCGGTCGCGGACACGCGGCTCCGTGGCGTCCCGAGGCATGTATTTGGCTTCAGAACAGTTGTTTAACCCGAGCTTTGGCATGGGACGTGCCATTCAGCGTTCCGGCCTTCGAAGATATCCCTCTGGCGTATCGCGGGAGTCGTATTGGCTGGCGTCTCAGCGGTTGTCTCCGCGAACGCGCAGGCCCGCCCCGCAACGGAATCGGGTACACAAGCGGCGCAGAGCTTCGCACTGGCCGATCTGAACGATATCATCGTAGCCGGCGGTAAGGCGGAGGCGGTTGAATACCAGGGACGCAAGGCCGTACGTCTAACCACGCAGCAATCGAGCCAGGAGGTCTTCGCGTTCCTCAAAGGAGTCCAAATCCACGATGGAACAATCGAGGCCGACATCGCCATCAAGAAAACTACGCCGCCCGGCGTACGGATGCCCGGCTTCGTCGGAATCGCATTTCGCGCCAGGACAGATGCGTCGCACTACGACTTGTTTTACCTTCGACCCGGGAATTCCCAATCCGAAGATCAGGCAATGCGGAACCACTCCGTGCAGTACGTCGCCACTCCAGGATATGACTGGTACAAACTGCGCAGAGAGTGGCCGTGGGTTTATGAGTCTTATGCGGATCTGCGGCCTGAAAGCTGGAACAGAGCCAGAGTCGAAGTCCATGGAAGGAACGCAAAGCTGTTCGTCAACGGGTCCGAGAGTCCTAGCCTGATCGTGGATGGGTTGAAAGGTGAGGACATCGAGGGCGCTATTGCCTTGTGGGGCTATGCCGGGGAAGAAGCGTATTTCTCGAATGTGAGAGTTGTGCCTGCTGAACCGGAACGTATAACGAATGACGGCGAGGCTTCGGGAGGCTGGGGGGTTGAATTCGCCAGCGATTACGGCAAATACAAGGGATCGATGGACCTCCATCGCGAGGGCAACGTGATTAGCGGCGTATGGTCCGGCGACTTTGGACAGAACCTACCGATTAGCGGCACGTGGCGCAAGGGCTACATCGAGCTGACGTTCAGCGGGACGTGGCCCGCGAAGCAGGTGCCGGCGACAGCGACACTTGCTGGATGGATTGACGGAGATTTGGCCAAGGGACGCATGAAGGTGGAGGGACGGGCCGATGGGCAATGGACTGCTCAACGGAGGAAATGAGTGAAGCGGCGCCCGCAGTTCGGTCCGCGTAGCGTCGCTCCGTCACCCATCGGCCGGTGAAGCCGTGAACCAGAGCCTCCGCCTGCCTCAAAATAGTGTCCGACAATAGCGAATAACGCCTGTTCCGAGCCGCTTTTCCACGACCCACGACGTCCTGGCGAGAAAACCGAGATTGTTGCGTAACCTTTTCCTGGGGCGACAGTAAACAAGCTAAGGGATGAAGCAGGACCTTTTTCATGCGTCAGGGGCGGCTTCCCGGCCGCAACGAATCTGCCGGGTTAGTCGCCAATCGATCGGTGTGAACGCTACGGGAACATCGACGGCGTCGACTTCGTAGAACCAGAGACACTCGAATGCAGAATCTGCTTGCAAGCTTACAATACACCCTGCGGCAGTTCCGGCTGTCGCCGGTGTTTACATCCTCCGCCATACTGACGCTGGCTTTGGGCATTGGCGGAACCACCGCGATCGGCACCTTGATCCATGCGGTCATGCTGCGTTCCCTGCCAGTTTCCGATCCCGCGCTGCTGTATCGTATCGGCGACGGCGACGATTGCTGCGTGGAGGGCGGGCCGCAAGACCGCTGGGGGATGTTCACGTACCCCTTCTATGAGCGTCTGAAGACAGAGACGCCGGAATTCGAACAAGTAGCCGCCTTCCAGGCGGGGGGAGCCCGCTTGAGTGTACGGCTGGAAGGCACCACGAACACCGCCAGGCCGTTGCGGTCCGAGTATGTGACGGGCAACTATTTTGATACGCTTGGCGTGAGGGCATTTGACGGGCGCGTGCTGACGCCCGCAGACGACCAGCCGTCCGCTCCTCCTGTGGTGGTGATCAGCCATCACTGTTGGCAGGCGGACTACGGAGCCGACCCGTCGCTGGTAGGTTCCACGCTCGCGATCGACGGACATCCCTTCACCGTGGCCGGCGTGACGCCGCCGGGGTTTTTCGGCGACACTCTGCGCGGCGACCCGCCCGATATCTGGGTCCCCGTTCACCAGGAGCCCATGCTCGCCGGAGATAGCACGCTGCTCAATCAGTCTATCGCCGCATGGCTGCGCGTCATCGGCCGCTTGCATCCGGGTGCTTCCACGGCGGGCATGGCGCCGCGCCTAACCGGAATCCTGCGGCGGTGGCTACAGTACGATTCCGGCTATCCGTCCGATTGGATGCCGGACCTGATCCGGGTACTTCCCAAGCAGGTGATTGACGTGGTGCCGGCGGGAGCCGGAGTCGCGGAGATGAAGGAGGAGTACGGCCGCAGCCTCCGGATTCTGATGGCGGTGTGCGCGATGGTGCTGCTGATTGCTTGCAGCAATGTCGCCAACCTGCTACTGGTCCGCGCGGTGGCGCGCCGCAAGCAGACGGCCCTGCGCATCGCCGTCGGGGCCAGCCGGCGGCAAATCGTCTTCCAGGCTCTTCTGGAAAGCACGCTGTTGGCGGTTGCCGGTGGCATTGCCGGTCTTGTCGTTGCGGCGGCGGCCGCGCGTCTGCTGCTGGCGCTGGCGTTCCGCGGCGCGCACTTCCTCCCGATCAGCATCCTGCCGTCGCCGCTTGTGCTCGCGGCGGCGTTTGCGGTGTCCCTTCTTACCGGGATACTCTTCGGCGCCGCGCCGGCCTGGTTCGCCGCCCGAACCGATCCGGTCGAGGCTCTGCGCGGCGCGGGCCGCGGCATTGCCGATCATTCCGGTTTCACCCGTAAGGCACTGCTCGTCGTGCAGGCCGCCTTGTCCGTCGTGCTGGTCGCCGGTGCCACCATGCTGGCGCGAAGTCTCGACAGGCTGGAGCACCAGGACTTCGGCTATCGGACGGACGGCCGCGTCGTGGTCTCGCTCAACAAACCACCAGCTACTTACACGGAGCCGCAATTGCAGGCGCTCTACCAGCGGCTGGAGGAATCTCTGAACCGGCTGCCTGGCGTGAAAGGCTCGGGTCTTGCTCTGTACAATCCACTGACGAACAACTGGGGTGAGCTCATCCTCGTGTCGGGCCATCCCGCACCGAAGATGAGCGATGAGGCGGGTGCCTCCTGGGACCGGGTTAGCGCCGACTATCTTCGGAATTTCGGTATGAGCGTGCTGCGGGGGCGCGACTTCACGAGGGCCGACAGCGAAACGGCGGCGCCGGTCGCGATCGTCAACCAGGCTTTCGTGAAGCGCTTCTTCAAGGCCGGCGAAGATCCGCTCGGACAGCACTTCGGCCTCGATCTTCCCCAGAACGCCGGGACTTTCCGTATCGTCGGGATCGTGCGGGACGCGAAGTTCGCTGGGTGGGGTCTCACCAGGCCGGCGATGCCGATGTTCTATGTGCCTCTCGCGCAGAACGTCGATTACAACGACAACATCATGAAGAGAGTCGAACTGGCGTCGCACTTCATCGGGGGAATCACGCTGGTGACCGGTGTCCCGCCTGGCGCACTCGAACCGGAGTTGACCCGCACCCTGGCGGGAGTCGACCCGAACTTGACGATCATCAGCGTGAAGACCATGGAGCAGCAGGTCGCTCTCACCTTCGATCAGGAACGCGCCGTTGCCGCTCTCGCCGGACTCTTCGGAGCCGTGGCTCTGCTGCTGGCCGCGGTCGGACTTTACGGCATGACCGCCTACACGGTCGCGCAGCGGACGAATGAGATCGGCATTCGCATGGCGCTGGGCGCCAACCGCGCCGAGGTCGTGCGACACGTACTCCACGGGGCGTTCGTACGCGTGGCCGTCGGGCTCGGCCTGGGCATCCCGCTCGCCGTGCTGGCCGGACGCCTGATCTCAAGCCAGCTGTATGGCGTTTCGTTTTGGGACCCGCTGGCGCTGACAGTAGCGGCCAGCGCCCTCGCGATCTGCGCCCTGGTCGCGGCGCTAGTTCCGGCCAGCGCCGCCGCATCCATTTCCCCCATGACAGCGCTCAGAACCGAGTAAGGCCCCGACGCGCGGAACACAAGCGCCCCTTCCAGAAAGGGCCGAAAACATCTACCGATATTGATGCTATGAAAGCGCTGCGGCGAGGTTTTGCGTACACTGCAAGCAAAACCTTGGAAAGGAGCCTGCAGCAATATGGAACAGTTTATCGGATGCGATGCACACAAACAGTTTTCCGTGT
>Ga0326727_10009398_pt1 | contig 24090 bp, 21 predicted proteins | sample MB2enrmetagenome_FD_207643 | JGI IMG/M metagenome (GOLD analysis project Ga0326727, IMG submission 207643) | Lab enriched peat soil microbial communities from McLean, Ithaca, NY, United States - MB29MY | ecosystem: Environmental > Terrestrial > Soil > Wetlands > Peat | place: USA: New York... | reverse complement strand
CGACACCGTGTACTCGCCCTCGGCCACAATCGGCTCGCCGGAATCCCTCACCATGCTCATGTCGCGCGGCTTCAACTCGAAGCGCACAGTCTTTGATGCGCCCGGCTCAAGATGCACCCGCTGAAACCCGCGCAACGCCCGCAGGGGCGCGCCTGCGACCGCCGGAAAGCTAAGGTAAAGTTGCGCCACTTCGTCGCCCGCGCGATTGCCTGTGTTCGTCACCGTCGCTTCCACCACTACCGGTTTTCCCGCTTCCACAGCCTCTGCGGGCGCCGTCAGCCCGCTGTACGAAAAGCTGGTGTAACTAAGTCCATATCCAAACGGATACAACGGCGCGCCCTCAAAGTACCTGTACGTTCGTCCCTTCATCGAGTAATCCTCGAAATTCGGCAACTGGCCCACGTCTTTGTAGAACGTCACCGGCAGCCGCCCCGATGGATTGTTCACGCCCGAGAGCGTTTGCGCAACCGCCGTTCCGCCCTCCTCACCCGGATACCACGCATCCAGAATCGCATTCGCATGCGCGTTGGCCCAGTTCACGCCGAGCGCGCTGCCGTTGGTCAGCACGATCACCAGCGGCTTGCCGGTGGCTACCAGCGCTTCCAGCAAATCCTCTTCAGGCTGCGGCAAATCGAGGCTCGTTCGGTCGCCGCCCAAAAAGCCAGGCTCGCTCACCTGCATTTCCTCGCCCTCGAGTTCGCTGGTAATGCCCACCACGGCCACTACAACATCGGCGGCCCTGGCGGCTACAAGAGCCTCGGACTGCGGATCCAGGTCGACCTTTGACCAAACGAGCTTTGCCCCCAGCGCCTGGCCCTCTAGGAGCACTGCGTACTCCACCACCAGAGCAGCGGGCTTGCCAGCTTCAAGATGGACGCGGCCCATCTTGGCCTCACGCGGATCGCCGGCGTAGCCAGACGACACGCTCTTGCCGTCGAGTTGAATGCGGAAGTAGCCGCCTGTCATCATCCCCAGGTTGTAGTCGCCCGTATCCTGGGCGGTTAGCGAGCCCTCCCAGCGAATCGCCAGCGGGTGAACACTCGCCACTTCAGGAGGGATAGAATCTGCTCCCGCGTCGATCGTTGGTTCAATGCGTTGCGCCAGGGGCTTGGTTGTACCGGGCGAATTGATGTTGGAGATATCGAATCTTGAGTAGCTGGCGCGTAATCCAGGTTGACCGTCAACGCTCAGCGCTGAACTCGGAACCGGCGTGCCAGAGTGGCTCAGAAACTGCGTGCCCTCGGCATAGGTAATGTTCGCGCCAGAAAAGCCGTTCCTGATCCCTTCCAGGATCGAAACCGTATGCGTCGGCGTCCCGTTGTAGTTGCCCAGCAGCACTTTTGTCTGATGCGCCAGCGGACCGACCACCAGGATCTTCGCTCCGGCTGTCTTAAGCGGCAGCACGCCGTCGTTCTTCAAGAGCACCATCGACTCGTTGGCCAACTTCAGCGCCAGGGCGCGATGCGCCACGCTGTCCAGTTCGCTCGGGTCGATCTTTGCGTAGGGAACCATCTCCGGCGGATCGAACATTCCCAGCTTCATTCGCGCCGTAAACAGCCGCACCAGTGCGGTGTCGATCTCACTCTCTTTGAGGAAGCCCTTCTTCACCGCGTCAAGATATGGCTTGTAGTCGCGGTCGTCGGTGACCTTAACGGAAAAGTCGACGCACTCGTTGTCCATGCCGCGCTTGAGGCTGATGGCCGAGGCCTGCGCCTGCGTCGGTTCATAGTGGTGGCCGGAGAAAATGTCGAGCACGGCGCCGCAGTCGGAAACGACATAACCATTGAACCCCCACTTGCCGCGCAGTTGATCCACGAGCGTGAACTCGTTGGCGCATGCCGGTTCTCCGTTGATGGCGTTGTAGGCGCACATTACGCTTCCCGCTTTGCCTTCGGTTACCGTCGCGCGAAACGCAGGCAGATACGTGTCTATCTCGTCATGCTTGCTCACGTCCACGTCGGCGAAGTGCCGCGTAGGCTCCGGCCCCGAGTGCACGGCAAAGTGCTTTGGCGTCGAGATCACGCGGTAGTAGCGCGGGTCGTCGCCCTGCATCCCGGTTACGAAAGCCACGCCCATGCGCGCCGTCAAGAAAGGATCCTCGCCGTAGGTCTCCTGCCCGCGCCCCCATCGCGGATCGCGAAAAATGTTGATGTTAGGCGCCCAGAAATCCAGCCCCTGAAAGATGTTGCTGCTTCCACCGTTCGCCGCTACCGCCTGCGCGTGCTTGATACGTCCCTCGATGCCGATCACGACTGCCATTTCATGAATCCCCGCGGAATCGAAGGTCGCGGCCAATCCGATGGGCTCGGGAAACTCCGTTGTCCCGTTCACCGCTACGCCGTGCAAGGCCTCGCTCCACCAGTCGTAGGCAGGCACGCCCAGCCGCGGAATCGCCCGCGCCTGGTTGACAAGCTGACTGGCTTTCTCTGGGAGCGTCATCCGCTGCACCAGGTCCGCAGCGCGCTGCTCGGCCGGCAGATCCGGGTTCAGATAGGCCGGCTTCTGCGCGTCCTGTGCACCCACAAGCCCTGCCGCGCCAACCCCCAGCAATCCCGCCGCAACCATCCGCATTCCAAACATCGATCGGCTCCTTCGCCGGGCAGCTTCTATGCGCCACGGCCTTTTCCGCATGCAACCTTCTGTGCCCTCAGCGGCCAACTCTAATTGCCGCGAAACTTCTCTGTCAAGCTTCCCACTGTTTAGAAAATCGCTTTATGCCTGCATCTCCCACCCGAACCTCTGCTGCGCCTTCATCCCGTTTCCAGCCCCTCCGCACATCGTTCGCCCGCCCTGCGGCTTCTTCGTGTAACCTCTCTACCGAAGCTCCCGTAAACAGTTTCAGAAGAGGAAAATTGGATCAGGGGGTCAACCATGGCGGCTTTGTTTACAATCTTTCGGACGATTACGTACGCCGCGCTATTCATCGCGTTTGTGTTGATCTACCTCCCGTCGCGCGTGCTGTCGTGGACGGGCCTTGCCCGCCCGGCCGCGATGGGAGGGCCGCAGATTCTGGGGATCGTACTTGGCAGCGCCGGCGCCGTGATCGCCGTCTCCTCCATAGCCACCTTCGCGTGGATTGGGAAGGGCACTCCGGCGCCCTTCGACCCTCCGCGCCGGCTGGTGATTCGCGGGCCTTACAGGTTCGTCCGCAATCCGATGTACATCGGCGCTGTGCTGGCTCTTGCCGGGGCCGCGCTCTTCTACACGTCGGCCCCTCTTCTGGCTTATAGCGGCCTGCTCCTCCTCGCCGCGCATCTCTTCGTCGTGTTCTACGAAGAACCCACCCTGCGGCGCAGTTTCGGGCTGGAGTATGAAGCCTACTGCCATCGCGTTCGACGGTGGTGGCCATCCGCGCGGCCTGTTCACTCGCGGTGATTTCATCATCGGTCTTGAAAGAGGGTGGCCTTGGGGATTGCCACCTCGCCGCAGTAATGTGCTCAAAAACTCTTCAAAACTGCGGCTCCGCCTCTTCAGGGTGCGGCGCGCGCACAATCCTCATCAGCGCGCCGCCATCCAGCCAGTTCAGCTCGCACCGTTCGCAATCTTCCATCACCACATGACCGCCGCCATAGTAAAAATGCGACTCCATCGTGTGATGGCAGGCAGGGCATTCCAGCTTGCGGCCTGGGTCGACCTCATCGCTGGTAGCGGGAACCTCCGACCCTCTGTGTTCCGCACGCACTTGCTCAATCAATCTTTCAAACGCGCCCATCGCCACCAGCATGCCCCGGCAATTCTTGCACCCGCGCAGCGGCACGCCAGCCAGGGTCGCGTTCCACAGTGGAACCGCGCACACTGGGCACAGCAGTTCCGGCAACTCGTCCAGATACCGCACTCCCTGGTCGTCCGGTCCTGAAAAGTAAATACTTTTGCAGTAATCGCAGCGCAGACTCTCCTGCCCGCCGGCCATCCGCATCGGCGCTCCGCACGAAGGGCAGTTCATTGCTGCTTCCCGCACTCGGGGCAGAACTTTGCGCCGGCTGGCATTGGCTTGCCGCACTCCATGCAGAACTTCGATGCCGCCGCCGCGCCCGCATTCGTTTGCGCTCCCGGCCGGGCCTGCCCCTGCAACGTCTGCCCCATCATGGCCTGCGCCATCGCAGCGCCCGCGCCCAGTCCCACGCCCATTCCCGCCGTGCCGCCGCCCGTGTTCTGCGCGGCCTCTTCAAGCGATTCGGCCGTCTCGAACTGCGTCAACCGTCCCAGATCGCCCACCATGTTCACGCCAATCCGCTGGTCCATCACCTTTTGCAAATCGTCAGGCAGCGAGATGCTCTCCACAACAAACTGGTTCAACTCCAACCCCAGCGCCGCAAAGTTTGGCTTCACGTTCCCGGCCACCTTGTCAGTCAGCGCTGCCAGGTTCGCCGCCATATCCACAAACGACACTTCACTCTTCGCAAAGATGCCCGTCATCCGCGCCACAATCATTGTGCGCAGTTGCCCTTCCAGGTCGGCGGCAAACACCTCTTCGCGCGTTCCTGTCACTTCCGTGAAGAACTTCCTGGGGTCCGCAATGCGGTAGGAGTAATTCCCGAAAGCCCGCAGCCGCACCACGCCATATTCCTTGTCGCGAATTGTAATGGGCGCCGGCGTGCCCCACTTCTGGTCGATCTCGAGCCGCGTCGAGAAGAAGTACACGTCCGACTTGAACGGCGACTCGAAATCCTTGCTCCAGTTCATCAGGTCGGTCAGGATGGGCAGGTTCCGCGTGTTCAGCGTGTGCAGGCCGGGCCCAAACACATCCGCAATCTTGCCCTCATTCACAAACAGCGCCAGTTGTGACTCACGCACTGTCAGTTGCCCGCCATTCTCAATCTCCATGTCCTGCATTGGATAGCGATACGAGAGCGCACCCTCATCGCCCTCGTTCCACTGGATGACGCGAATGAACTGTTTGTTCAGGAACTCGCCGATCGACACGATTCCCTCCTGGCCAGTGATCCTATCACCGCCATATTGCGCCTGGAATTCAACTTAAGTCGTAGTGTTGAGTAACTTGATTCTCAAATTCACAAGCCATTCACGTTGCGCGAATTCTTGAGCGGCCTGACCGCTGATCACTGACTACTGATCACTGACTACTGATCACTAGCTTTTGAAGAAATCTCCCAGCCCAGCGCGCTCAGCATGGGCTGCCATCTGCGCCTGAATCGTGAGCGCCAGCTCCAGCGCCGCGCGTCCTTGCCGTGCCGTCACCTTCGGGGACTGCCGCGTGCGCACCGACTCAAGGAAGGAGAGAAGCTCGATTCGCAGAGGCTCGCCCGGCGTCACCTCCGGCTTCGAAAACGACAAGCCCGGCGCCAGCCCGGCATTGCTCCCGGCCAAGCCCTTCGCAATCTCTTTCAGCATGTCAGGATCGTTCTTTGCCGCGGCAATCTGCATGACCAGCGTGGCGGGAACCTGGCCTGATGCGAGCAATTTCTGGATCACCGCCGGATCGAACTTGCCAGTCGTCAAAAACTCGGCGGCCGCTTGAGCCAGTTGAGCAGAGGAGCTTGGGGCTTCCCTGTCATCGATGCGGATTACCAGCACATCTCTTCTTGCATAGTCGATCGACACATACTGCCGTGGCTCAAAGTAGCGTAGCTTGCGCACCCGCTCCGTTGAAACCCGCGAGGCGGTAAAGTTCGCCACGCAGCCCGACTCGAATTCCACGCGCACGTTCGCAATGTCCACCTTGGGGGAAAGAATCGGCAGCCCCACCGCGCGCACCTCGCGCACCGGCGATTTGGCAAACGTGAGCACAATGTCCAGATCGTGGATCATCAGGTCCAGCACTACGTCCACGTCCAGCGCCCGCGGCGTAAACACGCTCAGCCGGTGCGCCTCAAAGAACATGGGCCGCTTCAGAGTGGGTTCCACGGCCAGCACCGCCGGATTGAATCGCTCCAGATGGCCCGGCTGCATCATCCTGCCGCCGCGCTCCGCCCGCGCGATCAGATCGTCGGCCTCGGCGAGATTTGCCGCCAGCGGCTTTTCGACGAGAAGGTCCAAACCCGCATCCAGCAGAGCCGAGGCAACCTCATGATGTTTCACCGTCGGCACGGCCACGCAAGCCGCATTCAGCTTCAAATCCGCCTTGAGAAGCTCGTCGATGGTCGTGAAAACCTTGATCCCGTACTGCTTCTCGGCCTCGGCTGCCCGCGCCGTATCCGGCTCCACGGCCGCAACCAGAGCCGCGCCCTCGCCCGCCGCCTCCAGCTCGCGCACCACACGCAGGTGGTTGCGCCCGAAGGCTCCGGCCCCGGCCACGGCCACGCGCAAGTGTCTTCCGCTTGCTATTGCCCTGCCTCTTTCTCCGGCCCTTTTCCTTCCACGGCCCTCAGGCAGCGGCTGTAGAGATCCAGCAACTGGTTCACATGCTCCTCCGGCTTGGCCGCGGCCGCGCCCGTGAACCCCGTCGACGGCGCCGCGGGCCGTCCCACGCCTGCTGTGCCCGCCACAAACTTCATCAGATCCAGCGCAATATCTTCATTTCGCCGGGCTCCAAGTCCCGCGTTGCTCAGTGCATCCATATGCAAATTCTCCGAAAACCGATGCTACCAGAAAGTGGTGGCTTACTGCCTACTGACTCGCTGGCCTGCCAACTTGCGGACTCGCCGACTCGCTCCCTACCCAACTCCGCTACTCTGGAAAAGATGTCTCTCGCTTACATCGCCCTCGGCGCCAACTTGCCCAGCCCCGCCGGCCCTCCCGAAGCCACGCTCGCCGCCGCCGCCGTTCGCCTCGCCTCCCTCGGCAGCATCGCGGCCCGCTCATCTGTCTACTCCACCGCGCCCGTCGGCCTCGCTGATCAGCCCCGCTTCCTTAACGCAGTCATCGCGCTGGAAACCACTCTGACGCCGTTCGAACTGCTTGGCGCCGTTCTCCTCATCGAACGCGACTTCGGTCGCGACCGCACCGCCAGTGTTCCCAATGGCCCGCGCACCCTCGATCTCGACATTCTCCTCTACGACGATCTCGTCCTCAGCGAAGCCGGACTTGAAATCCCTCATCCGCGCCTCGCCCAGCGCGCCTTTGTCCTCGTCCCCCTCAACGAAGTCGCACCCAATTTCCGCGATCCCCGCTCCGGCAGGACCGTCGCCCAGCTCCTCGCCGCGCTCGCCCCCAACGCCGCCGAACCCGCCTCCTCCGTCGTCCCCGTCGAAAGCACTCTCTGGCCCTCCACCTGAACGCCAGCCCCCTGTTTCCCGTGGCTCACTGAATTCTTGACAGAATCCGCCTGCAGGCTGAAGATGTTGCCCGGAGTATTGGTCGACGGAATTAGACAATAAATTGAGAAGGGGTCGGGATACCGGGGTTGTTGCGTACCCTTCGAGTTGACGAGGACAGGGGAAAGGATGCAAAAGCGCAAACTGGGAAAAAGCAATCTTGAGGTTTCGGCTCTTGGCCTCGGCTGCATGGGCATGAGCCATAGCTACACCCCGCCCAAAGACGAGCAGGAGATGATCTCTCTCATCCACGCGGCTGTGGATCGCGGCATCACGTTTTTCGACACGGCGGAGGTCTATGGGCCGTTCACCAACGAGGTGCTGCTCGGCAAGGCGCTCTCGCCCATCCGCGACAGAGTGGTCATCGCCACCAAGTTCGGCTTCAATATCAATGCCGACGGAAGACCGGGCGGACAAGGCTTGAACAGCCGCCCCGAGCACATCAGGCAGGTGGCCGATGCCTCGCTCAAGCGCCTTAAAACCGATGTGATCGACCTCTTCTACCAGCACCGCGTCGACCCGGACGTGCCCATCGAAGATGTAGCCGGAACCGTAAAGGACCTGATTCAGGCAGGCAAGGTGAAGCATTTCGGCCTCTCGGAAGCGGGTGTCGGCACCATCCGCCGCGCGCACGCAGTCCAGCCAGTCACGGCGCTCGAAAGCGAGTACTCGCTGTGGTGGCGAAGGCTCGAAGCGGAGGTGATCCCCACACTGGAAGAGCTCGGCATCGGCCTGGTTCCGTTCAGTCCGCTGGGCAGAGGATTTCTGACGGGCAAGATGGACGAAAACACGAAATTTGGTGAAGGCGATTTCCGCAGCAATCTGCCGCGCTTCACGCCGGAGGCGATGAAGGCGAACCAGGCGTTCGTCAATCTGCTCGGCGCCGTCGCAAAGCAAAAGAACGCAACTCCTGCACAGATCGCGCTCGCCTGGCTGCTCGCGCAGAAGCCGTGGATCGTGCCGATTCCCGGCACAACCAGGCTCTCGCGCCTTGATGAGAACATTGGAGCGGTGGCGATCGAACTCACGCCCGAAGATCTCCGCAACATCGACGAAGCCGCAGCGAAAGCGCCAGTCAAAGGTGACCGGTATCCTGAGCATATGGAAAAGATGACCGGCCGGTAGTCCTATCAAGATGTTGTCCTTTCAAGGAGAGAACAGACTATGGAGATCAAACGAGCAGGCACGCAACCATCCGCCAAGGGACCGGCCGATTGGTTTACCGGCACGGTGCGCATCGATCCGCTGTTTCAGGCGCCAGAGCCGGCGCTGGTTCAGGGCGCACACGTCACGTTCGAACCGGGCGCCCGGACCGCATGGCATACACACCCGCTCGGTCAAACCCTCATTGTCACTTCCGGCTGCGGCCGGGTGCAGCGCTGGGGCGGACCGATCGAGGAGATCCGTCCGGGCGACGTGGTCTGGATTTCGCCCGGCGAGAAGCACTGGCACGGGGCCGCGCCAACCACGGCCATGACGCACATCGCCATTCAGGAAAAGCTAGACGGGAAGGTCGTTGACTGGATGGAGCACGTGAGCGACGAGCAATACGGGAAGTGACTGCGCCGGTACAATCAATGCGTGACTTCGGCCTTCCAACTTATCGCCGAAACCGCCGCCGGCGGGCGCCGTGGGCGCTTCGTCCTACCCCATCAGACCGTGGGAACGCCTGTTTTCATGCCTGTCGGCACACAGGGAACGGTCAAGGCTGTCGCGCAGGACGTGCTTGAGTCGCTCGGCGCCGAGATCATTCTCGGCAACACCTATCACCTCTACCTGCGCCCCGGGCACGAAGCCATTCGCCGCATGGGCGGCCTGCACAAATTCATAAGCTGGCCGCGCGCCCTGCTTACCGACTCCGGCGGCTTTCAGGTCTTCTCGCTGAACGCGCTGCGCAAAGTTACTGACGACGGCGTCCGCTTCCGCTCGCACCTCGACGGGAGTTCGCACCTCTTCACTCCCGAGCACGCGATGGACGTGCAAATCGCCCTCGGCGCCGATATTTGCATGGCCTTCGACGAGTGCACCGAATATCCGGCCGATCGGACCAGAGCGCAAGGGAGCCTCACGCTCACCATGGCCTGGGCGCGGCGGTCGCTCGATCATTTCCGCGCCCACCGCGACAAAGTCATCTGGCGCGAACAACTGGAATGCGGGGTGCCCCAGGTCTCGCTTTTGAGACCTGGGATAGCACAAGCCTCAATCAACCCTCACACCATCGAACCCTCAACGCAATACCTCTTTGGCATTGTCCAGGGCGGCATGTATAGCGATCTGCGCCGACAGTGCGCCGAGCGCCTCGTCGAGATGGACTTCGACGGCTACGCCATCGGCGGGCTGAGCGTCGGCGAGCCGCGCGAGTTGACCCTGGAGATGATTGCCGAGGTGCTGCCACTGCTGCCCAAGGGCAAGCCGCGCTACGTGATGGGCGTCGGCTACCCTGACGAGATCGAGCAGTACGCGCGCATGGGCGCCGACATGATGGATTGCGTGCTGCCCACGCGCGCCGCGCGCCACGGCCTGCTCTTTACCAGCGAAGGCCGGCTCAACATCAAGAACAAACAATACGCCGAGGACCAGAACCCGCCCGATCCCGCTTGCCAGTGCCCTGTTTGCCGCCGCTACTCGCGCGCCTACCTGCGCCACCTGATGCAATCCAGCGAAGCGCTCTCAGGCACGCTGAACACGATCCACAATCTTGCCTATTATTTCGGCATCATGCAGCGCGTCCGCAATTCGCTCTATCCCGAACCGCCCACCGAGGCCCCTTGAGAGCTTGTGAACGCCTTGGATCGCCATGCATTTTCTCCAACTCGGCGCTCACTCGCTGCAGAACTTCGCCCCAGTCGCCCGGAGCTTTTTGCCGGAACAGCCGTGCCGCCGGATACCAGGGTGTTGTTTCCGTCTGCTGCATCCAGCGCCAGTCGGCGAGGTGCGGCAGCAGAATCCACACGGGCTTGCCCATCGCGCTGGCCAAATGAGCAATGCAGGTGTCGGTTGTAATCACCACATCCAGCGTTGCCACGAGCGCCGCTGTCTCGGCCAGATCGTGCTCGCGGCTCGACCCGTCCCAGACAAGAACGTCGTCCGGTAGACCGGCCAACTGCTCGGCCGCCTCTCCCTTTTGCAGCGATACCCAGGTAAACCCCGCCATGCGCAGCAGCGGCAGCAACGTCTCAAGCCGCATGGACCGCAGAGAGTCCGCCGTGTACCGCGGATTGCCCGCCCAGGCCAGCCCCACGCGCGGACCTGGAGCGACATCAGGGAACTGTGCCTGTTTCTCCAGGGCCAATGCCGGGTCCGCTCCCAGGTAAGCGCCCGGCCACGGAACCGTCTCGACCGTCGTGCCAAAGACCGCCGGCAAACTCATCAGCGGGCACTCGCAGTCAAATTGCTGCTCCGTTCCCAACACTGCCGTCGTCGCCAAACCCGCGCGCACCACGGGCAGCGAGTGCATCAGCCGTTCCGCCGCAGGCTGAACTTGCAGAATCGGCACGCCGCCGCGCGCGGCTACAAGCGCTGCGTAGCGGCAGAATTGGATCGTATCGCCCAGTCCCTGCTCGGCGTGGAGCAGAATCCGCTGCCCATCCAACTCTTCGCCGTGCCACCGCGGCTGCTCGAAGACCCTCGGCTTGCGGTGCACCTCGCGAAACCGCCAGCGCGACTCGTATCCGGCCCAGCCCTGTTTCCAGTCGCCCAGCCGCAACTGCGTGAGCGCCAGGTTGTACTTGGCGCCCGCGTTGGCCGGATCGCGCTCCACCGCAGTCTCGTGCGCCCTCAGCGCTTCCTCCATCCGGCCCAGGTCGAGTAGCGAATTTCCACGGTTCGACGCTCCCGCGCGGTTGCCCAGCGCCTCGGCCCGCTCAAAAACTGCAACCGCCTCCGCGAAACGCCCTTCCGTATGCAGCAGAATCCCCTGCATGTTCACGGCTTCATCGTGATCTGGATTGCGCGCGAGCGCCCAGCGCAGCCAGCTCCAGGCGCCAGCCAGGTCCTTCTCCGCGGCACGGAACTGGCACCACGTCACGAGCGTCTCTACCTGATCGTGGTTCAGCGCAAACGCGTGGCGCAGATACGCCTGCGCGGCGTCTGGCCGTTTCCGCTCCCGTTCTAGAATCGCCAGGTTGATCCAGCCCGAAACCAGATCCGGCCGCAACTCAATGGCGCGCCGCAAAGCGGCCTCGGCGTACACATCCTGACCCTGCTCCCGCAGCAGACTTCCCAGGTTCATCCACGCCGCTGCAAAATCCGGACGAGCTGTGAGCGCCCGCCGGTAGCGCGTTTCCGCCTCCTTCACGCGTCCCATGTGCGCCAGCACAAAACCAGCGGCAAACTCGGCCTCCGGCAGCCGCGGCCGAAATGCGAGCGCCGCCTCATATCGGCTCAGAGCTTCTTCATTGCGTCCCATCAGAGCCAGCGCGTTGCCCAACCCCAGGTGTGCGGCCACCAGCGCCGGTCGCTGTCTCAGCGCCAGCCCAAACTCACGCGCTGCCTCCTCCGCGCGACCAGCGGAAATCCTCAACTCGCCCAACCCTATCCGGGCCATCGCGTTCACCCCGTTGAGCCGGATCGCCTGCTTGTAGGCCTGCTCCGCTTCCTCGAAGCGTCCGGTGGCCTTCAGCGCCTGTCCCAACGCAACCCATGCGGCACCCATTTGTGGCGCAACAGCCACGCCAGCTTCAGCCATCTTCACTGCGGGTTCGGTCTGGCGGCTCGCCAGCGCCACCAGGCTCATCCCCACCAGCGCTCCGGCATCACTCGGATTCCGCTCCAGCAATCGCTGATAGCCGAGCGCAGCCTCGGTCAGGCGCCTGGTCAGCGTCCCGGCCGTCCCTTCGGAGAGGCACGGCCTGCGTTTCGTCTTTTCCTGTGCAATCTCAGGCGCGCTCCCTATCACAACTCCGCCTCACCCCGCGAATCATCCTTTCTCGCAGTCCACACATTTTGGAAACTAGGCTCTCCTGCACCGGCGTTCAATCGTGAAGTCCCTGCATGGGGCGATTCCCGGCGCGCCGTTTCCCATTTCGTCCGTCCAGTATTGATTTGGGACAATCGCGTGCGCCGTCCGGACCGAATCCGGTCCACGCCGCTCCGACCACCCCGGACTATCATCGATCTGTGCAACGGCACGATCATCCTGGCGACATCCATCTCGGGGACATTCTGGCCAACGCGATTACCCACGGCATTGGCGCGGGGCTGGCAATCGCCGGTGCGGTCTGCCTCATCGTCGCTTCCACGCGCGGAACCCCCCGGCTCATCCTCAGTTGCTCCGTCTTTTCCGGCGCTTTAGTGCTCGTCTATCTCTGCTCCACGCTCTACCACTCGCTGGCCCGCACCCGCGCCCGCCACGTCTTCCGCATCCTCGACCACGCCTCCATCTACCTGCTCATCGCCGGCACCTACACGCCTTTCACGCTTGTCTCTCTGCGCGGGCTGCTGGGCTGGGTTCTCTTTGCGGTGGTCTGGTCGCTGGCCGTGGCAGGCGTCATCTTCAAGAGCTTCGCCGTCGACCGCTTCGCTGTGGCTTCAACCATCGTTTATCTTTTCCAGGGATGGCTCGTGGTCTTCGTCGTGCGCTCGCTTCTTCATGCCATCGGCTGGCACGGAATGCTATGGTTGTTCGCGGGTGGCCTGGCCTACACCCTCGGTATTGTCTTTTTCGCGCTCGACCGCCTGCGCTACTTCCACGCCGCGTGGCACATCTGTGTCCTGGCCGGCAGTGTGGCGCACTACTTCGCCGTCTACTTCTACGTTGTACCCGCGCGGCTTTGACACTCTGCAGGCACGCCGCTATGATTCGATTCCGTGAACCATGCCATTCGCAGTTGTGAGAATGCCGCATCTCCGCGTATCAAAGCGGTTTTCCAGTTCGTATGTGGGATTTCAGGCGCTGTGCAGTGTGGCTTTTTCTTGAGGAAAAAGCCACTTAGCCTTTGCGGCTTCGCCTTACAGCAACTGGAAAACCGCTGTAGGCGGTGCGTATGAACGCCGACCCGTCTCGCGCAGGCCAACGCTTTGCGGCAGTGATTGTCAACTACAACGGCGGCTCGATGCTTTCTGAGTGCGTGCGCTCCTGCCTAAGTGAAGGGATTCCGCCCGCCCGGATCGTCGTCATCGACAACGGCAGCCGCGATGGTTCAGCGGAAGACCTCGGGAAGCAAATCTCCGGCCTCAGTCTCATCTCCAACCGTTGCAACGCGGGCTTCGCTCGTGCGGCAAATCAAGGCATCCGGCAAGCTGATGCCGAGTTCGTCCTGCTGCTCAACAACGATGCACGGCTTGAGAGCGGCGCCCTCCGAGCGTTCGCTGCCGCCTTCGATGAGCGGCCCAAGCTGGCCATCGCCGGCGGTCAACTTCGTTATCCGGATGGGCGCTTGCAGAGCGCCTTTGCTCCGCTGCCTTCGGTTGCCGAGGAACTGCTGCCTCTTCCGCTCCTGCGGCTCTTCTCGCCCAATCGCTTCCGGCGCAAGCTCCTCAAGGGCGAACCCATTGCCGTCGAATCTGTTTTCGGAGCTTGCTTTTGCGTGCGAGCCGCGCTCCTGCCGCGTCTCGGCCTGCTGGATGAGGATTACTTTTTCTTTTTCGAAGAGATTGAGTGGTGCCAACGCGCCCGGCAGTCGGGCCTTGAGGTTTGGTATCTCCCGGCCGCGCGAGCCGAGCACGGCGGCGGAGCGACAGCGAACCGTTTTCGCGGTTCGGCGCGCGTTGAATATCAGCGCTCCAAGCTGACGTTCTTTTTGAAGACCCGCAATCGGGCCTCCTACTTGGTTGTCTCGGCATTTTTGGTGCTCCGCACCTTGATCAACGCCATGGCTGGCACAGTCGCCTCCGCTGCTACCCTTTTTCTTAACCGCAAGCTCCGGATCAAGGCCGCGACCTACTGGTATGTCTTCTTGTGGCACCTCCTGCTGCGCCCTGCACACTGGGGGTTGCCGGACAAGTGCCCGCCGGAATCAGCGGCTCCCGCATCCAAATAGCGCATCGTATTCACCAGGCGAAAGGCCGCGGCGCATTGACCCAAACTCCCGTTTAACGATAAAATCATAGAGTTTGGCGATACACCCCGTTTGTGGGTGTGCGGGTCTCTGCCGGGCTCACCGCCGCAAGCGGCGTGTGCGGCCCGCATCCCGATGCAGTTACCGTCTGTATCCGCCCCAATGACACGGATTCGGGTTTTGCGCCTGGCTGAGGGATGCCGGAGCGACGGAGGGTTTGTGATGTACGCAGTAATTCGAACTGGCGGGAAGCAGTACCGCGTGGCCCCCGGCGACGTATTGAAGATCGAAAGCGTCGCTTCAGGCAATCAAACGATTGAGTTCAGCGATGTGCTCGCGGTTTCCGGTGAACCCGGAACGGTGGCCAAGCCCACCACTGCCAAGGTCACCGCTGAGGTTCTCGGCGAGGGCCGCGGCGACAAGATCCTGGTCTTCCACCTGAAGCGCAAGAAGCAATACAAGAAGCTTCAGGGACACCGGCAGAACTTTACCGAAGTGCGCATCAAATCCATCGAGGCCGACGGCGTCACTTATGCCGCGGCGAATTAAAGAGCGCAAAATCAGAAGGGGATTCGGCAATGGCACATAAAAAGGGTGGGGGCAGTTCCACAAACGGACGCGATTCCAATGCACAGCGGCTGGGCGTAAAGGCCTTTGCCGGTCAGTTAGTCACCGGCGGTTCCATCATCATGCGCCAGCGCGGAACCCGCATCAAGCCCGGCGTCAATGTAGGCATCGGGTCAGATGACACCTTGTTTGCCAAGGTCACTGGCCGGGTGAAGTTTACTGACCGCGGCGGCCGTGGACGCTTTGCCTCCATCGAGCCGGTTGCGGCCGAGTAGCGTCGCCGGATCGGAAATCGGCTATAGCGCCATCAAAATCAAAAGGCCACGGCAATCGCCGCGGCCTTTTATCTGTGCGCCTGTCGGGCTGTCTCACGCCTGCATGGAAGCCAGGAATTTGCCGATCGTTTCATACTCTTTCTGGCTGAGCCGAAAGCGGAGCGCGGGACCCATCTCTTCCGCCTGCTTTGCGCTGCGCCCGCCTACGATGGCGGCGGTAATGGCGGGGTGGTGCAGCGTCCAGGCCACGGCCACTACACCGGGGCTAACGCCATGCCCGTTGCCGATCTCGCGCAGCAGCTCCACCAGCTGCAGGTTGCGGCTCAAATTCGGCTCTTTGAACTCGACGTTTCCGCGGCGCCAATCGTCGGCCGGCAAAGCCGCCGCGCGCGCGGCCGTCATTTTGCCGGTCAGCAGGCCCGAAACCATGGGCGAGTAGTTGATGACACCGATACCATTGGCTTGCGCGAAGGGGAGAATCTCCGCCTCCACGGCGCGGCGCAGCATGGAATAGGGCGGCTGCAGGCTGGTAATGGGCGCTATCTTTTGGGCGCGCTTCATCTGGTCGACAGAGAAATTGGAAACGCCGATCCACCGGATCTTGCCCTGCTCGCGTAGCCGCGCCAGCGCCTCCCAACCCTCTTCGATTTCGATATCGGGATTGGGCCAGTGAATCTGGTAGAGATCGATGGCTTCTACGTGCAGGCGGCGCAGCGAGGCTTCCACCTCTTCGGTAAGCGACGCGGCCTTGAGCGAGTTGTAGATGCTGCGGTCGGCGTGCCAGCGCATGGAGCACTTGGTGAAGATATAGGGCTTGTGCGGCGAAGACTTGACTGCGCGCCCCACCACCTCTTCCGAGTGGCCCAGCCCGTAGATGGCCGCGGTATCGATCCAGTTCACCCCCAGGTCGAGCGCGCGATGGATAGCGGCAATTGAGTCGTTGTCATCCTGGGGGCCCCAGGAGTATTGCCAGTCGCCCCCGCCCACGGCCCATGCTCCAAAGCCGATGGGGGTCAATTGCATATCGGAATTGCCGAGGGTGCGGAGAGGAGGCGAAGTGGCGGGCGTCATGTCACAAAAATAGATGATTTGGAAGAGTGGAGGGGTGCGAAAAAACTGAGAACTGGTCAAAATTGCACAGTTTTCGCTGCGCCGAAATCGTAAGCTTGCGGCTTGTGCACTCCCCAGAGCGGCGGCAGCGCTGCCGGTATACCCGGCCTTCCTCTTGAGGGCAGCACACCCTTTCTCGTTGCCGCCGCACCTGCTTCAGTTCTACCCCGGTAAAGAGTCCGCCGATAGGCTTGCAGCCCGCCCCGCCACGTGCGGAGCGGCCGGCTCGCGGCTCTTCGCTCAGGCCGCGGCGCGGACACGCACAGCTTTGGCCTGCTTCTTCGCGGCCCTCTTGCGCGCTTTCTTCTGCTGTGGCACGACAGAGAGGCTCAGGCCCATGGTATTCAATACGGCGACCAGCGTCTTGAGCGTGGGATTGCCCTTGGGCGAGAGCGAGCGGTAGAGAGACTCGCGGCTGATGCCCGCTTTGGCGGCCACGGCGCCGAGACCGCCGTAGGCTTCAGCGATAGAGCGTAGCATCAGCAAGCTTGCGCCGCGGTCGTCGGGATCCTGGAGACATTCGAGAGCCACCTTGAGATACTCGACACCAAGCTCCGGGTTGGATCGAAGCTGTTTAATCTCCCATTCGTGATATGGAATACCCGCCTTGTATGTCTTCATCATTTCCTCCGCTTCCAGTCCGCCCAGAATGCTTTCGCGCGTTCGATGTCTTGCGGTTGGGTTGATTTATCACCGCCGCATAGCAAAACGACCAAGCTGGATCCCGATCGACCGCAATAGAGACGGTAGCCGCCTCCCACATCAATGCGAAGCTCGATGACTCCCTCCCCGACCGGTTTGCAATCGCCAAGGTTTCCGGCCTGGACTTGCCGGAGCCTGGCAAAGATTCGGGATTGTGCCCTCTCATCTCGTAGGCTCTTGAACCACCGTTCATACGGGCACGGGCCTTGGAGTTGCCGATAAACGATCAGGTCGAACACGGAATGAGTGTAGCATAAAAGCTACAGCGTGCCCGTTCCTGCTTGGGGCTACCTGTGTTCCTTCGGCGGTCTTTCAATTCGGAGTCTAAGGATCTCACCTGAAACGGGCTTTTCGCCAAGTTCGCTTCTGAGATCTTTGCGGATAGCCCGGACGATTCCTTCTACACTCGTCGATTTCTCGTTATAGAACTGCTTCAAGAACTCCTGCACGAGATCGATAAGCTCGGGCGAGCCGAGAATCTGAATATCGGCTACCGCCTGCTCCAAGTCCTCTGCCACATCCCACAACCGCGGGCTCGAACTCCCCTTTGCAAATGCTCGATAGGCATTAATCAGGTACTCTATTCGCTGCTGCTGGAGCCTATTCTTCTTTTCCCTGCGAAATGTAAGCCAGTGGCCGACATAGGCGCCTGCGATCCCTGCAACGAACGACGAAGAAAGGATTGAAAGCAAGAGCTGTTCGTTCATCTCTCGTGCCTCTTTGCCTCGATCAATTCAAGAACATCGTCCGATATAAGGTATCCCGCTGCACCGGCTTGAACCCCGCGTCACGGATGATGCGGCGCAGCTCTTCCTCCGTCGTACAGTTCGAGGTGCCTGCCGCGCGGACCACATTTTCTTCGAGCATCACCGAACCCACGTCGTTGCCGCCGAAGTGCAGGCCCAGCTCGAGCACCTTCAATCCCTGCGTGACCCAACTGGCCTGCACGTTTTCAATGTTGTCGAGATAGAGCCGCGAAATCGCCAGCACCTTCAGGTATTCCACGCTCGTTGCTTCTTCCCAGCCGCGTCCGCCAAGCGCGGTGTTCCCGGGCTGGAAGCTCCAGGGGATGAAGGCCGTGAACCCGCCGGTTTCTTCCTGCAGGCGGCGCACCACTTCAAAGTGATTGATTCGATGCTCGAAGCTCTCGCCCACGCCGAACATCATCGTCGCCGTGGTGCGCATGCCCAATTCGTGCGCAGTCCGGTGCACGCTCACCCAGTCCTGGGTGTCGCACTTCAAGCGCGCGATGCGATGGCGAACTTCGTCGTCGAGAATCTCGGCGCCGCCGCCGGGGATGGAGTCGAGGCCGGCGTCGCGCAGCCGCGCGATGGTGTCGCGCAGGTTGAGTCCGGAGTACTCGGCGATGGCCAGCACTTCGGAAGCAGACAGGCAGTGCAGCCAGATTTGCGGAAAGCGCTGCTTGATGCCGCGAAACAGCCGCTCGAACCAATCGATCTTAAGATCGGGATGAATGCCGCCCTGCATCAGCACGCCGGTGCCGCCCATCTCCACGGTCTCGGCAATCTTTTCGTAAATCTTCTCGAAGTCGAGAATGTAGCCTTCGTCAGCGCGCGGGTCGGGCTTGCCGGGCCGGGGCAGCGGACGATAGAAGGCGCAGAAAGTGCAGTACTCGGTGCAGAAGTTGGTGTAGTTGATGTTGCGATCGATGATGTAGGTGACAACGCCCTCGGGGTGCAGGCGCCGGCGCACCGCGTCGGCCTCGAATCCCAGGCCGATCAGGTCGGGGGAGTGGAAGTAATCCAGGGCCTGCTGGCGCGTGATCGGCATGGTTTCGATTCTATAGAGCAGAGAACAAGGGAACAAGGGAACGAAAACGCCAGGGATTGAGGGTCCAGGGATAAGGGACTCAAGGCGTCGTCCTTCCTCTCGGACGGAACAGGAACATTCCTCGCCTCCGCAGTGGACGGCCTTGTGTGCGCTCCAGGTTAGATGCCGTCGAAATCCCGCTGAACAATATGAAGAAATCCAGAAACGCCCGGAAGAAGCTTCTTTTGTTGTCATGGGCCATGGTGAACACCTCACGGCTTGCTGAGATGCCCTGCACTCAATTGGATTTGCGAAAAAGGCGCGCGGTTGCAGGATTGCTCGCGGCCCGGCCGAGCCCAATTCCAACCATTCAGGTCCCCACAAACGTAGCCTTGTCTTTGTCCTTGCGTACCCGGCCCACCGGAAATACCTGCCCGTGCATGACCACGAAGACGCCCGGCGAAAGCAGGCGTGCGGCAAGCAGGCTTTCAGTGAGGTTTTGCAGGCCGTCGCTGCCCTCGAAACCCAGTGGCGTCATGGCTCCGGTCAGGATGATGGGAACCTTGAGATCAGGAAAGGCTTTCTCGAGAAAGAGGCCGGTTTCAACCATGGTGTCTGTGCCGTGCGAAATGACGATGGGCACGCCTTCGCGGATAAGTTCGGCTACACGGTCCCCGACCTCGGCTCGATCAGCATGCGTCATCTCCAGGCTGTCTTTGTTCATCAGATGGATGCTGCAGATTTCGCAATCCGGAAGGCGGAGCATGCGCAGATAGCGGTCCAGCTTGGCGGCACGATTCTCCACGACGCCGCTCTGCTCCGAGTAGACCTTCTCTATGGTCCCGCCTGTCGAAAGCAAAAAAATGCGGCGCATGGGAACCTCCGTTGAGAAATTCATCCTCTAATTGCTGTAGCGTTTCTGCTGCCATGCCCAGGCGGTCCGCAGAATCTCGTCGAGCTGGGTGTAGCGCGGCTTCCAGCCGAGCTCGCGCATGGCTTTCTCAGAGCTGGCAATCAGGATCGCAGGATCGCCCGGACGGCGGGGATGGATCTCGACCGGGATGGGATGGCCGGTCACGCGGCGGGCCGACTCCACAACTTTCCTCACGCTGAAACCCTGCCCATTACCAAGGTTGTAGATGAGGGGGGGCGTTTTTTCGCCGCCGCCCACCGCCGCGAGCGCCAGCAGATGCGCGTCGGCCAGGTCGGAGACGTGGATATAGTCGCGGATGCAGGTGCCGTCGGGGGTGGGGTAGTCGTCGCCGTAGATGCGGATAGACTGCCGGCGGCCAAGGGCCACGTCGAGGATCAGCGGGATCAGATGGGACTCCGGCTCGTGCGCTTCGCCCCAGGTTACGCCATCCTTTCCCTCTGGCGCTCCGGCCACATTGAAGTAGCGCAGCGAGGCGTAACGCAGGCCGTGAATGCGGTTGAACCAGACCAGCATCTTCTCCACAAGAAGCTTCGAAAGGCCATAGGGGTTGGTGGGCAAAAGGCGTGCATCTTCCTGAATGGGAACGGATTCCGGCTCTCCGTACACGGCGGCCGTGGAGGAAAAGACCAGACACCGGGGACCGCACGCCAGCATCGCCTCAAGCAGCGAGAGCGTGGAAGCGGTGTTGTTGCGGAAGTAAATTTCGGGGCGCTCCATGGATTCGCCGGCCTCAATGAGCGCGGCAAAGTGGAGCACGCCGTCAAAAGGTTTGCTCTCGTTCCAGGCAGATTTGAAGATTCGTTCGAGCGCCGGCCGGTCGGCTAGTTCTCCCTCGATAAACTCCACGCCGGCCGGCAACAGACCGCGCCGGCTGTGGCTCAGGTTGTCAAAAACGACCGCTTTGTGTCCCGTTTTAGTTAACAATCCCGCAACAGTTCCGCCGATGTACCCTGCCCCTCCCGTAACCAGTATCTTCACAAAAAACTGTCCTCTCGGAGACTCTTTAGGTTACCTTGAGTCTATAAGAGTAGTGCCAGACCGGGCGGCCATTCGAGCTGCCTGGCAGCAGTTTTTCACGTGAGCGTTTGGCCACGCGGGAGCATGGGCACGGCGCTACCAAATGGTTGTGCAGGGGCGTACCCGATGCCCTGATTTGGCATCACGGTAGCGTACATCCTGCCGATAATACAAACGCGATTCCTTTTAAGTCGACGTGGACCTAAATGAGTTGCCTTGGATCTAAAGCGGAGGGATGCATTGCCTGATAGCAGAATTAACGGCATCGCCTATTGCGGCCTTGGCGCAACATACCCAGGGGGCGAGACTGTTCTGCCATGGCCGATGCCCCGTTCGGGTTATGGATCAGGAAAAGAAGCGACTTATAATGGGCTCGATTGGGCCCCCGCGTTTCCTATGGCCGCGCCCAGCCGTCGGACTTGCATGAACTAAGGAATGAGTGCGGAAGAGGGGAAAAGAAGCGTCTTCCGCGTGGTTTGGCTGTAGTGAAAGAGGCCGAAGAGCGCGACAAACAGAGCCAAGAGCACGACGCGCGGTTTGCCCTTTGAGCTTTGCTTTCTCTAGTAATTGGGTCGCCTGCGCCGTAGCGGCGACCGCAAGCGAGGATTCAAAACATGCAGATGACAGACTCCCCAGGTCGAATGACATTAGGTTTGTTGCCCGAGCCCGAAGGCCGGCCCGCTGGATTTGTTGCCAGTTCCATCATCAACGTGACGATTCTGGCGCTGGCCGTGTATGTGGGCATGACGGCCAAGCAGGTGATCGAGCGGCAATACGAGATGACGGAGCTGATCGTACCCAGTGAACCGCCGCCTGCCGTGAAGATCAAGCAGCCTCCGCCGCGGGAAATGCCTCCGCCTCCGGATCCGCCCAAGGTGCAGTTGCAAGAGCGGCAGATTGTACCGCCGAAGCCGAAGCCGGAACCGAAGCCGGTCCAAATGGATGCCAAGGTGACGCTGCCGGCAGTCAAGGCCAAGCCGCAGATCGTGACGGTTGCTCCGCAGCCCAAGGCGGCCCTCGCGGCCATGCCGGCGCAGAACAACAAAGTCAAACCGTCCACGGCCCCGGTGCATCTGGGGCAGACGTTTGGTGTAACGCCCAATCCCAACGCCACGCGGCCGGCGACCATCGCGGCCATCGGCAATCCCTATGGCGGCATGCAGGGTCCTGCCGTTGCGCCGCATGGAGTAGTGGGCTCGACGGGCATCGGCAATGGAACCCATTCCGGCTCCAGCTCCGGCGTGGTGGGCAAGGTAGCCTCGGCCGGCATTCCCGGCTCAAGCGGCACCGGTACGCCAGGAAACTACGGCAAGGTCGCTTCGGCCGGAATTCCTGCGCCGACCCAGGTTGCGGTTGCGCCCAGGATGGTTGAGCAAGCGGTTTCAACCGACCTCGAAGTGCTCTCGAAACCTCCCGTGCAGTACACCAGCGAAGCCCGGCAGTTGCGCGTGCAGGGTGATGTGGTGCTGCGCGTCACGTTTCTCTCCTCCGGTCAAGTGGTGGTGCAGGGAGTGGTGCACGGGCTGGGGCATGGGCTGGACGAAGAGGCCCGCAGGGTGGCACAGCAGATACGTTTCCGTCCGGCCACGCGCGACGGCCAGCCGGTGGACTTGACAACAACCATCACCATCACGTTTCAATTGGCGTAGTATCTAGATGGTGAACAGCAACAAGGCCTGCACTCAGCCGCCCGCGCTTCAAAGAAGCGGCGAGGGAGAGGCAAGCCGGAAGGAACTCAGTTAGGAGTGTCACATGATGTTACGGAAGCTCCCCCTTACCTTCGTTATTCTGATCATGGCAGTGGTCTGTGCGCACGCGAAGAAGCAGCCCAAGTATGAGCAGGCACGTCAACTCACCGCCGAGCAGGCCGCACTGGTGCAAAGAGCCATCGCTCAGGAAAAGGTGCTGATCAAGAACATCCAACTGCGCACGCCGCTGGTGGAAACGTACATCCAGAACACCAGGCCTGACGTGAAGCTTTACTCAGTGCCGGTGGATGATCAGTACATGCTCAGCCGCGTGGACTTCGGCAAGGTGTTCTTCGACAAGAGCTACGAGCCCAAGGAGCAGGCCAAGCAGAAGGGATTTTTCAAGGGCTCGCTAGGCTCCATCACGGGGCTGTCGAAATTACTCGGGCTGGAGAAGTTCACCTACAATCCGAACGGGTTCATGCAGATGATGTTCATTGACCCATCGGGCTTCGACCAGCAGCACTACGACTTTAGCTTTGTGCGGCGCGAATTTCTCGGATCGGTGCGCACCTGGGTCTTCGACGTGCATCCGAAGGCGGATGTGAAGGGCATAGGCCGGTTCTACGGGCGCATCTGGATCGAGGACGAAGGCGGCAACGTGGTGCGCTTCAACGGCACCTACACCGGCCCCACCTCTGAGGATGTGGCGAAGTACTACTTCCACTTCGACAGTTGGCGGATGAACGTGCAGCCGGGGATCTGGCTCCCGGTGGCGATCTACGTGGAGGAGACACAGCGCGCGGAAGCCGACAAGACTGTGGGCCTGAAGGCGCAGACGCACTTCTGGGGCTACGCGCTCAAGCTGCCCACGCGCAATAGCGAGAACGTGAGCGTGAAGGTGGATGACGCGGTCGACAAGAGCGAAGACTCGCAGGATGTGAGTCCGCTGCAGGCTTCGCGCATGTGGATTACCCAGGCCGAGAACAACGTGATCGACCGCCTGGTGGAAGCTGGCTTGGTGGCGCCCATTGACCAGGGCGGCTACGAGGAAAAGGTTCTGGGCCAGATCGTCATCAATCTGGTGGTGCCCAATAACCTGGCCTTTACCGACCAGATCCATTGCCGCGTGCTGTTGACCGATACCGTGGAGGCCACCACGGTGGGCAACACGATTTTGATCAGCAAGGGACTGGTCGACTCGCTGCCCAGCGAGGAGGCGATTGCCTCCGTGGTCGCAATGGAGCTGGCGCATATAGCCATGGGCCACCACATCGACACACGCTACGCTTTCAACGACCGGTTGCTGTTCCCCGACACAGTGACTTTCCAGAAAATCAATATGAACCACTCGGACGTGGACAATGGCACGGCCGCCAAGAGGGCCATGGAGTATCTCCAGAACTCCATGTACAAGGATAGGATGGCGAGCGCGGGCCTGTTCTACGCGCAGTTGGCGGATCGGGCCAAGGTGCTTAAGCAGTTGAACACGCCCAAACTGGGCGATTCGCTCATCAAGGCCGATGGCACGCCGTGGATGGCGGACTTGGCGCACATGGCGCCCAAGCTGAACTGGGACGACGTGACCCAGACAGCCGCGCTGCCGCTGGGAAGCTGGCTGAAGACGGATCCTTGGGACGACAAGGTGCACATGCTCAGCGCAAAACGCTATGCGCCCATGAACGCCCGCGACAAGATGCCGTTCGAGGTCACGCCCATCTTCTACAAGCTGCAACGCTATGAAGCAGCGAGCGTTACGCCGGCCCCGGCAGCCCCTCCCGCGGCATCGCCCGCGAACGAGCAACCGGACGCTGC
>Ga0326727_10009397_pt1 | contig 24091 bp, 15 predicted proteins | sample MB2enrmetagenome_FD_207643 | JGI IMG/M metagenome (GOLD analysis project Ga0326727, IMG submission 207643) | Lab enriched peat soil microbial communities from McLean, Ithaca, NY, United States - MB29MY | ecosystem: Environmental > Terrestrial > Soil > Wetlands > Peat | place: USA: New York... | reverse complement strand
GGGTTGTAGTGGCTCAGCAGCACGGCCCGGCCGTCGAGAATCACCCCAGGGGTGAGATCGGTGAGGGTAACCAAAGGCTCGTCGGTGGTGGATTCGCCGGCCAGGGCGACTGAGGAACCATCCGATGCGGTGCTCTGCGTGCCTTCGCTTGCAGCGGAAGCCTGGGCTCCGGCCTGCCATGAGCTGGAATGAATCGCAGCGAGAGCGAACAGGCAGACTGAGGCTACAGTAGTTTTTGCAGTTCCGAGGCAGTTGAGAAATTGCATTTGGGCACCTTTCGCGCAATCGAATTCCAGGGGAAACTAGGAGAGCACGTCCACGCCGTGCCCAATCTCGACGAGGGCCCACCGCCTGAGCTTGAGGGAGAAGAGGGAAAGAGCGTTGCAGGCGGGTCAAAAGGGGAAGCTTGACGGAAAACCCATCCTGCATTCCCGGTCCAGAGAGAATATATCCTCAAGCGCCAGAATGGCCATCTATTTTGGATTCGACCCAAGTCCGAGACCCGGCGCGTCCCAGGAAGGGCCGGCACAGGAACTTAATTAACCAGGCCCTTCCCATTCCACAAAACGTTCTCATCAACTCCTGAATCGGCAACAGGAGGCTTCAAGAGGTGTCGCCGGCTTCCCAGATGATCGAGACTCGCTTTCGCAGGAGCTGCAGCCCGCGCAACGTGGCAGCTGCAGCGAAGCGCAGAATTCTGCGCTCTCATGCCCATTGCGCCTGGATCACCGGCTACTCGGAAGTTACTCCTCCGTTACTGACAGTTTGCCGCCAAACCGGGCACAACCCGATTCGAGAACACTGGGGCGTTTTGGAGGACTAATCATTGGGATCAACTCGAAAGCGCTCTCAATCAGCAATTGGGTGGCACCTTGTAACAATCCGGTCGGCGAGCTTGGATTTGATGCGAGGCCAATACTAGGTATGCCCGCTGGTTTCCGTCGAACCACCTCCGGACCATGTTCTGCGCTGCAACGAGAATGCATCAAGCAGCGCTCACGATTGGTTCAGCAGTTCCTTGTGCACCAGTTCGCAAAGTTGCTGCGTCAGCGGACTGCTCAAACCGTAATAGACAAACTGGCCGTCCTTTTGGCGCGAGACTACCCCCGCCGATGCCAGCAGCGAAAGATGCCTTGAGGTATTCGATTGAGTCGCACCCGTCGCAGCAACAATCTCACCAACCGTCAGTGACCTTACGGAAAGCACCTGCAGAATCTTCAGGCGCATGGGCTCGCTCAGCAGGTGGAATTGTCCCGCCACCTTCTCGAGTTCCGCATCGGTCATACGTCGCGTTGTCTTGGTTTCTGGCATCTATCATCGATTGATCATATCGTCACATATGGATGTGATCGAAATCAACTCCAAATCCATCTCTTCCGCTGCGCTCGGGAATCTTAAGGCTCAGACTATGCTAATGATCTGCTCGATGTCCGCCCAAAATTCGGATATACCGGTGCCATGTGCCTGGCGTATGATGGGTTCCTCGCGGCGAACTGAAGGCTGAAGTGCGTAGCGCCTTGTTTGATTCTTACTTACAGCTTCGCCTCCAGATTTGCTGAATAGGCTTGATATCCGGCACGCTCGTCATTCTGGGCCGTTCCTACAGAGAACGCAGGCATGAGGAGCGACGAGCACGATGGCATCGGGCGGCATACTTCTATTGGCACAGGAGGAGACCTCGGCATTGAGCATCTAGCACATTAGACTGGTTTGGGAGATTTCACAATGAAAATGAAGTCGATAGCCATGGCGGGAACTATTGCGGCTTTCGCATTTCTGATGATGCTGTTTCCGGCTCGCGCGCGATCACAGTTCGCGGCGCCGCCGGCCACAACCACTATTCCTACGGCTCAACTGATGCAGCCGGAGCAACTGAATTCGCCGTTGAGCGGCGCCAGCGCTGGCCGGCCACTGATTCTGCAGGTGGGCCCACGCATCATGTACGACCAGGCTCATATTGCGGGCTCGGAGTTCGCAGGGCCGGGCTCACGCGACGAGGGACTGAGCCTACTGCGTGGTCGCGTGAAGACGCTCGCAAAGGGCAGCTTCATCGTGCTCTATTGCGGTTGCTGCCCCTGGAACCGCTGCCCGAATGTTGGAGGCGCATACAAAGCTCTTCACGACATGGGATTCACCAACGTGAAGGTCCTCTACATCGCGGATAACTTCGGAACCGATTGGGTCAACAAGGGATACCCGGTTGCGCATTGAGAGTTGGGGTGGGAGGCGTTTGCTTGCGCTACGCTGCGGGGTAGCGGTTTTTCTTCTATCCGCCTCGCTTTCCGCCAAGGGGCAGGCAGGCGGCACGCAATCGCTGGTGAATCACAAGGCTCCGGAGTTTGTTAGGCGCGATCTCGCCGGCCAGAGCATCGATCTTGCCCGCCTGCAGGGCAGGGTTGTGCTGCTCAACTTCTGGGCTACATGGTGTGCGCCCTGCCAAATTGAGATGCCGATGTTTTCCCGTTGGCAACGGCACTATGGGCCGCAGGAACTAGCCGTAGTGGGTATCTCGATGGACGACAAGGCCGCGCCAGTGCGCGCGGTGATAAGAAAGCTCAGCATCAATTATCCCGTTGCCATGGGGGATGCAGCACTGGGCCAACGCTACGGCGGCGTACTGGGCTTACCTCTCACGCTGCTCATCGATCGAAACGGAATCGTCCGTGCCCAGTTCCAGGGCGAAGCCGATCTCACGAAGATCGAAGCTGCGCTTGAGAATCTCCTCGCTGGCCAATAACCTTTCCAACTGCCAGGTAGCAAACCCGCACATCTACCTTCAAACCGTTCCATCTTCCAACTTTAGACGCGATACCGGAACCGGCGTGACGGCAACCTCAATATAAAGTTAACGGGTTTCGTAACAGATTGCCTGCTTCATGGCTTTCGTTCTTTGAAAGCACTATCCAAGGACATCTGACCCAATGAGTTCACGCCTCTATCGATCTCTTGGCCTTTTTCTCCTTTTCTCGATGGGGATATTGGCCGCCGTTGCGCAGGAACCCTTGACGTTGCGGCAAGCTATCAATGAGGCACTGGGGCAAAGCCCCGACGCCACAATAGCGCGCGCTGGGAACCTGGACGCGAAGCTGGCGGCCGGTCAGGCCCGCACGGCGCTCTTGCCCCAGCTCACCTTCACCGAAGACATCTCCCGCAGCAACGATCCGGTCTATGCGTTTGGAACGCGGCTACGTCAGCGGCAGTTTACACAGTCTGACTTTGCGCTGAACGCTCTGAACTTTCCCCAGCCGATTGGCAACTTCTCCACACGTTTCTCCGGGCAATGGGTGGCCTTTGATTCCTTAAAGACGCAGAAGGAAATCCATCGATCCGATTTGTTCAAAGAAAGCGCCTCTTCCTCCGCAAAGGCGGTTGACCAGCATATTGTGTTCCGCGTTGTCGGGGCGTACCAGCAAGTGCTCTACGCGCAGCGGGAAATTGCTGTCGCTGAGCACGAGCAGGAGACAGCGGCGGCGCTGCTGAGTTCGGTGGACGAGCGCGTGAGGGCCGGTCTTTCTGTCGAGTCGGACCGGATGTCTGCCGAGGTGAATGTGGCCGCACGCAAGGACGAGTTGATCGCCGCGCAGGGCGACCTTGAACTGGCATGGGCCGCGCTGCGCGAAGCAATCGGCGCGCCTGATCTGAAGTCGACGGAATTGAAGCCGATCGAGCCCCATACGTTTCCGCAGGGCGCGCTGGAAGAAGAGATGGCGACGGCTGCAAAAACTCGTCCGGATCTGATGGCCCTCGGAGAGGCGCAATCGGCGCAGGCGTCAGCACTGGGAGCAGCGAAGTCCGACTTTGGCCCGCGCGTGAGCGCCTACGGAAACTGGGAGGAAGACCGCACGTCGTTCGGCGGCTCCGGAGGCAACAACTGGGTTGCGGGCGTGCAGATCAGCGTCGACATCCTTCCCATCGGCAAGCGCGCGCAACTGGCGCGGGAGACCGCGGCAAAGCAGAAGATCGATGCGCAGGTGGCTGCCACGCAACAGCATCTGCGGCTCGAAGTGAGCCAGGCTCACATACATCGCCGGACTGCCGCTTCCCAGCTGGAGGTATCAAAGGCCGCGATGGATCAGTCTGCCGAGAGTCTGCGGATCATAAAGAACCGTTACGGCGCGGGGCTTGCCACAATCACCGACCTGCTCCGAGCCGAAGATGCCGAGCGGCAGAGCCAATTCAACTACTGGCATGCCGTGTACGCAAATGCCATGGCCTATACCGAACTTTTATACGCGACCGGGACTTTGACTCCCGATGCTGCGGAGGAGCTGCAATGAAGAATCTCGTGTGGGTAAGCTTGCTTGCCGCTTCCGCGGCGGCGATTGCCGGCTGCCATGGCGACCAGCCTGCAACAACACCGGCAGTTGTACAAACCATGCAGGCTCGGGTTGTTGAAAGCCGGCTGCAACAGGTTCCACTGAACGTGCACTCTACGGGCACTGTCCATGCCAAAGAATCAGCAGTGGTGTCGGCACAAGTCATGGGCCGTATTGAGCAGGTACTGGTGCATGAGGGAGACAGCGTAAGGGCGGGGCAGACTTTGGCCGTGCTGGACGACACATCGTTGCGCGCGGCATCACACCAGACAGAGGCCGGCGTGATGGCAGCACAGAGCCAACAGGCCGCTGCTCAGACCGAAGCGAGCCTGGCCGCAAGCACCCTGGAGCGTTACAAGCAACTACAGGTCGAGAAAAGCGTGAGTCCGCAGGAGATGGATGAGGTAGAAAAGCGGGCTGAAGCGTCCGCGGAACGCCTCGATGTCTCCCGAGCGCAAACCGAGGCCGCCAAGGCTCAAGACAGCGGCGCGCGCGCGATGCTGGGCTATACGCGCCTGCGCGCGCCTTTTGCCGGCTTGGTCACGATGCGCATGGCCGATCCGGGGTCCATGGCCGCCCCAGGCGTTCCTCTTCTCCAAATCGATCGAGCCGGGGAAATGCAACTGCAAGCGACGGTGGATGAGTCGGCGATCGGCGCGGTTCGCAAGGGGACAAAGGTGCAGGTGACAATCGATGGCGGTTCATCCGCATACTTGCCAGGGACTGTGGCCGAGATCGTGCCTGCGGCCGATCCATCGAGTCACAGCTTTCTCGTCAAGCTGGACCTGCCACACTCAAGCCTGATGCGGGCGGGCATGTATGGAACGGCGGAGTTCGCCAATGGCGTAAGACAGGCAATACTGATTCCACGCTCCGCAGTCGTCGCGCATGGCTCGCTCATGTGCGCTTACGTTCTCAACGCGGAGGACATCGCGCAGTTGCGCACCGTGACTCTGGGCGCACAGCAGGGCGATCTGGTGGAAGTGCTTTCAGGTATCTCCGGGGGCGAAAAGCTCGTTGACGATCCCGCCGATCGCGATCTGGCGGGCAAGCGCATTGAGGTTCGGCGATGACCCAGGATCTTGGAATCGCCGGGCGACTGGCGCAGACTTTTATCAATTCGAAGCTGACGCTGCTGTTTATTGCCGCGTCTCTGGGAATCGGTATCTTCGCGGTCGCGATCATCCCACGTGAAGAAGAGCCGCAGATCCTGGTGCCAATGCTGGACATAGCCACCGTGATGCCTGGCGCATCTCCCGCTGAGGTGGAAGAGCGCGTCACGCTGCCGATCGAGAAGTTGGTGCATGAGATCTCAGGCGTCGAATATGTCTACTCGACATCGACGCCAGGGCATAGCCTAGTCATTGTTCGCTTTCTTGTGGGCACATCGCAGGAAGACTCGCTGATCAAGGTGTACAGCAAGCTGTATTCGAACTTCGATCGAATGCCCCCAGGGGTTTCGCAGCCGCTCATCAAAGCGCGTTCCATCGACGATGTGCCGATCCTGGCGATGACGCTGTGGGGCGCGCACTACGACGACGCCCAGTTGCGCGCTATTGCCGCGGAGATGCAGCACAACATCTCGCAGGTCTCCGACGTTTCGGAAACGACCATTATCGGCGGGCTACCGCGGTCCATGCGCGTGGTTCTCAGCACGGAGAAACTTAGCGCATATGGCCTTTCGGCCATGGCCATCGTGGGACATCTGCAGGCCGCGAATGCCAGCGTGCAGGCGGGGCATTTCTCAGAGAACAACCAGGAGGTTCGCGTAGATGCCGGCAATCTGTTCACGCGGCGAGAGGACCTGGAGGCTATGGTCGTTGGCGTGGCTCACGGGCACGCCGTGTACCTGAGGGATGTGGCCGAGGAGATTATCGATGGCGCGGCGGAGCCGGCCGATTACGTTGCCTACGGCACGACGAACGCGAGCGAAGGCGGTGCGCGCCAGTATCCGGCCGTGACCATCACCGTGGCCAAGCGCAAAGGCACCAATGCTACCGACATCTCGAACGCCGTCCTCAAGCGCGTACATGAGATACAGGGGATAACCATCCCCAGCGGCGTGACAGTGACGACTACGCGTAATTACGGCGAAACCGCCAAGGCCAAATCCGACGAGTTGCTTGAACATCTGCTGCTGGCCACGCTTTCTGTCACGCTGCTGGTCGCACTATTTCTGGGCTGGCGGGAATCGGGGGTGGTGCTGCTGGCCATCCCAGTCACGCTTGCACTCACTATGTCGGTGTTCTATTTCCTTGGCTACACCATCAACCGGGTCACTCTATTCGCGCTGATTTTCTCAATCGGCATCCTGGTGGATGACGCGATTGTTGTGGTTGAGAACATGGTGCGGCATTTCAGAATGCCGGAGAACCACGGCCGTCCAATGAGCGCGGTTGCCGTTGAGGCAGTTGCAGAGGTGGGCAACCCAACCATCCTTGCCACGTTTGCTGTGATCGCCGCCGTGCTGCCCATGGCCTTTGTCCGCGGCCTGATGGGTCCATACATGCGGCCCATCCCCGTCGGTGCGTCCGCAGCCATGCTGTTTTCGTTGATGGTCGCCTTTGTGGTTTCGCCCTGGGCTGCGCTGCGGCTCGTTGGCCGCCATCTTGAGGGTGCCAAGATTCTGGAGCCCGAGACCGAGAACTGGCGCACACGCATATATCGCCGCATCATGACGCCTCTCATTCAATCCGCACGAAATCGAGTTCTGTTTTTCGTCGGAGTGGTGCTGCTGCTACTGGTTTCAATTGCACTGGTGCCGCTTGGGCTGGTCAAAGTGAAGATGCTACCCTTCGACAACAAGAGCGAATTACAGGTCGTCATCAATATGCCTGATGGAACGCCACTGGAACAGACTGCGCGCGTGGCCCAGGCGCTGGGCGAGGAACTTGCACGGCAGCCGGACGTGTTGAACTACCAGAGCTATACCGGAACCTCAGGCCCATACAACTTCAATGGTCTGGTGCGCCACTACTACATGCGCCGGCAACCGAACCAGGCGGATATCCAGGTGAACCTGCTGCCTGCCAACCAGCGCAGCCTGCAGAGTCACGGTATTGCCAAGCGGCTTCGTCCGTTGCTGGACGCGATCGGAAGCCAGTATGGCGCGCGCATCCAAGTCAGCGAAGTTCCACCGGGACCTCCCGTGGTGCAAACACTGGTGGCCGAGGTTTATGGCCCAGAGCTCGCAGGACAGACGCAGGTAGCCCGCCAAATCAAGGAGATCTTCGAGCACACCATAGGAGTGGTGGATACGGACTGGTATGTCGAGGACTCGGCGCCAAGAATAGCAATACGCGTGGATGAAGTGAAGGCCGCGCAGCATGGCATTGCCGTCTCAGACATTGCGCATGCGCTTGCGCTGGCTTCGTCGGGAACTCAGGTCGGGCTGATCCACGATCAAGCTTCACGAGAGCCTGTGCCCGCAGTCGTCGAGTTTGACCGCGCGGACCGCTCTTCCGAACAAGGACTGGAGAGCATCCGCCTGCCCGCCGCAGACGGCAGCATGGTGTCACTGCGCGAGCTTGTTACGGTTGAGCGCAGGACCATTGAGCCCAGCATTTATCACAAGAATCTGCGCCGTGTGGTCTATGTGACAGGAGATGTGGCTGGCGTAGTGGAAAGCCCGGTCTACGCGATCCTGCAAATGAACAAGGAACTCGACGACCTCAGGCTTCCCGCCGGCTACACGCTCACACGCTACAACTCCGCGATGCCCGACTCTACGGACCACTACTCGATGAAGTGGGATGGCGAATGGCATATCACCATCGAGGTCTTCCGCGACATGGGGCTGGCCTTCGCCGCGGTCCTGGTGCTGATCTACGTGCTGGTTGTGGGCTGGTTCCGGTCGTTCCTCGTGCCGCTGATCATCATGGCGCCCATCCCGCTCACATTGGTCGGCATCATGCCCGCGCACGCCATGCTGGGCGCATTCTTCACGGCCACCTCGATGATCGGCTTCATTGCCGGCGCAGGCATCATCGTGCGCAACTCGATCATTCTCGTCGACTTCATTGAGCTTCGCATTCGGCAGGGAATGCCAATTGCCGAAGCGGTGATCGATGCGGGTGCGACGCGCTTTCGGCCCATGCTTCTGACGGCGGCAGCCGTTGTGGTGGGCGCAAGCGTGATTCTCACCGATCCCATCTTCCAGGGGCTGGCTCTGTCGTTGATTGCGGGAGCGGTTGCATCGACGTTTCTGTCGTGGCCCACCATCCCAGTCCTCTATTACATGCTCAACTTCCGGAGCAAACCCGATAACGAACAAGGGGAATCCCTATGACCGTCGAACGCGGTGTGCGAATGATGGCAGGTTTAATGGTGTTGTTATCGCTTGCCCTTGCGCACTTCTTTTCTCTTTACTGGCTTTGGCTCACAGTGTTTGCCGGGGTCAACCTGCTGCAGTCGGCGTTTACCAACTGGTGTCCGGCCATGTCGATGCTTCGCTCCATGGGCCTGAAAGACGCAACCGGCAGTTCCAGCAGGTAGGGCTACAATGCGAACCAGGCGTCGCCATGCGCAGTTGAAGGACGAGGTCTATCGGCAGATGTTCCGCCTTGAAGAGTGCCGGCCCGGGGCGGAGCTGGGCCTCGCACTTGCCCTTGTGCGTGCATGGGTTGCCACGGACTCGGACCGCGGTCGGGGCGAGAGTCGAGACTGGCTAAAGAAAGTAACGCCCATCTGCCTCCAGATGATTGAGGCAGCCACAAAAGCGGCCATGACGACCGCTTGCGGGCAGTGAGCCCTGGTGCCGCGGGGTTTGCCGACCTCGCCGCAAAGACTCCAGAACATATACTGGAATAGTTCGAAGAACCGATGCGATGCGACCTGAACTGATCAGAGCCACCGGCCTGCTGCAACAGAACACGCAAGAAGCTATTGAAGAAGCGATTGGCTTGCTGCAGGGCACGGTTTATTCCTTCAGCATGAAGGTTTGCGGACACCCTGAAGATGCCGAGGACACCATGCAGGAGGTGCTCTCCCGCTCGATCCCGCACCTCTCGAAGATTCAGACACCGCAGCAGATGGCCGTCTGGCTTTACACCGTGACCAGGAACCGGTGCTGGCGGATGCGCCGCAAGCCAGCCCATGCCCCTGCGCACCTGCTCTCGCTCGACGAACTGATGCCGGAAGGCGATGAGCTGGGCAGGCTGCTTGCCGATGCGGCAGCCGGGCCAGAGAGCAATGTCCTCGCGGCCGAGCGGCACCACCTTCTGCACCAGGCAATCTTGCGCATCCCGGCCACATTGCGGATCGTGCTTGTGCTGCACGATATGGAAGACCTGACGACCGAGCAGGTTGCTCAGGTTTTGTCACTTCAGCAGGGAACAGTTCGGATTCGCCTCCATAGGGCCCGGCTCAGTGTGCGCAAGCAGATGAGTGAAATCCTGAATGGAATCTCCGAACAGCCGAAGCACGACAAGCCATCCGTTGGGAAGAAGGGAAAGCCTCGGGGCCAGAATGCGCAACGGCCAGCCGAATGCCGCGATCTGTTCGCCAACCTCTCTGAATATCTGGATGGGCGGGTTGAACCGCTGACATGCGAGCAGATGCGCGCGCACATTGAAGCCTGCCCGGCCTGCGTGGCCTTCCTGCGCGACCTGCGCGGGGCCATCGATCGCTGCCGCTTGCTGGAGGTTCCTTGCGATCCTGCTGTGGCTCCGCGGCTTCGCGCCATCCTTACAAGGGAATACCTCCGAATGCTGGCGATTCCGATTGAGAAAGAATCTTCCGCCACGGTGTAACGAATCGCCACTTTCGTGGCTTTCTTCTAATAGACGAGGAAATCCACGATGGAAGTCAAGGTCACGCATCTCGATCGGGCGAAGTTCGCCATTCAGTCGCGGTCCCACACGATTCTCTGCGACCAGCCTGCGGAAAACGGCGGCGATGATGGCGGCATGACACCTCCGGAGCTGCTGCTGGCGTCTTTGGGTTCGTGCGCGGCCTTCTATGCGGCGCAATACCTCAGGACCCGCAACCTCGCGGAGACCGGCGTTGAGGTCACGGTAACCGCCGAGAAGTTGAAGCAGCCTGCCCGAATTGGCAACTTCCGCGTAGACGTTGTGTGCCCCGTGCCTCTCACTGAAGAGCAAGTTGAAGGGCTGATGCGCTCCGTGCATCACTGCCTTGTCCACAACACGCTCTCGTCACCGCCAGAGATCGCAATTGGGCTGACCATGCCAGAGGCCGTGATCCAGTAGGAGCGACCGTGCCTGGGCGGCAAGTCCGCAAGCGGGACAGTCGAATCGGCGATACAACTGCATGAAGGGAGCAACCCAGTCAACGTGTCGAAGAGCATCTTCTTTATTGGGTTACTCCTTGCCGCCAGCGGCTTCGTTTCGCCACCTGTTGCCCTTGCCGCTGGCCTTATCTTTGGCTTTTCCTTCGCTCATCCGTTCCACGTTGAATCAAAGACTTTGTCCAAGTTCCTCCTTCAGGCATCGGTGGTCGGCCTCGGCTTCGGCATGGACTTGCAACAGGTACTGCGTGCGGGCCGCACTGGCTTTATCTACACCGCTGCCAGCATCAGCATCGCATTGCTTCTGGGGTCGGTCCTGGGAAGGCTGCTGCAAGTCAGGCAGCGCATTTCATTTCTGATCTCGATCGGCACGGCAATCTGTGGCGGCAGTGCCATCGCGGCGATCGCCCCGATCACCAATGCCACAGAAGAAGAGATTGGAGTCTCTCTCGGCGCTGTGTTCGTCTTGAACTCGGTGGCATTGATGACCTTTCCCGCGATCGGAAGCTCTCTGCATTTGACGCAAACTCAGTTTGGCCTTTGGGCGGCTCTCGCCATTCACGACACAAGCTCCGTAGTTGGCGCAGCGGCAAAGTTCGGCGCTGTGGCTTTGGCAGTTGGCACAACCGTGAAGCTAGCGCGCGCTTTGTGGATTGTGCCCCTCTCGTTAGGAACCGCCATGGCCGGAAAAACCAGGACCCGCATTCGATGGCCGTGGTTCATCCTGTTCTTTTGCCTTGCCGCTGTCGCCAATACTTACCTGACCGCTTTTCAAGCAGCCTATCCAGTACTCAAACACCTGGGCGTGATCGGCCTGACCGTCACGCTCTACCTGATTGGAACAGGGCTCTCGATGAAGACCCTCCGCGAGGTCGGCGTTCGACCACTTGTGCAGGGGATACTACTTTGGATAGTCGTGGCAGCAGGTTCTCTGCAGCTGATTCGCGGCGGTTGGATTCATTTGTAACCCTTGCCAACTGCTTGCCCGACCTGGAGGGGCAAGAAGCACATGGTAAGGGTGCATCACATCTTGATCGGGAAATGCAAACCACTCTGGCGCTGGTTGGGGATTCTCGCTTCGCGCAAATTCGCCAAAGCGCTCAGTGAAGTCGGATAGGTCTCCTGAAGTCGGCTTCTCGAACGGAATCTGGAGCCTAAGTTTTGATTCCGGGCGATTAACCGGCAAACCGGACAGAACTCGGTTTTCAGCCTACCGGGAGCCGCTAGGAGGCAAGGGGCGGGTTTCTGTCAGTTAGGCGGCAATCCGCAAGGAATTCCCGATTCTGATTCATATCGGGTCTAGAAGAGTGAAGCGGTCTGTTCTCGCCGGTTGACAGCTTGGCTTTCGGTTTGACGGCCGAGACCAAAAGCCCTAGGAAGCCTTGTCGCGAGCCGTGTTCCCGGAACTGATCCGAGCCCAAACTAACATTCTGTTTCCCAAGCCCTCGAAAGACACCCAGGTCCCATGCTCGCTGAAGTCATCGAACTCATCTGGGTACTTGTGGGTCGGGTGTCGTTCTGGTAGTGGCCTGACCCCAGAGTTCGTCCGATTCGGTGTATGAAATCATAACCCGCATTTTTCTGCTTTTCTTTCTCAGGTAGAGATCTCTTGGCCGTGGATCAGCCCTGTCAAGGCCGAGGGAAGTCAGCAATCCTAAAGGAGCAGATCAAAAGGCGAATATTCGTCAAAGTTCTGGTTTGCCGGTGCTCCTTCAGCAATCCGAAAAGGTATCAGCACGTATTTCGTGAAAAATGGGGGTTTGAAAAGGGACCGCGGTATTCCGAGGTGGAGAACCAATCACATTTCTGTGCTGTTCTCGCAGGCGGAGATTGCTCTCCGGTCCCTTTCAGATCCGCATATCCGCGAATTTGCCCGGAACGACGCCGAAAATCTGAGCTATCTCTCTAAGTGGTTGATTATATGGACTCTATGGCGGTGGTTGGAGTCACGTGCGAACCGCTCTCCGGCCCGAATTCCCTGCTAACAGGGAAAAATACAGGGAATTCGTGCAAACTTGACCACGAATTGTGACGAGGCGACCCGTGATCTCGTTGAAGATACGATGCTTACACCCATCGATCCAGCCTCGTCGTTGGAAACGGAACAGGGAATTATCACCCCGATATCAGGGAATTGCATTTCCCTGATACCGCGATTCGAATCCCTGCGTCGAATCCAAATTGAAAGAACTGTGCATAAAGTCTTCGCTATTCTGACAGGCGCAGAAATTGCCCCGGTTCTTAATACGAAAGGATGATAACGTCCTTTATCGATCACTATCGGAGAAACGGGCAGCTGATCGAAACGTTTGGCTGATAACGACCGATATAATATCATTCGGGTTATTAGCTCCAGGATAACTACCGGTTTGCCGACCAAACGGAGGTGGGCGATGAAGCCTTCAACAACAACCACCCAAATTGTCGATTCGACCGCCAATACGCGGAATCACGACGCTGAATCGAGTGCGGACGCCGGACGGCGTGTCGTTAACGCGGCCAATCGACTGCTGGGGATTCTATTGTTCGCGATGCTGTCAGCTTCAGTCACCCAGCCAATGCGCGCGCAGGCGACACTGACGGTATTCGGCGCGCAGACGGTCGTTGGCGACCTCGGCGCTGCGACGGGGATTGCGGTTGACGCGGCGGGCTGCCTCTACGTGGCGAATGCAAACGGGGTCTATATCGTCGATCCGAATGACATCTCTTCTTCGCAATCTCCTCGCTGCCATACCGGCGGCATCGACACGAAAGGTCTGGCAGGGTACCCGGTTGGAGTGAGCCTTGACAGCGCAGGAAATCTCTACATTATCGATAGCACAGGCACAGTTTATTCCGTGCCGGCCGGGAGCACGACGCCCACCAAGTGGACGCAATGCGGCAAAACGGGGGCTTTGGTTGCGGGCATCAATCCGGCGGGCTATGTCTATACCGCCAACGGAGGCGTAGTTTCGATCTGTTGGGCAACGGGCAGCCAGATCGCCGACCCGTTCGAAGCGGCGCCCGCTACCGCGGTCGTCACGGACGGAAGGAACGATTTCTGGTTCGCGGATAGCAGCGGCAATATCTGGGAGGATACGCCCATCGATGACCCGCCTGGTCTACCGACTTCTGAACCCGGCGCACCCATCGGGTCGGGGTTCGGGACGGTCAACGCAATGACACTCTATGCGGGCGGCAGTCTGTTGGCTGCCGACGCGGCAAGCAACTCAGTCCTGGAATGGACTGGGTACGGAGCGACTGCCGCTACATTCGCCACCGGCTTCAACAATCCGTCCTCGATCACCGCGGACGCGGTGGGAAATGTATACGTCGCCGATACAGGCAATAACCGGGTGGTGAGGATTCAGAAGAGATGGGTAATGTTTCCGCCGACTACGAACTGCGATGTCAACCCTGGGTTGGCGTGCGGCGGCACACAACAGTTCACGGTGGGCTTCAGCCAGTCAATTGCGCAGGACGGGCCGAGAGTCCTGACAACGGGGGCTTCTGGCCAGGACTTCACGCTGAATCCAAACGGCATCACCTGCGCAGCCGCTAACTCGCTGCCCATGGTCTGCACATACACGATCGCGTTCACGCCGCAACACGCCGGCGTGCGGCGGGGCGCATTGCAGATTCTGGATGGCCTGGGGGATGTTCTGCTACAGGTTCCGCTCTATGGGATTGGAATGACCGGACAGCCGGGCTTTGGTCCGCAGGCGTCGACTATCACGGTTCCGGCGAGCGGACTGAACTCCCCGACAGCAGTGGCTGTCGACGATGCGGGCAATGTGTTCATCGCAGACACCTATAACAACCGAGTTGTCGAGGAGCCCGCCGGCGGTGGCGCGCAGAAGACGGTCGTTACGGGCTTGAGCAATCCATTAGGAGTGGCGGTCGACGGCGCCGGCGACCTTTTTATTGCGGATTATGGCAATAAGCGGGTGCTTGAAGTCGCGCCCACGGGCGAAGCGTGGACAGAGGGCTCAGGATTTGGAGGTCCGGCAGGAATCGCCTTGGATGGCGCCGGCGATATCTTCGTCTCCGACTACACGAATAACGAAGTGATTGAGGTTCCTAACAATCCTGGAGGGCAAGAGGTTGTTGCTTCAGGATTAGATGGACCGCGGGGACTGGCTGTCGACACCTATGGGAACCTCTACGTTGCGAGCAGCAATTCCGGTGAGGTGATGGCGGTGTCTCCGTCCGGCGTCCAGACGCTGGTCTATACCGGGGCCCCGTACGGTGTGGCTTTAGATGCGGCAGGCGATCTCTACATCGCCGACGACAGCACGACGGGCGTGGTGGAGATGACCGCGAATGGCAAGACCGTTCCTTTCTCCACCGGCGTTTCGTATCCGACCGGCCTGGCGCTCGATGGCGCGGGCAACATCTACCTCGCCAATGAGGGCGCCAATGTGTTCAAGGTCACCGCGTCTCAGCCCCCGTCCCTCACGTTCGACAAGACGACGGTCGGTCAGGTCAGTTCGGACAGCCCTAAGAGCGTTGAAGTATGGAATATCGGGATCAATCCTCTAACGTTCACGTCCGAGACGACGCCGGCGGATTTTCCGGCGGGCTCCAGTGCATCTGCGTGCGATTTCACAGGGTCGGGCCCGATCGGGCCCGGTTTGGCGTGCGATATCGCGATCGATTTCAAGCCGACCGTGCCCGGAGTCCTGAATGAATCGGTGGTTCTGAGCAGTCCGAGCTCATTGCCGAGCATATCAGTTGGGGTGAGCGGCGCGGCCATTGCGAATCAAACCATTACATTCAAGCCGTTCCCCAATGTGACGTACGGAGCCGCACCGATCGCACTCACGGCAGAGGCCAGCTCAGGTCTGCCCGTTAGCTACACAGTCACAGGTCCGGCGATCTTGTCTGGCTCGACGATCACAATCAACGGGGCAGGCCCAGTGACGGTAACGGCAAATCAGGCGGGAGATGCCGACTATATTGCCGCCACACCGGTTCCGCAGAGCTTCACAGTAGGCAAGGCGCCTCTCACCATCGAGGCAGGCAACGTCAGTGTGCAGTACAACCAGGCAATTCCGGCGCTCAGGGGCTACACATCCAGCGGCTTCGTCAACGGCGAGAGCGCGGCGGTCTTGAGCGGAGCACCAGCCGAGAGCACCGCCGCCACACAGGGATCCGCTCCGGGCAACTACCCCATCACAATCGGTCAGGGCTCGCTGGCCGCGACGAACTACACCTTCAATTTCGTCAACGGAACGCTCGCTATCGGCAAGGCTTCGCAGAACATCACGTTCGGCACTTTGCCCAACGTCACCTATGGCGTCTCACCGGTCACTTTGACGGCAACAGCCAGTTCCGGTCTGGCTCCAAACTACATCGTTACTGGCCCAGCCAGCGTGTCTGGCTCGACGTTGACAATCACGGGCGCTGGCTCGGTGACGGTGACAGCCAATCAGGCCGGAAACACTGACTATGCGGCCGCGGCCGCCGTTCAACAGAGGTTCACAGTCGTTAGAGCGCCTATCAGCGTCGTCGTGAACAATGCGGTGCGCCCGTATGGAGCAGTAAATCCGAAATTTACCGGCGAGGTCAGTGGACTGGCCAACGGCGATGCGCTCACGGTCGACTATTCAACCGCGGCGACGAAACTGTCGCCGATTGGCGAATACCCGATTCACGCGACCGTTTCGGGCGCAAAGATCGCCGACTACAGCATTGAAGTAACAAAGGGCGAGTTGACCATTACAAAGAGAGCGCTCAGGGTAATCGTGGAAAGCGCAGCGCGCGTCTACGATGCGGCCAATCCGGTCTTCAGTGGAACGGTGACCGGTCTGCTGAACGAGGCGAGGGTCGAAATCACTTACAGCACTACTGCAATCAAGTCTTCTCCGGTCGGCGACTACCCGATCACAGCCAGGGTGTCCGGGCTGGATGCCGGAAATTACAAGGATGAGGTCACTCCGGGAGTTTTGAAGATCGCTCCTGCGCCGCTCCCCTCGCCAACACTGTCACCGAAAGGAGCGAGCTACCCCAAAGGTCAAAAGGTGACCATTTCGGAGTCCGTCGCCGGCACGACAATATACTACACGCTGAACGGCTCCGATCCGACGATCCATTCAACGAAATACACAGGCCCGATCACTCTCTCGGAGACAGAAACGATCAAGGCTATCGCCACTGCGCCAAACCACAAGAAGTCGCCCATCATGTCGCAGACCTATACAGTCCAATAGCGAAACGGCGTGCTGCCCCGCTCCACACTCCGGCTCTTCATCGGCTCAGCAAGGGATCGGTGCGTTCTGGACGCATTACCGCCAAACCGGAAGTAACGGAAAAAGTGAGGTTCTGTCCGGATTGCGGACGACACATCCACGACCTTTGGATGATGACATCTCCGGTGTCGTACCTAACCGGGTTAATGGCGTGTCCGGCGCGGTGCTCGATCAGTCTGAGTTGGAATGACAGAGAGTCCGCACGAGGCGTTTGAACTGTTAACCATAATAGATTGTCCTATTTCCAGAGCGATCTGAATTCCCATGACTGTCAATCCCTCGTGATATGCTTCCCACAACGACAGATGGCTCATTCAGGGATGGACGCTCGAATCTACCGCTTCGGGATTTTCGAAGTGTCGGCAGCGTCGCGCGAGCTCTCCCGCCATGGACGCCGGATCAGGCTGCAGGATCAACCTTTTGAGCTCCTGCTTCTGCTCCTTGAGCACCCCGGAGAGGTGGTCGAGCGCGAGGATCTTCGCAAGCGGCTCTGGCCCGAAGATACATTCGTCGACTTCGGCCAGAGTCTGAGCACTGCGGTCACGAAATTGAGGCAGACGCTGGGTGACGACGCCAATAACCCACGCTTTATTGAGACCATTCCGCGTCGCGGTTACCGATTCATCGCTCCAGTGACGGTTCCAATCGCCAAACCAGATGACGCCCCCTCCGATGCGCCCGCGACGTCCCCTCCTGTGTTTCACGATGCACTCCAAACGGGAGCTAGGAAATGGCCTTCAGGCTTTGCCTGGCATCGCAAGTGGACAATCCTCGCCAGTGTGATCCTGGCTGTTCTGCTTGCGGTGCTCGCCGCGGTTGCATGGTATGAGCGCAAAGCAGCGTTTGCCCTGGCCCCCAAGGATACAATCGTCCTCGCGGACTTTGAAAACACCACGGGAGAATCGATCTTCAACGATGCTTTGCGGCAGGCGCTGGTCGTTGGTCTTGCTCAATCTCCACTCATACAAGTCTTGTCCGATCGAAGATCCGCCGTTGTCTTCAAGCAAATGGGTCATTCGCCGGAGGAGCGAATCACCGGCCTCACCGCGGTGGAATTGTGCAAGCGGGTCGGCGGCAAGGTCACCGTGCAGGGCTCCATCTCAAACCTTGGCACCACTTATTTGGTCGGTCTTGCGGCCATCCGCTGCGATACCGGCAAGCCGATCGCCCACGAACAGGTCGAGGCCGCGCAACGAGAGCAGGTCATCAACGCTTTGGGAAACGCGACATCGAAGCTGAGAGCCCGGCTGGGTGAGTCTCTTCCATCGATACAGAAATACAACGCGCCTTTGGAGCAGGCCACGACTTCTTCGCTTGAGGCGCTCAACGCCTACGGCCAGGCACTTTCAACCTGGGATGCCAAGGGCGATCTCGCGTCCCTTCCTTTTTTCGAGCGCGCGATTCAGCTTGACCCGAACTTTGCGATGGCTTACGGGGGGCTGGCCACCGTTTATAGCAATCTGGGCAAAGCGGACCTGGCCCGCGAAAATACAATTCATGCGTTCAATTTGCGGGAACGGGTCACCGAGACCGAGAGAACGTCGATTGAAGCGAGGTACTACCTCTACGTCACGGACGAGGTGGACAAGGCGGAACAAACGTATAACGCATTCGCTCGGGAGTTTCCCGATTCCGCAGGTTCGCTGAATCATCTTGGCACCACGGACCTGAGGCTGGGCCGCGATGCACAGGCTGCGGACGACTTTCGCAAGGCGATGCTGCTCGATCCAACCAGGGCAGCAACCTATGGCAATCTCGCGCTTGCGCTCATGCGCATGAACCGGATTCAGGAAGCGCAGGACGTGTTGGCGAATGCCGAAAAGCGAGGGCTCCGCACCGGCTATCTGTTGCAGATCGGGTATTGGCTTGCTTTCCTGAACGGAAATCAGGGTGAGATGGACCGTACCGTGCTCATGTCTTCTGACTTTCCTGGGGCCAAGCCAACTATGCTCGCCCTTTCGGCTGAAACAGAGGCGTACCGTGGACGATACGAGAAGGCACTGTCATTATCCCGGGCAGCCGCTGAGCTGTTGCAGGCCGCGGGCGACAAGGAGTCGGCGGCAAGATGCCTTGCGCAGGCTGCGGTGCGCGAAGCAGAAATTGGAGACGCCGAAAAAGCGCGAGGCTTGATTCACCAAGCCGGTAAGTTGAACAACGACAAGGTGATCGTCGCTTCGACGGCGCTGGTTTCCGCCGAGATAGACGACCGGCAATCGGCACTGGCATTGAGCGGAGCCCTGGACAAACAGTATCCCCATGGAACGTTTGAACAGAGCTTCTGGCTTCCCGTGATTCGTGCGGAGATGCGGATTCGGCAAGGCATGGAAGGCAAGGCGGTTAGCGATCTTTCGTCTGCGCAGCCACTCGACGCAGCAGTCGCTGAAAAGTATTCGCTCAGTCCTCTCTTGCCGGCTTATGTGCTTGGTCAGGCATACCTCAAGGCCGGAGATGGGAATAAGGCCGGCGATGAGTTTCAAAAACTGATTGATCAGCGTGGTATGGTCGCCAACTCCCCATTCGGCGCATTGGCCTGGCTCGGCCGGGCCAGATCCTACGCGAAGGCGGGCCGAATCGAGGAGGCCCGGAAGGCCTACGAACAATTCTTTCGCCTTTGGAAAGACGCGGATCCCAGAATCCCTCTGCTGCGGGAGGCCCATTCCGAGGCTGTCCGCATTAAAGCCGCATTCTGATACTCAGGATTCGGGAAACTGCCGCTCGACCCTCTCCAAGAACAGACCAGTTCCGCTGTCCTGGTGGTTCAACTACTCCAGTAAGTACTTGATTGTTAGATATTTAATAGTTCAACTACGTTTCAATGACAGTTCCTTTGACTTGGCCTTCGGGTTCGGCTATCCATTGCGCAGTCGAGGAAAGAGGTCCGCAGTCGGCGGCCGTTCGACTCCGATTTCGGATCACGCAGAGGTCAAAATGGAGAGTATTGCCTTCCCCAGACTTGCGAAATTGGTTGCATCCCTCCCGCGTTTGCTGGCGCTGGTTGCGGCCCTGGGTGTCACTTGCTTTGGCTGGGCCGGCGCTCCCGCTCAGACCGGCCAGAACCCACCCCAGACCGACGCACCGGCAAAGCTCGACGGGCAGACACCGCCGGTTGTCCTCGATGGCCGGGCCATGCTGGTGAGCCACTACGACCCCAGCCAAAAGCTGCGGCTGGCCATTGTTCTGGCGCCGCCCCACCCAGCCGAGGAAGACGAGTTTCTCGAAGCAGTGCACGACAGGCAGTCGCCGCTCTTTCACCAGTTTCTGAGCCCTGAGGAATGGAATGCCCGCTTTGGCCCGTCGGTCGAAGATGAGCGGGCTGTGGTTGACTGGGCGAAGAGCCAGGGACTGACCATCACCCACCGCTATCCTAACCGGCTGATCGTGGATGTGGAGGCGCCGGCCGGCGTGATCGAAAAGGCATTGCGCGTGACTCTCAACAAGTATCGGCTTTTGCCGGAGAACGAGGGCGGCGAGGAGCGGATCGCCTACTCCAACGATCGCGATCCGGAGCTTCCATCCAGGTTGAGCGGGGTGGTGCAGTCGGTGCAGGGGCTGAATTCGATTGAGACCATGACGCCGGCAAGCTTTCATGGCCAATTGCCGCAGACACCGGATTATGTGCCTGGGCCGGCCCTCGAGGCGCTCAGCGCTGTCCGGGCCGATGGCTCTGGTCCATCGCCGGAATCCAGCGGAGCCGGGGGCAATTCTATCTCGACGGAGGTGTCGCCTCCTCCGCCCGGCTACTATACTCCTCAGGACTTGTTTTCGAGCAAGGCATACAACTATCAGGCGCTGATGAATTTGGGGCACTGCTGCAATCCCCTGAACCACCCATCGCAATCCCCGCCCGAGACATCGATTGCCATCGCCACCTTCGGCACCGTGCAGGACAGCGATCCGCTCGCATTTGCGCAGTATTTCGGCCTGTCCATCAACCTCTTCCGTTTCGCGGTCGACGGCCGGTACACCTGCGCCAATACATCAAAGGGTCCAGATAACAATTGCGTCGAAGCTACCTTGGATACCGAATGGGCGCTAGCTACGGCCAACAGCCAGGGTCCCGCCGCGTCCACGGCCGCCGTTTTTGAGTACGAGGGCGCCAACTACAACAATTCGACTTTTATCGACGAATACAACTCCATTCTGACCGAGAATCATGCCCGCGTGATGAGCACAAGCTGGGGCTGCGCGGAGGACCCTTCCTCGGGAAGCAATGGCTGCACCGCCGACACCATGAGGGCCCGCGACGACGTTTTCAAGAGCATGGTCGGCCAGGGCTGGACGATCGTTGCGGCCTCAGGGGATCAGGGCGCGACGGCGGGATGCGGAAGTGCGCTCCACGTTCAGTTCCCCGCCTCGTCGCCCTTCGTGGTCGCGGTGGGAGGCACGGAACTTAGCGAAGGCACGGTCAGCGCCAGCTACGAGGTAGCATGGAGCGGGTCGACTGCGCAAGGCTCCTGCGGGACCAATAACGGAGGCAGCACCGGGGGCGTCAGTGAGTATTGGCCGCCACCAGCCTTCCAGGAAAACATGGCAAACGCAACTCGCCGTTTGGTGCCGGACATCGCTCTCGACGCATTTTACGCGCACGACGTATACCTTTTCGGAGCCTGGACGGGCGTCGGCGGCACCAGCGTGGCCGCGCCCATGATCGCGGGATTCTTTGCCCAGGAGAACGCCTACTTGCTCAGCATCGGCAATAAATGCGGTGGGGATGGAACTTCTCCTTGCGCCCCCATGGGGGATCCCAATTACGCCTTGTATGCCGAGGGCACGACCTTTGCTGCGGAACACGATCCTTTCTACGACATTCTCTCCGGCTGCAACTCCAATGACATTACTGTGCAGTTTAATCTGACCGCGTTTTGCGCCGGGCCCGGCTACGACGAAGTTACAGGCTGGGGGTCGGCCAACATGCTGCAGTTGGCGTGGGCCATCAACCAATACACGGCGACCGCAGGCGGCAGGCCCAATGTTACCTTCACAGGTCCTAAAGTAAATGAGTGGTACAACTCCAACCGGACTGTAAAGTGGACGGTGAATGACAATCCCGGCGCTGGGTTTGACGCCAGCGTGGCCACCGGAATTGCCGGATTTGCGGAATCCTGGGACAAGCCTCAGAAAGATCCCTCAACCGAACCGCATGGCGGCACGGGCAATCTCTTTTACAGCGGCCCGCAATTCCCGAATGTCTCGACCGGATGCCTCTCCCTGACTGGAGAAGACGGCTGCGGGAGTGGAGTGAGCCAGGGATGCCATACCGCCTACGTCCATGGATGGAATAATCAGGGAAGGACCACCGCCGCCTATCCTGGTTTCCCCGAGTCCTACGGGCCTGTCTGCTTCGATACGATTCCGCCGATCGTCGGCATCCTGCACAGTCCGCCTGCAAATGGTGTGGACTGGAACAAAACACCGGTAAAGTTAACTATCAACGCGAGCGATCCAGGGGATATCAACATCGGCAAGCTCCACGTCCAAACCGGGTCCGGCATCAAGCATATCTACTTCGGGATCAACGATCATTGCGCGACCACAAATCTCAAAGGCTGCGGAATCTACGGTGGTCCTTTTACGCTGAGCAAGGATGGCATTTACACGATCCTTTTCTTCGCCGAAGATAATGCGGGGAACTTCGGCTCAACGATTAAAGGCTACGAGCGAGTGATGCTCGACCAGATTCCTCCCGTGACTACCGTGCATGTCACTGGAACCCTCAGCGGCGGAGTCTACACATCGCCAGTCGGACTCGTTTTGGGAGCCACGGATGCAACCAGCGGCGTTCAATATACCAAGTACGAGCTCGATAGCGGGCCTGCGACGTACTATTCCATTGGATCCTCGCAGGCGATCGCTGTCTCCGCCCCCGGCAGCCACACCTTTAAGTATTGGAGCATCGACTATGCAGGCAACGTGGAAGCCGCGCACACCTTGACCTTCACCATTTCCAACGCAACCCAGGTCACGCTGACTGCCACGCCCAACCCGGCATTGCTGGGTCAGGCGGTACTCATCAAGGCAACGGTCGCGCTTCCCACAGGTGCGATACCCCAGGGCACAGTGACATTCATAGCGGACGGGAACAATATCACCATTGAAACCTTATCGGGAAATGGCACTGTCCCCGGCGTGAGTGACAGTGAATTACCCACGGGCAGTCATGCCCTGACGGCAATCTATACTCCGTCTGGCGGATCGCCGGCGATTACGTCGGCGGTGGTAACGGAGGTCGTGGGAACACTGCAAGCCACCTTAATCACTCTGAAATCCTCGACCAACCCATCTGTTTCCGGCAGCCCGGTCACATTTACCGCAACCGTCACCGCAGCCATCTCCGGAATCCCCACGGGCACAGTGAAGCTCATGGACGGGACCAAGCTCCTGGGCACTGGGACTTATAACTACCCGGAGGCGACTTATACCACATCGGCATTGAGTGTGGGCACGCACTCCATCACCGCGGTCTACAGCGGCGATGCCAACTACGGCACCAGCAGCTCGGCGGCCCTAGCTCAAGTCGTCAATTCTGCAACACCGTGAGCTGAATCATAGCAGCCCCGGAATCTGGCCCAGCAGGCAAAATGCCGGGTTAGAGACGGATGGGCGGCGATCCGGCCACGGCGGAGTTATTGGCTGAGGGCGTTGAGATGCCCAAGTTGCTGGAACATCCCGAGGTCGTCGCGCACAGCAAAGTGCTCGACGATCTTCGCTTCCTTCAGACGGAAGCGATGGATGTGTTTGACCTTGAAATTGTTGCCGTTCGGAGCGAGCGTCGGCCCGTGCAGAGGGGGAATGAGGGGAAAGTCGCCCAGATGCGTGCCGGCTAATGTGACCTCGCACATGACCGTGTCTCCCTCAGCGACGAGGGAATCTATGCTAAAGACCAAATCCGGAAAGGCGGTGCGCCAGGTGCGGATTATGTGCTGAATGATACCCCGGGCGTCGGAGTACTGTATGCCGAAATTCGAGAACCCCTCAGAGAAGAACTCGTCGACTTTGTCGATTCGCCCTTGATTCCAAAGCTCCTCAAAGTGGCGCTGAACGCAATCCTTGTTTGCACTCTCTGTCATTCGACTCCTCCAGATTCCCCTAGAACCTTGGCAATCACTCACAGTCATAAGTGCAGTCAACTATTCCGTCGAGCCTGCATACCTGTCAAGGGGTTCCTGCATTCGAGTTGGAGTTCCGGTCGTGTAACCGGCAAACCGGACAGAACTTGGTTTTCAGCCTACCGGGAGCCGCCGGCTGGCAAGAAGCAGGGTTCGGTCCGGTTTGCCGACGATCCGGGAACTGTTTTGAAT
>Ga0326727_10009394_pt1 | contig 24095 bp, 19 predicted proteins | sample MB2enrmetagenome_FD_207643 | JGI IMG/M metagenome (GOLD analysis project Ga0326727, IMG submission 207643) | Lab enriched peat soil microbial communities from McLean, Ithaca, NY, United States - MB29MY | ecosystem: Environmental > Terrestrial > Soil > Wetlands > Peat | place: USA: New York... | reverse complement strand
TGCGGGAAACTCCTTATAGCTCTTTGCTACCAAACACTCCTAGTAATAGAGAGTGTGGCCGAGCTAATTACCCTGGGTATGGTAAAAATGCAAAGAGATTGGACAATCCGCAGCCAAACACCTAACAGTAATGCCGAGGTGCGCAGTTCAACGACTAAATGGAAGTGGGGAAGAGATGTTACTTCTTTTCCTTAAGATATAGTCTAGCCCCCTTCGAAAGAAGGCTTGCCCTTAAGCAAGGTAAGGACTAATGATCTAGAGAGGAAATTCTCTAGGGAGGTTGGTATCTGCGAATATTGTGCGTATCGTGGGTCAAATGATCGGCTCACAAAAGTCAAGACGAAAGTCTTTGGCTAGTCGTGAAATTTTAGTATTTTAAACTCACGGCAACACTGTCAAATTGCGGGAACACCCTTAGGAGGCTCAGCCTCCGGTGTGAGCCTCAGCTCACGCGAGCTTTCACTACCAAGCAGAAGTAGTAATATTTCTGTGGCGGAGTTAATAACCCTCGGTATGGTAAAAATGTGAAAGATTGGGCTATCCGCAGCCAAGTGCCTAGTTTTATAGGCATGCAGTTCAACGACTAAATGTCAGTGGGGGGATAGTTATCCCCTTAAGATATAGTCTAGTCCCACACGAAAGTGTGCCTACCCCTTTGAAAAAGGTAGGAACTTATGATCCAGAGAGGAAATGCTCTGGGGATGTTGGTATCCACGGGTTCATTAGGTTTTCCTCTTTTGTAAGCGGTTCATTACGCTGCTTTTATACGAAAATTTTATTTTATTGTCTGGTTTTATACGAAAATCTTTATCATTACTGATAGAGAGATATCAACCTATTGGATTTACGCATAAATTTATAGTTCCGTCAGAATTTACGTTAATACATACCTGAACTTCGTCAAAGAAAAATTCATCATCCTCCTCGTCATATATATCTATTCCATGCATAACTTCATCAAGTTTCTTATTCTTTGACAAACTAAAAAACTCTCCCGATGGAGTGAAAATCCAGATATCATACATAGTTTTATCGCTGGAAAATATTTTCCTTTCGATGCTACTTCTTGGAATTTCAGAATATTTCTCTCTGGAGTTCTGTTAAATATATACGTACTCTTCACTTCTATAATCAAGTTTTCTCCTTTGACTTCAAAGTCTGGATAATAGACTTTGTCTTTTTTCTTTTCGTCGAAATACGGAAAATGTTGAACTTCTCCTTCAAATAATAATTCGCTTGGATTTATCAGTCTATGGAGGACTGGATTCTTATGAGTGGAGAGATATTTTATGGCTATCGGTTCATATCCCATCAAATTGTGAATAACTCCGCATACCTCAGTCGGTTTTTTTCTGAACGATGCTCTAAGAGTATTCTGAACAAATTCTGGGACATGCATTGGATTTCTTACACCATATTTTTCCATCATTACTTTTTCAAGTTTTTCTGCATCACAATTAGATCCATATTCTTTCTGACGACAATGTTTACACACTCCATGTTCACTCTTTTTCATATTCGAAGTATTTGTCTTTCCGATATATCCACATTTTTCGTTGCCACATCTGAACGTAAACTGTGGATGACCCCTTTGGTCTCCAATAAATTCATGTCCTTTATCATTGCATACTTTTTGGCATTCCTCTATCTGGCTATTCTTTTTCTCTTCATCTCTTCTGATACGTGAACATTCACAACAAATCAATCCTGACTCGAAATTTTTGGATCCTATCTGTGTATTTATAGAGGATAACGTCTTCTCAAACGTATGCCCAAAGGAACATCTAATAGTTGCACAACTCTTCTCCTCTGCTTCATCTTTTGTAGAAATCATGGTAAAAGAAGTTCTTTCTTGCATTTTTTTTAGCACTAATTCATAGGAGGGATGATTTGATATATGTGCTTTCTTTTGTATTCTCTCTTTGGTTAGGTGTCTTCGACAGTACTTTCCAGTTACAGATTTTTCATCAATCTTCATTCCACATTTTTTTCCTCTATTGATATCTCTCGTAAGAATCGCCTCACAAGTATTTTCTTCCATCCTTTCTCTGATTCAGACTAACATTTAGAATTCTTTTTCATTTTTCCCTCGAAAAATGAAAAGTTCTAATCATTGGCCAATACAAATTAAAATGTCTCCTCCAATCTCTATTAAGTTTCGTGTTCCGAGAGAACCTTTTGATCAAAGAGACGATGGAATCAGTCCTTACATTCATCTCAAAGATCCAACTTATGATATTGAGCATTTAGAAAACGCAGACGAAATTGTCACTGGAAAAGATATCAGGATTCGTTTCATATATCCTCTGAGCGAAGAGTTTATTTTTAAATATCATAAAACAAATCAAGGATATACTCGTGGAGAACTCGCAAAACTAATTAGTGACGAGTATAAGAGAATTTATGCAGAGGAGGAGGAAGATGATGGGTATCAAGGGGATATTCCTGGAATGTATAATAGAATGCCTTCTCATGGGAGATATGGAATCCGGGGACATTATCTCAGTGATTTACTTCTTTGTGAGGTTCGATATGACGGAAATGTATATGATTTGGGAATTGATTCTTAAACCTTTCTGGTTTCCGTTTTGATGATACGAACAATCGAAAGTGAAATTTTGAATTAAAAATTTTGAAATTTCAAAATGAGTTTCTTTGGAATTTTCACACAGTCCGATAGACAAGAAATAGGTAGATACGGAAGGAAAATACTTTTTAACTGGAGAATTGGAAATCTTCTTCTAAATGTCCATTGTCCAAATTTCCAACGACCGGAAGATGAAGAACATACAAACGATATATACTCATCACTACGAGATGAGAAGAATCCCACCCTCCCAGGACAGATATCAATTGCACTAGTTGAACATCCTCCTTATTTAATATTGGATGGACAACACAGACTTTGCGCGTTAAAAAAACTTTCAATAGAAAAGCCCAGTATTCTGAACACATTTATAGATGTCGCAATGTATGAGTGTTCTTCCATTACTGAATGTCAGGAATTACATAAAAAAATCAATTCCACTAAGCCAGTATTGTTATATGCCCCAGGAGACGAAGCCATAATCATCAATGATACTCTGAGATACATCCAAAAAAAATACAAATCATACATAAAAAAGTCCGATAGACCACAAGTCCCTAATATAAACATCGACACCCTAGCAAAGCAATTCAAAGACAAAAAAATTGTTGAGAGAGCTGAATTGAGAGATTCTGATGAACTCATATCTTTGGTAGAGGAACTGAACTCATTCTATATGCAACTTACCACAGAGAGATTGAGCATAGAAGGAGAGTGTGGAGTAGATAAGAAAAAAGGAGAAAAAGATAGAGACAATCCATTTTACCTCGGACTTTTTAAAAATTATGAATGGATCGAAAGAATAGTAATACACAAGAGAGACCATCTCCCATATGAAATCATGGGTCACTATAGTATCAAAGAAAAATCTCCACAAATTTCTGACAGAATTAAGAGTGAGACTCTTCGAAGAAAGGGAGAGGATTCGAAATATTGTTTTTGTTGTGGGGGAGAGATAGAAGGGAAGAAATGTTACAACTTTGTAGTTCCCATATGTTTTGGTGGAGAGATAAAGACAGAAAATGTGGAAATAACTTGTGAGGACTGTAACAAAGAAGTTGGAATCATGAATTTGAATGAATATAGGGAATTGTTACAATTGGGAAACAATTCTTAAGATTCCACGCAGTCGTCCAAAAATGAATAACATTCAAAAAGTTCCAATAATTCGTAAAATGAAAACCGATATTCCTAAATCAATTATCAAGGAAATAGTGACCTACGCAAGAGGATACCTCGAAATGATAGACGACGAAAACGAACAAGAAGAGTGTGTCAAAGAAATTTCTAAATGTCTGAGAGAAGTTCTAATGAATTATGGAGTAGAAGGAATAACAGAAGTCCATAAAAAAGTTATGAAGGAACTAGGACAACATGGAATTGTGGAACAAATTCTAACTTCAGAAGAAGCATACATTCTATCACAATACACAAGTGCGTAATCCAGTTTTCTATCATCGTTGATAGAAAAAATCTCTGTAATTAATATACAACATCTTTCTTAATATCGATCCAGGAATGTATAACTTCTTAACGCTCTGTTACAATCGAGAAACAATTAAGTTCCATGCAGTTGTTTATAAGGTGAATCTCTATGTATATATCTCTTCCCATTTGAGGAGTTTCTTCAATATTTCCCATTGTTTTATATATTATTAGAATTGGTTTTCTTTTTCGTTTTTGGATATTTTCTAATCACAATACACAGACACGTAATTCATTTTTCTATCATTGATAGAAAAAATCTCTCTAATGTAACCCAAAAACGAATTAATATACAACATCTTTCTTAATGTAGTTTTTAATTTTTGAACATTTATTGCATATGCATTTCTGTATTACTGGGTCATAATTTTCTTCGGCAAATTTTTTGTTTCTGCCCATGTATAAACTCTTCCATGTGTGTCTTAATGTGGAAAGCGTGCGTATATTCTGAAGTTTCCATATTCCGTTTCCAATATACCTATATTCGCTCCAACTATTTTTTGGGTTACAATGTTTGCATCTTCTGAACTTGCTAATCTCAAAAATTTTCTTCATGTCCTCGTTACTGATATGTCTTTCGATTGTGTATTTGTATGAATATTCAATTTGTGAATTACAATATCTACACTTATTAGTCCATGTTGTTTTACGGATTCCAATTTTGACATTTTTAGATCCTTCTGTTAAAAGATGGGAAGGAATTAACTAATTTCACAAAAAATGTCTCATTTTCCGCTACACACAAGAGAAGAAAACTTACAAAAAAGTTTAAATCACAGCTACTAGAGGAAAAGTTAAAAAACTTTTCGAGAAATTCCGAACAAAAGCTCCTGCCGAAACCCCTCTCATCCCCCCTGTAGCTGAGGAAGGAACTTAAGTAACATGTTCCTTTTTTGTTTAGGATGTTAAGTTTAATATTATTCGATTTTGTTTTTTGTCATTGAGAATTATTATATGGGATAGGGTATAACCGAGAAAAATTTATCAAACTTTCTAAAAACAAGTGTGTCGCCTGCCTGTTGTCCCTCAATATTCTCCTCGAGTTCCCCATTTTCATTATAACTTAGCAAATCGTAGGAAGAAATTTTAAGTCCAACCTTTTCACTAAATCCCAATGCATCATCTATATTATCTGCCCTCACAAGTGAATATGTTTTTCCCCTAAAAGATACAAATTGTGTTTGAAGATTTTCTGTATCCCTTAATTCTCTTATCCCTACAAAATTGTTACCCCCAACTTTAGTTAGTAATTCCATTGCTGGATAACTTCTAATTAATCGTTCGTTCATGGAAGGAGGTTTAATATATGGAATAGGACCTATACCAAATGTCTTTCTTTTATAGTAAGTTACCAAAGATATTTCGTCAATGAATAGCTGTTGCCTAATATAGAACATGACTCTTGCTAAAAATTCATTACTAGAATAAATAAATTTTCCGTTGGCAGCCGGTGACCATCGGACCGGATTATCAACAGAGCTCATACTCGTATAATCAAAATCTGGAAGTTGTTTTTGCTCTTCGCATTTTTCTTTTTGGAACAGACTAAAATATTCTTCTTGTTCCTTATGAAATTCCTCCAGCTTTACCATAGTTTCTTGATAAGAATCTCTCGGAGCTAATTGAAACATATCCTTCAGAAAGTTCGAAAAAGCATATTTTGCATACTCCAAAATTGTGTATATTTTTCTTTGTTTAATTGTGTATTGATTATAGAAATCTGTATCTTGAACACCATAGTACGTTACCCAGTTCGCTGCTCCAGGGGGCGAGATTCCTTCCCTTATTGCACCAGCATTCTTTTTATTTACTTCGAATGCGCATTGCGCATTCTCTGTTTTGCGCTTTGCGCAAAACTCCAAAGTTCTCACTGCATACCTTGGAATTCTTTCAGGAACCGCATATCTTCCTCCATTAATTTCTAAAATGCTCTTATATTGTCCTGTTACATTTTGTAACTTTTTGATTATTTTATACGGATACAGTCCATTGAATACATATATTAACGGAAATACTGTTTCATTATCGAATACTCGAATTCTGTTCTTACCTTTTCTCGATTGAATTAATTCATATTTTCCTCCTTTCTCTTTGTTATCTTTTTCTTGAGTTTTTTGGAACGCTCCTCCATAATTATGGAACACCACAATATTTCTATCGTACAGTTCAAAGGATACTCCTTGTTTTGTATCTACTAGTTTTCCGATCCTCGCTCTACCTCCCATCTTGAATGCCTCTTGATTTGAAAAAATCCAAATATTCACTCCATACTTGTCTTCTAAGTACGAAACCTGGTCAATTTCATCTTCAATTTGATCTATAATATCATCTTCGTCTTCAATAAATAGGGCTTCTTTAACACATCCAAATAAAGTTCCATCAAATCCTTTCCTTTCAACATCTATTTTATAGATTAAGTCGGTTACACTTGAGGGTGCATCTCCAGCCTGTCCTTCTTTGAGTATTTTCATTGTTTGGAGACGTGGCTGTTTCCTTACTTCATCTTTTTCCTCTTTAGGAGGAGCTCCAAAACCATATTTTCCCTGAAAGTATTCATGTGTGATATTTCGAATATTGGAAGGGTTTGTTCTTAATTTGAGTGGTTTATTAAAACAACAAGGAACATACGGATGTCTTTGTGATAATTCGAATTTTGCTTTTGCGCTCGTATTTTTCTTTAGTCCAGCATATAATTTTCCTTTATCCCGTTTTGGATTGGTAATTAAGACTTTTCTTTCTTCTTTCCATTCTTCTTCTCCCTCTTCTATTTGCTTTTCTCCTTTACTACAGTCGAAAAGATACTGTTTGTCTCTGTAAGGCGGTATAGGAAATACGATTTCGTATTTGTTCTTTTGTTTCTGATCTCCTTGTTTATAATATCCTTCTGGAAGTTCTAATATATCAGGTTGTTGAGGTCTTGCACATACAGAAGAATAGTATGTTTCTTCCCCAAACAACTCTTGTGCTACTGGATCTGCCTCTTTCATTTTTACTCCTGCTCGTCTTGCTTTTCTCTCTCTACCTTTCTTATGAGCTATTGGTTCTATTACCATATAATTAGAGTAGTCATCCTGAACTTCTTCATATTTTTGTAAATATATCCCAAGCATTCTTTCTATTACTATCCTTAAACGTTCGAGATCTTCGAGTTCTGTAATTCTAGTAACACGAATACGAAGGTACTTTTTTGATCTACTTCCAATTTTTGTGAGTTCCTTTCTTACAGTTGCTTCAGTATCTGTATTTCCAATAGAAAGATTACAGCGAACATTTCCATTTTTCATGTAGAGGTAAAGTGTATCCCTTTCTCGTCCTGCTCTCATTCTTTCATCAACTGCTATCATAGAAAAATCATCATCATTAAGGATAAGATCTTGGAGAATATAGAACTCTATAGAGATTTCCTCGATAGGAATATAGAACGTAGCAAAAATATCAGAGTATCCCATTGATGTAATATGTAGAGGAGTATCTAAAGGTACAGCCAGCGTCAGCTGGCGCTCTCCTTTTTCAATATTTAATCCTAGTAACTGTTGAACAGATTCTTCGTATTCATCTTTCTCTTCTTCTATTTCTGGAGCAGTAGGTATATTTTCTAATCCAGTAAGCTTCTGAAGCAAATTTTTTGCTTCTTCCTGTTCATTTTCTTTAATTTCCGCATTAAAATCCATCCTAAATAAATTGGTATATTCTTGGTCAGTAAATTTTGATTCTGGATCAATAGTGATTCTATCATACTTTTCTATTGTTTTTGCAGTATGACTTGGATGTTCGCTATATATAGCAAGACCATCTGTGACTATCACTTCTCCGATTTGAAAATCTGGAACGAATTTGAAATTGTTTCTATACTGAATACAAGGATATTTTTTATTTGTCACAAAGTTATTGAAAATATCTAATAAAGATTGTTCTGGAGGAATCACGAACTTTACTATTAATCGGACAGAAGATCTACTAATATCGGTTGACATTATTTGTGAATCCTTGGTTTTTGGAATATCCAATCTCATGAATTTCGATTCGTACAGAAATTTATTAAAATTTTCTTTTGATTTCTTTCTATCTAGTATTCGAAGGTCATATATTCCTTCCTTCTTTTCTTCCAATTCAAATTGATTGGGAAGGAGACCTAGACCTGATTTTACTGCATATTTTGCTTTAATGACTTCTAAATTGTCAAATATTTCTTTTATAATAGAGGTCTTTTTCCCCCCAGAGCCCCTAATAATAACTTTTTGTTCTCGTTCCATCATTTTATTTTTACGAAAAAGAAAGAATGGCTGAACTATCATTCGAAAAAATCAAAGCAATAGAATACACAAGGGTTTTGTCTAATTTCGTGAAATTCATTTTTGAAAAGGGGAGAGAGGGATTTGCTGATGAAGATCCTAAATTAACATTCTCTATGGCAAAATACATCATAGGTGAATTGTACGGATGTGACTTTGGTGGTATTGAAGTAGAGGATAAAGAGACCAAGAAATTTGTGACATTTTCTCTTGAAAAGGGTCTAAAAAATGTTATTATTGATCCAATGGTACCAGAATATATCACTAGAAATATCAGAAATGTAGTTGATCTAGGGAAATCTAAGGGAATAAAAGGTTCCTATTTTAATAGGACCATTCTCCCTCCAAAAAACATTTCTGCTGTAACAACTTTCTCTGCACTGGCATATGTATTATTAACTATGGCAGAGTATAATGACATAAAAGAAATTATTCCATCGGATATTAAATATGCAATGAATATTGTTCTACTCTCTGACGAGACTTCAAATGAGGTAGATACTGATCCGGAAATAGATATAGGAAATGCTTTTGATATTCTCGAGAACAATTGTGGGTTAGAATTTTCTGAAGAATCAAAGTCTATGTTCAAGAAATGTATATTTCATATTTTGAGTTTTTGTATGGAAGAAGATATTGGTTCCCAACTCCAAAAGCAAAGGGTTTGTATGTTTGCATCAAAATTACCGTGATCTTTTTTCTATGATAAAGAAAAATGTTTTCATAACCTGACCTATTTGCCTTCAAAGTTCTTATACGAGTCTTTCACAAATCAAATAATTGGAATTTGGCATTTCTCTGTTGTCATCATCCATGATGATCTAAAACTAGGACCTTATCAGATCTGTCTCAGTTATCATAACAATATATTCTATTTACCGAAGAATATCTTGAATTTCCTACATAATTGTTATTTATACTCATTTGTTCCTATTCTTAGACATAGAAGAACGAAGGGATTTAGATGTTACAGAATTAAATATATATATATCTCACCAAGGACAAAAGACAGTTGAAATATATGAATACTTATTTGTAGGAGTATTCTCAAAAAATGCAGGGCTGGTGTCCTTTTACGATCTCTATGATTAAGGGAAGACTTTTAAATATTTCGTATCGACCATAAGAGAAAAAATGTCATATGAAATTGTCTTGAAGAAAATTGGGAAGACAAACTTCATGATTGTATCGGATGAAGAAGATCAGAAGGTAACTATACGTTGTCCGTTAGGACATGAATATGATGAATATTTAACCAATTTGGAAACTCAAATTAATATCGGGTTAATTTGTAAAATATGTTCGAAGTGTGATGAATATTGGAAAAAATTAATGGAATTTAAGTTGCGTAAAAGTGTGAAATAGTATGTGACTGCGTTTTACATCGATGAAATCCTTCTTGCATCGCTCGGTAGAAATCTTCTCGATCGATCGTTGCGGTCTCTGTCGTCATCAATATCTCTCCGTGACATACTTGTCATCACTTCCTTCTCAATCCATCGATCCATCGAAGTTATTCATTCATCGCTTCATTCAAATTGCTTTTGTGTTCTCATATTTAGGATTGTTCTGTGGTTCTGGTAATACAGAGATAAAATGGGTCAGACTAATTACATATCTTTTGGTTTATTGTTCGGTATATATTGAGAACTGGAGTAACATTGGTATTTTGTTGTTTGTTAGGAAAAATGTTCAAAATTCATTTCTATCTAAGATAGAAATTGAATGGATAAACCAATAATTTATGTGAATCAACTAATATATAATCAACAAACCAATAATTTATGTGAATCAACTAATATATAATCAACAAACCAATTATGATGATACTACTCAATGTTGAAAATGACAGAGTTTCACCACTAGACGGGGAAGCAGTTGGAGTAGGAGTTGTTGAATTTGGAGTAGGAGCGGAAGTTGGAGTTGGAGTTGGAGTTGGAGTGGAAGTTGGAGTTGGAGTGGAAGTTGGAGTTGGAGTGGAAGTTGGAGTTGGAGTTGGAGTGGAAGTTGGAGTTGGAGTTGGAGTTGGAGTGGAAGTAGGAGTTGGAGTGGAAGTAGGAGTTGGAGTGGAAGTAGGAGTTGGAGTGGAAGTTGGAGTTGGAGTGGAAGTAGGAGTTGGAGTGGAAGTTGGAGTTGGAGTGGAAGTAGGAGTTGGAGTGGAAGTAGGAGTTGGAGTGGAAGTAGGAGTGTAAGCTGGAGGAATCACAACACAAGGTGCTGTTGTTAGTTGACATGAAAATCCAGCATCAATAATGCTCGGCGGGCAACAATTTGAAGCACCTCCAGGCCTAAACCCACAACCTGTTCCTCCACATACTCCACAAGATGTCGGACAACAAACAACTGCACCATCTGATGGCTCAGTTGTTTTGATACCATTTACACAGGTTGGGTCATTTTGAAGACGCGGATTGGGGCGATAAGCGGGAATTCCTAATCCCATGCATTCTGCAACAGTTACGAAACGAACTCCATTGGAGAGCAATGTTTGGTTGAGGTAAGCCGCAATAGTTGGGAAGATGGCACTTGTGTTCAAACATGTAGCACGATCATGTTGTTGGGTAATTAGAGATAGGCTAGTTTTGTCGATTGAGGAACCATCTCCCAAATGGCTAATATATACTTCATATAGTTCCTCGGGTGAAAGATATTCACCAGACGTATCTTCAATATTCCATCCCCAATTCATTACCGTGTATCCATAACCATTCAGAATTCCGTATACAGTATCATTTACTGCTCCGTGTGGAGCACGGAAATAATTGGGAATTATTGAATTGGCAAGAGAACCAGTATAGTTATATTGAACTAATGTTTTTTCCCAATTCAGAATTTGTGCATCAATTTCATCAGTAGTCAGATTTGTCAACATTATATGATCCTGGGTATGACTTGCGATTTGATGACCTTCATCCACTATACGTTGAACTATTGCATTGTCTATTTCAAGTATATGTCTTCCGATCAAGAAAAATGTTGCCTTCATTCCATATTGTTTAAGAACATCAAGAAACACACTTGTGTGGGTTGATGGACCGTCATCAATTGTCAAAGCAAAAGTACCTGGAACACCACAGGAACTCCATTGAAAAGGATAACTGTCAATATCGAGCATAGGTCCAGGGGGACTATAGCAATAGTTATCTTCATATGGAGGATTTAAAGTGCAATTTTGTTTTTGATCTGTCCATAAGAAAGCATACGAATTCTTGATGAAAATAATCATAAAGATCGCAAAGAGTACAGAGAACACAGAGATCGACATTTTTTAATATAACAATGTTGTTAATATTTGCACAACTTTTAAGATTTTTTTCGTTTTTTGTTTCCGTCAAATCTTAAAAGAATGTCTAATTTATTTAACTAGAAGATATGATACGGGAATAATGAGAGATACTCCGCTACACACAAGAGAAGAAAACTTACAAAAAAGTTTAAATCACAGCTCAGCACATGAGCTGTGCTGAGATCTCTCTAAACGAATAAAACCTCGATTATTATTCTAGACTGAATTCATCAACAGATGGTTCACCCTATATGATATATGTTACGACATTTTGCTTCATCGCATAATACTTTTTGGAGTTCATCTTTTCACAGAGACGAATATCCGATGCCGTTCTTAATTTCCTTTCTTACGGAAAGGAACAAAGAATAATGATGAGACTGACTGTATTAAGAATAAAGAGGTGGCAAACTTAATCGTCTCCTAATTTCGTCTTGTGATATCGAGGTGCCACACCTAAGATATTTGTTAAAGAAATTTTGGATTGTTTTGGGTCAAAACAGCTTCTTGGGATTAAGGTATAAAGCGCACCAACATCTTTCTCTTTCGATTTCTTCTGAAATCATGGGTTCTGGAACTGTAAAAAAGAATTTTTCGGAAATGCTATACCATAATATCGGTCTTGAATTAGTTATATTCAGGATTGCTATATTGTTACACACAATTATGTTCGTCAGCATATCTTTTCTTCCTATTCTAACAGATTTGCCCACTGGACAATCTATATAGATAACTTTACTTTGAGCATCGTACGGGAAATTTGTTTTTGACTCATCTATGTATCTTAGTCCTTTGGAATTTGTTTGATTCATCCAAAACAAGAGCTCATTGTGAAATCTTGTATCAATTCTGAAATCGAGCTCACAAGAAGATACCATTGTGATATTCGGCATATTAACATAATCCTTTTCTTCATATTTCAGTTCTTCTTTAAATTCTCTAAGCATAGTATATCGAATTCCATGTGAAGCAAACCTTTCCAACATCTTAGCTGCACCAACTTTCGTAATAAAGAAAGACATCCCCGTTTTTTCGAAAAGGGTTATATCATAATTTTCAGTTCCGATATGTTGTTCTCTTACCTTCGCAAAACAATCATAAACTAAACATCTTTCCTTACCAGATTTTACTATCTCAGTGAAAATAACAACATATCCCAAAGTTCTTGACATAAATTGTGGAAGTTTTGCTTCATCAGTAGAGTTCTCGAATAACTTTAGAATTTTAAAAGAGGAGGTTATAGGAACTGATACAACACTCGCTCTCTTCATACTCGGGTTGTTTCGAATAAATTCATGTTGTTGCTCTCGCGATTGGCAAACAACGAATGTTTCAATCTCTAGAGGTGGGGTGGCTTCTTCAGGAGAGCCTGCTGGCATTGTCGTTACTGATGGAAAGGATGATCTAGGAGTTATTGATGCTTTAGGAGAAAGTAAAGAAGATGAGTATATCATAGAAGAAGTTGAGAATGTTGATGATGAAGATGTTGATGACGAAGACGTTGAGGATGTTGATGATGAAGATGATGATGATGATGATGATGATGATGATGATGATGAGTATTGAATAGCCATATTCACATTCCCACTAAAATATTTCCCATTGAGAATTAAATCTTTATTAACGAGTTCATCAGGAACAGAGAAATAATAACCTCCCATCACGTACCAATTTTTCATATTTTTAGCTTTTTCATCAGGAGTACATACAATTTTTCTTGTTTCTTTTTTAAAACTTTTCGTGAAAATAACTTTGCTTTCTTTGACGATATTTACCGGAAAATCTGTATCACAGTCCTCGTTTTCTGTTTCCACACCGCTAGAATTTGTCTTTTTTATCCAGTATTCCAATTCCATTCTCAATAAATCCTGTTGGTCAGTATATAATGGAAGCAACATACTCGGGTTACATTGAATATCGGAATCAATTTTTTGACCTCTAAAACATTCACTAAAAACAATATGAGGAGTGCAATAGTAGTTGCACATACTATCAGGGAGAAACATCATCCAATCTATTCCATTAGTTATACCTACTTTAGATATATTATCCAATACTTTTTTAGCTCCTTTCTTGGAAATCATATACCCAAAAGTTCCTCCCATACTAAGTGCCTTACTTTTTGATCGTGACCATAATTCAACTTTCGGAAGGGTATCGAGTTTATTTTTGGAATCTTCAATATATGGAGAATGCCCCAAGAAAGTTATATCCCAGCTTCTTCCTTCCAAATACATTTTAACATGGTCTAACTTAGCAGAGAATTTATTCGCAAATGTTACGTCATCTTCAATAATAATATAAGCATCACTTTTTTGGTCTTCCAAGAGGTCAATCCAAAGTTTCAAGTGTGACAAAGCACAACCAAGCATTCCTCTTTTCCAATGAAAATCATTTGGTTCAAATATCTTACATAATTGGTGGTTTGGAATTAACAATGAGCCATCGATAGCCTTAAATACTTTAAATTGTATAGGACAAGTCTCTGAAAATTTAGCAAGTCTATCTGGACGACGTGGAAGATTAACAACAAAAGTAGTATAATCTGGTAAAACTGAAACCTTTGTCCTATTAGCTTCTTCAGCTCTTTTTCGTTCTTCAGATTCTCTCCTTTTTCGTTCTTCCTCATCTCTCTTCTTTTCTTCTTCCTCCTTTTTAGTCCTCTCTGCGAATTTTTTACGGTCGTCATCGTCGAGTCTTTTACGATCTTCTTCACGTTTCTCTCTTTTACGTCTCTCTTCAAGAACCTTACTTTCTTCTGCTTCTAAATTTTTTCTATCTTGTTCAATTACTCTGGTTCTCTGCCCTTCGGGATCGAACCTGTCTCCTTCAGCTCTTGACTCATTCAATTCATCTGCTCCTTTAATATTCTTATCATTTCTTTCCCATGTTTTTCTTCCCGTATGAAGACAATAAATACTTTCTAAGAATGCCGTTTTATATCCCAATGCATTATATCTGTCAGCATATTGTCTCTCTGTTCCCAGAGTAGAAGGAATGTTAGCATATTCACCGACACTCTTCAAGACAGACATTTTAGTCAATCCAACTCTGAAGGAATAATTTTTCCAATATGCTACAAACTTACTTCCCGAAGGAAATCTACTTGCAAATTCTTCCATATTTTCTTGGGGAACATATTGATGTACATAAGCACGAATTTCACCTACATCTTTTCTTTGTCCTCCAACAATTTCATTACAACTCCAAACTTCTCCATAATTTTTATTAAGTAAGCATTGACCAATATTTGGACTAGATTCTGCTACCTTAACGCATTTCGAAATAAGATTCGCTTTTCTAATAAAACACCAATCATCTTCAATATGGAAGAGGTATCTTGTATCGACAACATTTCTAATCAAATTCATACTAAAAGCAGCCCCCTTCTGATTTGGATTTTTTAGAATGAACGTTATAAAAGGATAAAGTGCCTTCATTTCCTCTCTATCGGAAAAGGAGGAGTTATCATCTACTATGATCCATTTCTTAATTAATTTTTTGTCAGAGGAAGAACAACAAGCGAGAAAGCTATTCACTGTTTTCTTAAATAAATCCATTCTTTTACAGGTTAACGTAGTTATGGTTACTAGTTTCTCGTTCTGATCCCCTTGAGACAAAATTTGCATCATTTCGTCTACTAACTCTCTATTATAATTCACAAATCTATCCGGATTTAATGTTGAACCAATATTTTGCTCGATTCTCGAGATATCTTTGTCATTCCAAAATGAAGATTCAAGAGCTTTACTAGCGTAGTCAAATGCCTTCTCTTTGTTCCCTGTCATATAAGATAAAATCGAACACTCATCATATAACTTTGGACTCTCAAGACCAAGGGACAACAGAAGCTCACATAAAGTGACTCCATCCAGAGGTGAAAGACTGTTTGTCCTGAATTTAAATACTAGATCTTCAGCTAATTTGGAATTGTCCATTTTTTTATTTATTTCAGATTCTTAAATAACGAAAAGCAAATAGTTAGAAAGATATCATGTTCATCTTACTGTAAGAAAACTGAATCTAGAAGAAAAATAGCAGATGCACTTGTATCAGGAATAACAAGGAATGTTGTGTCGAATTTGATAGATGAAAAGTAAAGTTTTGCGCAAAGTGCATTCGACTAGATTTCTATCCGAAAGATAGAAATTTATAATTCAATCCTCTCAGTTTGAGACTTCGAAAAATTAAGTGTTCCACCGCTATTTTTAATGAACTCAGTAGTTCTGTCTGAATTCAACAATGAATACAATTCATCAATATCCTGACCTTCTTTAGGATGAATGGATATCGTGTGATTTTCAGCAATAAGAGGAAAATTACTTTCCTTTATCAAAGCGAATTTCGGAATTTTGGATCTCGACATAAGTATTACAGGTAGCTGGAGAGCTGGCTTTACCGTTACTACGAATCGTTTTTTCTCACCTTTTAATTTCGAAAGTTCCGGAAATAGAGAAACATCTGGAGAATACAGTAACATTTTACAATTTTCTTCCATTTCATTTCGAAGACTTTGTTTAACTTGGTTCCATACAATGGAACCAATTTTAACAACCGCAACATTTCCTAAAGTTACTTTTTCTTTCACTTCTTCTTCTACAATATTGGCAAACTTCTTCCACATACAAATTGATGTTAATTGTCCTATTTCATCAGAGAATTTGTCAATATCCTTCCTAAAAACTAATTTTACACCACAAGACTTCATATATTCTCTCAAAATATCAAAACTTGGAGCTGAAAGTATTGCAGGAGGAATCACGAAGCATAACACCCCTTCTTCGTTTAGAAGGTCAATTGCTTTCTCAACAAAAAGAGCATACATATTATATCTAAATTTTTTGAGTTTTGATTCATATTTAGAACAGTTTTCGCTGTACGGGGGATTTCCAACTATTAAATCGAATTTCTTATCGAATTCATGAAGTAAAAAATCAGTCCCCTCATTTATTTCACAAAATGTAATATCATAAAAGCAAGAAAAAATATCGAGAAACTGACCTGTTCCAGAAGATGGTTCTAAAACTTCGATATTTTCCTTTTCTTGTAAATGCTTTCTCGTCTCCGTGAAGATATCATACACGATATTAAATTTTGTAAAAAATTCTTCTTTTGCTGATCTTTCTTCTTTCGAATGTTTTGAGATGTATTTAAGAGTCCGAACTGAATAATTGTCTCCGTAGATTTCTCTCAGTATCTCTAAATAATCGTTTTCATCTGTCACTGGAAAGTCAAATTTTTGATTATACATTGGACGTGAATAGTAAGACCAATTTTCGACAATTGAATTAACTTGTTTTACCTTTTTTTGATAATCTTCATCTTCAGCAAGCTCATGTAGAACATTATAGGCATCGAGCGAAATTAATTTGTCTCCCATAGTCAATGAATAGTACCACTTTCTCCCTACATGAAGAAACAAGTAGAAATGGTGTTTGGTAGGAAAAGGAAGAGAGCAGTTCCATACGGGTCTTTTATTTTCAGTAGATTTAATTTCCAAAGTAAATATTTTAAAGAGGTTATCTTCAGTAGACCTGTAAAGAAAGAGAAAATCTGGAAATGATTGAGACCCAAATGGTTCGTAACAAAAATAGACATCATCTTCCTTATTTAAAGATATTTTCTTCTGTTCGAGAGTAAGTACAGATTCCTTATTAATTCCTAGATTTGTAACTTCTCTTGATGTCAAAGATTTGACACTTGATGTTTGAAGTTTTTTCAAGATGAATTCCTCGAACTTTTTTCCTCCTGATTCGGGAAATATTTTGTCACTTATCAACTTGATAACTATGTTCATTTTTTCAAAAGTGAGCAATTAATTTATTTTTTTGTTTTTAACTCGATGGACTGTTAATTAAAAAATCTCCAAAAAGTTTTTCTTCTCATGGAAAAGATATACCAAAATGACAGATTCAAGCACGATTGCCGCCACTCGTATGAAATTCAAACTCCAACCAGGAGTTGAACGCGGTGCATTCGTTTATCAAGATGTTGCTCCTGCTTTGTTACATGACTCAACCTATATCACTGCTCTCGCTAGTTCATTCGAAAATACAACCATTTCTGGTGGAACTGGAGCTTTTCCTCAGGGGTTGGAACTGCCAGTTGTAGCTGGCGCGAGTATGACAACTGTTCCTGTTACTGGAACTATTTTCTGGGATACCACTACTCGTATGCTTGTTATTTATGTTGGTGGATCAACTGGATGGATAGGAATTACTGGTTATGCAACTACTCCTTAAAAAATTACTGACTTTGGTTCAGCCCTGTGTTTATTTCTCAAAATTCATCGGAAATGTATAAAAAATCGTTAAAAAGTTTTTCTCTTCATAAAAAAAGACTTCAAGACATATCAAAATGGCAACAGAACCTTCTAGTCGTATGAAATTCAAACTCCAACCAGGAGTTGAACGCGGTGCATTCGTTTATCAAGATGTTGCTCCTGCTTTGTTACATGACTCAACTTACATCACTGCTCTCGCTAGTTCATTCGAAAATACAACCATTTCTGGTGGAACTGGAGCTTTTCCTCAGGGGTTGGAACTGCCAGTTGTAGCTGGCGCGAGTATGACAACTGTTCCTGTTACTGGAACTATTTTCTGGGATACCACTACTCGTATGCTTGTTATTTATGTTGGTGGATCAACTGGATGGATAGGAATTACTGGTTATTCAACCAGTCCTTAAATGTCCTTAAAACTTTCTATCTGTAGATAGAAATTTTCGCGCGCCCAGGCTCGGAACAATTGATGTCTTGAGGCTAGCATATTCGTGCAGGTGGCACAGGGAGTTGGACATTACAAAATCTTTTACATGTAAGAAAATTGATAATATTCCATGCTTTATGTCCAGATTCAGATTCCACTCCAAAGAACATTCCAATAGCAGCACATACATGCCAGCAGGAATGCAATATCCAATAATCGTCCTCGTCAAAAAAGAAGCAAAACGCTCCGGAGATGATGAATATCCACATAGCAATAAAATCAGCAATATCCAAATAGATGCTATTCCTCCAAAATATAAAGGAAATAGCACCAACAATGAGACAAAGACCTCCCAGTGCGAATACCATTTGATATATATTTACATTTTGTTTAACAAGAGTTACTGAAACTACTCCTAATATCATCCATAAAACTGATTTAATTTTAAAATTCCTCACTCTACTTTCATGTGGTTCATCTTTATCTGTGCTGAACATGATCATCAAGGTTGCTACTGGGATTAAGTTAAAAGCGAGGTAAAAATCGTCAAATTGGAGAGTTGAGTAACTAAAAATTATATTAACATTGGGAATCGTATCAACTATGTGATATATAGCCGAAACAATTCCCATTACCAAAAAAACAGTTCCTTCGAATAACATTTCACGTCCATATGCCTTCAATGAAGGCAAGAGGAAAAATATATTGCTCCCTACTAAAAAAACGGCTTGGAGTGCGATTGAGACCATTATTTTTATTATATACATATCAAAGTTTTAACTCAATTCTGGACATTTTTTAACTGGAGTAAAATCAACAGAAATCAAATTACTAAAAACTTGTGTTTTATAAAAAAGGATGGAGAATATTGACTATTTACATAATGAAGTCGAAAAGTTACGTGGAAGTTCCTGGGCAATTAATATTTTCAATATAGTGAAAGGTAAAATAGGAATATCCATTGTAGTACTCGTAGTTTTATTTATTTTGCTTTATTACATTTTCCCAAGAAAAGAAGAGGAATCAATAGTTCAGGGATCAGGTAATACTTTTGAATCAAAAAAGGTATCAAAAATTGAGTGGAGAAAACTATTTATCTTGTATATTGTCGTTGTCATTTTACTAGCTATCTCACTATTCTCAAGAGGACTACTCTATTAGTATTTTGAATATCATGAGAAAGGTCATGAATTCCACAATAATAAAACTATCTGCTCGATAGAAATTTTCGCACATGATGGTTATTTCTCAATAATTGAAAGCTTTAATGGTTTATTTTCAATCCATCCATCGAAATACATTACGTGATAGAAAAATCATTATTTCCTCTGGCAACTTCTTTTCAAACGATTAATCCTTCCGTATAAATTTTTATGTTTGTATTGTCGAGATCTTACAGAAGCAGCAATCACTCCTCTGCAATCTACTCTACAACTACATTTTCCTCCGTGACATTTAGCACAAATCGGAAAACTTTCCCCTTCTCCTAAGAAACATCGTTTTCCGCATTTTTGGTAAAGATAGTGTCTGTCTGTTCCCGGTTTTGGGGAATCTGCACGCCATCCTCTAGTACGACTTCCTCTTCCTGGTAATCCTTTTTCTCCTCCTTCGATTTTTGAAATCTCTTTTTTAAGAATTTTTCTCAAATGAGGTTGCCTAGTTCGAGATAATGAAGTTCTAAGAGAACGCGAAGTACTTAGTCTCTTTTTTAATTTCCCAGAATGACGACGGGAATGGGAACGAAAAGTGGAATGCAAATATACTATTTTGGGTTTTCTTGAGCTGGATCTAGATCTACTTCGTCTATGTCTCACTTTTCCGGATACTCTTCCATCAAGAGAATGATGAGCCAATAATTGTTCATATGTCTTTCCTCCTTTTAAAATCTTCCTCCCAGTTAGAGGGTTTGTGATATACTTTCTTACCACCATATTTTATAACGAGAAAAACAAAAAAAAAGTATGGAAAATTAGAATGTACTTTGGTCGAATGCGCATTGCGCATCGCATTCTCTGTTTAGTGAAATTTCAATTATTGAAGCGTATAATCTTTATTTTTTGTTTTTGATTGTACGGTAAAATTTGCACTTGATTTTTCGATGATTGTTATTATCTCTCTTCGAAGAGAAGTAAAAACAAAAACAATTTTTTGTTTCTCTTTTACTGAAATTTCTAAAGACTTCAACGAAAATGAAGTACCACCTAATAATATTCGTGATACTGACTATTTCATCATATTTGAAGGTCAAGGGAAATGTGTTCTTAAATGATATTTTCCCCACTGATACTCCAATTCCGACAGAGACTCCAACTACTCCAATCCCGACAGAAACTCCGACACCAACAAGTGCTCCAACTACCCCAATTCCGACAGAGACTCCAACTACTCCGGAACCAACAAATACTCCAACACCACCAACAAATGCTCCAACTCCAACAACTACTCCAATACCAACAAATGCTCCAACTACTCCAATACCAACAAATGCTCCAACTACTCCAACACCAACAAATGTTCCAACTACTCCAATACCAACAAATGCCCCAACTACTTCAACACCAACAAATGCCCCAACTACTTCAACACCAACAAATGCCCCAACTACTTCAACACCAACAAATGCCCCAACTACTTCAACACCAACAAATGTTCCAACTACTCGGGAACCAACAAACGTTCCAACTACTCAAATTCCAACTACTCCTACCACCATAACTCCAACTCCCACTCCCGTTCCACCTAGTCCTTCTCCCACAACTCTATCTTCCGAGAATTCATTCTCTGTCGCGGAGCTGATAATAGTCTGTTGCGCTGTGGGTTTGGTCATAGTTATCGGACTCTCTATTTTTGTATATGAAAGGTTCTGTAGGATACAAGATGTCGGACTTATTTATGAGCCTCAGAGAAGATTTGAGCCAAGGAGGAGAAATATAGCGTAGATCTAAAAATGAATTTTTCCAACTCTTTTCATACCTACATCAACAACACCTATCTAACTATCGAAAATGAAGACATATTTTACTTTATTGCTCCTGTTCTCTTTGAGTTTCTTCGCTAAATCTGATATCAAAGATCCCATTAAAAAACAACTGATTGATACGCTTGAAAAATTACTCAATAACAGTTTCGTTGATTTAGAAGGAGAAATATCTGTTATCCATCTCCATATCTATTTGGACAATATCACTTCCAATATTCTTCCTACAAGAGCATATTCTTGTTCTTATCAGACATTTTCGGACTCTTGTATCTGTGATCTCAATAGAAATGAGACAAATGAAACTTGGTCTGGATGTTGCTACGCTACAAATGTTTATTCTAATTGGCCTGATACCGGGGAATATGAAATCTACGTCGAAGATGGAAACGGACGTCCTTGTCCGGATCTCCCAATTTTAATGGGAGTTCTTTCTGATGGAACTCAAGAATTTGAAGGAATTGGAGGAACTAAATTCGCTGTTGTAATTTCTAGAGGAGTTATCACAGAAGTGAAGAGTTATTGCTCTAATGGAACTCTCATTAGTGATTACTTTACTTCTTCCACTACTTCTCCTTCTTCCTCCACTACTACTTCTCCTTCTTCCTCCACTTCTCCTTCTTCTTCCACTTCTTCTTCCACTACTACTCCCTCTTCCTCCACTTCTCCTTCTTCTTCCACTTCTTCTTCCACTACTACTTCTACTTCTCCTTCTTCCCCCACTACTACTTCTCCTTTTTCCACTACTACTTCTCCTTCTCCCACTCCCACTCCTTCTACTCTTACATATACTGGAAACAGTGACCCTGATCCTCCTACTACTTCCTCTTCAAAGAATGGTGGTATCAGTGCTTGGGAAATAGCAACAATCGTCATATGTTCTGTGCTATTCGTTATTATTTTGATCGGACTTTTTTTGATGTTCAAAAGAAAACAAAAATCTTCTCCTCCTCTCCCTCTTGTTTCCCTTCCTCAGCCAACTGTTGTGGTTGCCTAAATCTAACTGGTACAAATGTATAATAGAATCTCTATCTAAGAGATAGAGAAAGATTCTTTTTGTTTTAATGCTTGTGTTTATGCACATAACAATATGTCGTGTGGGTCTTATTTCTACATCTATGTCCGGTAGCCTTGCTGGTAGCCTTACAATAATGAGTCGGGGAAGTTCTTTTGCTACTTCCCTTCTTGTGAGCTTTCTTGTGAGATTTTTTATGAGACTTGTGGCGCATCTTTTTATTAAAGAGAAAAGGAAAATTATGATTTAAAAATTATAAAAAATTTATGAAAGATGTATCACATTTTCATGGAAAGAAAAATTACGGTTGTAGAGAATATACCTGACTTGACAAAGGTGGTATTGAGTTATTAAAATAATTCATTGAGCACACTTTTCTCCAATGCCGTATCTGAACTAGAAATTTCATTAAAAACGAAAAATTCGAATTGAAATCCAAATACAAGAAAATGCAGATCTCAGAATCACTGTCTTTTGGAGACAGACTGAAAGGAATGATATACGGAGTAGCGATTGGGGATTCTTTGGGTGCTCCTCATGAATTCAGAAATGTTAGTCCTAGAATACGATATTCTGGAATTATTTATGATATCAATCTCAATGTTCGTTTCCAGTTCGCAGAAAAAATTTTACCTGCGGGTAGTTTCACAGATGATACTCAAATGACAATAACTTTGCTGAGATCATTGATAAAGAATAATTTTGTGTACGATAGAGACAAAGTGATACTGGATTATCTAACATGGGCTAACCAATGCGATTTCCTCGGCAGACAAACAAGAAAAATGTTGAGAGGAATAAAGACCATTAGAGGGTACAAGAATAGAGAAAAAGCCACTGATTTTAAGGATGCACAAGGAAATGGATCATTGATGAGATCATCACCTCTCTTTTTGGTAGATGACAAAAGTGTTGTCAAAGATACAAGCATAACGAATGCCAATGACATAAATACTGGTTGCACTCTGATGTATGTCACTATGATCAGAGACATATTTAGAGGAATGAGAAAAGAAGAAATAATAACACATCTGATGTCACTAGAATTCCCGAAGCAAGTAATGGATACATTAACAGTGGACAGAAATGTGTCCGGAAAAACTAAAGGTTGGGTATGCAACTCTCTTTACGTTGCAATTAAAGCATTTATGTCGTATGACAGATTTGAACAGGCAATGAGATTTATTAATTCAATAGATGATTCAGATACAGATACTAATTCGTCAATCTGCGGAGCATTGTTCGGGGCATATATTGGCTATACTGGAATGAATAGAGAAGAACAGACAACAGAAAATATTAAGAGAATAGATAAGTTTTCTAGTAACTTTCCTTCGGATTACACTTTGCACGATGTGCATGAAATTGTCAGAGCGTGTGATCGGATCAAAAATACTTTCGTGATACCGAGAGAATAGGATTACAAAAAATGAAAAATTCAGATAAATTTTGAATGTAACGCAACAAGCAAAAATTTCTATAAAAATATTATTTCCTCTCGCAACTTCTTTTCAAACGATTAATCTTTCCGTATAAATTTCTATGTTTGTATTGATGAGCTCGAATCTGCGCTGAAACAACACCTCTGCAATCTATTTTACAGTCACATTTTCCGGGGAGAGTTGTCTAGATATTATCTCTAGTTGTCTAGATATTATCTCTAGTTGTCTAGATATTATCTCTAGTTGTCTAGATATTATCTCTAGTTGTCTAGATATTATCTCTAGTTGTCTAGATATTATCTCT
>Ga0326727_10009392_pt1 | contig 24096 bp, 15 predicted proteins | sample MB2enrmetagenome_FD_207643 | JGI IMG/M metagenome (GOLD analysis project Ga0326727, IMG submission 207643) | Lab enriched peat soil microbial communities from McLean, Ithaca, NY, United States - MB29MY | ecosystem: Environmental > Terrestrial > Soil > Wetlands > Peat | place: USA: New York... | reverse complement strand
GCTGTCAGCCAAATGGTGGCCGGAGAGTGTCCCGCCCGCGCATGACGTTCGGCCGGCGTGAGCCGCGTGGCTTCCACCTTTAGCAGCGCCGACCGGAGCTTCCGGTCCGCTTCCGCTTCCGTCTTCTCCTCAATCATCCCGGCGGCCAGCGTGGCGTTGGAAATGGGATCGATGAGGATGAAGCTGCCCGTCGAGCGATTCGCGCGATAGGCATCGAAATACAGCGGCCGGCTGGCCTCGATGGACACCGCGGCGATATCGTTCATCCGCACCTCGCCCCGCCCGTCGGCAGCGCCCTCCGGCGCGGCATGAGCGGTGGAGATTTCCTCCAGCGTTTCCACGTCCACTTTGTAGTGCAGCACGCTGATGCTGGCCGGCGCCTGTTGCGTGGTGTGCTTCAGCAGGTACGGCTGATTCACCCGCAGCGGCTGCTCGTTCATCCATACCAGCCGGGCCTGGAAGGTGCGCGACACGTGCGGCAGATGTTGCGGGTTCACCAGCATGTCGCCGCGGCTAATGTCCAGCTCGTCTTCCAGGCACACTGTGGCCGGCATGGGCGCGAAAGCCTCCGCCAGATCTCCCTCGAAACTGGGCAGTGCCTTCACCCGGCTGGTGCGGCCTGAGGGCAGAACCATCACCGTATCTCCCGGACGGATCGACCCGGAAGCCACCTGCCCGGCATAACCGCGGAAATTGAGATCGGGCCGCACCACGCGCTGCACCGGAAAGCGCAGGTTGGCCGCGGGATGGCGATGCTCCAGCGGCGTGGTTTCCAGATGTTCCAGCAGGCTGGCCTCCTGATACCACGGCATCTTGGCGCTGCGATGCACCACGTTGTCGCCTTCCAGCGCGCTCACCGGAATGAAGGTGGCGCCGGCAATTCCCAGTTGCTTCAGGTAGGCGCGGAATTCATCGCGAATGCCGCGAAACACTTGTTCGTCATAGCCGGCCAGATCCATCTTGTTGACCGCCACCACCACCTGCGGAATTCCCAGCAGGGCGGCGATATACGCGTGCCGCTTGGACTGCGGCAACACGCCGTTGCGCGCGTCGATCAGCACAATGGCCAGGTCGGCCGTCGAGGCGCCGGTCGCCATGTTGCGTGTGTACTGCACGTGCCCCGGAGTGTCGGCAATAATAAATTTCCGGCGTGAGGTGGCGAAGTAGCGATAGGCGACGTCGATGGTGATTCCCTGCTCGCGTTCCGCCCGCAGCCCATCCGTCAGCAGCGAGAAATCGATGGGTCCCAGCGCCCGGTTGACCGGCGATTTTTTCACCGCCGCCAGCTGATCTTCGTAAACGCCGCGCGAGTCGTACAACAGGCGCCCGATCAGCGTCGACTTGCCGTCGTCCACGCTGCCCGCGGTGCTGAAGCGCAACAGTTCCTTCTCTTCGTTCTGCTTGAGGAAGGCATCGACCCCGAAAGCCAGCTTTCCCACCAGCTCAGGACCCTCGTTCTCGAAGCTTGCCGGGGACCGGCGATCCACCACCGAAGACGCGCCCATCAGAAGTAACCCTCCCGTTTCTTCAGTTCCATCGATCCTTCCTGATCGTGATCGATCACGCGGTTCTCGCGCTCCGAACGGCGGAAGGTAAACAGCTCCTCGATAATCTTGGGCACGGTATCCGCCTGCGACCGGATGGCGCCCGTGCAAGGCGTGCAGCCCAGCGACCGCATGCGGCACATCACTTTCTGCGGCCGCTCGCCGGGCAGCAGCGGCGGATTATGCTCGGTCGGAATCAGGCTCTCGCCGCGCACCACCATCTCCCGCTCTTTGGCGAAATACAGCGGAACGATCGGAATGTTCTCCACATGGATGTATTGCCACACGTCGAGTTCCGTCCAGTTGGACAGCGGAAAGACGCGGATGCTTTCGCCTTTGTCGATGCGGGCGTTGAACAGGTTCCACAGCTCCGGCCGCTGGTTCTTCGGGTCCCATTGCCCGTAGGCGTCACGGAAGGAATAGATCCGCTCCTTGGCCCGCGACTTTTCCTCGTCGCGCCGCGCGCCGCCGAATGCGGCATCGAATCCGCCCTCGGCCAGCGCATCCAGCAGCGACCGCGTCTTCAGCAGCGAGCAGCACTTCTGCGTTCCCAATTGATAAGGATTCGCGCCCTCGGCAATGGCTTTGCGATTGATGTGTACGATCAGCTCCGCGCCGATCTGTTTGGGATAGGAGTCGCGAAACTCGATCATCTCCCGGAATTTGAAAGTCGTATCGACATGCAGCAGCGGAAACGGAATGCGTCCCGGATAAAAGGCCTTCTGCGCCAGCCGCAACATCACCGACGAATCCTTGCCGATGGAATACAACATCACCGGCCGCGCGAACTCGGCCGCCACCTCGCGCAGAATATGAATGCTTTCCGCCTCCAGGTCCTGCAGGTGCGTCAGCTTGGCGCGGGAAATCCCCGGACTGGTTGCGATCGGTGCCATCCTCTGTCTTCTCCTCTAACCGTGCGCGCCGGCCTCATCCTTCCGCCGCCCGGTCATGGCGTATGGGATGGACCCCGCATCGGCCCCGTTGCAATAAATATATGTTAATGGATAGAATTACTCAAGTTAGTTTTTTGGATGCGGAGAAACGGATTTTCGCCGGAGAGAATTTCGGCCAGCCCGGAATCGCGAGGCCGGCGAACCCATGCATTCCGGCACTGGTAACCACCGCGCCAGAGCGCACTGAAATTGGGCTTCCCGCTCGCAAAAACCGGCTTGTCCTCAACGTGGAACAGCCGTTCCGCTTCCCCTTACGCACTTGGCCTTCCGTAACCCGAAGAACAGTTGACAAAAAGACCTCTTCCGAAACCGCGGTAACTTGTGAAGCAATGATGAAAAGGTGAAACTATCTGCGTCCGATCGTTACGGGGTGCAGTCAGGAACAATTTACAGGGGGGGCCGCCGGCCGCGATGCGCTGGCGGAGGCTGTATTGTTCCCGCCACGGAAAACTGCAACGCGCCCCTTCGGACCAGGGTGAGGCGGTCCTGTCAGTCTCCCGGAAAACGGGAGGCCAGGAATAAGAGGGGATGGGTACGCCGATGAACACCCGCACAAGTTCGCGCAGCCTATTTCTCGGAACCGTTCTGCTTGCCGCTTTCTGGACTTGGCCGATGACGGCGCAAACCTCGCCGCATCCGGCAACCACGGCCAGCACGGCTCAGGTTACCTACTCCGGAAACGGCAGCACCAGCGGCACGCCGCCTGCCGACAGCAATAAATACGAAACCGGGGCCAAGGTCACCGTACTGGCCAACAGCGGCAATCTCGTCCGCACCGGGTACACATTCAACGGCTGGAACACCGTAGCCGGCGGCACGGGCACGGCTTACACGGCCGGGGCGACCTTCGTCATCGGCAGCGCCAACGTGACTCTTTACGCGCAGTGGAAGGCGGTTCCCACATTTACTGTCACCTACTCCGGCAACGGCAATACCGGCGGCTCCGCTCCGATCGACAGCAACAAATATGCGGCCGGGGCAAAGGTTACGGTGCTGGCAAACAGTGGCAATCTCGTTCGCACCGGGTACACGTTCAACGGCTGGAACACCGCCGCCAGCGGCGCCGGAATGACCCTTGCCCCCGGAACCACCTTTACCATGGGCAGTACCAGCGGCACCCTTTGCGCACTATGGACGCCCGTATCCACATTTACCGTCACTTACTCCGGCAACGGCAATACCAGCGGCGCCGTTCCGATCGACAGCAACAAATATGCGGCCGGGGCCAAAGTCACCGTCCTCGGCAATACCGGTAATCTGGCCAAATCCGGGTACGCCTTCGCCGGCTGGAACACCGCCGCCAGCGGCGCCGGAATGACCCTTGCCCCCGCAACCACCTTTACCATGGGTAGCACCAGCGGCATCCTTTACGCACTATGGACGCCCGCGTCCACATTTACCGTCACTTACTCCGGCAACGGCAATACCAGCGGCTCGGCGCCGATCGACAGCAACAAATATGCGGCCGGGGCCAAGGTCACCGTCCTCGGCAATACCGGCAATCTGGCCAAATCCGGTTACACCTTCGCCGGCTGGAACACCGCCGCCAGCGGCGCCGGAATGACCCTTGCCTCCGGAACCACCTTTACCATGGGCAGCACCAGCGGCACCCTTTACGCGCTATGGACGCCCGTATCCACACTTACCGTCACTTACTCCGGCAACGGTAATACCAGCGGCTCCGCCCCGATCGACGGTGACAAATATGCGCCCGGGACCAAGGTCACCGTTCTCGGCAATACCGGCAATCTGGCCAAAACCGGATACACCTTCGCCGGCTGGAACACCGCCGCCAACGGCGCCGGAATGACCCTTGCCCCCGCAACCACCTTTACCATGGGCGCCACCAGCGGCACCCTTTACGCACTATGGACGCCTGTGCCCACATTTGCCGTCACCTACTCCGGTAATGGCAATACCGGCGGGGAAGCTCCGGAGGATTCCGGCGAATACGTGTCCGGCGCCAAGGTCACGGTGCTGGCGAACAGCGGCGATCTCGTCCGCAACGGATACACCTTCAACGGCTGGAACACCGCGGCCGGCGGCACGGGCACGGCTTATGCCGCCGAGTCCACCTTTGTCATGGGCAGCGCCAGCGTGACTCTCTACGCCCAGTGGAGCACCACGGCTTCGGTGATCTCCATCTGGGGAGGGGCGCAGGAAGCCATTGCCTTAAAAGCGGATGGAACCGTATGGACCTGGGGAGCGAACTTCAACGGAGAACTGGGAGACGGGCATACCGACAACTCCGGGAACGGGATCGGCGTATCCACCTACAATAGCCCAGTTCCGTTGCAGGTTTTAGGACCGAATGGAGAGGGACACCTCACCGGCATCATCGCCATTATGGGCGGAGAGATGCACAATCTCGCCTTGAAGTCGGACGGAACGGTGTGGGCCTGGGGAATGAATACCTACAATCAACTGGGTGATGGATCGACCATCAGCACCGTTTATCCCGTGCAGGTAAGCGGGCTGAGCGATATTGTCAGTCTGGGCAGCCGCGCTTACCACTCTCTGGCAATCAAGTCGGATGGCACGGTATGGGCCTGGGGAACGAACCGGGACGGAGAACTGGGCAACGGCACCACCGATAGCACTGCCAACAATTTTGTGCCCAACCAGGTGCAGGGTGTAAGCAACCCGATCATGGTAACGGCCGGCTATCTCTTCAGCGTGGCCCTGCTGCAAAACCACACGCTGGTCGCCTGGGGCAACAACGATGCCGGCCAACTGGGAGACGGCACCACCATTAACCGCTACACGCCCGTTCCGGTACTCGACATCACGGATGTGGCCTGGGTCTCGGCGGGCTGGGGCCAGGTCGTAGCCGTCAAGACGGATGGCACAGTGTGGACCTGGGGATCGAACAGTTGGGGCGGCTATTACTCCGCCTGCGGGCTGCTGGGCGATGGCAAAGACTGCACTACTGAACCATTTCGCACGACTCCCGGCCAGGTTCCAGGACTGTCCGGCGCCTATCGCGCCTGGGGAGCGGACACGCACACGGCCGTACTCATGAAGGACGGCACGGTCTGGGCCTTCGGCTCCAATCAGGCCGGCCAGTTGGGACAAGGAACTTTTACCACGCAGAGCCTGGTCCCGGTCAAAGTGCAGGGACTCGGGGTCGTCGTGGACCTGACCTCACGGGACTTCCACAATCAGGTCATTCTCACCGATGGCACGGTGTGGTCCTGGGGCTCGGGACTGAGCGGCGAACTGGGGAACGGACTTCCCTCCAATGGAATCCTGGCCAACAGCGCCGTCCCGGTCAAGGTAATCCCGTTCTAAAAGCCCGTCCCGTAGGGACGGAGCGAAAATAGCCCAGGGCGAAGCGTAGCGGAGCCCTGGGTAAGCACGTGGAAACAGGCCCGCCCCGGAGGGCCGGTTCGAGGTCCCGCTGCGTTTGGGTTGAGCTCGACCGACCTTACGGGGCGGACTGGCTTTCCTTCACTGACCCAGGGTTCCGGCCGCAAGGCGGCCTCCACCCTGGGCTATTTTCGTTGTCTCCCTACGGGAGATTGGCACGGCCGCCGTGCCCATACCCGCATTCCATTTTTGAAACATGCCCCTAGCTAACTCCCAACTCCTAACTCCTGCTTCTTGAGAACCAACGCCGAATTCTTCGAGCCGAAGGCGATGCAATTGCAAACCGCGATTTCTATCTGGCCGGCTCTTCCCGGCTCCGGGACATAATCCAGATCGCATTCCGGATCGGGCATATCCAGATTGATGGTAGGCGGCAGTTTTCCGCATTGCATTGCCACCAGGGTGGCCGCCACTCCGGCCGCTCCGCAGGCTCCCTGGGGATGGCCAATCTGCGACTTCAAGGCCGACATGGGAATCCGCCGCGCCCGGTCTTCTCCGAAGGCCAGTTTCATCGCCCGGGTTTCGACGCGGTCGTTCAATTCGGTTGAGGTGCCATGCAGGTTCACATAGCCGACCCGGGCGGGCGTCACGCCGGCCTGATCCATGGCGATCCGGATGGCGCGTGCCGGTTCCTCGCCGCATTCTTCCAGCCGGACGCGGTGGTACGCTTCGCAGGTGGAACCATAGCCGGCGACCTCGGCGTAGATATGGGCGCCGCGGCTGCGGGCGCGCTCGTACTCCTCCAGCACGAACATCCAGGCGCCTTCGCCCAGAACGAAGCCGTCGCGATTGGCCGTAAACGGGCGCGACCCGCGCGCCGGTTCGTGGTTCCAGGAGGAGGTGACTACCCGCATCATGGAAAACGCCAGCATAATGCCCGGCGTAATCGGCGAGTCCACGCCGCCGGCCAAAACCACCGGCAGCGTACCCGTCTGAATATGCTGCGCCGCATATCCCAGGGCATCGGTGGACGAAGTGCAGCCGGTGGTGATCACGTGGCTAAGTCCGCGAAACCCGAAGCGCATGCTGATTTCGCTGGCAATAGTGCCCATGGTGCCGCTGGGCACGGTGAAAACGCTTACCTGCTTGAGGTTTCCGGTATGCCACAGGCGATACTGTTCTTCCGAGAAATCCTGCGCTCCGCCGCCGCTGCCCAGCATGATTCCCACCTCGCGCTTCTCCGCCATCGACATGGCGGCCGCATCCAGCCCGGCATCCGCCAGCGCTTCGGTAGAGGCGGCCAGCGCCAGCGGCACCGACCGCGAGACGTTCTTCCGCTCGTGGGCCGGCACCCAGTCCAGCTCCGGAAAGTCTTTGACCTCCCCGGCAATCTGCACTCGCATGGCGGACGGATCGAATAACGAGATGCGCGAGACGCCGCTCCGCCCCGCCAGCACCGCTTCCGCAAACGCCCGCCGGCCAATGCCGTTCGGACTCACCACGCCCATGCCCGTGATGACCGCTCTCTTCATCCGCGCTCCGCTCCAGCTTCGTTCCGGTCCTGCCGGAACCTTATATAGAGAGATGCAAGAAATCCGCCCTTAAACTCATAATCCGCATCGAACACAGATAGCCGTGAGACGTAAGCAGGAGGAATCATGGTGGACGAGATTGGCGAAAGAGTCATGGCGGCAATTGCCGGCGTAAAAAATCTTGCGCGCGACCAAGTAACCGAGACCAGCACCTTTGCCGATTTGAACATCGATTCGCTGGACGCCATCAATATTGCTTTCGCCATCGAGGAGGAGTTCCGCATCAGCCTCCCCGACGACGATGTGCGCCAGATCAAGACCGTGGCCCAGGCCATCGACGGCGTACGCCGCTTGCTCCCGCCCGCCGCCGGAGAACGTCCCCAGTCGGCGGCGTAGCGGTGCTAAGACGAATCGCCATTACCGGCACTGGGGCAATTTGCAGCCTCGGCCATAGTGTGCCCGAGATCCGCAATGCCTTGCGCGCGGGCCGCTGCGGCTTCAGTTCCCTGGAACGCCCGGAAGGCCCCTTACGCTTTCGCCAGGCCGCCCAGATCCTCAATTACCGGGAGGCGGACCACTTCCCTCCCGGGCGCGCGCAGATTCTCGACCGCTTCTCCCAATACGCCCTGCTGGCGGCGCGCCAGGCCGTCGCGGATGCGCAACTGGATTTCATCGGCGACCGCGGAATGCGAGCCGCCGTGGTGATGGGCAGCGCCATGGGCGGCCAGGGATCGGAAGATTCCGGCTACCGTCAGCTCTACGGCGAAAACTCCGGCCGCGTCCATCCGTTCACCATCCCACGCAGCATGGCCTGCGCCGCGGCCGGTCAGATGGCAATGGAGTTCGGCATCCGCGGCCCGGTCTTTGCGCTCTCCACGGCCTGCGCCTCGGCGACGCATGCCATCGGCCAGGCCTTCTGGCTGCTGCGCTCCGGCGTTGCCGATGTCGCGCTGACCGGCGGCAGCGAGGCTCCCTTCAGTTGGGGTGTCCTCAAGGCCTGGGAGGCGTTGCGCGTGGTCTCTCCCGATACCTGCCGCCCTTTCGCCCGGAACCGCTGCGGCATGATTCTGGGCGAAGGCGCCGCCGTGCTGGTTTTGGAAGACCTGGAAGCGGCCCGCGCCCGCGGCGCGCACGTCTATGCCGAGGTCGCCGGCTTCGGCATGTCGGCGGACGCGCACCATATTACGGAACCGAATGTAGACGGCCCCGCGGCGGCCATGCGCGCCGCCCTGTGCGATGCCCGCCTGGCGCCCACGCGGATTGGATACATCAATGCCCACGGTACCGGCACGCCCAGCAACGACGCGGTGGAAGCGCGCGCCATCCACCAGGTATTCGGCGCGCATGCCGCCCGCCTGCCGGTCAGCTCCACCAAATCCATGCATGGGCATGCCCTGGGCGCCACCGGAGCGCTGGAAGCCCTGGCGACCGTCGCCGCCCTCGAGGATGGCATCGTTCCTCCCACGGCCAACTTCACCGAGCGCGACCCGGAGTGCGATCTCGATATCGTCGCCAATCGGGCCCGGCCTTGTCCGCTCGAATATGCGCTCTCCAATTCCTTTGCCTTCGGCGGCATCAATGCCGTGCTCGCCCTGGCGGCGGTGGGCTGATATGCAACGGCGCGTCACTGCCGAATTTCTCGATCGCGATGAGGGCACGCCCGCGGAAATCGCCGACTCCCTGCGCGATCTGCGTTCCATCAACCGCTGGCTGGGCGGAACCGCCACCACCCACCGGCTGCTGGCCCGGGCCATGCGAGCCCGGGAAATGCGTTCGGCCACGCTGCTGGAAGCGGGCAGCGGCGACGGCTACCTGATCGGCGCCGTCGCCTCCCGGCTGCATCGGGAGGGGCGGTCGCTGCGCGTCGTTCTGCTCGACCGTGCCGTCACGCACCTGTTGGACGCGCCCTTTCCCGGCGTCGTCGGCGACGCCCTCGCCTTGCCCTTCGCCGGCGCCAGCTTCGATTTTGTTACCTGTAATCTGCTGGCCCATCACTTCGAGCCGCCGGAGCTGGCGCGCTTTGTCCGCGGCGCGCTGGCGGTCAGCCGCGTGGCCATCATCATCAACGATCTGCGCCGGCACTGGCTGCACTTGTGGCTGTCGCGGGCGGGAGGCCTGCTCTATCGCAGCCGCGTTACCCGCCACGATTCCGTGGCCTCGGTCCGGCGCGCCTATACGGTAAGCGAGTGGCGCGATATGCTGCGCGGATTCAACCTCGAAATCACGACGCACTTCCTGTTCCGCATCGGCGTCATAGTCTGGAAACCGTCCCATGATTGAGCGCTACGATCTGGCGGTCATTGGCGGAGGACCGGCGGGCAGTGCCGCCGCCATCACCGCGGCCCGCGCCGGCCGCCGCGTGCTGCTGCTCGAAGCCGGCCGCTATCCCCGCCACAAGGTCTGCGGCGAGTTCCTTTCGGCCGAAGCGCTGCACCCGTTGCGCGAATTGCTGGCCGCGCGGGTCGGGATCTTAGCCGGTCAGCCGCTGATCTCGCGCGTACGCCTGTTTCTGGACGGCGCCACGCGGGAAATCAACCTGCTCCCGCCGGCACTCTCCCTGCCGCGCATTCTTCTGGACGCGACGCTCTGGGACGCCGCCACCGCTGCCGGCGTGGATGCGCGAAGCAACGCCACCGCGCAATCCATCACGCGCACCGCTTCGTCTTTGTTCACCATCCGCACCGCGGATACCGCCTTCGAAGCCGCGGCGGTGGTCGATGCCAGCGGACGCCATTCGCGGCTTCATCACGCCACCCGGGGCCGGGACACGGCCATCGGACTCAAGGCCCACGCCTTCGCCGAAGCCGACCAGGGCAAGCTGGATCTGTACTTCTTCCGGGGCGGTTATTGCGGCGTGCAGCCGGTGGCGCCCGATCAAATCAACATTTGTGCGCTGGTGGACCCGCGAACGGCATCGAGCCTGCCCGAGCTTTTCGAGCAGTGCCCGGCCTTGCGGGCGCGCAGCAACGACTGGCAGTTTTCCATGAAGCCGATTGTTACCGCCGGCCTGGCGCCCGGTTTGCGCCTGGCCGAAGAAGATGGCATTTTGCGCGCGGGCGACGCCGCGGGGTTTATCGATCCCTTTGCCGGCGATGGCATTTCTTTGGCCCTGCGCAGCGGCATGCTGGCCGGAGCGTTGGCCGCCGCTCCGCGCCGTTACGCCGAAGCCTACCGCACGCAGTTTGCCCACGGCTTCCGCACCGCCACCGCCGCCCGCTGGATGTTGCGCGCGCCCTCGTATTTTCGCCAAGCGCTATTCTTCGCCCTGGGCAGCGCCCGCATACTCGACTGGACCCTGCGAAACACCCGCAAACTAGCCTGATCCTCCCCCCTGGGAACGCGGGCTACCAGCCCGCACTCCGGTGCCTGCCTCCCGCCTTTCACCTGCAACTTATTACTTGTTACTTATTACTGGCTCTAGGTACCGGTTCTCTCCGTGATCGATAGAACCACTTGCTATCGATCAAAATTATGCATATTATGAGCCATAGAAATGAGGCTCATCGCCCATGCCCTGGAATTGGCAGCAACCGGATTGGCCGAAATTCACCTGGGACCGAACCAGGCTGGCCCTGGCGGAACGGCAATTCCTGGTCGGGGGCGGGGTGCTTCTGGGCACGGTGAAGCACTTGGGAGACGAGGACCGCGGTCAACTCACCGTGGAGGCTATGACCAGCGAGGCGCTGACGACCTCCGCCATCGAGGGCGAGATTCTGGATCGTGCGAGTGTGCAGTCTTCGATCCAGAAGCAGCTGGGGCTGGCGGCGGAGCATCGGCGCGCCGGGCCGGCGGAGCGCGGGATCGCGGAAATGATGGTCGATCTCTATCGCACTTTCTCCGCGCCGCTTTCCCGCGAGATGATTTTTGGATGGCATCGAACCCTGATGGGCGGCAGGCGCGATCTCAAAGACGTCGGCAGCTACCGGGCCGGTAAGGAACCGATGCAGGTGATCTCGGGCGCCATCGGCTCCCCGAAGATTCATTTCGAGGCGCCACCGTCCGCACAAGTCCCTTCCGGGATGAAGCGCTTCATCGACTGGTTCAACCAAACCGCGCGCGGAGAGGCGGAGCCTGCGTCCGTGCTCGCCCGGGCCGGGGCCGTTCATCTGTACTTTGAGTCGATCCATCCCTTTGAGGACGGCAACGGCCGTATCGGGCGGGCATTGGCCGAGAAATGCCTGGCGCAAAATCTCGGACAGCCGACGCTGATTGCCCTCGCGGCCACCATGCTTGCCCGGCGCGCAAGTTATTACGCCGCCCTAGAAGCGGCCTGCCAACGAAATGAAATCACGGACTGGCTGGCGTGGTTCGCCGGAACCGCCATTGAGGCGCAGCGCCGCACCCTGGCGCTGACGGAGTTCCTGATCGCGAAGACCAAACTGCTCGACCGGCTGCGCGGTCAGCTCAACGAAAGGCAGCGAAAGGCGCTGCTGCGCATGTTTAAGGAAGGACCGGAGGGTTTCAAGGGCGGACTCAGCGCGGGCAACTACGGCACGATTACCGGCGCGTCCCCGGCAACCACCACCCGCGACCTGAGCGATCTGCTCGAGAAAAATGCCCTCGTGCGCACCGGCGAGCTCAGGTACGCCCGGTACCATCTTTCCGTCCCCTTGCGCCCGGTCAAGCAAGTGACGATTGGCAAGAACGGAGAACTGGTCGAGGAATAGTCCCTCCTAACTTCTGTCTCCTAACTCCTGCTTCTTCCCCCCGCGCCTCAGCGCCTCTGCGCGAAAATGCCGCCGGCTTGCAACTTATTACTTGGTACTTATTACCGGGCGGTGAAACGTGAAACGGTTTCTCAAACGTAAACCGTCTTCCCGCCCCGGCCTGTGCTCACCTGAGCACTGGCGCGGAAGGGCCGCAGCGGCTATGATGCCCTCCACCGGAGGAAACTTAAGCCAATATGGTCGAGCTTATCAAGCTCCGCAAGGAATTCGACGACCTGGTTGCGGTGGATGACCTCACCTTGACGATTCCGGAGGGCGAGATCTTTGGCCTGATCGGGCCGAATGGAGCGGGAAAGACCACTACCATTCGCATGGCCTGCGGACTCCTCGCTCCCACCCAGGGCGGCGTGGTGGTTGCCGGAACGGACGTGCTGCGCGATCCCGAAGGGGCGCAGCGGTACATCGGTTATCTGTCCGACTTCTTTTCCGTTTATGAAGATCTCAAGGTCTGGGAATACCTGGACTATTTTGCTCATGCCTACAAGATGCCCAAAGCTGAAATCGGCGATCGTGTAACGGAGGTGATCGCGGACGTTGGCCTGGAAGTGAAGCGCGACGCGCTGATCCGCGGACTTTCGCGCGGAATGAAGCAGCGGCTGGGGATTGCCCGCGCCATCATCCACCGGCCCAGGCTGCTGCTGCTCGACGAGCCGGCTTCGGGGCTCGATCCCAAGGCCAGAGTCGAGTTGCGCGAGTTGTTGTTATCGCTTCGGGATCAAGGCGCGACGATCCTGATTTCATCCCACATCCTGACCGAACTTGAGGACCTCTGCACCTCGATCGGGATTATGGAAAAAGGACGGATGATCCGTAGCGGGCGGCTCAAGGAAGTTGCCGCGGCCGAGAGCCCGGCGCGTGAGATACACCTTGCCTGGCGCGGAAACGGGGTTGACCGGTTGCACGGAATACTGACTGCACAGGGCATGATTTCGGACGTTCGGCTGAACCATCAGGACGGCAATTTCCGTTTCACCGGTTCCGATGACGAATTGGCCGGAGTGCTGGCCGACTTGATCGGCGGCGGGGTACGGGTTTCCTCGTTTGCGGAGACCGGCCACACGGTGGAAGAGCTCTATATGAAAGTGTCCCGCCACGAGGTGATGTAATGCTGAGCTTATGGACAAATCCCGAATTCGTTCGTCACCGGCGGGCGGAATTGCGCCCGGCGAGACTGTTTTCCGTGGGCGCGGTCACGCTCGTCATTTGCATTCTGACGGCGCTGGTGTGCTGGTCATCCGGCCACTCGGATACGGCCGGCGTTAATTGGCCATACCTGAGGGAAACCGCGAACCGTTTCTATCACTCAATGGTCTTTATACAGCTGGGAGTGCTTGCGTTCTGGTCGCTGTTTGCGTGCGTACAGTCGGTGGCCGGCGAGCGGGAGCGTAAGACCTGGGATTTCCAGCGCACCACGCGCCTCGCGCCGGCGGAATTGCTGGTAGGAAAGCTTTTCGGCGAGCCCGTGCTCGTTTATGTCATTGCCCTTATTTGTCTTCCCATTACAGTGCTTGCCGGAATCATCGGAGGGGTCAGGCTTCTGGACATCGTTTGCGCCTATACGCTGATTTTTTCCAGCACATTGTTCATCGGCCTTGCCGGGCTATGGTTGTCCCATCTGTTCGATAACCGAAGCCGCGGGGTCGGTTTGGGCGGATCTGCCGGCATCTTTCTTTTCCTGTCGATATCAATGGCCTTCCGGGCATCGGACTTTCCGGGACTGGCGGCTTTCAGTCCGCTGACGGGATTGTTGGACAAAGAGTTTTTTGGCGATCACCCGGCCACGGCCGCCCTCTTCGGCCGGAGCATCCCCTGGGTCTGGATGAGCCTGTTGCTGTATGCGACATGCGGCGCCTGGCTGGTGCTGATGCTGGTGCGCAACCTCAAGAAAGACTACGAGGACATGCGCCTCCTGTCCCGCTGGCAGGCGGTGGGCTGTGCGGCGTTCCTGAACTTCTCCATTTATGCCTTGTTTCATCCCGAGCGAGGGGCCGCAGGGGCCTATTGGTTTGCGATAGGTATTGTGATGTTCAATGCCGTCGTTCTGTTCGCCATTGGGCTGGCTACGCTGACGCCGCCGGAACGGCTGAAGGCGTGGTGGCGTGAACGAGCGGCGCACCGGGCCTCCCTGTTCGATGAGAACGGGCCGCCGTGGCCGTGGCCCGCAGTTTCGGCCATCGTGGCGTACGTTATGTTGACGGTTGGCCTCCACATTCTGAAACCGGTCGTGGGCTTTGAACGGGGCCAAGAGGGCCGGGTGGCTCTTCAGCTCCTGGCGGTGCTGATTTTTGTAACGCGTGACATTCTTTTTCTGCAATGGTGCCGCCTGACCCGGATGCGAGATCCCGTCATGAAGGGTTTTCTTTTTCTCGGACTGTATTATGTCGCTGCCGGGGTGTTGACTTCCGTGTTGACCCTGACCAGCCAGATCGGGGCACGCGTACTTTGTAGCGTGCTGACCCCGCTGGGCCCGCTGATGGAGGCGGATGTGTACAGCGGCGAATCCGCGCAGCTTCACTTCCTCGCTATTTGCACGGGCATGGCACTGCAACTTGCCGCCAGCGGCTTCTTGCTGAGGGCGATCATCGCGAAGCTGCGGCGTTCCGCGGACACGCTGGCTACGGAGGGATGATTCGACCGCCCAATGCCGGAAGAAATATACGGCTATGCGCCCGCAAAATTCGCAGCCGAGCGCGGCGAGGACAAACCCGAATGGATAAAGTTCCTCTCCACGAATGTCCGGGCCTACTACAAGAGCTCCCGCGCCTGGCTCACCAGGAACACTCCTAAGCAGACGACGGATTGATTCCGCCCGTGCCGGCAAACCGGAGACGTACGGGACGTTTCTCGGGGGAGCAACGAGGTCAGCACCCACTACCATTGTCATCCTGAGGCCCGCCGCAGCGGATCGAAGGACCCATGCATTTCTGTGAGCGTAACGGAGATTGAAAGCAAGTCAACATTGGTAGTCAGCCCGCGAAAACCGGGTTGCTCCAACGTGAAGCAAGAAACGGGCTCCCCTCCGACAGCCAGGGCAGGCTGTTTGACGGATTACGCTCCGTCCGTCCCCCAAGGCTTCCGCTTTTCAGCGGCGAATGCAAACGCCGCATCCTGAGCCGTTTTTCGGCGCAGGATGTGGCATCACCCGGCAAAGAGGGCCAAGAACCAACGGCATAACCGTTAATCGCTTGCGGGACAACTGAAACTCAGCGTCTGACCGCACACGGTGCCGCCTATCGTACAGGACACATTGCTTCCCGACTCGCTGAAGCTGAAGGTTATATCAATGGAACACGTTCCCGACGGAATTTGAGCGGTCCCTGACGAGTCAGGGGCAAAACTGACTCCACCGGTGATCGAACCAGTGACCGGCCACACAAAATTATTGTCCGAAAGATTCTCCTGTTCGCTTGCAGTAAAATTAGGATCGCCATTGAGAACGATCCCACCTTCATCACAGCTGGACGGTGTCATCTGTAGCTTCACGGAAGCAGATCCATTGCCGGAGCCATTTATGGACTCGCTGCCGCTTCCGGAAACGGAAATTGTTCCTCCGCCCGAGCAGGCGCTCGAGCCGGAAACGCTGCAACTCGTATCGGACGAATTACAGCTGGCCGAGAGGCCGGCTGGGACAGGCCGGAGCTGACGCATTAGCCTTTTGCCCGTCGCCTTTGCGGCAACAGAACCGAGGGCGCTTCCGACGGCGTCCGATATGCTGGAATACACCGCATTCCCGACGCTCTGGGCCTGCGCTGCAGTCAGGTTGCTGTTGGGAGTACCGCTGGAACCACCGCAGCCACTTAAGATCAGAACAATTCCGATCACCGATATTAGTAAAGTTCTACGTAACCGTAGCATCGCTTCTCTCCCTTACCGGAAAATATGAACCTGCATGTGCACTCTCTGCTGACACAACTGCGCACCGGACCTTTGCTGCCCGAGAGTGAGGTCCGGTTGCGGCCCTGGGCCGAAAGAAGAAGGGCAACCTCGCTTATCCTTTGTCGTGACCGGCGAACCGGCAGCAGGCACACCTGAGCCGCATTGAGGCAGACCGCTCGACGCAAGTGCTTTCCCTGATGCAAACAATTTTTTGCGGGGACCGTTAATTACCTGGGACCAACTTCTCGGAAACACAGACCTTTTACTACAAACGGGCTGCACTTGCAATTTGAAAAGGTGATTGATTGAAAAAGGTTGACAGTTTACAGCTCACAGTTTGCGGCCAGCAAACAAGCGGCTTTGCTTGTTTGGCTGACAACTGCAAACTGTAAACTCCAAACTCCTTCGCCAATCGCCATTTGCGGGCTTCAACATGGAACGTGGAACGTGAAACGTGGAACGCTGCCCCGGTTGTGTAAAATACCACCACCGTTGGAGCATCTTGACTCATGCGAGTTCTGATCATCGGTGGTACACGCAACCTCGGCCCGTCGATCGTGCAGGCGCTGATGGCGCGAGGGGATTCGGTCACGGTCTTTCATCGCGGTTTGACCCAAGCGGAACTCCCTTGCGGCGTCGAGATTTTACACGGGGACCGTTCCGACTTCGCCAGCCTGGAGCGGGCACTTGGCGGGCGCGATTTCGAGGCGGTGGTCGACACCACGCTTTATAACGGGCGAGATGCCCAAGCGGCCGTGCGCTTATTTAGTGGACGAGTTGGCCGTTACATTTTCCTGAGCACGGGGCAAGTCTATCTCGTACGTCAGGGCCTGGCGCGTCCGTTTTGCGAAGAGAACTATGCCGGCCCGCTCATCCCGGAACCGCTTTGCGAGCACCCGTTCGATCACGAGAACTGGCAGTACGGCGTGGATAAGCGTGCCGCCGAAGATGTCTTATCCTTAGCCGCGGAGAGCGGCTTTTCCGTGACTATCCTGCGCTTGCCAATGGTAAACAGCGAACGCGACCACTTCCATCGCATCCCGGGTTATCTTTGGAGGCTTCGGGATGGCGGTCCGCTGCTGATCCCCGACGACGACGGGCTTTCCCTTCGCCATGTGTACGGCGAGGACGTAGTGGCCGCCATTCTCGCCTGTCTCGATCGCCCGTTCCCGGCCGGGCGCGCCATTAATATCTCCCAGGACGAAACCCTGAGCTTGCGCCAATTCCTCGAACTCCTGGCGGAGCACCAATCCCATGGCAGACTCGTCCTGGCGCCGGTCCCGCGCCAGGTGCTGGAAGCTGCCAACCTTCTCCCTGACTGCTCTCCTTTCAGCGATCCCTGGATGTCGAGTCTGACCAATGAGCGCAGCCGGTCGGAGCTGGGGATGACGTATACTCCGGTCCGCGTTTACCTGTCGCGGCTAGTCGAACATTTTCGCAGCTGCCAGCTCGAACCTCCCGGCTACGCGCAACGCCTTCGCGAGCTCGAGTTGGCGCGACAACGGTATTCATAATTGCGACAGTTTTCGAAGCAGATTTTGAAAGCCGGCAGGCGGGGCGAAGTCGATCGTGACGATCTCTCCGGATGTGCGGGTGAAGAACCGCGAAATTCGGACCTTCGAGGGTCAAAATTCTCCGGGAGGCTGCGAAGCAGTGCATCTAGCAAAGCGGCTCTGCGCGAGAATGCCGCCGAAACCGCGTCACCCGTTTCCCGTCACCCGTCGCCTGTCGGTTCCTATTTCAGAGCTTGCAAGCCCGGCTGCAGGAAATTCAATAAATAGTTCCCGATGGACGGGAAATAGGTGGCCAGCAGCGTGAGAGCCGGCACGGCTCCGAAGGCGGCGGTACGCACATAGAATGCAATGCCGAGTTCGTTCGGTTTGGTGCCGGTGATGCGGCTCAGGATGTGGTCGCGATGGATCTGCATGAGCATAATCACGGCGCTGAACGCGATCATGATAAAGATGCCGGTGAACGACCAAATTAACGACTGGTGAGGCTCGAAGGAATAGATATTGAGCGAAGTCAGGGCAAGGCTGAACGAAATTGCCAGGAACAGAAGTGAATTGCGGATGTGCTCGAGAACGCCGCGGATGAAGGCGACATACCGCAGAGCAACGTACTCCTCAATGTGCTGAAGATTCCGCGGCCGGGCCTCGACGCTCGCGGCATGGAGATGGGGTGTGTTGCCTTTGTCGTCGATTTCCGCCTCGCCGTCGTCCAAAGGTCTGGGAAAACGGCTCCCCCAGCGGTGGAGAACGTCGAGGGCAGCGTCGAGGACTGCCGCGAACGATACTTGCACCTCACGGAAATCTTTCCCGAATCGGTGGAAAAGAACCGCCAAGTATTGTTTCGCCGGCTGCTCCAGAGCCTCCCGATACTGAAATATGCCTCCGACCGCGGGCAGGAACTCCCGTTGGTTCCGCAGATCTTTGATTAGTCCTTTGACGCCGCTAACGGTGTCCTGAGCGGATGCCCTGGCCGCGAGCAACCGCAGAACCGCCAGCCCGGCCTCGAGGAGCGATTGAAGATCGACGAGAGTGGACTCGATGAGCAGCTCGGAATGCTCCAGGTCCCGCAGCTTCTCCAGAGTGTCGATCTTGGAACAGCATTCCTCAATCGCGGCTTCAAGCAAGGGGCTGGTGAAGGCGAATTTCAGCCGGGCACGAAGATCCGTCACGGCCAAATGAAGATCGGCAACCGCGGGTGGAGCGGGCAATGCCACACCAACGGAATGCCGCAAAGCGGTGAGATGCGCGATTTCGACTTGAATGGTTTGTATCTGGTGCTTGAGCGAATTCATTACCAGGACATTGGGCTCGGACGCCGACTCACCGTTCCCCAATAGCCGGAGCGCTTCCAAAGAGCGCGCCATGTTGACCCACTCGGCATTCTCGCCCCCCTGTCTCCATATAGGAGTCCAACTGAAACCCTTCAGCCGGCTGAAGACATAGCATTCTGGCGAGCGCTCAAGCTCCTGCAGCAGCCGGCGGAACCGGGACCAGATTTGGGAGACGCGGAAGCCGGCGGACAGCATCAGCACCACGACCACGGAAAATAATATTTCGCAGAGAACTACAAAGGGCCACCGCTCAACGGTTTCGAACGGTTGGTGAAGAAACACGAACAGCCACCAGCCTGCAAGCGCCAAGAACAGACAGATAATATAAGACTTACTGAGAAAGAACTTGTTTATTGCCAGCGCGATGTTCTCGTCCTGAGTGAGGTTCTTACGAGGCCGGCCGGACTCATCAACGGGAGTGGGGAGAGTCAACCGCGGCCGAAACTGATCGTTAAACCGCAATCGGCGAAGCTCAAAGAAGCTCCACAAATAGATTGCAGCCATCAAAATCATAATCGGAGTGAAGGGCGACACTCCGGTCGCTAGATGGACGGACCGATAGGCGAGAAAGAAGCCGTATAGGGAAGCATCGGAGGAGAACAGACTTCGCCAGCAACAAAACAGCCCCAGGGTCAGCACCCAAACGAGCACCGGCGCGCCCGCTTCACAAATAATTGTGCACAAAGATGCGGGGCTGACGCTGTCACTGCTCTTTTGCTCCCATCTTCGCCGCCAAACGTAATTTATCCACAGCGCCACGCTGGCAAGAATCAAACCCGCAATGGCAAAGGCCATCAGGAATTGAGCGATGAGTTGGCTTCGGCCGGCAAATTTATATGCCGGCAATTCCAACATAGCCAGAGTCAGTGCCAGGCTGGCCGCTCCCAGCTGAATAAAGAACAAACGCTGGCCCGGCGCCGGGCTCACAAACGCGAAATCACGGAAACGGGGAGTGAAGGGTCCAGCCGTGAGCACAATTACGATGTGCAGATAGGCCAGGGCAGACAACAGCACTGCCATTACCTTCCACGATCCGGCAAGGTCTCTATTGTCCAACTGAGGCAGGGCCGTACCTTTGTCCTGCGGAACCGATGCCAGCAAGCCTCCGTCCGTTACACCTCGCATGTTGCCGGTTAGAAGCTCAACTGGCCAATATCCTCCATTTCCCACCACGGTGAGCCATTGCGGCGGCTGGGCTGAGGGTTCCGAGAGATTTGGGAAGGGCCGCTGAAATTCATAGAGCTGGGACGGTTGGCCGCCGAAAAGCTCCTCAATTATGGTGCGACGTGCGGCATTGTACTGGCCCTCCTCATATTGGTCCGCGAATGGCAGCCGCCCCGGGTTGCGACTGGACGCGCCGACCCAGCCCAGATTACGGCCAATCATCGGATAGGTAGTCACGGACAGGGTTCCGATGTAAGGGACAATATCAGTCCCGTGTTCAAACATCAGGTCGGAGCCGAAAGTGAAAAGACGGGCGTCCGGAACGGCTTTGCGCAAGAAAGCGCCTAGAAACAGCACGTCCAGCGTGTTGCTGCCGACAATGCCGATGTTGCGGTACTGTCTGCGGCGCAATTCCTCCGCGATGTTCATCAGCACCGTCTCCTTGGAGAGCGGACTCAGGGTCCCCGAGAACTCCGGTGGTTCATCGCTGCCGCTGGTTGAGTCGGCAAGATTCAGAGCCAGATGGGGATTGACTGCAGAAACGGCCTTGTCCGCCGAGGCAGGGGGTGTGCTCCCCAAGGCCTGGTATGCGTTGCGCAGGATCGAAATCTCGCGTGGATAGCGTAACGTTGTGTAATTACAGCCATTGTTATTGTCTTTGGAGCCATCCGAGCCGTTGCTCTTGGACGTCGCGCCGCCATAGCTTGTAGCCGCTTCAAAGAATATTGCGACCCGCTCCTCCTTCTCCCAAGCCCTATGCACACCCTGGTTCCAGGCGATAAAATCGCAAATCCCGGACTCCGTATCGCGCACAAAGGATTTCAACAGGAGATTCGGCGGTGAAGTCGTCGCAGATTCCGGTAAAAGGCCCTGGTTCCGGGCGGCATCAATGCTGGAGAGCGTGCCACTGTAGGCGATAAAGTGCGGCTGGTTTTTGCCGTCGGTGAGCCGCCGCAGCGATGCGAGAGAACCGGAAAATGTCGGTCCCATAATGCGAATCGTACTGGAGTCAACACAACCGTTCTGGGCGGAAGACGGTGGCGAACATATCTGTTGCCAGTAGTCAACCGCATTGCCAAACTGCTTCCCATTGATACCGGCGGTCGCAGTTTCAGCGACCACGAAGACGTACAGCACCTTCGGCCGGAGTTCATTGCTGTCCCCATTCCAGCGAAACAGCAGCAGCCCCGGCTGTTCCTCCCGGGCTAGTGTCCCACTGGGTATCTGCATTGACTTGGAATCATCCTGACTTGCTTCGGCGCTCCAGCGCCATGGCAACCAGTAACGGTCTATGACGTAATTCGCGGACCCGGCCGCCAGTTGGATCGCTTCGATGGCCCTATCAAAGCCGAGCGCCATGTGCGTATGGACGGGGTCGGGCGCAACCGCAATCATCGCTTGCACCACCTCTGTGCAGGGAATATGCCAGCGGCTCCGCCGCAATTTTTGCGGTTCGTCTTCCTTGTTGCTTTGATTTTCCTTCTTCGGGGGAGTCGCTCCCTGGCGTTTCGCGCGACTGGCCTGCGCCAGGCAGTCATCATCGGACTGCGTCCGCGCAAAAAAGTCCCGGGAAGCTTTCCATGGTCTCTCGTCATCCGACGCGGCGGGGCTCACGGGCGGGCTGGTGTCGTAATTGGTCGAGATCGGAGATTTTCCGGAAGGCTTCTGCCTGGCTGCCGCTTGCGTGCGGGGCGCTGTCGTGGGACCGTGCAGAACAAGAAAAGCAAGCATCAACGTCCCCGCCGCGGAACTTATTACGCCGTTGCGCATGATCGCCAACCTCCTCTTCCAATGATCCCAGTTAGAACGTGCAGGAAGGAGCCGTAAAGCAGTCCGCGTAACGGAGTCTACATCTGATTGGTCCCTCAAAGTCGCTGGAATAAACGCTGTTCTGAATTCGGAACAGCGCATGAAAATCGGGGACGGCCTGGAAAATCGGGAAAATCGGGAAAATCGGGGACGGCCTGAACCACGCGATTTTCTCGAACGCAGAGGAGCACCTGTGAAGATAACTGCGAGACGGCCAGGGCAGAAAAATCACGCAGTTCAGGCTGTCCCCGACTCTCCCGACTCTGCTGCAAACTGTAAACTCCAAACTCCCTCGCCAATCGCCATTTGTGCGGGTTTCAACGTGAAACGTGGAACGAGGAACGTGAAACGCCTTCCCCGCTCCCTGCCCCCGTCAGCGTGAAAAGTGCGGGGAACATCCCGTCTGGCCCCGTCCGCCCCCGAGTTTTCCGTCCCCGAGTTTTGAGTTTTAAAACGGTCATTTTTTCTTAGTGGCCAGTAGATCGGCCAAGTTCTTCCGGAACTGCAGCGTCGTCGGATGCTCCGGCCCCAGCGCCTTCTCATCAATCGTCAGCGCCCGTCGAGCCAGTGGCTCCGCCCCCGCATTATCGCCTTTTGTCCAGAGTAGTCTGGCGAGGCCGTTGAGGTCTAAGGCTACGCGTGGATGCTCCGGCCCCAGCGCCTTCTCATCAATCGCCAACGCCCGCCGGTACAGCGGCTCGGCCCCCGCATAATCGCCCTTGCTCCAGAGCAGTCCGGCGAGACCGTTGAGGTCTGAGGCCACATCCGGATGGCGCGGTCCCAGCGCCTTTTCGTCAATCGCCAGCGCTTGCCGGATTAACGGTTCAGCTCTCTCATAGTCGCCCTTGTGATTGAACAGTGCGGCAAGATTGTTGAGGCCTATGGCTACCGAAGGGTGCTCCGGTCCCAGAGTCTTTTCGGCAATCGCCAGCGCCTGCCGGATCAATGGCTCCGCTTCTGCGTAGTCGGCTCTGTCATAGAGCAGCGAGCCAAGATTATTGAGGTCTCTGGCCACATCCTGATGCTCCGGTCCCAAAGCCTTCTGATCAATTGCCAGAGCCTGGCGGTACAACGGCTCGGCTCCCGTATAGTCGGCTTTGCCTTGGAGCAACACTGCAAGATTGCTAAGGGCTGTGGCTACCAAAGGATGCTCAGGCCCTAGTGCCTTCTCGGCGATTACAAGCGCCCTCCGGTAAAACGGCTCCGCTCCCGCGTAGTCGCCAGCTAAGCTGAGACTGCGTCCCAGATCGTTGAGTATTCCCGCGTTATCAGGTCGGGCGTCCAGTGCTTTCCGGTACGCCACCGCTGATTCCCGGTAGCTGCCTTGTTCGTATAGCGACTGTCCCAGAAAGAATGCCGTGTCTCCGACATCCTTCTGTGCAGCAGCCAGCTTCGCCTCTCTTTGAAGCAGCGATTCCTGCAGGCTCAAAGTTGCTTTTGCGTAGTTCCTTTCGTACAGTGCCGCTAACCCAGCCTCATAGGGGTCCGTGGTCCTCATACCCCACTGGCGGATTGCGGCGTCTACATCCTCAGGTGTTAGTCCGTACTGTTTCGCAATCCTTTTCAGATTGACCTTCGGGTCTTCCTCCACAGATTGCTTGCCCGCCGTCTTGGGAGCGTTTGCTTCGTTGATCTTTTCGGCAAAGGCACGGATGGCCCTTCTGTTCGTCAGTTGCGCTCTGTCGCCGTGCCGCCCAACCATCACCAGTAAGTAGTTCTCGGATTTCTCCTTAAAGGAGGGAATTTGCGCTCGATAGTCCCAAGGCGAGATGATCTCGTATTCCCTGCCCGGCGGCGAATGTACGATGTGGAGAAGTACCCAGTCACCTTCCTTGTCATCCGTCCCGACAGCAAGCTGCATCTTGCCGTCCGAGCCCGTGATTTTGGACCCGCCGCGCCCCTTGAGCCCGATCTCTATGCCGGAAACCGGCTTCTCTTGGGCGTCCTGAACCTGCACAAGAATCTTGCCGGTTTCAGCCCACAACAAGCCCGGCAAACCACAGAGCAGGACGATAGCCCAGCGCAGGAAAACCCAGCCCATTGACTTTAGGAACCTCATACTCACGGCTTTCGCAGCACCAACTCGAAGGAATCCCCGGCTGGGCCGGACTTCTTGGCAACAATGTTACCGTTGTCGCTTCTCGCAACGAGCGTTACCATTTGACCTTGCGCTACGTGAGACGGAATCTCGAAGTTCCCCATCTGATTCGTCGTTGAAGCTTCAGTATAGCCTTCGATGGCAACCGTGGCATTTGCAACCGGCCGGAGCCGGTCATCGATAACCACCCCCCGCACTATTACTGACGGCAAATGTGCAAGTTGGATCGCGGCCGTTGGGTA
>Ga0326727_10009389_pt1 | contig 24104 bp, 20 predicted proteins | sample MB2enrmetagenome_FD_207643 | JGI IMG/M metagenome (GOLD analysis project Ga0326727, IMG submission 207643) | Lab enriched peat soil microbial communities from McLean, Ithaca, NY, United States - MB29MY | ecosystem: Environmental > Terrestrial > Soil > Wetlands > Peat | place: USA: New York... | reverse complement strand
CTGCCAAGTTGACAAATTGGACCGCGAATCGGACCTCATGAGCCCCGAAGGAAATTAGCCGAGGCTAGAATTTCACCCTGTGAAAACCCCGGGGATGGCGATCTGCAATTTGACCGCTTTAGGGGCGATTCCCCACTCCAAGGCAATTTTGCTGGCCTATGGCATGGTGAATGCTGGCTACCTACCCGGAGTTTGGCTCCAGCGCCAAATCGCGCACCACGGCTAGTTGCAAGGGTCTAGGCGCCGGTGCGAGGTGCCAGGCAGTGGCGAGTACCTGGTGGTTAGTGGCTAGGTAAAGGCAGTGGCGAGTGGCCAGAGAGAAGAAACTAGAACCAAGGGTCGGTGATTAACTCCCGGCTCTCACCATTTTCCACTAGCCACTAACCACTAGACACTGCTCTCTGAGAATATGTGATAGATAACAAACATAGTTAGAGGTTTTTGATGATGACGGGCCAAAAATCCATGTCTATGAATTTTAAGGAGTTATTTGATTTCGAAGGGCGTCCTGAGCGCGGAAATTGGGGGACCCCCGAAAATGAAGGTATGTCTGTGGATGTGTATGAAAACAAATGTCGAAAAATTTAACATTTCGGGTCTGTGTAGATCTGTATCAAATCACAGGACTTATAGATTTCCTCAGAATATGTCTATGAAAAGTAAAGGGGTTGTGCGCCGGGGTGAACCTGCAGGAAGCACGGGAAGGGCCCGAAGGGGTACTTTACCGCGATGCGCTCGACGAGCGGCCAGCGTCGGCGGAAGAAGCGGCAGAAACTCCAGCCGCAACTCCGCAGCGTCGGCACATAAGCCCCACGCTACGAAGGGCATGGGATCGAGGAAGGGCCGAAGTGGCACGGGGAACCTGTCCCGATTCATCGGGGCCCCGCCCGTGATGGTTATGGCCAGGACCCCGATGGATCGGGGCCGGTCGGCCATGACCCACGCGCTTCGCCGTGGCGGGAGCGGGTCCGATTTCAGGACTCCGGTGGAGTCCCTCGGACTCCTGCGACCGGAGACGCTCCCGCGCCAGCGGGCGGGACGCCCACGCAACAAATTACCGCGGCTTGCCATTATGTACTTGAAACAAAATTGGTTAGATGTTTAGAACGACAATCTCAAGAAATTGTAAATCGCTGAAAGAAAACAGGTTAACTTAGTTCGGATGGTAATATGGCCAAAAAGGGGGGGATCAAATTTCGGGTTCAGCGTCCATAAGTTATTGGGAACAAGTATAGAAAAAATGTCAACTTTTCGTCTTGCCATTATGTTGATGAAAACAGGCGCCTTATCTTACGCTTGCCATTATGTTGATGAAACAAAAGGGAGTTATTGAAGAACCATGGCGAGCGGCTAGTGGAAACTGGCAAGCGTTTGAGGCTATCATAAGTATCACGAAGTTACCGGAAACCGAGGCCGCAGTCCAGCGGCCAAGGTGCGACGTAGGGAGGGCCGGATGCCCAAGGCGGAGGGCGAAAAGGCGGACAACGCTGACCATCCAGCACCCACCCGGCCGCCCGCACTGCACGTTCACGATGATTCCGGCCGCCCACACTATCCCGCTTCGGTTATCGACAGTCTGGGGCGGGAAGATGAATCGATTTGCTGACTTCGAAAATCGCAGGAAGCATGAAGAGCGATGAGTGATGGGTGACGAGATACGGAGCCCGAGGTTCAGGGACGGAGGTCCGAGTGCGGAAAGGCGGGCAGCGCTGCAACCTCACCATCAACCGGGTGGCCCACGCTGCACGTTCACGATGATTCCGGCCGCCCACACTATCCCGCTTCGGGTATCGACAGTTTCGGGTGAGAAGATGAATCGATTTGCTGCTTTCGAGAATCGCAATAGCGGTGACAAGTGGTGAGTGACGAGATGCAGTGCCCAGAGCAAAGCTCTGCGATTGTGGCTTCGCCGTGGATTCGCGGTCGACGATTCGCAGAGCTGCGCTCTGCGCAATCCGGGCAGAGAGCAGATCAATCCGATCAGAGGGTAGGCGATTGAACCATCTGACCCCAATGAGCACGGGTCGCTCAACGGCCTGTCGAGGTGATATGTTAATGCAGGCCGCGGGTGGGGAGCTGGGGAGGATAGGCCATGAATGACCTTGGGCATCGTGGGGTGGGATGGTGCTTCCTCTGGGGGCTGTGCCTGAGTTTGCTTGTACCCGCGGCGCTTCCGGCGCAAACCACGAACAGCGCGGAGTTGGCGCGACTCTTCCAGCAATACAAGTACAAGGAAAGCAGCGTGCGTCCGCCCCAGGGGCTGCTGAAATATGAATACCTGGTGCCGGGCGGGAAGTACACGCAACTCTTCGATTGGGACATGTACTTCATCGGGGTTGCGCTGAGTTATGACCACCAGGGAATGTCACTGGCCCATTCGGTGCAGGACTTTCTGCTGTTCTCGGGTGTCAATGACAATGTTGGAGGTTGGGTGCCGCGGATAGTCACTCCGCAGGGGATGGGGGCGCTGCCCCAGACGTGCAAGCCCTTTCTGGCGCAGTCGGCTTTGCGTGTCACCCGCACGATGGGGAATACCGATTGGGTGCGGCAAAACAACCTGGCGTTGTCAACCCCACCGGTGTTCTGGGAGACCACGCGGCGCTCCAGCGACGGCCTTTTCCGCTGGTTCAATGGCGTGGAAAGCGGCGTGGACAACACTCCGGCGGTATCGAGCGATCCCAGTGACGTTACGGAAGGCGTGGACCTGCAATGCTACCTCTACCGCGAGTATGTGGCACTGGCGGTCATCATGCGCAAGCAGGGGTATACAACGCGGAGCGGGGAATATCAGCAGCAAGCGGATGATTTGAAGCGCTTGATCCAGAAGAAAATGTGGTCGGAAGCGTACGGCGTGTTTTTCAATATCGACTCGCGCACGGGGAAGTTTGTGACCATCAAATCCTGGACAAATTTGATTCCCCTCTGGGCCGGCGTCGCCACCCCCGAGCAAGGGCAAATCATGATCCGCCAGCACGTGCTGAATCCGCGCGAATTCTGGTCGCCGAGTGGAATCCGCTCGCTGGCCGCCGATGAACCCCTCTACGACCCCCAGGCCGGCTATTGGCGCGGACCCGTATGGGTGATCACCAACTACCTCCTGATGCATGGCCTGATGAACTATGGCTTCCGCAAGGAGGCGCGCGAACTCGCGGCGGAGACGGTGAGCATGCTCCTCCGCGATCTCCGCGTCCACGGCTGCATGCGGGAGAACTATCAGCCCGACACCGGCGAGCCGGCAAGGTGCGAGCGCCTGGTGGGCTGGAATCTGCTGGCCGAACACATGCAGGAAGAGGCGGAAACGGGAAGCGACCCAACCAGCCTTACGGACTGGATGCTTCCCGGGGAGGCGGCGTCCGGGGAGAAGTAAGTTCCCCCAGGGGTTGCAGCCGGCGATTGATGAGAGTGCAACTCGATGGCAGCTCGATTTGACGGGGCCCGCAAATCGCGCTATTTTGCTAGGTAGGATTAAGTTGGTCAATTCCGAGCCCTCAATATGCGCCTATGGCGTTCTCAATCCGTAACCTGAAAATTCGCGACCAGATCCTGCTGGTAACCCTTCCTCCGCTCTTTGTCCTGCTTTGCGCGGTGGCGCTCTTTTTCTACGCCTACTGGAGCGCCACCAACACGGAGCGCGCAGCGATGCGGTCCAGAGAAAGCATGGTCCGATGTGAGTCCTTCCTGCGACACACCACCGAAGCTTCCATGGCCGTGCGGGGGTACGCCTTCACGCACCAGAAGGAAATGCTGGCCCCTTACGACAAAGCGGTGACGGAGGGCCTGGCCGATATCATCGCGCTCAGCGACCTGGAAGCGGTGGATCCAGGGCAGCTACAAGAGGTCGTTCGAATTCGGGCGGAATTCGACCAGATGCAAAAACAATGGGCTCTGCCCGTGATGGAGAAAGTGCGCACGGGCGTGGAATTTGATACCGCTGCGGCCTTGGCGGAAGGCCAGGATCGCATGACCGCAATTCGTTCGCAGGTTTTGAACCTGCGGAATGAGGATGAGAGGCAAAACGTAAGCGAGATGGAGGGTGCGGAAAAGGTGATCTGGCGCATGCTGCTGGTGGGCGTCAGCCTGGCCGTGCTCCTGGCCGGCATCCTGATTTCCTTGACGGGGGTGGTGACGCGCCTGATTGTAGGTCCGGTGCTGCAACTCATCCGCGCTTCGGAGAAAGTGGGGCGTGGAGATTTTGCGCCGGTGCTGCCCCCCATGGTTGATAACGAATTTGGGGTTCTCTCCCGCAGTTTCTCCCACATGACCAGCGCTCTGCGGCGCGAACGCGAGGAAATCGCCTCCTTGAACCGGTTTTCCGAGGCGGTCACCCAGTGCACCACGGAAATCGAGGTTTATGACCTGCTTCTGCATTCCCTGAAAGAGCGCTTCCAGCCACGGCAAGTCGTCATCTTCCAGTTAAAGCAGTCCGAGAACTTTCTGGAGGCGGCGGCCACGCTGGTGCCGCTTCCCAAGGAGTTTGCGGCCTGGCCGGTGATCGAGGAACCGAACAATTGCAAAGCGGTGCGCACCGGACGACCCTTCGTGGTGAACGACGTGCAGCTTGAGCCGCTCTGCCCCTCCAAGTTCCTGCTGCCTTCCGAAGGAAGCTACTATTGCGGACCCTTGATCGCCGGCGGCAACCTGATCGGCTCCGTCCGCATGGAGGCGGCCAAGGACCTTTGGACACCTGAACGCCAGCGGTTGCTGGAGAGCTATCTGAGCGGCGCCGCCTCGGCACTATCCAACTTGCGCTTGCTCGACCGGATGAAGCAACAGGCCAACGTCGACAGCCTCACCGGGCTTTATAACCGGCGTTTTCTGGAGGATTACGCCCGCAAACTTTTTGCCATCGCCCGGCGGCGCGCGCAGCCTGTGGGGATGATCATGCTGGACTTGGACCACTTCAAAGGCTTTAACGACGTCTATGGACACGAAATCGGCGATCGCATCCTGCGCCACTTTGCCAAGACGGTAACCGCCTCGATGCGCGAAACCAACCTTGCCGCTCGCTACGGGGGAGAGGAGTTTATTGTCATCCTGCCCGATACCAGCGCGAAATCCTGCCTCCTGGTGGCGGAGCGCATCCGCAAAGCCGTGATGACCATGGTGGTGCCTTCCAGCGCGGAAAAACCCCTGCCCCAGCTTACCGTGAGCATCGGTGTGGCGGCTTTCCCGGAACACGGCCAAACCCTGGAGGAGATTATCCAGGCTTCCGATAAGGCTCTGTACGAATCGAAGCGCAACGGGCGCAACCGCGTGACGGCAGCAACTGCGCCGGAAGCGGTGGCGGGATAGGCCGCGCATCCCGCTGCGACGCGGGCGCGCGTCACCGCACCGGATAAGCTTCTCCCTGAAGAAGCCTGCAAGCTGTGCTATGATCCTTGCTCGGAAGCCCTTTCCCCAGGCGTTGGGAGACGACGGGGTGGGGGCAAGATCACGAAGACCCTGAGCAATTAATCCCGGAGCGAGGACAGACCCTGCTCCGCCAACGAAGAAAAACCTATGGCAAAATTCTCTCGAGCATTGCTGGCCCGCGCCAAAAAGATCAAGCTGCTGCTGATGGATGTGGACGGAGTCCTGACCGACGGGAAATTCTATTACGTGCCCCGGCCCGGCGGCGGCATGCTGGAAACCAAAGGGTTTGATTCCCGCGATGGCCTGGGCCTTCGCTTGGCCCATCACGCTGGCCTCAAAACCGGTATCATTACCGGACGCAGTTCGCCGGTCATCGAATTCCGCGTCAAGGATCTGGGGATTCACTTCCTTCAGCAAAATGCCCTGGAAAAGATCGAACCCTATGAGAGGATTCGCAACGCCGCCCAGGTGAAGGACACCGAAGTCTGCTATGTGGGCGACGACATTACCGATCTGCCCTTGCTCCTCCGCGTGGGCTTGGGCGTTTGTGTTGCCAACGGCGACGATTTGCTGCGCAAACGCGCGCACTTTTGCACGCGCCGTGTCGGCGGCAACGGCGCCGTGCGTGAAGCCATCGAACTGATTCTGATCGCGCAAGGAAAGTGGAACGCTATTCTGAAATCCTACATCCGGGGCGACCGCGCCCTGAACCTGAAGAGCGCGAACGAAACCGAGCAACCGTATCCGCTGCGCCCCGATAGCCCGCGAGGGCGGTCCTCCCGGCCCCTCTGAGTGATTTGTAAGGTGATGCGGCCTGGGGAAGGGACGCCCAGAGGGGCTCTTCCACCGCCCATCGCCACGCCCTCGCCAAATAAGAAGACAGCCCAACCCTTTCCTGCCCATGGCATTGGCCGCGGGCACCTTCCTTAAGATTTTCTAATCATTATCTAATATTAAATATATTGACGGTGTGATTACACAATTATAATATATTGCATGGCCGGACTTTCGACGCACAGGCGCTGGCCGCTAATCCCCGTCAGCGGGAATTCAGGAGGATGACATTGAGAAAAGCACTGGCTGGGGCAAGTTTGGTACTGGTTTTGTGCATTCCGGCACTCTCCTTTTGTGCCGACGGCGCGGGCTTCCAAACTGACGCGCAAACTCCCAGGCCGAGCAAGCAAAAGCCGAAGTCGTTTTGGCGATTCGCGAGAGTCCAACTATTGCTGACCTCCGCTGACATTGGCACGTCCGTGGCAATTTTTCAAAAGGGCGGCTACGAGCGCGAGATGGCTTTTGCCACGGGACGTCACCCGGAGGCGGTGGCCTTTGGAGCCGAGTTGTATGCCGCCACGCTCGCCTGGGAGTACACCGCGTACCGATTCCAACCGAAGCATCCGCGCCTGTCCAGGATCATGCGCTCCGTGGCGCTGGCCGACTCTGCCTATTCGGTCGGAAGCAACGCCAGGACTTTGGCGACTTGGGATCATCGCAAGCCGTAGACCCTCCAACAAAAGTCCTCCCTATTGGCGCCACCCCCGAGTTACTGACAACTGCTATTGCCCGCATTTGGAATACCCAGGAAGGTGATACTTGCCGGCGCAAACCTTACGAGCCCGGGTGATATCGGCTCGCCCGTGATGGGCGGCAAAGTGCCATTCGCGTCGATGCGCAGCGTGTTCCCATTGAGCTGGACCGTCGTATCGAGAAGGTCCCTGGCCGTGAGGGTGTAGCGGTCCGAGCTTGTGGGGACTGCAAGCTCCTGCCAGGTTGTACGATCGGCATTGATCACCAGAAGCGCTACGCCCCCAGGATGGCCGCGCAGGCAGTGCGCATAGAGGTGCAGGTTGGGCGCCAGCGAAGCGCCGGGATTGAGCACCGTCGCGCCCATGAGCTTCCGCCAAAACAGGGCTGCCCAGTAATTGGGCCGTGGCGCGAGCGTGTTCTCATCGACCAGGCCGTAGTCGCTTGAGGCCAGCGTGTTGTGGGCGATCACCTGGACGCCCCGTTGGGCCAGGCGCCCGTGCTGAATGAGGTAACGGAAGGTATCCAGAAATGTCGATGCCCATGGGTTGCCGCCGCACGCCGCTTCGCCTGTCTCGGTAAGCCAGAGCGGTTTGCCGGGCTCGAACTTATCGCGCAGCCCGGCATTAAGCGCTTCGGCTCGCTCCGTACGGGAGAGCCACTCCGGCGAAAGAGCTGCGGCGGCGGTTGTTGATCCTCCGCCCATGCCCACACACCGTTGCGAGACCGCTCCATAGAAATGATAGGAGAAGGCGTCGAAGACGGGACCCGTCGCCTGGAGTAGATCCTCGGAATCGAGTATGCCAAGGCTCGCCGGCGCCTGCATGCCTCCCTCGCCAACCGTAACCGAACCAGGGCCAAGAAATACCATTTCAGGAGCAGCGTGCCGGATAAAGGGCACGAAGACGGCTAGATCGCGCGCATAAGCCGCCGCATCATAGCCCTTGGGCGCACCACCAATCTTCGCAAAGTTCGGTTCGTTCATGAATTCGGCGGCAGCAATGTTTCCGCCAAGGGATTGGGTATAAGCAAGAAGCTGACGGGCCTGCTTGGGGGTCCAGACACCGCCAGCGTCGCGGGTGCCGGGACTTGTTGCAAACGATGTGACGATCTTTGCATCCACGGCATTGGAAAACTCAACCACACCCTTCCACTGCCGGCGAGTCAGCACCGCATTAAAGCCTTCGGGTGGATTTGGCGGCGGTGCGGTATCGGAATCGAGGAAATAGGTGGTGTTTGCCCACGTGCCGCTGACGCGCACATAAGCAGGTCCCAGGCCCGCTGCCAGTTTGCGCAGGCGAGGGTTGGCGAGGTCGATCGGCGGCCGGTATTGGAATAAGGCCGGGTCCAGACCAACCGGATTTGAACCCGGCTGCCGGGCAGAGGGTTGCGCATTGAGGATCGCGTTGACCTGCGCGCCATAGGGCTTCCAGAATCTCCCCCCCGTGACTTCCACCATTTCGATATTGAATGACTGGAAGCGCTCATTCACTGTGCCCATGCGAGGCATCTTCGCCGGGTAAACTGAAACGACCTGGGCGTCAGGTGATGCCGGCACAATCCCCGTACCCACAAGCACTGCCAAGGCGGCGCTTGCCCACAACTCAAATCGCATCTTCTTGTTCATTGCACCTCAATGAAGTCCATTAACCATTTCTAACTGCTTTACCGCCCGCCGCCTCCACCTCCCCCACCGCCGGAGAATCCACTATTGCCGAAGCTCGACCCGGGAGCCATCGTCGATGATGATACCGCGCTGGAGAAGGCGCTGCCCAGCGAGGTGGCAAAATTCGCGGTGGTGATGGGATCCCACGAGGGGCCGAAGTACCAGCCGGGTGTATATTCCGGCGAGCGGCGCTGTGCGCTTTGCGCCAGGGCAACCGCAAATTTTTCGCCCCATACTTTTTCCACGTTCAAAGCCAGCGCATAGGGAAGAAACCTCTCGAACAGATGCGAGGCGGTCTGGAGCGGAGTGCGCGCGTCACGGTGATCCTGCTCGGTGGTGGCCAGAAACATGCGGAAGCCCTCAATCTGATTCATCAGCGCACGGCCCGACCGAGTGGGAGCCTTCAGAAGAATGTGGAAGACGTAATTGATCGCCACCAGGAGGATAAAGGTAACGACCACCCCCGTGGAAGCGGCCCACGCCATCACGCCCAGTCCCGCCGCCTCGCAAACGAAAAAGGGAACGCAAATCGCGCTCAGGATCAAGGCCTGTTTACGCGCGGTGGGCGCATGATGCGGGTCAGACAGGGCATATCGCCACGCCGCTATGGCCATGCATCCCACGGTCAGCGAACCCAGGCTCCAGAGTAAGAGCCCGATGGTTAGAAAGAGCACGAGAATTCCCTGCCCTCCCTGAATTGTGAATCCGCAGCGAACCACCGTCGCCAGCGAAATCAACAGACCCGGAATCAGGTAGCGGGCGCTGGCGAGGAAATAGACTCTTTCCAGCTTGGACCGCAGGTGGTGATGAAGCGCTTCGACGGCGCCGCCCACAATCGCGTGATTGACGGGCACCAGTGGAATTGTGTCGTCCGCCGCAAAGAGCTTATCGAATACGAGCTTCTCATCCGGAGTGATCTCCGGCATGGGGCCCTCACCGGAGCCGCGCCCGGCGCCGCTGGGCTGCATGTCCGGCTTCACGCGTCCCAGAATGTAAGCGCCGGAGCCGTCTTCCAAAATAGCCAGTTGCTTCTTCACCGCCAGGTCCACCAGGTTCGCCACCATCGTTTTTTGGTCAAAGGCCTTCCGCCACAGATAGCGGATCGCGGCCGGGGAAAATCCTCGGGGCGGCTCGGAGATCGGCACAATTTCGCCGCCGGCGGGATCACGCCCCGCCAGGAACCACACGGCGATGTAAAAAATCAGGATCACGATCAGCCCCGCGAGGCCGATTAAAGTGGGTTGATTGTCTTCCAGAAAGTAATGGTATTTCTGGTCGTCGGTGGGCGGGCGCACAAATCCTTTCGGCCAGCGGGCCACCAGGGTCAGGCCCTCACCGGGTCCCAGGGCGCGCGAGGCGCGGAAGGTGGCGTTGCTCTGACTATCCGCGGATGCCGTGTAGTCGGTCCCCGCCGAGCCTTGCCGGCCCGTGTAGGCATCCAGCATGATGGCTTGCTGCGCGATTCCGGGTGGCAGATGAAGGGTGGCGGAAGCTTCCTGAATGGGGAGCATCCAGCCGTTGCCCGTTACGTTCCAATAGAGCTCGTCGTGGTCGGAGAAGAAACCGATTTCGCGATCAACGCTATAGGTAAGTTCATAGGTGTGCTGCCCGGGCGGAACAACCTCGCGGCTATTCCCCATGTATACGCGCAGGCCATTGGGAATCCTCTCCAGGTGGAAATCCTCCGGCTGGGCGTCACGTTCCACGGAGGCGACTTCAAAGTGAACGGCGTAGGGATTGCCGAACCGGTCATCGTAGTGCGTGGGGATGTCCCGATAAATTGCATGCTTGATTTGCGTACCCATGGCGAAAACCGTGATGGTCTCGCGCACCACAAGCGTGCCGTCAGGATTAACAGTAAGGTCGCTGTCATAGGAAAGGATTTGCTCACTCGTGGGTGGCGGGGCGGGCTCCTGGGCGTGCAAGGTTGTCGCGAAACTCCACGTCATGATGGCGCAGAACGTAACGCTCAGAAGCGGGAGTCGTTTGAACATGTTCGCCCTGCTAAAACAGTTCCTGCAAGCTATCCCTTGCCAATATGAGGAAGAACGCACCGCCAGGAGCGCGGCCTGCTGAAAATCACGGTGTCTTCTTCACTCTGAAATATTCCGCCGCCGGGTCCCAGTAGACGCGGTCTTTCTTCTCAGTCCATGCCTTCTGCCAACTTCGTTGTATCGACTGCCGTCCGTATTTCCTGAGATGGTTTTCCCAACCGGTCTCGCATTCGTTTACGACATCTGGTGGTGCTTCAGCACAAATGGAATCCCATGTGATTACTTCCTTCATCGTATAAGACCACTCTGGCTCGTCACCTGGGGGCGTGAAGAGATCCCAGAGCATAGAGAACGCTATCATCCCAACTGTTGTCTCAGGCCAGAGATCCCAAACACCTAGTTTCGTCTTCCTCTCATCTGCAAGGCAGCCGATGAGCAAGGGTATTGCTTTGCCGCGGAGCCGCAGGATCTGCTGCTCGAACGGAGTATGGGCATAATCCTGCCACCGGAGCTTACCAGGCAGGTATTCGCGCCCGAGGTAGTCCATCTTGGCGATGGCATCACAAGTTGGATTCTGTGTTTGAGCCCACGCCGGGAGCGACGCCACCAGCAGAGCAAATGTTACCGTCTCTATAGTCCGTCGGGTGAATATCATCGAACTCCCCCGTCTGCGCAGGTGAAGCAGACCCGATTCGCAAGGTCTGCGGTCGGTCGATTTCCAACGAAAGGCCGCGATCCTTCGAACCGGTCCGCACAACACTTGCTGATTCCGAAGGGTTAAACCGGTCCACTGCCGGCATGCGAGCCCTTCGGCCGAAACATATCCCCGGCTTGTTCCACCACCAGCCGGCGCGGGGCCAGTCGCTGCGCGAAGATCATCACCCGGTTGATGAAACGTGTGACGGCCAGGCTGCGGCCGCGTTCCAAGGCGCGCAAGCCAATTTCCACCACCGCTTCCGGCGATTGTAATCCGCCGGGAAATTCGACCTGGCTGAACTGCCCGGCGTCAAAGAAATTCGTCGCCGTGCCGCCCGGGCAAAGCGCCAGGACTTTCACGCCGTATTCCCGCACTTCTTCCGCGAGTGCCATGGAAAAGCTGAGGACGTAAGCCTTGGTGGCGGCATAGGCGCTGAGGAAGGGTATGGGTTGAAACGCGGCCGTCGAGGAGATGTTGATGATGCCGCCGCCGCGCCGCTCCACCATGGCGGGAAGAAGAAGGTGGGTCAGCTCGGTGAGCGCCACGATGTTCAACCGCAGCATCTCCGACTGCCGGTCCAGCGGCAGCTTCCAGAATTCGCCTTGCGCTCCGAAGCCGGCGTTGTTCACCAGCAGGTCGACGGTAATCCCTCGATCCTTCAGGATCGCAGTCAGGCGCTCAGCCGCTCCCCTCACGCTGAGGTCCAGTTCAATGACTTCAATGCGCAGGAGGTGTTTCGTAGCGATTTCGCGCGCCAGAGCTTCAAGTTTGTCTTTCGACCGCGCCACCAGAACCAGATTCCTGCCGCGTGCCGCCAGAGCGCGCGCAAAGCAAGCGCCAATGCCGCCGGAGGCGCCGGTGATGAGGGCGAAGAGGTCATTCGCCGCGGTGGCCGTCGTTTTGATTTCAGTCTGCGGATTGGACATTAACAAACCTCCGTTGGCTTTCACTTTCGCATTTTGCCTTTGGCGCTTTGGCTTTTGACTTTCACTTGCATTTCCATTGCGCGCGATCACCCCTTCGCATACAGAGGATTCACATGGCGCTGGCCAGTGGCCATCAGGTGTTCCGCTTCGGCCCGCGATTTGATCCCCCCCCGCGCGCCCAGCACGGTGCAGTTCAGCGCGGCCATGGCGTTCGCAAAGTCCAGGGAGCGCGCCATTTCCCAGCCCGCGAGCAAGGCATAAGCAAAAGCGCCGTGGAAGACGTCGCCCGCGCCCGTGGTGTCCACCGTCTCAACCACGAATCCCGGCGAGTAGAAGAATCGCCCCGCATGATAAACCAGAGCGCCGTCGCGGCCCAGCGTCATGCCGGGCGTGCGAACGCGGTACTCGCGCGCCATGTACTCGAGCACCTGGAAGGGGTCAGCTTGGCCGGTAACGGCGGGCAAGAAATGGGTGGAGGCGATGAGGTAGTCGATGCAGGGAAAAAGCTTCTCCACTTTCTTGTACACCGTATCGAGATCGGCCAGCACCGGGATGCGCGCGCGGCGAGCCCAATGCGCCGCCATCACCGCAGCATCCACATCGCAGCCATCCAGATGCAGCAGGCGCGCAGAGGTGATGGCAAGGGGCTTCAGTTCCTTGGGCTGAACCGCCAGCCGGGCGTCGCGGTCCCAGAAAATGGTGCGCTCGCCCGTGGCCTGATCCACGATGATGTAGGCGTATTGGTTGGGAGCGCCGCGCACCACCTTCGTGTCTGTCAGGTCAATTCGCTCGTGGCGCAAACTGGCAAGCTGCATTCGGCCGGCGGGGTCATCCCCAACCTTTCCGATATAGCGCACCTTCAGCCCCAGGCGGCGGCAGGTCACCAGCGCCGTCGCCATCTGCCCGCCGGCTTGCATCGACGACGCCACCACCCGCTCCTTGCCGCCCAGCGCAGGAAACTCACGGACCGTCATCACCGTGTCCGTAGCGTTTAGTCCAAGGCCTACCACATCCACCTTAGCGCGAGCCAATCACACCTCCGGAATGCCGCAAGGCACATACTCTATCACCGTTTGGGCCATCGATTCATCGGCCATCGGGTCATCGGGTCATTAAGTCGTTGGAATGCATCGTGCGCAGCCTTTCATACTTTATAACTAAAAAAACAGAATTCTCGTCGAATTGCCTTTATTTTCATCAACATCGTGATAAAACAAGTACAACTCATTTGTTTTCATCAACATCGTGTCAAACCACAAAACTGACATTTTTTCTATATTTGCTTTCAATAACATCCGGCCGCGGAGCTGTATTTTTTGACCCTTTTTTATTTCGCGTCTCCTGCCCGAGTAGACTGTAACTCATTTTATTTCAAATAGATGAAATTATGTGTCGTTTAGCCTACACCAAGATAACTCCTTTAGGTTCTTACACATCGTTATAAACATCTATCATGTTGTTTTTGCTAGGCTCTTAGCTTAAAATCTCCTTTTATTTCAATTAGATAGTTTTTGAGACATTTAGCCTGAATCATGATAACCCCTTTGCTTTCTGACATATCGTGATAAATCTCGGTCATTCTCGTATTTTTCGGCTCGAAGCTTCCAAACCCTTTCCTTTCAAATAGATGGGTTTTTTCAAGGTCCGGCCTTACTTTTCGGTAAAGCCTTTATTTCCTATTACATCGTGTCAAACTGCGGCGTTTATTCCAGGGCTGAAGATCAGTTCAGCACATTCCGGTCACCCCCTTGGATCGCGACAGGCGGAGTCTTCAGAGAGCAGTGGGCAGTGCATCGTCTCGGATTTCCTGGATTCAGGGTCGAGGATTCGGCAATTGGAGATTGGCATTCAGCAATCGTCCGTCGTCCCTCGGCCATCCCCTCCCCGGGCACCCGACACCGTCCTCACTCGGGCCACGCTCCGCCCGTTGTGATCAGTCATCCTCTCGGTATTTTGTCCTCTCGTGGTGGGAGAATCCGAGAGGCGCCACGTGCCGGCAGGATGCCAGCACTCAAACTGATAATAGCCGAATCGTAATCCGATGTCAAGAACTTTTTCGAGCCTACTGAAATAAATCGTAGCTGCCGGATTGGACAAAAGGTCGTAGCCCATCACGTGGCATGATAAGAAGCAGGGGCAACCCGCGGGGTTGTCCGAGGGGCGGACACAACGGGCGCCCCTCAGGGGCTCCGACTTATCCGGCAAGCGGGGCGTGATATCGCCGCGCGCAGCTTGTTCTGGCTTCTTAGCGTTCGCCGACCTAGAATGTCCGCCACGGCGGATGAGCGCCACCCGCGCCGGAAGCCGGAGAAGCTAATCCGAATATTGAGAGAGAGAACTCAAATGCCTATCGCCAAGCGTTTTATCCTATTTCTTGCCGTAACAATTGCAGTTTTCGTTGGCTGTATCGGTCTCGCTCAGGAACCGCCCAGGCAGGCGCCACCGCCGCCCGCCGCGCGTCCACGAACTCCCAACGACACCCTGGTCTCGCCTGAGGTCCTGCCGGACAAGCGTGTCACGTTCCGTCTGTACGCTCCTGAGGCGAAGACGGTGAGGGTCAGTGGTGAATGGTTCAACACTCCCGAAGAGTCAAAGAAGGCTGGGCGCGGAGCCGATCTGCAAGCGGGAGCGGACGGAGTTTGGTCGGTCACCCTCGAGCCGCTAATGCCGGGGACGTTTCGCTACCATTTCGTTGTGGACGGCGTGCAGGTTGCCGATCCTCGGAACCCCAACAGCAGCCAGAGCTTGAATCTTGTTCACAGCATGGTTTCGGTTCCCGGGCTGGATTACCAGGACATTCAGGACGTGCCGCAGGGCGCGGTGGCTTCGGTCTGGTATCAATCCAAGGCTCTCGGCATCTTGCGGCGCATGCATATTTACACGCCACCCGGCTATGAGACCGGCAAGGGAAAGTATCCGGTCTTCTATCTCCTCCACGGGGCGGGCGATTCCGACGATGTTTGGAGCACGGAAGGGCGCGCAGGCGTCATCCTGGACAACCTCATTGCCGCGAAACAGGCGAAGGCAATGATTGTGGTGATGCCCGCCGGGCACACGCCTGCGAAAGCCCCCGCTGGTGCTCCCGGCGCGGTGCGAAACAGGGATTTTGAGAAGGATTTCGTGCAGGACATCATGCCGTACGTGGAGAGCCATTATCGTGTACGGTCCGGCCGGAACAACCGGGCCATTGCCGGGCTGTCCATGGGCGGGATGCAGACTCTGAACATCAGCATGGCGCATCTCGACAAATTCGCTTACATCGGGGTGTTCAGCTCCGGCTGGCTTCGCCAGAGCCCGGAGGCCATCGAGGCGGAGTTCGCAACGAGCTTTAATGATGTTCGCGCCAGAAAAGGGCTGCGCTTGTTCTGGTTCGCCACGGGAAAAGACGATGCGCTGATCACCAGTACGCGGACAACCGTCGAAACCCTGAAAAAGCACGGCTTCAACATCGAATTCCAAGAGTCGACCGGCATGCACACCTGGATCAACTGGAGAGATTACCTGCACCAGTTTGCGCCCCGGCTGTTTCAATAACCGGTCCACGCGGCACTTGCTTAGTGTTGGAAGATCAGGAAGTACTGGTAAGTCAGAAAGTCATAATCCTGCACCACATGGAAGCCCGCCGCTTTCGCTTCCTCGATCATGACTTGTTTATCGATCTTCATGGCGGGCGAGGGACCCAAGGGCAGAGGCTTTTTATAGAAATCGACATTCACCAGCCGTCCGCCGCGACGCAAGGCCTGGACAAGCAGCGGGTAGTACGTGAAACGATCGGAAATGTGGTGCAGGGTGTCGCAGATAAAAATCATATCCACCGAAGCCGGCGGCAACTTAGGATCGTGAGGTTGCGCCAGGACAAGCTGAATGTTCTTTACTTCCTCATCCTGGGCACGCTCCCGGATGTAGTCGAGCATTTCCGGAAGGATATCGATGGCGTAGACTTTGCCCTGGGGCCCCACCGCCTTGGCGAGCAGCAGGGTGAAGTATCCCGAGCCCGCCCCCAGATCCGCCACCTTATCGCCGGGTTTCAGGCCGAGTTTGGCCACCACTTCCTCCGGTTTCTGCCATTCGGCGCGCTTGGGGTCCTCGAGGGAGTGGATGTAGTTGCTGTGTGTTTCCGGCAGGGGATGCTGCGCCCGCACCACCTGCGCTGCGGCCAGGCAGGCCAAAGCGATGCCTACGGCAAGGAACGCCATCCGGCGCAAAGCGACTCGGCGAATATCCGGGCAAGATGAATTCATGGATGATCCCCGTTGCTGATGGTTGTGGTCAGCGGATGTACTCGACGCCGTAAAAGCGGCCGGAGGTGCCTTCCGCCGCCCATACCACTTTTGATTTCGTTTCCACCGGAGCCTGACCCTGCGCATACGGCAGAGTTATATAGAGCTCATCGCCGGGTGAAAAGCGCTGGGTGCTCACAAAGCAGAGACCCGCCTTGGAAACGTCGCGCGTTTGGGCAATATCCACGACACCCCAGGAGCTGCGCACCCGCAGTTGCATCGTGAGCCTCAAGCGGCGCGTCCGGCGAGCCTCTTGCGTCCCTTGGGCAGATTTGTTGGATCGGATCAGAATCTCCGCGGTCACCACCTGGTCACTGGGTTTCCAACGAGTGGTTTCGTTGCAGCGGTCGCAATGGCGGGAGATGAGGCCGGTGGCCAGCAGGACCTCATACTGGATGCTGGAAAGGGTGCTCTGCGCGGCCGTCTTGCAAGCGGCGCATTCAATCAACACCTTGGGTTGGGCGCTGTCATCGTTGGGAGTAAACTCCACGCCCCAGATGCCGCTTTCCGGGTTGATGGCTTCCACGCCCCATTCGCGGCGGCTTCCAAAAACTTGCTGGAAGGCGCCCACCACGCGGAACTCTTCCTCCAGCCCCGTCTCGAAGTTTTTGACCAGCACCACATCGTCGGGCAACAGGGAGTGGGTCAGGCTGATGCGCGCGCCCTGTTGATTGAAGCTGACGGTGACGGTCTCTTCCGCGAAAGAGACTCCCGACACGTCGTTGCCGATCACCTGAATCCGCACAGGCGCCAGGATGCGTTCCGTACGGCGTTTCCCCAAGTTGTCCATGAACTCACAATTTGAAAAACCCTGAAGATGCTCGTACTCCAGCGTCAACCACGCTCCGGCAGATTTGGCGAGTGCCACTCCACACCTAATGGCAGTCCTGTAACGTTATCCGCACCAGCCGTTGCGCGCTTAAAATTGAAAGTAACCTAACCTACAGACACTGTCAATGTCTCGATGGATTTCCGGGAGGTGAGAGAGAACCCGCAAAAGTGACATTATGTCACCCTTACGCTTCCGCCGCGGAACCCGCGCGCTTCTTCCCTTTCGCTTCTTGTTTGCCGGGCTGCGGAGTTGCTCCTGCCGCCGGGGCCGGCTGGTTCAACAAAGCCATGGCCGCGGCCTCACTGTCAGCGATTACAAAGAATTGCGTCAGGTTCACGTCGTCCAGAATCTTGCGTACGTGGCGGTTGATGCTGGCCAGGACAATCTGCGCGCCGGCGTTCTGCACGGTCACGCGGGCTCCCGCCAGGAACCCCAGACCCGTCGAGTCGATGTAAGGCACGTCGGCGAAATCGACCATTAACTTTTGGGTTCCGGCATCCATCAAGTCCTTGACCTTCTGCCGCAAATAGGGTCCGTCACTGCCCGCCAGGAATTTTCCGCTGAGGCTCAAAATGGCTACATCATCTTTGAAGCGCACCGCAATTCTCACAATTTCACCTCGCCGTTGCCACCCGACTGAGTCCTCCACCCTTGCGCTGCACGCGGAATTTGAGGCCCCTCGATGATGGTTGGAGATTTCTCGCCAAAATCCAATCTGGCAACCCTTTAGAATGCTACGAGAGGGGCGAAGCCGTGTCAAGTGCGACGCCGGAAAGCCCCACCTGTCGTCACTTGGGGAAGAAATCCACGCCGTCCTCCCCAAACCAGGAAAACCGCGCCGTTTCCCCTCCTAATCGCCAGCGTTGGGGAGTGATAGTTTCCATCCAATCCAGCGGTTCCGCGGGGGGCTGGATTTGAGCGGCGGTGGTGAGGGCAGCCTTAAGCAAGCGCTTTTCCTCCGCCGTTACCGCCGCAGGGTCGGCGGAAATGAAGAGGACGGCGCCACTCCGCGCCACCACATCGAGCCATTGACGCGTCATGGCCAGCGGGACGGATTTCGAGATCGGCGCGCAATCGGGATCCACCTGGAAAAAGGTTCGGTGTTGCGCCAACCGGAATCCCAGGGTATTCACTCCCATTTTGCGCGTCCGGTTCCAGTCCCGGCCGCTCGTATCATCGCCCGTCCGCTGCAAATCGAATATCCCCACGCCCAAGTGGCCCACCGTGTTGCATCCGAGCAGAACGGCATCGCCGACTGCCTCGCGAAGGGCGCGATAGAATTGCAGCACGATTTCCGCTGAGGTCTTGCTGCGATCCGCAAAGTGCCAGCCCTCGGACGTCAACTCCTCTCCCATCCTCATGCCCCAACGGCCCAGGATGTCCGCCGTCGAAAAGTCGTGCTTCACCAACTCATATCCCCAGCCTGTGACCCTTCGCAACCCCTCTTGAATATAGGCCAGGGCTTCGGGCATGCTGGGATCAATAACAAAGGGGGAATCCGGAAATGGCGGTTTTCGGTCACCGGCAAGCTTCCAGCCCTTCGCCTGCGGGTCAACGGTGAGGAGCGGCCGCACCCAAATTCCCGGCCGCACACCACGCTTTTTCATTTGGGCCGGCAAGCCGGGCACTTCCGGAAATCGGAGCTCGTCTTCGGTCCAGGGACCCGCCCCACCTCGTGTCTTCCCCCATCCCTCATCCATCACCATGTAGGGGGCGTTGACGGCGAGCGGCGACAACTCGGCCAACTGCTCCACATCGCGGAGGACATTCTCCGCCGACATGTTTTCGCCATAGAGGTAATACCAATTATTTGAACCATAAACCGGCTTTTCGGGAATGCGCGGGTGGTCGGCAAGCGCCCGGCAGAGCGCGCAGGCGGAACGGTAAGGGGAGGCGTCCGGATGCCCCCGCAGCGCCACCACCTCCGCGACCGCCAAGCGCCGGTCGCCCAACTCCACACCGCCGCCGCCGTTGCGAACATCGAGCCACAGGGAAATGCCTTCCGCATCCGCTTGCCAGAAGCAGAAAGCGCTTGCCCCCGTCTTCACCCCGTAGCCGTGGGTTCCCTGCCCCGTCGCCGCCAGGAAATACCAAGGCATGACGCGGTCGGCGGCAAAACCGCGCCATTCCAGGTCCCCGTAGGAGCGCTCCCAGTGGTCGCCGAGAAAGCGCGAACCCTCCGGCAGGCGCCCCCACCAGCGCAAGTGCAGGCGCTCCAGCGGGCTGCGCGGCGATGCCACCGAAAGCGCCAGGGGTTTTCCCTGCCTAACTTCGGTGGTGACTTCCACATCCTGCGCCTGCCAGCGGTCAGCGGACTTCGATAACGTCAGTCGGCCGGACCCTTCCAGGTAGGCCGCAAGAAAATCGGGCGAGCGGATGATGTCTACGAAGGTATCTTTCGACTCCGCCGCGGAACCCTTGGGCGCGTGCGCCGCCGCCACCGCCGCCACGCCGGTTCCGAGAAACGCTCTGCGAGATTTGTTCATGGTGCCGGATCCCTCTCCCTCCGGCGACTCATCCGCCCGCCCCAGCCGCACATTCAGCCGCATCAAACGCGTGTTTCAATGCGATTGACCACCGTCTTCAGGGCTTTGATGCGCGCCCACCATTTCCAGTTTCCTTCGATGATGGTCCAGGGGGCATAGTCCGTGTCCGTCTTCTCGAACATCTCTTCCAGGGCTTCGATGTAGGCATCCCACTTTTCGCGATTGCGCCAATCTTCGTCCGTCAGCTTCCAGTTCTTCCAGGGATCTTTCTCCCGCTTCTTGAAGCGGTCGAGCTGTTCTTTTTTGGAAATATGAATCCAGAACTTGACCAAGATCAACCCGTCGTCCGTCAGCGTTTTCTCAAATTCGTTGATCTCGTGGTAGGCGCGCTGCCATTCTTCCTTCTTGGCAAATTTCTCCACCCGCTCCACCAGCACACGTCCGTACCAGGTGCGGTCAAAGATGCCGATGCGGCCGCGCGGCGGCAACCGCAGCCAGAAACGCCGCAGCCAATGGAGGGATTTCTCCCCCGGGCTGGGCGCGCCGATCGGATGCACCTCGTATCCGCGGGGGTCGAGGGATTCGGTGATGCGCTTGATGTTTCCCCCCTTGCCCGCCGCGTCGCAACCTTCGTAAGCCACGGCAACAGCAATTCCCTTTTCGACAATCTTGCGCTGCAACTTCAACAGCTTGAACTGATACTCTTCCAACAGCTCTTCGTATTCGTCCTTCGATTCCAACTTCTTGTCGAGATCTAGTTTATCGAGGTACCCCATGGATCTACCTCCTCAAGGTTAAGACATATTCTGCGGCAAACATGAAGGAGCACGCCCCAAGTGGGCAAACCGGCGATTGCGTGCATAAGCTGACTTTCAATGCGAATTCAGTCCGCCATCTGGGCGCGGATTCTACCAGAAGGCCCCGCCGTGCTGCAAAGGGTTTTCCCAATTGAAGTTTTAAATCGGGGGGTGAAACCTGAAGAATTCGCTTCGAAAAGGCCCGTCCATAAGAAAAGCGCCGGTCCCGCATCGCGAAACCGGCGCCGATCGAAAACGGCCCGACCTGTCTACAACCGTCCCCTCCCTAGTGCTTTCCGTGGGAAGGATGATGCTCAGAATGCTCCGCGTGCTCCCCATGCTCGGGGTGCTCCGGCTTGCCTCCGGTCTTGGCGCGCTGGTCACGCAAAACGGCTTTGCGGCTCAAGCGAACCTTGTTGCCCTCCACCGAAATAACCTTCACCAGGAGCTGGTCGCCCATCTTCAGTTCGTCACGGATATCTTTAATTCGATGCTCCGCAACTTCGCTGATGTGAAGCAACCCATCCGTCCCGGGGAAAATCTCCACGAAAGCTCCGAAATCCGCCAGCCGCACGACTTTGCCGAGGTAGGTCTTCCCAATCTCGGCTTCCGCCAGCAGGTCGCGGATCATCTTCAACGCCTTGGAGGCGGAAGGTTCGTCGGTGGCGGCGACGTTTACACTTCCGTCGTCTTCGACGTCAATCTTCACGCCTGTCTGCTCGATGATCCCGCGAATGACTTTGCCGCCGGGCCCGATGAGTTCGCCAATCCGGGAGGGATTGATTTTCATCGCGTAGATGTGCGGCGCATAGACGGAAATGTTGGTGCGCGGCGTGGGCAGGGCCTCCAACATTTTGCCAAGAATGTGCAAACGTCCGGCCTGGGCTTGGGTCAGGGCCTCCGCCATAATCGCCGGCGTCACGCCCGTGATTTTAATGTCCATCTGCAGCGCGGTTATACCGTCCTTGGTTCCGGCAACTTTAAAATCCATGTCGCCGTAATGATCCTCGGGGCCCGCGATGTCGGTAAGGATGGCGTACTTGTCGCCTTCCTTCACCAAACCCATGGCAATTCCCGCCACCGGCGACTTCACCGGAACCCCGGCGTCCATCAAGGCCAGCGTTCCGCCGCATACCGTGGCCATGGACGATGAACCATTCGATTCCAGGATGTCTGACACCACGCGCACCGTGTAGGGGAAGTCTTTTTCTTCCGGAAGCATGCTGATGAGCGCGCGCTCCGCCAAAGCTCCGTGGCCGATCTCGCGCCGCCCGGGACCGCGCAGGAACCCCACCTCACCCACGCTGAAGGGAGGAAAGTTGTAGTGGAGCATGAAGCGTTTGAAAGCTTCTCCCTCCAGGACATCGAGGCGCTGCTGGTCTTCGCCGGTCCCCAGCGTGGCGGTAACCAACGCCTGCGTTTCACCGCGCGTGAACAGCGCTGAGCCGTGCGTGCGGGGCAGCATTCCGACTTCGGAACTGATGGCGCGCACTTGATCGAAGGCGCGCTTGTCCGGCCGCAGGCGCTTTTGCAGCACGTCGTCGCGGAACAATCGCTCTTCCACCTCGTCAACAAAGTGGGCCACTTGCTTGCGCTTGGCCTCATCGTCCGCGGGGTAGCTTTCCACCAGCGCCTTCCGCAATTCGGAAATCTTCCGATGGCTTTCCAGCTTGATGTACTTGGAAGTGTCCATGGCCTCGTGGAGAGCTTCCTCGATTTTGCCGCGAACCTCCTGGTACAGGGCCTCATCGCGCACCGGGGCCGTGAACTCACGTTTCTTCAGGCCCAGCTTTGCGAAGAGTTCCTTCTGCGCGGCCGTAATCCTGCGGATTTCGCCGTGCGCATACTGAATCGCCTCAATGATCGTCGCTTCGGAAACTTCCTTCGCTCCCGCCTCCACCATTACGATGGCGTCTTCTGTGCCCGCCACTACCAGGTTCAGCGCACTGTTCTTGATCTCGCTATAGGTGGGGTTGGTGGTCAAGCGCCCGTCTACAAGGCCCACCCGCACGGCGCCCACGGGCGCAAGAAACGGGATGTCGGAAAGGTAGAGCGCCGCAGTGCCGGCCACCAATCCGATGACGTCGGGGTTGTTTTCCGTATCGGCGGAAAGCACCATGGCGATAACCTGCGTCTCATCCCGGAAGCCATCGGCAAAAAGAGGCCGGATCGGCCGGTCGATCAGGCGGCTGGTGAGAATTTCTTTTTCCGTTGGCCGTCCTTCCCGCTTGAAAAAGCCGCCGGGAATTCTTCCCGCGGCGTAGGTATATTCGCGATAATCCACGGTGAGAGGGAAGAAATCGATCCCTTCACGCGGGTTGGTTGAACACGAGGTCGCCAGGACCACCGTGTCACCGTAGCGCACGTAGGCGGAGCCATTAGCCTGCTTCGCCACTTTGCCACATTCAATTGAAAGGGTATTCGCACCCAGGGTAATACTAACTTGTTCCATTTATATCCTCCAACAATCCACGCCGGGCGCCAAACAGGGGCCACTTAGCGGGTCAGGGCATGCTCGTTGACCGGCCGGGGTGTCAGACCACACCCCGCCGACCGGCATGCAGGTTATTCAGGGAGCTGCGAGCCGAGGTGGATGTTGAACGGAGGGGAGCCTCCCGCCCGGAGTGAAGGCGCCCCAAAAGCAAAAGCGATCCACACCGGCAAACCGGGGGATCGCTTGGACAATACGTCTTGTCGAATCAAAAATCTTGAAACTCTATGCACCGGGCTACTTGCGGATGCCCAACTTCTCGATGACCTGCTTGTACGCCTCAGGGTCACGCCGTTTTAGGTACTCTAAATGCCTCTTGCGCCGGCCCACCATGTTCAGCAACCCACGCCGTGAGGCATGGTCCTTACGATGGGCGCGGAAGTGATCGGTCAAGTAGTTGATCCGCTCGCTGAGCAGCGCAATTTGAACTTCCGATGAGCCCGTATCCTTGGGATGGACTCGATATCGTTCTATCGTGCTGATTTTGGGCTCACGGGCCGACGGCATCCGCCTCTCTCCTCGCTTCTCATCTCTTCTTATGTACACAAAGAGGTTAGCATGAACCCTCCATTTTGGCAAAGAAAAACCACAGGTGGGCGGGCGAATGGCCGGCTTACACTTCCACGATGCCTTCACCCCAAGGCCTCGCACCCATGACAGAACAACAGAAAAGTTGAGCGAAATCGCGGCGCGTGCTAAATTGATATTCCCCACGGCGCTGGAGTGGCGGAATTGGCAGACGCAGCAGACTCAAAATCTGCCGCCGGTCACCCGGCATGGGGGTTCAACTCCCCCCTCCAGCACCAGGTTCCCCCTTTTGTCACACCAGCTGGTCATAGCCTGCCACTGCACCGGCTCTTAGTACTCGGATTGCGCAGAGCAAAGCTCTGGGGTCACGGCTTCGCCATCGATTCGCCACCGATTCGCAGAGCGCTCTGATGTTATGAAAGCCGCGATGTCTCCTCGGGTGCCGCTAAACTGGAGGTGGTCCAGTTTAGCGGGCCCTCGGGTTAAGACCGAGAGTTTTTGCATCGAGGAGACAAAGCTATGGAGAAGAGT
>Ga0326727_10009385_pt1 | contig 24108 bp, 17 predicted proteins | sample MB2enrmetagenome_FD_207643 | JGI IMG/M metagenome (GOLD analysis project Ga0326727, IMG submission 207643) | Lab enriched peat soil microbial communities from McLean, Ithaca, NY, United States - MB29MY | ecosystem: Environmental > Terrestrial > Soil > Wetlands > Peat | place: USA: New York... | reverse complement strand
TCAATGGATTGAGCATCTCCGCGTTTCCGTTCACGTCGTTGTACCGGACGCCGCCGTTGAAGTGCAAATCCTTCGAAAGCGCATAGTTGATCGACCCTGAAAAGAAATTCGTCGGGGAGTTGTAGGTTCCAAAGCCGAGATACAAACTGGCAGAGCCGCCATAGCCGGTGGGGCTGTTCGCGACGGTGCACGTTCCCATGTTGTATGCGGTTGATGGAAGCGGCGCATTGGCATTCGCCGTAAAGATGTAGCAGAGGTTGGTGGAAGAGTACACGCTATCGTACGCGTAGTTGAAGTCCACGCTCAACTGCTCGTTGGGATGAATCGAGGCGGCGAAGCTGAGGTCGTCGTTGTGTTCCGTGTGATTAACCATTGGATCGTCGTTCTTGGCCGAGTAATCGTTGGCGGTAGCGGCCAAGTCAACCCACTTGGCCGGCTTGACAGTCGCCCGCACCCGAACGTGATAGGATTTGTCCGGCGCTTCGCGGGTGAACGTATTGCTGTGAAGCAATGGAGCGAACGGAGCGACCGCTATAGACTCCGAGTCAACCGCGCTACCGCTGGCATACGCCGATTTCATCATGTCGTAGTTGACGTTGACCCGCACCATCCTGGAAGGCTGTATGACGGCGCCAAAAAGCCCCCAGTTCTCGTGCCAGGTGAGATTGGTGGCATGAGGGTCGCTGATCTCGCGACTCTTATAGCGCCAGCCGCCGGAGACCTTGAGTTGAGAGTTGATGGTCGCCGTGCCCAGCGCGGTGTTCTGCAGGACCTTCTGGCTCAGGAACGCCGGTGTTGTGGCGTTGCCTGCCCAGGTTGCCACGGTAGTGGTGGCGAATGAGGTGGTGACCGTCGGATCGGTGAGCGGCGTCAGCATCGTGGTCGTGGGGACAATCGGAGGTCCCACAGACCCTGAACTTCCTGTCCATGTTTCCGTGGTGTTGTTAGTGGTGCCCCAGGTCCGCGTATCCCAGGAGCTGAAGGCATCGGAGACCGAGAGATGCTTGCTTAATTCAGCAACAAAGCCTAAGTCGCCGCTGGTGTTGATCCGCTTGTTACTGGCAAACAGGCCGTTGGCGCCCGCTCCAGTTTCAATGGTCTGGCGCACGTTGCTGCGGCCCAGTCCGTTGAAGGTCTCGTTGAAGCTCTTCACCGTGCTGGTGTCGCCGCTGTAGAGCAGACGTCCATTGAAGGAAACCTTATCCCAGTAGTGCGAGTTGAAGCGCAACTGCTCTGTGGGAAAGTGTGTCCTTGTCGGAGCTTTCTGGCTCTGGATGATGGTTCCGGTGCAGTACTGGCTGACGACGCCGTTCGATACCTCCAGCGGCTCTGTCGCAGCCGTCAGTTTTGTACCATTGGCCAAGACCGTGCTGGTGCTGCCGCAGACGGTTGTGCCGCCCAGGACATCGACACCCAGAGAGACTGGCGTTGAGGTGGTGTTGAGCGTGTAGTTCGCACCGGCTAACTGGAAGCTGGAGTCGCCTTTGTAGAGAACGAAGAACTGGTCGTAGCTAAGGGTGGTGCGCTTGACCAGCTTCACGTCCATGCCGCCGATATATGTATCGGACCCCTTGCGGAACCAGTTGAGAACCTGCACGTCTCCACCGTTATGAACCGAGGAATACGAGGGGCCTTCCTGGGTGCCGTGATTGTACCCAGCGCGGAAGTTGACCACCGCAAGCGGCAGCAGGGTCAGGGCGGTGTCGGTGTTGCGCCGCACGGTGTTGAACATGTGCAGTGAATCCGGCTCGCTGACCAGAACCGGCGCCGTTGCCGTGTAGGTTGTCAGCAAAGAGCTGGCTAGTTGATTGTCGTCGAAGAAATTGCGGTCCCGCCGGAAGCTGCCCGCAAAGTTGTACCACCGGCCCTTGGAGATCTTCAACCGGGAAACATCGTATGGATCACCGCCGTAGCCGGTGCTGTAGGTGGTCAAGGTGTCGAAAAACGGTGTCTTGGAGGGATTGACCGAATGCAGTTCCAGCGATTGGTCGAGAACGCGTCCGCCGCTGCCCTGGTTGACCAGCGTGTCCCACATAGCCGTGCTGCCACTGGTTTTGGTGTAGCGCCCGCCCAGTTCGATAGACTGGTGCACCAGGTAGCCGTGCGAGACGGTTTCGCCCGGCACTGCGGGCGGCTTCGTTTCCGCGGGTTTTGCGGGGACGGGTTTCGCGGGTTTGGCCGCATCCGGCTGGGCTTGCCCAAAGCCGGCGGCCGCTCCGCAGGTTAAAAGGATTGCCGCAAGGGTAAGGGTGCACAACCGGGGAATGCTGATCCCAGCCGGCGACCCACCCAGACACTTCTGAGAATTCGTCTGTATTGTCATCGCTCGCCCCCTTACTATTCCGGATTGAAGAAAACATTGCTCACGTTGGAACCGTGAATGGCGGTATGGCATATGGTGCATGCCTGATACTGCGCTGCCTGGTTGTGCGAAGGCCCAGTTGGCGTATGCGTCGTAAAATTCATCGACGGCGAGTGGCATTGCAGGCAAATCGTGTTCACATTGGCGCGGTTCAGCAGGCGCGGGTTCGGCCCTCCGTGCGGGGTGTGGCAGGCAGTGCATCCCTCGGTTTTAACCACCGCGTGCTCATAGACAAATGGGCCACCTGTCTCCGTGTGGCACTTGGTGCACACCATATCCTGTTGTGTGGCCGACATCACAGCCTTCTTGCCATAGGTGCCGTGCGGGTCGTGGCAGTCCGTGCACTGGATCAGTCCCTCGTTCACCTTGTGGTGGAAGGGCATGGAGAACTGCGGCTTGATGTCCGTATGGCACTGGAAGCACAACGTTGGCTGAGGAGCCTTCAGCAGGGACTCGTTGCTGCCGCTGGCATGAATGCTGTGGCAGCTTATGCAGCTTATATTGCCCTCGCCGTGAGCCGAGCGATCGAAGTTCTGGTGCTTGCCCTGGTGGCAACCCAGGCAATTGGCGTCAATCTCTTTGGCCGTAGCCTTGGAGGGGTTGAAGATTTTGGTTGTGTCGCCACCGCCCTCCACGTGCAAACGGCCCGCGCCGTGGCAACTCTCGCAGGTGACCCCTTTGTTGCCATGCAGCTTAGCGAGGTTGGCGTGAGGATTGGTGGCAAACCCTTTTGCCACTTCATCATGGCAGGTTGCGCAAGTTTCGCCGCCCACATAATCCGCGGGAGAGACGTCCTTTACCATCGCGGTGGCCGGCTTATCGCCGGGCGCCGGAGCAGCCAGTACGGGGACGCACAACATGCCTGCGCCCAGCAACAACATCAAACAAGCTCGCAACCCCGGCCACTTGCCCGGAGCCGCACCAATCGACAATTGCGTGACAGGCCCATTTCTATGCATCGTTTACCGCCTTGGGTGCTCTCTTAGCCACTTCCGCGTACAAGTATACCGGCGGTTGGCTGCTCAAAACGACTATCCCCTGGGGAACGCCGCTTCGGCGGCAGCTATGCCAGCCACCCTGTTACGGAAGGTGCTCATTGTGCGGAGCATCACTTCATGCCGGAAGATTACGGTTTCATCATAAGCCCAAGCGGTGATGCCCGTCACATTCATAAGAGAGGTAAGCTCCGGCTTGGTTTTTCCTCTCCTAAAGTGACATGGATTCCCAAAGAGGTCAAATGCCAAGGCCCAGCCATGATGATCCAATGGCCCGATAAGTCAGGCAATCTCCGCAATAAACGCCTGCTGGAGGGATTGCCCCGTTGGCAGAGGAACAGAATGTTGGCATGGCGGCTGTGCAAAACAGAACACTTTCTCCGTAATGGAGTGTTTTTGCGGGGATTCGTGCAACTTCCGGGCATGCAATCGCCCTAGTTTCCCTTCCTGCACGATCGGCGGCCTTTCTCTCCCAGAACCGGCCAACCGTCCTGAGGGGAAGATGAAGAAAAAACTTCAGCGGCCGCGGCCTCGCATAGACGTGAGGCCCATCACATCCACGGCGGCTGCGGCTCCGGCACACTCACTTCAGGCAAGTGTCTCTTCCCCAGCAGGCCAGGGCATATTCATCTCGGATCGGCCCTTGCGCAGTGTGCTGGGTTCGAGTCACAACCGGGATGGAGAGATTGGACCGGCGGCGGACGGGACAAGACCATGGCGCATTTAGAGAACTCAGTAGCAGGTCAAACACGGCAGAAGCATATCGCCCGCCAGGTTCCGGTGGGATGCGCGGCTTGCTCCAATCGCCGCCCCGGCTGGTTCTGCTCGCTGGGCAGCGCCGTACTGGCAGATCTTGAGCTTGCCACCAGCACCGTCTCCCTTCCCGCGCAGTCTTCGCTCTTCACCCAAGGCGAGGATGCGCGCTGCCTTTACCTGATCTGCGGAGGCTATCTCAAGCTTACCGCCGGGCGCCATCAGGACCGGCAGATGATCGTACGGGTAGCCGGACCGGGCTCCATGCTGGGCCTATACGCGGTTCTCTCCCATGGCGTCTACGAAGTTTCGGCAGAGACGCTCACCGCCGCCCAGCTCCGACCCGTGGAGCGAGACCGGTTTCTCACCTTCCTGCGCACCCACAAAGAGGCCCAGATGCGCGCCGTCCAGTGCATCTGCCAGGAGTACCGCTTTGCCCTGCAAGACGCCTGCCGCATCGCCCTGGCTGAGACTGTGGCCGCCCGACTGGGACGCCTGCTGCTGGAGCTGGCCCACCAGATCGGCGAACACCTTGATGGAGGCGAATTCCGCTTCCCGCTGCTGCTGACCCACGAAGAGATGGCCTCCATGGCCTGCACCACCCGCGAAACCGTCACCCGCACCCTGGGCCAGTTCCGCAAGGAGGGCTGGATCTCCATCGAAGACTCCCTGGTCACCCTCCACGAGCCCGAACACTTGCAAACACTGAACTAGGCTTATGCTTCAATTTTTAACGCTCCCTACGACCAGCTTGCCGCGTCCAAGGGCTATCATCAGAAGATAGGGAACAGGGAGTAGGAACTAGGGAACAGGCTCCTCCCCCATGAGCAGCCGCAAATGCGGCAATTGAACCCTGATCCCCGAACCCTGATCCCTGAAGTGGAGTTCATGGTGCGTATGACCCGTCTTGTGGCTATTTTTTTTGTTTTCCTGCTCTCGTTCTGCACTGTCGTAGCTCAGAATCCGGCGCCGCCACCGGCCGCGCCTCAGACCGGCGCCGCCTCGGCCGAAAGCCCTGCGAAGTTCGAGTTCCAGAAGATAGAAGATGCCTGGTCCAACGCTATCAACATGCGCGACCAGTACGCCCTGGAACTGGTGCTTTCTCCTTTGTTTATAGATGTTTCCGCAGGCGGCGACATCACTACACGCAACCAGCAACTGGCCCAGTTGATCACCGGCGAGGACAAAACACTCCACCTCGAGCAGAAGGTGATCACCGTGCGCATGATGGGCGACATCGCGGTGGCCAACGGCACCTATGTGCTGCACCACAAGGCCGGCTCCGCGCAGGTGGACGAAAAGGGCGTCTTCACCCACGTCTTCGAGCGCGCCCGCGGCGGCTGGATGTGCATCAACTCCCAGCGCACCAGGCTCCCCGAGGACACCAACCCCAAGCACAAGAGGCCGTCCAGCGACGAGATGCCTTTCCATATCCCGTTTATCGGCAAGAGCGATAAGGGCAACCAGTAGAACGATTTCCGTTCGCCTTGTTTCCTTCTAACGCCATCCTCAAGAGCCGACCTTTCTTGCCGATAGGCTCTTTATGCGTGTGCTGAGCCCGGCAACCCGGCCAGAGACCTCACAAGCAATGAAAGAGGGCATGTCTTCATGAAACGCTCCTCGCTTGGCGTACGTGTCGTTGTTTCCACGCTGCTGGTGGTTTTTATTACCTGCCTGGTCTTCTCTGTCTTTGCCTGGCGTATCGTTTCGGCGCGGGTCGAACAGGAGGCAGTGAAAGAATCAGCCCTCCAATCGGAAGAGGCAATCAGCCGTTTGGAGACCATCGACCAGCTCTCCCGTGCCCAGGTGGACAGTGCCATGCGCATACTTGAGGACCAGAGCCGGCTGAAGGGAGTGCCTTCTCTGAAGGGAACCGCTGTTGTCGCCGGAAAGACGGTTCCCGATCTTCACCTGGGGAACGAATCGCAGGTCATGAACTTCGCCATGGTGGACCATGTGAAAACGCTAGCCGGAGGCACGGCCACGCTCTTTGTCTGGGACGGCTCCAACTTTGTCCGCGTAACCACCAATGTGCTCAAACCAGACGGCTCGCGGGCCGTGGGCACGGCACTCGATCCCATAGGCAAGGCATTCGCCGCCTTGAGCCAAGGGCAGCCCTTTAATGGCGCGGTAGACATCCTGGGCGTGCCATACACCACCAGCTACATTCCCATGCTGGATGGCGGAGGCAAGCTGGTTGGCGCCTGGTACACCGGCTTCCGTCTGGACTCGATTGCCTCGCTGGGCAAGCTCATTGAGGAGGCCAGCATTCTGGACCATGGTTTTGTGGCGCTGCTCAAGCCCTCGGGGGAAGTCGTCTTTCACGGCAAGCAAATCTCCCCCGAGGAACTGGAGCGGGTGCGTAAAGACACAAAGGGCTGGGTGATGCATAAGGAAACCTACCCAGCCTGGGGATACACCGTCCTGGCCGCTTATCCGAAATCGGACGTGACGTCGCGCCTGCTGCGGATTGCGGGAATGCTGGCCGGAGCGGCAGCTATTTTGGTGGGCATGATCGTGGTGTTGCAGTTTGTGCTGCTGGGAAGGCTGGTGTTGCGCCCGGTGCTGTACTTGACCGAACGGCTGGCCAACGCCGATATGAATACGCGGATTGAAGTCGAACGCAACGACGAAATCGGCGCCCTGGCCACCGGCTTCAACCTGTTCGTTCAACGGCTGCGTCAGGCCATGCTCCAGGTGCGCGACGGCTCGGCGGCCACAACCGCCAAATCCAGCGAGATTCGCTCGATTTCCCACAACGCCGAGGCCAGCATGGCCATACAATGCCAGAGCGCCGAAGACGCCGCGACGGCTATTGCTCAACTTTCTGACGATATTGCCAGCACCTCGAGCCGCACCAGCGAGATTTCCGAACATACGCGGGCAGCGGCGGACGCCGCCCGGGGCGGCAACGAGCTGGTCACCTCGACGGTCACGCTGATCGAGAGGCTCTCGCAGGATACGCAGCAGAGCGCCGGCCGCGTCGCCTCTTTGAGCGAACGAACCAGGCAGATCGGCTCCATCGTCCAGGTCATCAACGAGATTGCCGCGGGCACCAACCTGCTGGCCCTCAACGCATCCATCGAGGCCGCGCGCGCCGGCGAGCACGGGCGCGGATTTGCCGTGGTGGCCGGTGAGGTCCGCCGCCTGGCCGAACGCACCGCGCAGGCTACCAAGCAGGTTGCCTCGCTGGTCAGCGGCATTGAGGAAGAGACCGGACTGGCCTCCAGCGGCATCCTGGCCGCATGCACCCATGCCGCCAAGGGCGCGGAAGCCGTCTCCGGCCTGGGCAGCGCCTTTGAACGCATTGCCTCGCTGGTGATCGAAGTAGACGGACGCATGGAGCAGATTGCACAGGCCGCTCAGCGCGAGGCCGCCGCCGCCAGCGCGGTCAGCGACACCATGCATCAAGTGGCATTGAGCACAAAAGAAAGCGCCAGCGGCGCGGGAGTGGTGGTGACCGCTGCCGGCGAACTGCTGGGCACGGCCCACTCCCTCGAAGATATGGTCCAGCAGTTTCAGCTAAAAGATTTGCCGCAGGATTACGCGGCTTGAAGAGCTATCTATTTGCAAGCTCGCTGGGTCCCCACCCTCGCCGCGTTCTTGTTTTTGCGGCTAGGGTGGGATGACTCGCTAACTAGCTAATCCGCTGACCGGCTGACCTGCTGAATTGCTGACTTGCTACACCGCCAGCCTTCGTGCCCCTTGCAGCCGGATTGACACATGCACCAGCCCCAGCGCCGCCGGGGTCACGCCGGGGATGCGGCTGGCTTGGCCGATGGTCACCGGGCGCACCCGCTCCAGTTTCTCGCGCATCTCCCGCGATAGCCCGCTGATGGCGCCGTAGTCAAGCCACTCCGGAATTGCCACCCCCTCGGCGGCCTTCAGCTTGGCAATGGATTTTTTCTGCTGCTCCAGGTAGCCGGCAAACTTGATCTCCGTCTCCACGGCCCGCGCCTCGTTGCGCAATGCTGCTCGTGCTTCGGGACTCTGATCGGGTCGAGCAATCATCTCCGCCAGCAACGGATCGCCGGCCAGCTCTTCGCGCATCGCGCCCAGCACCGCCTCGATGCCCACCTCTGGCCGCTTCAGTAGTTGCGCCCAGGTTAATCCGGCCGTCGCCGTCAGCTCACCAAATCCCGCCGCGCCCAGCCGCTCGCCGTCCACCTTGCGGGTGACCAGCAGCCGCTCCAGCGCGGCCATTCTTGCCTGCTTGCGCTCATACTCCGCCCAGGCTGCATCGTCGATCAGCCCCAGCCTACGCCCATGTGGGGTCAGCCGCCGGTCGGCGTTGTCGATGCGCAGATGCAGCCGGAACTCCGCCCGCGAGGTGAACATCCGGTACGGCTCGTTGGTCCCTATCGAGATCAGGTCGTCGATCAGCACGCCCGTGTAGCCTTCGCTGCGGTCCAGGGTGAACGGCGGCTCGCCCTTGAGCATGAGCGCGGCGTTGATCCCCGCCATGATTCCCTGGCAGGCGGCCTCTTCGTAGCCGCTGGTCCCGTTGATCTGCCCGGCAAGGTAAAGGCCTGTGAAGGCCTTCACGCGCAGCGTCCGGTCCAGCTCGGTCGCGTCTACGCTGTCGTATTCGATGGCGTAGCCGGGCCGCAGCATCTCCGCCTGCTCCAGGCCGGGAATCGAATGCACAATCTCCCATTGCACCTCCATGGGCAGCGAGGTGGACATTCCGTTCACGTATACCTCGTGGGTGTGCAGCCCCTCCGGCTCCAGAAAAAACTGGTGCTGCGTCTTGTCGGGAAACTTGACGATCTTGTCCTCAATCGACGGACAATAGCGCGGCCCGACGCCCGCGATCTGCCCCGAATACATCGCCGAGCGATGTACATTCGCGCGAATGATGCGCAACGTCTCCGGCGTGGTGAAGGCGATGTGGCAACTGATCTGCGGCTGGATGATTTTTTTCGTCCGGAAGCTGAAGGGCGTGGGCTCCGCATCGCCCGCCTGCTCCTCAAAGGCCTCCCATCGGATCGTCCGGCCGTCCAGCCGCGGCGGCGTACCAGTCTTGAGCCGGCACGTTCGCAAGCCCAAAGCCCGCAGCGCCTCGCCCAGCAGAACGCTGGCCGGCTCTCCGCTGCGGCCGGCGGGATATTGTTCCTCGCCGCAGTGAATCAACCCGTTCAAAAACGTGCCGGTGGTGATGATCGTGGCCCCGGCCAACAGCCTGCGCCCATCCCGCAGCTTGAGGCCCAAAACCCGCCGGCGTGGCTTATATATGGGTGCCCCAGGTCCCTCGCATTTGGGGACCTGGGAGGGACTCTCTATCGAACCAGATTCCCCCTCCTCCACAATCAGCCCCACTACCTCCGCCTGCCGGATGTGCAGCCCCGGTTGCCCTTCCAGCACCTCGCGCATCTTTACCCGATAGAGTTGCTTGTCACATTGCGCCCGCGGACTCCACACCGCCGGTCCACGCGAGGCGTTCAGCAATCGAAACTGAATCCCCACCGCGTCGGCCACCTCGCCCATGATTCCGCCCAGCGCGTCCACCTCGCGGACCAAGTGCCCCTTGGCCACGCCGCCCACCGCCGGATTGCAGCTCATCTGCGCAATCAGGTCCAGGTTCATGGTGATGAGCGCGACTTTGAGCCCCATGCGCGCCGCCGCCATGGCCGCCTCGCACCCCGCGTGCCCCGCGCCAACGACTGCCACATCGTATTGTTCGGTAAAAGCCATCTGGAACTATTCTACGGATTATTCGATGAGGCCGCAGGTCTGCTCCCGGATCGGCATAGCTCCGGAAGGCTGCCGAACTTGTATTTCCGCCGCCATTCATCGCCAGCTATGATTCTGTTATGCTGCATTGTTGCCGCACTCCGAACGGTCGTGTGCGGAGTTGGCGATTTTACTGATGCGTTTTTCATCATCGGGGCATAATCTTTCATGAAAAATCAATCAAGCCTTACTGCGGAATACATGGCCTTGTTCCGCGCCCTTGAATCCACGCGGCCAGCAGCCTCGCGGTTATTCAGCGACCCATTTGCACATTTATTTCTTCACGAATGGCGTAAGGGGGTTTACAAACTGGCAATGGTTAGCCCAGGCCGAAGGCTTGTGGAGAACTTGCTTGATCGAAACGCCCCCGGCGCCCGAGCAGCCGGAATTGCCCGCACCAAGTGGATCGATGACAAGGCAGTAGAAGCTCTGACTCGTATTCCCCAGCTTGTCTTGCTGGGAGCAGGATTTGATACGCGAGCCTATCGCTTGCCCGCGGCGCAGCGGGCTACTACGTTCGAGCTCGACCATCCCGAAACATCGCACGCCAAACAAACGACTCTGCGAAAGAAGTTTGGCTCGCTCCCTACCCAAGTTCGATTTGTCGAAATCGATTTCAATCAACAGTCGATGACCGATGCTCTGTATCACGCTGGCTTTGATAACACCCGGCCTGCATGCTTCATCTGGGAAGGCGTGACAAACTACCTCACGGCAGAAGCAATCGATGACACGCTGCGCCAGATTGCACAGTCGGCAACGGGTAGTATTCTGTTGTTCACTTACATCCATCGCGACGTTCTGGACCGGCCCGATCAATTTTTCGGCGCAGAGAAGATGAGGTCCAGACTTCAATCCTACAGCGAACCGTGGACCTTCGGGCTGAACCCTGATGAGATTCAAGAGTACCTGGCCGAGCGCGGATTGCATCTGACAGAAGATTTGAGCGTTGCCGAGGTTTGGCAGCGTGCGGGGCGATCCAGTTCGGGCACGCGTGGATATGAATTTTACCGGCTGGCATCTGCTTCAGTGCAGCGTTGAAGCCTTGATCTTCTTGCCATTCGGGAGACCTGCGCTTGAGTCTAATCTAGTAGACAAACGTCGGGAGAGGAAACGATGCGCATTCGATGGTCTTTGGCGTTGTTCTTGGCTGCTGGATGCGCGCTGGCCTCCACGGCGAAAGATAAAGATAGTTTTACGCCCATGGCGCTGGACGCTGGCTTCGGACCGATGGACAACTCCGCGCCGGCCATCGCGCCGGAGGAGATCATCCGCCGGTTTGCCGCTCATGAGAGCGAGTTTAAGAAGGCGCTGAACCACTACACCTGGCGCCGCGCCGCCCGCGTGCAGACCATCGACGAGGACAACAAAGTAGACGGCGAGTACTACCAGGTGGACGACGTCCTCTTCGACTCCGCCGGCAAACGCATCGAGAAGGTAGTCTACGCGCCTGAGAGCACCTTGCAGCGGGTGCAGATGTCGCCCTCCGACCTGCAAGAGATCCAGCACGGCGATCCCTTTGTCCTCGCCGCCGAGGAGATCGGCCAGTACAACATGAAGTACATGGGCCGGCAAAAGGTGGACGAGGTGGACTGCTACGTCTTCGATGTGAGCCCCAAAGTCATCGAGAAGAAGCATCGCTATCTGGATGGCCGCATCTGGGTGGACTCGACTGGCCTGCAGATCGTGGTGACCAACGGCCGCATGGTTCCCAACGGCACGCACAAGCACAACCACGACCTGCATCCGCCCGTCATGACCTGGCGGCAACAGGTGGACGGCCACAACTGGTTCCCGGTCTACACCAAAGTCGAGGGCGTACTGCACTTCAGCGGAGGCAGCAATCACATGGCCCGGAAGGTGCACATCCGCGACACCATCAAGTACAGCGACTACAAGCAGTTCGGCTCTACGACCAAGATCATCTACGAGGGGCAGGAGATCACGAAACCACAGAGCCAGCCGGTGGAGCAGCCGAAGAAGTGATCCATTGTCAGTTTTCAGAGCGTCCTGGAACGAATTGAGGTTCGGCTTGCTTACTTCTTCGGCAGTTTGCTGAGGGCCAATTTCTCCGCGATTTGCAACGCATCTTCGGCCTTGACCTTCACATCCGGCTCCACACCGACACCTTCCCAGTCGGCCTTTCCGAAAGGATTGACTGCCTTCACTTCTGGAATACCCATTCCGAAATGATCGTCGATGCGATGGAGTACACCCGCATGGGCGCCGCCGCGCGTCGTCTCACCCACCAGCGTGGCGCGTTTCAGCATCTTCAGGTCGTAGCTGAACTGCTCTGCGCCGGACCAGGTCGAGCCTGAGGTCAGCACATAGACCGGCTTGTCCGCAAGCCTGTTTCCTGGAACAGGCGACCGCGACCAGGCCGCCTCAGTGGGAGCTTGCCTGGGGCTGTATATGTACTCCGGATGATCGAAGAGGTAGCTGGCAATCAGCGAGACCATATTCTCAAACCCGCCCCTGTTTTCCCGCAGATCAAAAATGATGGCATCCACATGATTCAAAGTGGCCATGGCAGCGATTGCCGTGGACTGGCAAACGGAAGTATCAGGGAAGAAATCTATCTTGAGATAGCCTATATTGTGCGGCAGGACTTCGACCTTCCTGAACATGCAGTTTTCCTGTTCCATTGCCCTCCGAAAACGCGCAAGGTCCTCTGGTGTTTGCACTGGCGGGTGATCCGGCAATCTCTCCCTGCTGTAAACCACCTCCAGGTGCATGTCTTTGCTCACATCCCGCATCTGCCGGGTTAGCAGTGCGGCAAAGTCCATGCCATCCGTTACTGCGTCATCGTCGCCACTCTTCTGATGCGCCAATAGCGCGTCCGCTGTTTTCTGCGCAATGTCCCGGTCGAAGTAGTGCGCCCGCAGATTCGCGATAACCCCATCTAGCACATGTTGCCGTACCGCAGCATCCAGCGTTACTGCTTCGTCTGCCGATGTATGCGGAGTGGCTGTCTGTCCCCATCCGCTCCCAAGCGGCAGAATACAAATCACTGCCAACAGAATTCTCCCATTCATCGGAACGCCACCAATGACATACAAATCTCCCGCAAGCGTTCACTGACCTCTGGCAACCTATCGTTGATAACTCAATAGAAGAGATACTTGCGCCAACGGTCGTCGGCGCGGCCCAACATGCGCATGATCTGCCGGCTGGTGTGCAGCGAAAAGGGGCGCGGGTCGCGCAGCAGAATCATATCGTCGATCTCGCTCAACATGCGGTTGCCCTTGTGGCGGTTGCAGGTGTGGCAGCAGGCCACGAGATTCTCCCAGGTCGAGTTGCCGCCGCGCGAGCGGGGAACCACGTGGTCCAGCGTCAGGTCGGCGGGCGGAAGCGTCTCGCCGCAGTACTGGCAGGTGTTGCGGTCGCGCAGCAGGATATTTTTGCGCGAGAGGGCGCGCGTCTGGTAAGGGATGCGGCGGTACTCCAGCAGCCGGATCACCGAGGGCATGGCGATGCGGCTGCGCTGGGCGTGGAGGATCAGCCCGTGCTCCTCCTCGGTGCGCGCAATGCCCTTGAGCACCAGCACCAAGGCGCGGCGAGCGCCGCAGATATTGATCGGCTCATAGGAGGCGTTCAATACCAGCACCGGCATTTGCAGAATGTGCGCGGAGTGGACCGTCACCTTCTCGCCGGCCAGCGCCGCGGCCCTGGCGATGGACTTCTGCTTGCGTGCGTGAATCATGGCTTTTCCCAGCGACATCCTTTTTCCCCTCGTCAAAAAGATGATTGCTCGTGCAATGAATGAATGCTTGCCCCTTGCATGGTTGCGGCCGGCGTTGTGCCGGCCGTAAGCGGAATCTCATCCGCATCGTCAAAGCGCGAGGAAATTACCCGGCGGCTGTCGCGCACACGGCCCGCCCTGGCCAGCGTTGCCACCCAAACGGAAGCAGCACCGGCCCGAGCAAGCGCCTGGGCCGCGGCGCGAGCCGTTGCGCCGGTGGTGATAATGTCGTCGATGAGCAAAACGTGCTTCAGCGTGACCGCGGCCGGAGCGGAAACTTCAAACGCCCCGCGCACATTCAGCCGCCGCTGGCGAGGCGTCAGGCCAAACTGGCTCTCGGTGGCGCGCAGCCGCATCAGGGTGCTCGAGGCCAGCGTGAGCCGCCACGCGGGATGCGTTTTGCGCAAGACGCCAAGCGCATGAAAAGCCAACGAACGAGCCTGGTTGAAGCCGCGCTCGGCATACTTTGTACGGTGCAGCGGCACGGGAACCACCAGCATCTCGCCGGGCGCCTCGTCTGCCAGTTGGGCAATTGCCTTGGCCAGCATCAGGCCCAGCCCGCTAGCCGCCGCGTGCAGCCGGTCATATTTGAGCGCGTGGATGGCTGCCTTCATGCGACCCTCGTACGGCCCGTATGCCACCGCGCGCACAAACGGAGGCGGCGCCATCCGGCAGGCCCGGCACAGCCCGGAACTTGACGGACCGGCCAGCACCGGTGCGTCCAGAGAGTCGCCGCAGCGGGCGCACAGGGCACCGCTCTGTACGGGAAACTCCGTCCAGCAAACACTACAAATGGGCACGGAAGAGAGATGCGGCAGAGGGGAGCCGCAGAGGGTACATGAGGAAGGAAGGAGGGCGCAACTCAAGGAGTCCATGGGACTTCGCAGCACACGAACCACCGCGCGCCAACGGGAAGTCCCCGAGGCTGGAACGTCGTATGTCAGTGAATCATAGTCACTGCGGAAGACGCACCTCGCTTCCGGCCGGCCAGGCTCGCCGCCCGCCGCCTTGACGACAGTATACCCGGATCGGGGCGGAGATTCCATGTGTTTTCGTCTTCTGGGGGAGGGTCAGTCTCCGGGATGCCTGTCACTTGCCTGGAATCGGGGTTGTTGGACTTGCTTCGTTCGCCATTGAGCGCATGGGCGATTTGGCGGCTATCGAGAATGATTCCTCACGACATGGGCGTTTATGAGGACTAATCGACGTCATCGTTAAGGCGCGCTCAATGACCGTGTCCGCCGCAACGCCGTCATTCGTTACGCAGAATGTTCATCGTGTCTGGTTCTAGATTGCTCTGAGTCTCTTTGCCTCTGTCGCGGATTCCCTACAACTCGCGCAGGGAAACGGCGACGGGGCGGAGCGCAGCGCGCACAGCGGGCAGCAAGCCGCCGAGAACGCCCATGGCCAGCGCGAAAATCACTCCCATCACGAGCAAGTTGAAAGTGATCTTGAAGGCGAAGGCTATGTTCGAGAAGGTAGAGAAATTCATGGTTTGCGTGGTTACGCCGTTCAGCGGAAGCACGACAACACAGCCAATAATGCCGGCGATGAACGAGATCAGCAGCGCCTCAAACAGGAATGAGAGGATGATGCTCCAAACGGAAAAGCCGAGCGCTCGCATGGTGGCGATCTCGCGCCCGCGCTCGGCAACGGCCGAGTACATTGTGTTGAGAGCGCCGAATACCGCACCGATCGCCATGATGGCAGCCACCAGACCGCCCAGCACGGTGATCAGCGTCGTCATGGCCGAAGATTGCTTCGCGTAGTAATCCACTTCGCGCTCCACTTCCAAATTCAATTGGGGATCGGAAGTAATCGAATCCTTGAATTGGTTGAAGGCCGCGGGCGAAGTCAGGTGGACGGTGGCGGATTGAAAGATGTTTTCCGGGCGCTTGAGCACCTGGTTCAGGATGCGCGCATCGCACCACATTTCGGAATCGAACGACGATCCCCCCGCGTCGAACACTCCCACCACCTTCCACTGCCCCCCGCCGAAGGCCACGGTGTTGCCGACGGTCAGGCCCTCGTAAGTTTTCGATGCGTTCTTGCCGACGACGAGCTCGTCCAGGCCGGGTTGGAACATGCGCCCTTGAACGATCTTCACGAATTTGCGGATTTCGAGCACGTTGGACGAAACGCCGCGTGCCTCCACATTCGCGTCCGTGCCTGTGCTGATCAGCGGGATGGGAATGACGCCGACAACTTCTTGGGTGACCAACGGCTGGCCGGACGCATCGCGTGCCACGCCCGGCTTATCCTGCACAAGCTTTATGGAATCGAGAGTGATGCCTCCCATCATTTCCGTGGTCGAGCCGGCGCGCATCACCAGCGCATCGTCGGGAGTACCTGAGCCCACCAGCGTGGCCCGGAAGCCGCGCGCCAGCGAAAGCATGGCCACGAATACGCCGACCGTCCCGGCAATGCCCAGAATGGCCACGATGGTTGAAGTCCAGCGCGCCCGGATGCTGCGCAAGTTGTAGGAAACCGGCACTGAACCAATCAGCGGCGCCAGCAATCCGGCAACGATTCCGCCCGCGATGACCAAAACCAGCAGCAGGGCAGCGATGGCCGCTAGAGTGATAACTACACCGAAAATGAGCTTTGGCACCATGCTCAAACCCTCCGAAGGGCATTCACTACGCTCAGGCGCATCGCGCCGTAGGCAGGAAGAATTCCGCTGGCGAAGCCGACCGCGATAGCGGCCAATACACCGTACGCTAGTGTTTTCGCAGTGACGAAAAGCGGCGGCAATAGACCGGCCAGCGCACGGCCAAGCACCGGAATCGCAACCAGCGCAAGCAGCAAGCCCACACAACCGGCAAGCGCGATGATGATCGACTCGCCTAGAATAAATCCGAGAATGGCGCGATCCGGGAAACCGATAGCTTTGAGCACGCCCAGTTCATTTGTTCGCTCGCGCACGGAGATGGCCATGGTGTTTCCGGTGACCAGCAAGAGCGTGAAAAAGACGACGGTCCCGATCGACACAATCAGGAATTTGATGTTTCCGAATTGCTTCACCCAGCCCTGCGCAAACGCGGATTCCGTCTCGGTCTTCGTTTCATAGGGCGAATTCAGATACATGTTGTCGATAGCCTTGGCGATGCGCGGGGCATCGTCGGGGTTAGCCATGCGAATAACGTACCAGCCAACCTGGCCTTGGATTCTGTCGGGTACGCTCTCTTTGAAATATTCCCACTGTAACCAGAACTGGGTTTCGTCATCTTCCGGCTTTTCGCCGTGGTAAACGCCGTCGATATTGAACTCGAAGGGTTTACCCGCCAGTCCATAGATGGTTGTCGTGATGGGAATGCGATCGCCGATTTTCCAGCCGAAGCGCTGCATGGTGGCCGCGCCGACTATCGCGCCTTGGCGGTCTTTCAGGAATGTATTCCATTGGTCGTCGGGAACGATGAGTTCCGGGAAAACCTGCCGCTGGTTTTCCGGGTCGATCACGAACTGCGGGAAAAAGTTCTTGGGATCCTGATACACGCCGCCGAACCAGTTATTGTGCGTGATGTACTTGACGCCCGGAATGCGCAGGATTTCATCCCGGTAGGAAAGCGGGATCGTGTTGATGATGGAGGTGCGATTGATGGTGACAAGGCGATCCGCGCTCACCACGTCTGCTCCGCGGCTGAACGCATCGTTGACCACCCCTAGCAGAGCAAACAGAAACAGTGCCACGGCGAACGAACCGATGGTTAGAACCAGCCGGGCCTTCTTGCGAAACAGATTGGCCAGAATCAGTCTGCTGTATTTCATGAGGCGCCTCCGGCGACAACGCCTTGCCGCATTCCAGCCTCTACCAGCACGCCCTTCTCGAGATGCAGCGTGGTATTGGCCTGGCGCGCGACTACCGGGTCGTGTGTCACCATCAGCACGGTTTTCCCGTGCTCATTGACCAGCCGCCTGATCAGGTCCATCACGCCGTCAGCGCTTTTGCGGTCCAGGTCGCCGGTGGGTTCGTCGCAGAGCAGGAAAGTGGGGTCGGCGACGATGGCGCGGGCAATGGCAACACGCTGTTCCTGTCCGCCGGAAAGTTCGCGCGGATAGTGGCGCATGCGCTCACCCAAACCAACGATGGAAAGGGCGACTTCAACATGCTTGCGGCGTTCGGCCTTGGAGAGCTTGGTCAGCAGCAAGGGTAATTCGACGTTCTGGAACGCGGTGAGCACGGGGATCAGGTTGTACATCTGGAAAATGAAACCGACGTGGCGCGCGCGCCAGTGGGTCAGCTTGCCGCGAGACATGTGCGTGATTTCATCGCCGGTCACGCTGATGGTGCCGCGCGTGGGAACGTCGAGGCCGCCCAGCAAGTTGAGCAGGGTCGTCTTGCCCGATCCGCTCGGCCCCATGAATGCCACATAATCGCCCTTATCGATGTCAAGATTCAAGCCCTGCAAGACGTCGATGTCCTCGTTGCCGCGGCGGTAGGTTTTGTCCAAGCCTCGCACCTGAATCAGACTGCCCGCTGCTCCGTTGCCGTCAACGCGTACCATGATCAACCCTCCTTGTTCTCCGCGATATCCGCTTGCTCGTTTAACTGGCGCCAATTGCTTGCGGATATCGCATTCTGTGTCCTGACAAAGTAATACCGAATCACAACTAAAGGATGATTAAATCGCAATATCGAAGTACTAGCGCTTGATCGCTACTGCTTCGCCATCTCTTAAATCGGTTGGTCCCCCAACTACGACTGTGTCCCCGGGTGTGAGCCCCGCCAGAATCTGCATTTGCGCGCTATTGGTTGCGCCGACCTTCACGGCGCGGCGCTCGACGTGATCGCCTTTCACCAGGAAAACGATCTTTTCTCCGCTATCGTCGCGGACCGCGTTCTGCGGCGCCATTACGCCCTCTGGCGCTTTTCCCCCCTGCTTCACTTCTTCCCCGAGGAACGTGACCTTCACGCCCATGTCGGGCAGGATGCGCGGATCCAGCTTGTCGAAGGCAATGCGCACCTCGACAGTCGCCTTCTGGCGATCGGCCGTGGGAATGATAGTGCGCACTCGGCACGGAATTTTCCAGTCTGGATACGCATCCAGAACGGCGGTCACTCCTTGGCCCTGCTTCACTCGCGCGATGTAGTTCTCGTTGACGTCAACTTCGATTTCATTCGAGGCCATATCGACAATCGTCGCGATGCCCGTGCGCGTGAAGCCGCCGCCGGCCGAAATCGGCGATACCATTTCGCCCACCTGCGCATCCTTGGATACGATTATCCCATCGAACGGAGCGCGAATGATGCAGTTATCCACCGCCTGCTGCGCTTCTTGGATGCGTGCCTCTGTCGCCAGCACCTGTACCTTGGTATAGTCGATTTTCGCCCTCAGGCTGTTTTCGGCCATCGTCGCATTGTCGAGCGCTTCCTGAGTTTGAACTCCTGCCGCCCTCAATTCCTGCGCGCGGTGCAACTCGATCTGTGCGTTCTTCAACTGTACTTGCAGGTCGAGAATGCTTGCCTGCGTGGCGTTGCGATCTGCTTTCGCGGACGCAAGCGCCTTCTGCACATCGGAATCGTCGAGCGTGGCCAGTACAAAGCCCTTGTGTACGCGCAATCCTTCTGTAAAATACACGCCTGTAACGCGCCCGGTGATCTTTGCCGCTACCGTAGCGCGCCGCTGCGGGGTGACATACCCGCTCGCGTTGAGCAGAGCCCGTGGCCCACTGTCCGCGGCGTCTAGCGTGGCGACTTGCACCGACGGCGTCTGATGCATGCGAGCATAGACTGCGCCCACGGCTACGAGCGCGGCGAGTAAGACGAAAAGAGTAACCGCGATGTGCTTGCCAGCGTTTCGGGAGCCACGCTTGTAGGCTTCGATGCGTAGCTCACCAAGGTCTGGTTTTACAGTTGCTTCAGGCATAGTTGGCTCAGTCGTTTAACGTTTGATTTCCATTATGGTCTACGGGATACCGCAAGTGTACGCGCCGGGGCGCGATTTACTTCATTTTATTCTACTTCGATGCTTCTTCCTTTCCGGCTCAGGCAGGCTGACCGCAATTTCCGCATCCACCCGTTTTTGAGCACTCTGCGGACCCAAAGCGAAAAGCATTGTTTTCAGTTATTTAAATCTGGTGGATCAAGGGCCTTTCGCTCCTCGTCGCGCAGTTTTTCAAGATATTCGGTATTCCAAGTTCGTTGGAGCCGGTATCCGACCGAATGTATTTCGGAACACCGGTTTGCCGGACCCTTTACCCCTCATCGGGAGCACGCGCGGATAGATAACGAAAAGTCGGCCAGCGTCCATTGATGCGCCTACAGAAGAGCCTCAACTGTTACCAACAGGCCGCTTTCCGCATAAAAGCGGGCGAGAATCTAAAACACCCCTGCCAGATAGACCTCGGGGGAATGGACCATTGCCTTCCTGGCTCCGCTGGCCGCCAGCACCACCGGAGAAAGCGTCATCACCGGGCAGCGGGCGTGGGCCAGCACCTTGTAAACCACCCCGTGCCGGGCCACGGCGGCAAAGGCCGATGCGCCCTGCGCGCCCAGCACAATCAGGTCGGCTTGCTGCGCACGTCCCTGGTAGAGCATCTCCTCGGTGGGGTCGCCCGGCGCCACAATCGGTTGCACGGCGATCTTGCCCTGCAGCGCAAGAGGAACCAGCGAGTACAACTCATCCTCGATCTGGTCGAGAGTCCGGCCGGCCAGAACCTCTTGCCGCTCCTGGGGCCGGATCACATGCTGCAAAACTAGGCGCGCGTTGTGCTCCGCGGCCAGCTCCGCGGCAAAGCGAGCCACCATGTAGCTGGATTCGTGCAGGCTTACTCCGCACAGAATGGTGCGCGTGGCAAAGTTGCAGTACGCGCCGTCCACCACCTCGGGTCCGACGATGAAGACCGGCGCATTGGCGGTGCGCAGCACGGCCTCCGCCACCGAGCCCACCAGCAGCTTGCCGATGGGTCCCGGGGAGTGGGTGCCCATGACGATGCGATCAACCTCCCGCGCGCGCATGTAGCTCAGAATCTGGTCGGCAGCCAACCCCGGCCGCACCACGATCTCGCATTCCACGCCCGCATCCAGGGCGCGCTCGGCCAGCGGCTGCAGATGCTCCATCTCGTCGCGGGCCGCGGCGGCAGAGTCGTAATAAATCACACCAGAGATCTCCGACGCCGACACTACCAGCGTGTCGTAAGCGTGAAAGAGAATCAGTGCCGCGCCAAACTCAACGGCTTGCGCCAGAGCAAAAGAAAAAGCGATTTCATTGGCGGGAATCTCAGAGGCAAACAGTATGGTGGAGGGTTTGTTCCAACCCGGTTTTAGGATGATGGCCATGGTAATCTCCTGAAGGCACGGCAGATGATGAACTGACTTGCCATCGGCTGCCCTGCCCGACGGCACAGCGCTGCGGGAGATCAACTACTGCGGAGACTGATTAAACTCTAACGCCGTTGCGCCGATAATCATGTGATCCGCTAATCAAAGCAAAAACTTAAGGGCATATGGTCAACAAAAAGGGAATTGTGCGCCCCTTTTCGGGAATTTGTCCAGAGCAGATGTCCAAATGCCTTCATCGAATCAAATAAAGTGATCCAAATCACATCCAGGCTAGCCACACAACTGCTCTTCTAGAGCAGAATCGTGGCGCTCCAGAGCGGATTTCCGGTTCAAGAAGTTCTGTTGTACGCTTTGATGGTGTCCTCCTTCCTGAGAGAAATCATCTTATCGGCGGAGTCTTGGATTACGTGAATGACGGAAGTCATCTCAATTCCCCGGCATAGGCCCAGCTTCCCGGCCCGCCCGCACCGATTCCGCTGGAGGTTTCATGCAGCCGATGCACAACATCCCCGCTCGTGGCGGACTGAACTTTGACGAAACCCCCTTCCTCGCTATCTGGGAGGTCACCCAGTCCTGCGACCTGGCCTGCAAGCACTGCCGCGCCGCCGCCCAGCCCATCGCCCACCCCGATGAGCTGACCAACGTCGAAAGTAAGGCGCTGATCGACCAGATTGCGGCCATGGGCGTGCCGATTTTTGTATTCACCGGAGGAGACCCGCTCAAGCGCGCCGACGTCTTCGAGCTGATCCGCTACGCCGCCGATAAGGGCGTACAGGTGGCGCTCACCCCCAGCGCCACGCCGCTGCTGACGCGCGATGCAATTTTTAAGTTAAAAGAGGCGGGACTGGTGCGGCTCGGTATCTCGCTGGACGGCTCAACCCCCGAGATTCACGACGCTTTTCGCGGACTTCCCGGCGCTTATGCGCGCACCATCCAGGCCATCGAGTGGGCTAACGAGGCCGGCATTCCCATCCAGGTGCACACTACCATCAGCCGACACAACGCCCATGATCTGGATGGTCTATGCGCCCTCTTCGAGCGGCTGGCCATCGTCATGTGGAACGTTTTCTTCCTGGTTCCCGTGGGGCGCGGGCAAATCGATGATCTCCTCGACGGAGAGGAATTTGAGCGCGTTTTTGGGCAAATCTACGAGCTTTCGCAGCGGGTCAACTTCCAGATCAAGACCACCGAGGCTATGCACTATCGCCGCTACCTGCTGCAACACAACCTGGAAGAGCGCCGCGTGAGCCATGGAAATATGTCGGGCCACGGAAGCGGCCACCCGGGCAACGTTCAGCGCGCCGCGGCCATGGCCTACGAGCCAGGGGTCCCCACGGACAGGTCTTTGTCCGTGGGGTATGAACCCGGCGCGCCCACCAGCGACGCCAAAACACGCACCGCCAGCTGGACCACCCGCCGCGTCAATGACGGCAAGGGCTTCCTGTTTATCTCCCACGTGGGCAACGTCTATCCCAGCGGCTTTCTGCCTATCCACGCGGGCAACATCCGCGAGACCCCGCTCAGCGAGATCTACCGCAACGCTCCTATTTTCAAGTCATTGCGCGACACCAGCAAGCTGGAGGGCAAGTGCGGCGCCTGCGAGTACAAGGAGATCTGCGGCGGCTCCCGCGCCCGCGCCTATGCCGTCACCGGCGACCCGTTAGCACAGGAGCCTTGCTGCATTTACCAGCCCAAGCACTGGGACCCGGAGCTGGAGAGCGAAGCGGCGGCGTTCGCGAAAAGCTAGCTGCGCCACTAGCCAACTTTCTCTTCAAGCTAAGCGGTCCGGACTTGCTGTTCTTGATAGAAAAATCCATCTGCCCGCGTCAACTGAATCTGTATGCCGTGGCAGGTTGATACATCGGTTCCTCCTGCGCCTGCCGGGATGTACAATCCATCCTCAGGGGTGAATCTTATGAACTCATTTAATTCGCTGCGGCGCGATTTTCTGCGCACGGGCGGTATCGGCATGGCGGCTGCAGCGATTCCTGCTGCTTCTTTTGCGGCTTCGGCGGGGGACGACAAATCAGATGTCCACCCTGTCACGCACCTCTTCGACGTACGCACTTACGGCGCGACGGGAGACGGCAAGACGCTGGATACGGCGGCTGTCAATCGAGCTATCGAAGCCGCGGCGGCCGCCGGCGGTGGTGTGGTCCTCTTCCATGCGGGTTCGTATCTCTGTTTTTCGATTCACCTCAAGAGCAATGTCCACCTGCATCTGGAGCAAGGCAGCGTCATTATAGCCGCCGACTCGCCCAAGCCCGGCGAAACGACAGGCTACAACGGAGGCGTGTACGACGCCGCCGAGCCTAAGACCGAGTGGGACGCCTACCAGGATTACGGCCATAACCACTGGCATAACTCGCTGCTGTGGGGCGAGGAGCTTCAAGACATCAGCATCACCGGAACCGGACTTATCTGGGGCAGAGGACTCAGTTTTGGCGCCGGCCCTGGGCGTCCTTCTGAAGCACAGCACAGAGGCTTCGGTCCCGAACCCCCGGCCGGCGCAAACAGCAATTCTCCGGCGGCGGCACAGAGCAGCACTCACCCCCGGCGGTTACCCCGAGGCGACTATCCGATGTATCAGGCCGATCAACCTGGGGTGGGCAACAAAGCTATCGCGCTCAAGAACTGCCGTAACGTGCTGTTGCGCGACTTCGCGATGCTCAAGTGCGGCCACTTTGCGCTGTTGCTGACCGGCGTGGATAACCTGACCATCGACAATCTCAAGATCGATACCGATCGCGACGGCATCGATATCGATTGCTGCCAGAATGTGCGCGTCTCCAACTGCACGGTCAACTCGCCATGGGACGACGGCATCTGCCCCAAGTCGAGTTATGCGCTGGGCACTGCGCGACCGACCAGGAATTTGACCATTACTAACTGCTGGGTCACGGGATATTACGAGTTAGGCTCGGTGCTGGATGGAAGCTTCAAAAAGTTTGCGCCGGAGTTTCACGTGCCGCGCACCGGCCGCATCAAATGCGGAACGGAATCGAATGGCGGCTTCATCAATGTCACCATCTCCAACTGCGTCTTTGAAGGCTGCCAGGGCTACGCGCTGGAATCCGTCGACGGTGCACTGCTGGAAGACATTACCATCACCAATACGACCCTGCGCGATCTGGTCTCCGGACCGATCTTCATGCGGCTCGGCGCGCGGCTGCGCGGACCCAAGGAGAGCACCAAGGTGGGAACGCTGAAGCGGATTCTGATCAGCAATCTAGACTGCTAC
>Ga0326727_10009384_pt1 | contig 24108 bp, 23 predicted proteins | sample MB2enrmetagenome_FD_207643 | JGI IMG/M metagenome (GOLD analysis project Ga0326727, IMG submission 207643) | Lab enriched peat soil microbial communities from McLean, Ithaca, NY, United States - MB29MY | ecosystem: Environmental > Terrestrial > Soil > Wetlands > Peat | place: USA: New York... | reverse complement strand
CGTTGTAGACAACTTTGTCTACAACCGACTCTATCACACGGTAGACGCCATGAATCAGGTGTGCCTTTCGGATGCATGTGAGACGGACTTGACGATGGAAAACAGCTACGCCTTCTTCTTAAAGATTGGAGCGGATATCTGATGTCATAGAGCCCGGGGCAAACGCCCCGGGCTCTATGATTGCATCAGCAGACCTTACATCGAAATACCGCTACCCAGGCAGTCTTGGAAACGCTTCAGGAGCGCGCCATGCAGCTGAGCCAGCTCCGGGGTCGAGAGTTGCAAGACAGGCGACTTGGTCGTCTTTTCGCTGTTAGACTCAAGAAGCCAAGGTTCCACGAGGTTGTCATCGCAGTTCCTGTGGGCAAGCTGGTAGTCACCGAGTTTGAAGAGCAGTTGACGCGCGCCATTGCGCCGTGTATAAGCACCCTCTACGTAAGACGAGAGAATCCGCCACGGCACCACCTCGATATCGTCTTGATAGACTTCGAACCCAAGTTCTTTAATCCCAAGAAGGCCCCGACCACCGACAAACACGTCAGGAGACAGATAGCGAACAAACATACTGTCAGGACCAACGAAATCGTTAACAAGGGTCTTCCGGAGCTTGTTCGCTTCATCCGCATCGTTTACCTTTCCTTTCTCCATTGCGAGTTTGGTGTGATCCCGTGCCTGGACCAGCGCAGTACGAGCCGTGTTGAGCGCATCAATGACCAGGTTACCGGGAACCACGGTGACATGAGGTCCTTCCGATACATGAGCGACTTCCGGCGCCTGGGTCGCACCAAAGGTCTTCTCGGCGACCATTGCACGTTGGTTGTTGCGATAGGCGTGCGCGGCGGCATCAATGTGCTGTTGCCAAAGTACCAGCGCCGGATGCGGAGTCGGAACCCCGTTAACCTCCTCCATGGTTTCGCTCGCATAGTACACACGAGTTTCGAAACCGCAACTGCACTTGATTTGCCGACCACCAGAGACAGGCAGATCAACCGACGGATAGTGACCCGGGATAGCGCTCAGATACACTCGCGACATCGGGTTCACGCCCGTCACCCAGAAAGGTCGGCTGGTCTGGACGTCAATACGTCCGGGGGCGATCGGATCAGCGGACGTATCTTTGATGCCGCATTCCACATTCACCGGGTAAGGATTGATCCTCGTCTTTTTAATCGGCTCGGGATCCAGTTTCTTGGTGGCCGGAAAGAGTTCGGCTTTGGCTTCGGGTGCAGCGGGTTCGGCAGGGGAAGGATCTTGCGCTTGACCGTTATCCGAAACGAGCTTCATGGCGTACTTGCCGGAACGTAGGGTGGCGATGAGCTCTTCCACACTGCGCAGTACGACAGAGGGCGCCTCTTCCGGTTTCATCAGATCTTTCACGTATACCGAAGCTTCGTGAATATTGTCGGGATTCGCGCGCAGCTGAAGAATGACTGTCGACACTCTGGTGTTTGCCGACTCCGGGGCGAGGATCGAACTGTGCGGAATCGGTTCCGCTTCTTGGGGCTTCCGAACACCGTCGTACATCTTCTTCATCTGTTTCAGAAAGAAGACTTGTTCGTGTTCGGACACCAAGGACACGGCATCCAATACGGGGCCGAAGACATCCAGCAGGTCTTTGATTTCTTCATCCGACGCGGCGCCTTGATGACGATGAACGTAGGCGTCGAATCGGGCACGGATTTCCGAACGTGTTTCATTCAGCTTTTTATCAAACCCCTTGCTCAGAGGGAGCTGTCCTTTCGAACCGATCAAGATGACACACTCGAGTTCGTCTTTGCGGACGCTGTTGAGGCAATTCGAAATGTCTCGGATGAGATCATCATCGTACGCAAAAACATCTTTGGTAAGATCGAACACCATCGCTCTGCCGGATGCTGCGGGTTTCGGACCCAGTTCACGGCGATACGCCGCCATTTCTTGAGCAAAAAGCTGCTTTGCTGCTTCTTCGAATGTATCCGCGTCCTCGCCAACAACATGAGATATCACGTCAAGCGCGAGCGTGCAGCGCTCCATGAAGTCTTTATGGTGCTTAAGAGCCATCGGCGCTTCGGACAGAGCGTGCCGCCGGAAATTGGCACTCATGGATTCAATGAGCGGTTTGAAGGAATCCAGATTGGAGCGTGTCAGAAAAACATGAGTGTGCTCTCCGTCGAGAAGCACATTGTCGATTTCATTGTCGCGGAGTTGTTGGATACCGTTCATGGCCTGTTGAAGAATAACGAAACATATTTTCGTTGTGTTTTTCCCACCCCAATTGTTGAGAGTGAGGTATACGTGGCGATCGAGCGGCTGCACCTTACCTTCGGCGAGGTTGTACTTTGTAGGTCGTTGAGCGATTGATATTGCGGCAACCTCTTTTGATGGCCAGATCGGTCGTGCGATCGGCTGTTCCTTGCCTTCGGCAATATTGCGGGTTGGAAGCACGCGAGAGGGTTGCGGTTTCCACGAGATGTTACCGAAGTGCAGCGGGCTCGGTACATCGTCCTTTTCGTCAGTATCCGGGAAAGCATCCACTTGACACGACGTGGTGTCGTGCGGGTTGCACTTATTGTGAACATGCTCCTCCAGTCGGTCGGAAAGAGCTTTCATTCTGGCATCTTGCAGCTTCACGATTTTCACCAGTTGCTTGATGACCTGGTCTCGCTTTTCCGTTGCTCTCTGAGAGGCCTTGAAGATGTCCTTCAGATTCTTCTCAATGATATCGTCAATCATGTTCGTATTCCTTTACTCAATGACAACATGTTCGTTGTAAGATTGGGGGAGTGCGATATTGCGAGAGTCCAGCACGCACGTTTGAACATTTGCAAAACCACCGTACAAATCAGAATAGTGATTCACCATAAACATCTGAGTGAACGGTAATGTTTCCATCAGGGACCGAATCATCTCCATAGCGGACGTCCGGTGCGCTTTATCCAGCGTCCTGCCAAACTCATCAAGATAGAGAGGCGATGCGGACAGACCCATGTAGCGCAAGGAGACAATGCGAGCACCGAGATCCACAATCTCAACCATCCCGCTACTCCCCTTGGAAATATCCGGAACGACATTGTCTTTCGACTGAATCATCAATGGGAACTTATAATCGAGCTCAGCGCCCTTTTCATTCGACGCTCCACACGGATAGACCTGGAGAGGATAAGACCAAACCTTACGGATCAAACCATTGATCTGTCCTGTGAAATTTCGAATGAAACCCATCATCCCGTCCGCAATCAAGCCTTCTGTTGGGGAGAGTTCCTTCACCATCAACTTCAGGCACTCTTCTTCCAACTTCAGCTTTTCGATATCCACCTCAAGATCCGTCACCCGTTGTTTTTGCATCTCGTGATTACTGAGCGCTTCAGACTTGGTTGCGAGGGATACCTGTAGCGTCTGGATTGACCGAATGATGATCTCACGACGCAACGCTTCGATAGCGTCGTTATTCAGCTTGTCCGCATTGAACATCAGGTCATCGAGCTTACGAGCCATTTCCATGAGCTCATTATAAGCACGTTTGTCCGACATCATCGAATTGTATTCCGCACGCTCTTTTATCAGAGCTTGTGTCAGGTTCGAGATTTCGGTTTCCGAAAGAGCGAGTTGAGCCATCGTATCGGTGAGGCTCGCCGCGCCAAGGTGTTCGGCTTGCGAGATGAGGGCGTTGATTTCGGCAATGGCTTGAGATTTCTCGTGAGCGTCGCGCTCAAAGGAACAGTCCTTCCGAAAGACCTCAAGTACAGCCAGCGCCTTACGTGGAGCATTCGTGACGAATTCATTTTCAACCAGATAGTTCCAGAACACCTTCAGATTCGGCGCACTCTTCGCGCAGCGACCGAAGTTGTTGTACAGTTCCAGATACTCTTCTGTCTCCTTGATATCGGTTTCTTTACCAGCGATTGCTAGGTTTCCGGCATCGATCTCTAACGAGAACTTCTCGATAGCGTTATTGACCTTTGCCAACTTTTCAGGGGAATAATTCAGCACCCAACGATGATTACAGGCAGGGCACTGAACATTCGAATCGTTCTTGTGGAGCTCGAGATGGTTCTTGGTTGCAATGTGGGCATCGAGTTGGCGCTGGAGCGTATGGACAATTTCTTTGATGTCTTTGACTTCTTGGCGTAGCGTCTCCAGACGTTGCATCGAGAACCGCCGACCTTCGTTGATCGGAAGCACCTGAAGAATAGCCGACAGGTCATCGTAGATTGCCTCGAGTGTCTGGAGGCGTTGTGTGTCCCAGTCTTCGAAACCTAACTTCCGCTTTACCAGAATCGCTTTCTGTTCTTCGACAATAGCATCGCGCTTTTGAATCAGGACCTCGATCCCTTGTTCGCCTGTTTTCTTGAGAATCTCCAAATCACTTTGTAAGCGATCATGGATCTCTACCAAGGTGACCAATTTCGACTCTAGTGCGGCCACATTGAGTTTCGAGGTCTCCAGTTTCTCATCGAGGCTTTCTTTTGATGCGTAACGCCCTTCTATATCGACGCTAGCGTACCTCTGGAGCACTCTAGTGCTCAGGGTGAGCACTTCACTACACATACGGTCTGCGTCGCGTGAGAGGGCTTCTGAGGGTCTTTCTACCGGTGCTCGGCGTGTCTGCAACAGAGTGAGTTCATCGTGGAGATTCTGAACATCGATAAGAAGTTGTTCTTCCTCTTCCTTCGAAATCAGTTTTGAGGTCTCGTTAACGAGACGCTCTTTATAACGACGCATCGTTCCTGTTGCATCACGCAACATTTCGCGGAGCTTATCGTAGACCTTCAGCGCATAGTCGTAGCTCACGACCGATAGGGAGGTCAAGAGTTCTCGACGTCTACCGATACTCATTTCGGAGAAACGCTCTTTCCCGATAATAAACGCATGGAAGTCTTGCGTGTAGCCGAACTCCTGCTTAATCAATTCTTTTTGGACGCTGGCCGTGCCGCCCTGGTTCATGGGAACGCCGTCTTTCATGAACTCATGATGCGCCTTGGGTGCAAAGACAGATGTCAAGACATACTCGATACCGTGATGCATAATGACGACCGTTTTCGATCCATCTTTTGAGTAGTCTGAGGGCGCAGCAGGAAATGGTGAGATTTCTTCGATCAATGAAGACTTCCCGCATCCATTCGTCCCGAGGATCAATTGAAATCGTTCGGTAGGGGTAAACGTGAATTCCCGAATATTGTTCAAAAGGAATCGTTTATACCCTACTAGCTTCACTGAAGTATAACGCATATCTGAAGCCCTGTTATCCGTTGTCAGATGATAGGGCGCGCGTATCTTTTTTAACAGGAGTTTTTCATGACGCAACGCACTGTTTCGGACTGGCACTTTTATTCGCACGGTGTCGTGGCCGAAAACAAAGCCGCTAACACGGATGTCGTCGAAGTCACGCCGCTTGAGAAGCATGCCATGCTGGATGGCGAATTGACACCCAACACAACCGCCCTGGAGTCCTCGGGCGTCGATGGTACCGGAAGTGCCTATACGACGAAATCGCAAACAGCTGCCACGATTCCATGTAAATGGCGGCCTGTCGGGGAAAGCAATCGAAAGACGTCGCCCGATGTCCGGCGTGGTGAACAGGTCGAGATTTGGCGGTTTGCGGATACGGATCAATTCTATTGGTCTACCATGTCGAACGACAGCTCGACACGTAAACTCGAGCATGTGGTCATGGGGTACAGCGGCACCGCTGAGGAAGATGTCGACGCGAGTAATGACAACCACTACACCTGTACGTTTAGTCCGCTCACAGGGGCGATCACGATCCACACCTCGAAAGCAAATAGCGAGCCGTTTGCTTTCGATATTTCATTGAACACAAAAGCTGGGACGCTCACTGTCGATGACAATACCGGCAATCTAGTGAAGTACGATTTCGGTCAAAACCAGTTCCATGTCGAAAACCCTGATGGTGCAGTCATGGATTTGACAGGGACAGCATTCAAGATGTCGGGTCTCGATAGTTTTGAAATCGATAGTAAAAAGATTTCGCTGAGCGCGACAGACTCGTACGAACTCGATACGGCTGACAGCACGATCAATTCGACGACGACGACGATCACGTCCGAAACAACGCATAATGGTTCGGTAGCCGTAGCGGGTGATTTGACCACAGCCGCGGGTAGTGACGGTAAGTCGACCGGTAAGGCGAAGTTTGGTGGTGATATGGAAGTCACCGGTAGCCTCACGGCGGATCAAGATGTGACGGCCGTAAACGGCACTGTATCTGGGAAACAAATCGTTTCTCAGGAAGCCATTGTGGCGCCCAACGTGTAGCTCGCGACATATACCCCAGGAGCGAAAGCTCCTGGGGCTATGACCGTTAAAAAGGTGGTAGTGTCAAGATCCAAACCCACACGAGATACAATACCACTACCACACTGTACCCTACTGTCTGCATGTCCGGCTCTCTTTCAGTTATAGTGCTAAGTACTCCCCGACGCCTTGAGCGTCGTGATCTCGGCATTCAACTGAACAATGTACGCTTCGAGAGCGGTGATTTTCTGCGTAGCACTCGCCAAGGCTGCTTCATTCGTTAATGCTTTAGCGAGGTTTGTCTGGCTACTGCTGATCAGTAGGGCGCGAGCCGCCTGGTATTTGGCATCATCTGCCGATGATAGAAGGCTGACAGCAGACAACTTGGCAGCCGTCAACGTCGGGGTCGATCCGATTGTGTTTTGAACAATCTCGGAAATCTGAGTTTTGAGATACGTCAAGTCGGTGCTAACGGGTAACGCCCCCATATTCACCAACAAACCCAGAATCTGATAATTCACACCACCCGAAGACGGAAGTGCCGTAATGAAGCTGCTCGGCACGTACACTGTCGTCCCACTGGTTGACGTCGGAGCCAGACTCACAATGCACACGCCGTTTGCCACGTCCGTGTTGTATTGTGTTTGTGTCAAGCCATTCGCGACGTAAGTATCCGTGTACGGGTCTTTTCCGTCAGCCACCAAGTCAGCAATGGTACGCACTGCACGACAGGTATAACTCATTCCGGCTGTCAGCATCGCTTCAAAAGGCGCCGCCAACGTAAAGATACCGGAACTATTGATACTCGGGACAATAGCGGTTGCCATATGTCACTCCTCAGGAACTGAAGTTGCTCTTGGCAACGACGAGGTACTGGATGTTGTTGTAATCGGCGACCACATACAGAATCCCATTACGCGTCAAGCGTGTCATCCCAGTCGGCAACGAACTGTACGCGGTAGCCGTTTCTGCCGCGATCAGAAGCTCGGACAGGAGTTCAGCCCATGCTTGGGTGGTCGTGCTCATTCGACTGAAGTCGGTGGACGACGTCGAAACAGCGATGAAATCAGCGAACAATTGTGTCAGCTGGTACTGGTTGTTCTGGTTCTGATTGCTACCGATGGACAGGATATTCAGCGACTTGTACGGGTGTCCCATATCGCAGGCGTAGGAATTAATATGAGCCGACGGATACGTCGATGCCGGAAATGCGTATTTCGCAATTTCGGCTATACCAGCTGCTATGTTCGTGATCGGACTGTAAACTCCGGCCTCGATTGCGCGGTCAGCGATGGCGTATTGGTCGTATCGAGGAACCAAGATGAATTCCGTCGTCTTGAAGATATCCGGCAGGATCGCTGTCCATTCAGATTGGGTGTGCGTCGAATTTGCCAGGATGTATGTCTGCAAAGCCGATTTGATCGAATCGATATTGTCACCGACCGTACCGTAAATCAAAGTAGCCCAGTTGGTTGGGATCAAATTGGTGGAATCCGTCGGATCCACGTAGTCATACGTCATCCCGACGAGTGAGGTCTCGGGATTTCCGTTACGAGCTGTCTGGATCGTTTCGGTCTGTGTCTTCCAGGTCGAAGCAGCGGCATCAGCTTTAACCACACTGGCTCCGCCGAAGAATACAGCATCCAGTGCAGAGAATGGCGGGACCACCGTGATGTTGTACTCGTCGTACTGAGTCTGGAAACTGGCATCGCAGAACCAGATCTTGATGAAGCTCCCGCTCAAAGCGTTGTAGGTGAAACTGATCCATTCCGGCATGTAGTACGTGCCGTTGTTCACCATGCTGCCCGATGCAAAGCTCGACGCAACCGACGAGAACCCGGTGAGCAATTGGGTGAGAAGATCGTCAGCATCCAATTGACCTGCGGTATTGATGCTCTTGGTGTAGAGCCATTGAGCGATCGTCAGGACCTGCTCTTTGAGCGTAGCGTCCAGCGCCGTCGTCACGCCATCAGTCGCGCTCAGAAACGTATTGAGTGTCAGATTCGCCACATCCGACGCCACATAAACCCCCATGGAGTTCGTGTACGTCGACGACTGGGTCGACAGTTCGCCAAAGGTGGCTACTGTGCCGGGGTTGTTATTGGCAAAGAGCGCATTCGCCACGAAACCTTTTAATACGTACATGATTTTATCCCGGGAGGTTTTGATCAATAAAAGATGTTGACGTTTAATCACGTCAGCATTACAATAGCTGAATGACGGCAATCATAAAATTGGCGTCGAACGCAAGGAAGCAATAATGACGGGGTTTATTTGGAAAATACTCGAAACCTTTTGGCCTTTCCTTTGGGAAATGGTCATTGGTAAGAAAACCTTCTTGGAGGCCATTCACTCCAACAAGAAAGCGGTCTTTCTGGTCATCATGATCACGGGTTCGTTTGGTTTGAATATCTGGCAGTTTATTCGCCTGGTGAGCATCTCATCCGCTCAGATACATCTGGCCAAGGTCTGCAAGCCTGAACTCGTTTCCCAGTCGCCGGCAGTCGTGTACCCGAAGCAAGAAAGTGCTCCGGTTGCTGAATCGCCGACACAGGACAACACTTTCAATGCGGTGGAAGATCAAATGTTGAAGCTGCGAGACTCCGAGAAACATTCGGGTGCACGCTAAGCGAGGTCTCTATGAAAAAATACGTGATGTTTATTTCCCTGACCTTGTTGGGGTGTGGTAACTTTACCACCAATAAGACGGAGGTGTCGTACCATGACACCTTTATCTTGGATGCGAGGGATCCTGCATTGAGACCTCCACCCCTGCCCTCGCTACCGCCACCGGTTCCGCCAAAGATTGTGGTTCATCCAGTGTATGTAAAGGAATCCTCTCTGACCAAAGACATGTGTCCTCGATTTGAGTTTCCTGCGCTCCCTCCTACACCGGAGCTCCCTATCGACGCGCTCAAGCGTTTGAACCATACGGATCAGATCGGTATCGATAACCTCATGATGAAGCATATTGATGAATTGCGACAGTATATCGCCACCGTCAAGAAGATTCAGCAAGATGCCAAGGAGCGATACCTGATCAAGTGCGTGAATTTCACAAAACCTTCTCGATGAGTTGGGGAACGTATCATGACACAAGCTGCTCAATCAGCTTACGCGCTGGCGATGCTTCAAGTTGCACAATCTCCGATAAACTACTCGCTCACGACTCGCGTTCCTGGGACGACGTACCCAAACAACACGCCTCGACAAATTACAGTGAGTGCTTCGGCCAATATGTCTGTTGCAGGTGCTTATCTGATCGCGGTCGTTAACGGGGTCACTATGCAAAGCTCGTCACAATCTGCGGCGGTTGGATCCCTCGTGACAGTTTGTTTCCCTGTCCCGCCAGGAGGCACGTATAGCGTTTCTCCCTCGACAGGTACTGTAACGGGTTGGAACCCCTTTACCGAGATTCGATGAGGAGTGTCTTTTTATTGGCTGACTCAATAGTTTGTGTAGCACCAATCATTCAAGGGGTCAGTGATGTCCAACGGTTTTATCATTTATAGCGATGGTGGTAGTGCTCCAACCAACCCCGGTCCGGCTGGCTGGGGTATTCACGGTTACATGTTCTCGGCCGAAGCCCCTAAGAAAGGCAGCGGTAACACGAAGTACTTGATCACGACGGCTGGTTATGTCGATAAGGCAACGTTCAAGGGTTCGATGGTTCCTATCACGGATGAGCTGTGGGAGAAGTTTGTCACCAGCAATGTTCGGGCGGCTCATGAAGTCACTCCGATCCATTACGTGGATGGTTCTGGCGGGTTCACTCGTGATGAAACCAACAATGTCGCTGAAATCGTAGCGGCGACCAAAGCGCTCGAGTACGCTCGGGATTACGACGTCGAATTCATCCAGATTTACACGGACAGCAACTACGTGGTCCAGTCCATGAACCAGTGGATCAGCAACTGGGTCAAGAACAACTGGAAGAAACGGGATGGCTTCACACCCGTTCCGAACCGTGAGCACTTCGAAAAGCTGATGGCGGTGACCGAAGAACTCCGTGCCCGTGGCGTCACGGTGAATTTCACCTGGGTACGCAGCCACACGGACGGTCTGAACAAGAAACCGGGTGAAGGCATCAACATTGGGAATGTGCTGGCAGATAAAGCAGCCACCCAAGGCACTGTTGTATCAGCATTGCGTCGCGAGCCTCGCTGGTCCGGTGCCCCGATCCACACGATGAATTCTTCCCCTGCCCAAGGGTACTGGAAACCAGAGATCGAGAAACATCCCTTCATCTACAATCGTCGCATGTACTTTACGACGCAGGATACGGAACGCAAGCCTGGCGAATACTACCTGGGAGAACACGGGAAAGAAGACGATCACCTGGGTACGCGCATTTCCGATGGTAGCTTCTCAATCATCGAGCTCTCGAAGCCGCAACCCATTATGGAGCAGCTGATCGAATACGCGCAATACCTGGCGAAAGACAATGACAGCCTCATGCTCGTCAAGCTCGACAAGCTGTTCTCACCGGCTGTCTATCGAGATGTTGAGCTGTACGGAGAGACCTCTCTCATTCGTCGTGGTCAGCGCAATATCGAGCTCTTGTGTCTCGATAAAGAACCGCTGATGAAGGAACAAAATCCGGAAGGCATCGCAATGCGAGCCATCGATGCGATTTCGGAAATGGGCGGGGTTCTTCAACGCTTCAAGCTGAGTGATCCGACCCTGACTTGTACGGACATCACGAGTGTTTTGTATGAGTCGGTTTCACAAAAACCGAAGAAAGTGCCGAAAGCCAAGAAAGCCGCAGCGGATGAAGCTGAGGTAGAGGTGGTCGAGGAATCTTTCTCAATGCATCTGAAGCCTGAATACAAAGTGGGCTTTGCTGCGCTCAAAACACAAACAAACTATGCAGTAGGGGAACGTTCTGGTGCAGTTGATGTGATCTTCACCCTCGGTATCGACATGCCTGATCGAAACGCACTGAACAGGCTCTCTCCTCTGAACCCGCGTGTTACGATTGTGAGTTGGGAAGTCTCTGAACTCGCTTTCCGTTATGCGACGATCATCGAGGCGGGTGACGATATCGGCATCTGGTGCGGTTACCACAGCAACGTGCGGTTTATCTAACGCCTTTGCAATGCCGTGGCGGGATGTCACGGCAGGAGTATCGCCATGTCACGGATTCCAGCCCCGGTTCGATCCGGGTTTGCGTCCTTTCTTAAATCACGGCTCCCGCTGCATACCAAGCGCGTCTTATTTCTGGCATCGTTCTCTGCCGGTGTGGCGCGCTACGGGATGTGCAAGCCAAACAATTCCAAGTATTGTGAAGTCAATCCGGAAACGCTGAAGAAGTTGAATTCCCTTTTCAATTTGTGCCGACGTGAAAAGGCGATGAAGTTCTCAGCAACCATCAGTCAGGTGATCTGGGATGATCAGGTAATCAATGATCTTTCCATTCTCTTCAATACGCACGAGACGGATTCCGAAATGATTCTGTCGAGTATCGTCGAGAAGATCAAGTTGAAGATCCCTACCTGGCTTCAGTATGGTGATGACAACGCCGGAAACAATCTGGAAAAAGATCTGCGACTCCTCATCCAGAACAGGGGTGAGATATTCGGCTAATGGCCGTCATAGACCCCGGAGCGAAAGCCCCGGGGTCGTATGCTCTCACTTTTGAGAAATGATGCGGCGGATGTTATCGACCGTGTTATCCACGCAGCTCGCGAGGTTCATGGACCGATAGTACACGATCGCAAAGAACTCCAGCTCGCAAGCAGCTTGGAAGGTGCCTTCGGAGAGCTCGCCGATGACTTCGGGGGCGAGACCTTCTAGTTCACCCTTCTTATGCAGTTCCATGATCTTGGTCAACATGTTCACGGCATCCGTTGCGCGATCATTCAGGCGCTTCCGATTCACCGCGTTCATCATTCTGGAGATGCTGTCTACCAGATCGAACACATGGAGCCAGTCGTTGTTGCGGTCTACCACTTCGCTGTAGGCGACTTCTGCCCGAGTCGAACCGTTTTTGAAGCAATGCCCGAGTGATTCATTGAGTTCGTTTCGTTCTTTTTCGATCCCGATGTATTTCGGGATCTTGCTCTTTCCGCCCATGCGGTTATCTCGATTGCTCAGGATGCCGCCGAGATAGCTCGATACGTCAGCGAGATACTCCTCGACATGAGAGGCGTGGTCAGCCGCCGCTTTGAGAACAGCGCCGTATTCGAGATACGTCTTGTCGAGACCTTCCGGCACGTACGAAGTGATAGGTGCCAGATCCATGTACTTGTGGGTCGTGAGTTCTTTGACAAACTCGTAACGATTGGCTTTCAGTTTGACGCCGTGATCGGTAGCCGAGAAACGCCCCACGAAACCAGCAATCCCGGTCGTCAGAGTCGGTAGTACACGTTCCAGCAAGCTGCTGACATTGACAGCACCAAATTGAAAAGCTTCGAGTGCCGCGATATCCCGGGCACGAACAAATGCGGCATCCATTGGATTGTCCTTTACTGATATAGAGTCGAGATGAGAACCATAGCATTTGGGACGATCCTTTGGTTAATTTTAACGCCGCGGTTCAATCATTTGACTAAATCCTACACTCTGGTGAATAAAAAATGGACCTGATGCCTTCCTTTAAGCCAGCCAGTCTTCGCATCATGATCAACATCGGTTGCCTGTTTGATATCCCGACCGGCACGTACGTCATGGGCAAATACGGCGACATGATTCTGAATGGCGGTCTCTCGACTCTCACGGGTCTCGTAGGGATCGGCAATAACTTCAAGTCGACGATCCTCGACTACATGCAAATGACCGCGATGGCCCGCATGAAAGATTCCAAAGGGACGCTCTACGATACGGAAGACAACGTCATCGAAGATCGTAAGCGCACCATGGCTCAAGGGATTCGTGAGTTCTTTGGTCAGGATATCATCGATATCGGTCGCTACCGTATCACATCGGATGTCGAGCATACCGGGAATGAATGGTACGAAATCCATCGGACCTATTTGAAAGAGAAGCGTAAGAACGCGGCCAAGTTGTCGGTTGAAACGCCGTTCATGAACAGTGATCGAAGCGAGAACTTCCGTATCATCATGCCGACCTTTACCGGTGTGGACAGCTTCAGTGAATTCAAGACAGAAGATGTTCTCGAAATGGGCGACAAGAATGAACTGGGTGAATCGGGCGGCAACACGATCCACATGCGTCAAGGTCTCGCCAAGTTGCGGTTCCTGATGGATGCGCCGAACCTCAATGGTGCAGCGTACAACTACCTGTTGATGACAGCGCATCTGGGTAAAGAATCCACTATGCAGAACGCAGGTCCTGCCGGATCAGTTCCCATTCAGAAACTGCGCACGTTGAAGAATGGTGACAAGATCAAAGGGGTGACGGACAAGTTCACGTTCATTACCCACAACTGCTACAACTGCCACAATGCATCGCCGATGATGGCAAAGGACCTCAAAGGCCCAGAATACCCCCGTGACGCGAATGACAAGATGCGGATGGACACTGACCTCAACAAGGTATCGATCACGAACCTACGGGGCAAAAGCGGTCCGTCTGGCATGCCTCTGACCATCGTGGTATCTCAATCCGAAGGTGTCTTGCCGTCCCTGACGGAATTCAACCACATTCGTGAGCAGGACTACTACGGATTGGAAGGGGGGAACGTTTCGTACGCCATGTCCCTCTATCCGAATGCGAAGTTTGGTCGGACGACGGTGCGCAGTATGATCGATGCCGATCAACGTTTTCGGCGCGCATTGAACATCACCTCCGAAATGTGTCAGATGTCGTATCTTTGGCACAGTGTCGATGAATACATGTGCACTCCGAAAGAGTTGTACGATGATATCAAGGCACTCGGGTACGACTGGGACGATTTGCTCAATACCCGACCATGGTGGACCATCAACGACTACGATCATCCGGTACCGCGCCTGACGACGCTCGATCTGCTCCGAATGAGGAAAGGAAAATACCATCCTTACTGGATGGATGAAAACAAGAAACGTCTTCCCAAATACAATGAGGATGCGGTGTGATGCGATGGTTAAAACAGTTTTTTCAACGGTTGTATTACTCGCAGACTTCTTTGAGGTCCCAGATACGCATCCTTCACCTGGATGATCTCCGGGATGGTGCGGAGCTTGCATTACGCGAGAGGTTGTATCACCCCGGATGGCAATTGGAGAATCGTCTGTACGAGGCTCTCCGAGCGCCTTCTAAGGACGAAACCATCCTCCTGGCTGAGGGTACGTACGATCTCATGGGGATCTGTTATCTCCAATATCGGCCTCACGATAACAAAACGACGATTTGCTTCTACGTAAAAGAGATCTATCGTCGTTTTGGTGTAGGGTCTACCCTCTATCGCGAAGCGCGTCAACGGTTCCCAGAAGCTGACTTTGTGGCTGAGCTCGGGTCGCCGGGAAGTCGTCAGTTCTTCGAAAAAAACAATATCAGTTATTCCAATTAACGAGGTGGTGAATCATGAATGAATTACTGGCCGATTTCTTTACGTCCGAACTGGTCAAAGCGGGGCACCCGAATCCGACCGCATGGAAAGAAGGTCTGCACCCGGATGCTCTCAAGTCTTCCACACCGCTGCCGGTGCAGCGGTTTCTGATCAATCGTCAACTACGTCTGATCTTCGGCGCCATGGATCCGGCCCTCCAAAGTGACACCTCGAACGAACGCTTCTCTCTGGTCGATACCGGCGAGATCTCGTCCTGGAAACGCATCGTGTGCGAAATTCCGCTGCGGTGCATGGTGAAACATCATCTCCCCTGAAGCACATGGAGTCCGACGGGGTTTCCCGTCGGACTGATCTCACTCATTATTTTTGGATGACGATGTGCGAACTCATTGAGGCGGCGACCTTTTATGGCGCTGATTCGATTATGACCATGGTACTAAACGACACTGATGAACTCAGTACCGACCTCAAGTTTGGTCGTCACACTGTAGCGGAAATACCGGCTTACGATATTGCAGCTATCGTGGCGGGCAGTCGGACAATCAACGACTACGCACGTTTCTCAGAAATCATGGGTGATATCGTTGCGTACGATTATTACCACGACAAGAGCATTGTTTTCATCACCGGTAAAGCACGAACAGGTGCTGACGCCATGATTATCAAATGGTGCAAAGAGCACGGTTACCCGTGGGTGGAAATGCCTGCTGACTGGGATGAATACGGTAAGCGGGCTGGGTATATCCGGAATGAGCAGATGGCAGAAGTTGCCAATACTTTATTCGCTTTTTATGACGGCGTTTCCAAGGGAACGAAACACATGATCAATCTGGCTAAGTCCGAGCACTTGGATTACAAGGTGTTTATTCTGGACCCAGATAGCGAAAAAGGAAAATTAGATGCCTACCGGTAAAAACCGAAAAGCGGCGGAAGAGTACATCATCAAGTACATCGATGCGCTCTTGCCGGGCTCCCCCAACACCAAGATTTACGAACGTCTGTTTGCCAACATGGACGACAAGGCGTTTGATACCTTCATGCACGGTCTCAATGACGGAACGATTCGTCTGGCCATCATCGTCCCCAACTTAACCGGGATGAAGTTAAGCGTCGAGAGAAACCTCGCTTTGGCCAAAGAATTGGGTCACGAGTTCTTTGAACAGTTGCTGATTGATCCGGGTAACGATATTCCGCCGTACATGACACCCGAGAAGTATCTGATTGTTGATCTTCCGGTACGTCGTCAGGCGCAGTTGCAGGAAAAGAAAATCTCGATTCCCGAACACAATCGTTCTGTCGATGATTTCACGGGTCAACCAACAGGTGCGTCGAAGGGCAGTAAGATCTCCATGCCAGAGATTCAAATTCTAGCTGCTCGAAACCTCGACCGTAGCTTGCTGGAAATGATCAAGATGCGTGGCGGGGATACGAAGGCCTTCAATGCGATGAATGACAGCATCAGTAAGACAGGTGGTGTCAACCTCAAGAGCATCGAGACCCTCGGTACGACGGTGACTTCTACTGACACGCTGCGAGCCTTCTTGACAGCCTGCCATTTACAAAACACGCTTTAAAGGGTTTACCATGAGTCTTTCTGTTGACATGGTCGCTGAGATCAAAGGTGCCTTTGTTGAGGCTTTCAACACGGTTTCGGCACGTTGGGTTTCGCTCGACGATATACCGTACATCTATTCGCTGTGCGATACGACGGCAAAGACGGCACCGTACCTCTTTGTATCGTCGGACAGGACCAACGCGCTTTACAGTTCTGTCTTCGGCTCGGCGATCACGAGGGACTTCATTTTTGAAGTCCAAGCACAATTCTTCTCCAATTGGGGATCTGGATTGGACCTGTACGATACGTACGCTGCGCTTCTTGCTGAAGGGTTCTCCCCGATCAGCAACAAAAACCATCGCGGTTCGATGTTGCCGGACGACTACCGGTCGCGTCTACCGACGTATGAGGCAGCAACCGTTGTTTTGGCGGACAACAAATGGTTGTTCATTCTCGCCATGATCAAGACCAATTTCATCGATATCGCTGGCACTCTCAACGATCTCATGAAACGTCGACATGAACAACAGCTCATTCAACAGGCGGAATAAACCATGGCAGCGGGTCATCTAGAGCAAATCATCTATGTGGACCTGGATAGCATTCTGGACACGCGTCTGGGGACACTCGCGAAAATGAATCAGCAGGTGGCGGCCGATGTACTGAACAACGGTTATCACCATCGAAAGACCGATATCTTCAAGGGGGTTGATCGCGCTCTCTATTTGAAGATGTACGCGGAACGTGATGAGGAGACACTGAAGCATTCATTCCTGACCAATATCGGGAAGCACTTGCGCACCACAGTCATTCAAGTGTTGGCGCAAGCCATGACGATGCCTCACAAGCAGGAGATTCAACTCCTCGTCAATACGTATCCGTACCAGATGACTCCAGAAGTCATGCAAGAGCTTCAAAGCGTTGTGTCTGAAATGATGGGGCACCTCTGTAAGGTAAAGATCGAGTACATCCCTCTGAAAGATCTCACGCCGATGAGCGTGAAACAAAATGTCATCATGATGGTGATGTATCATTTTGAGGAATGGATCAATACCAACATCAAAGGGTTTGCAGCGATGCCAGCACCTGTGCTGACGGATGTGGTTTTGTTTGCTCCGGCGCTGTACAACGAGGAACTGACGGACCTCCAAATTGCGGGGACCACTCGGAAAGCAATGCATCCGTTTGAAGCCGTCATCACGTCGTTACTTCCATTGATTCATCTGGAGTTTCTGGATCCGTGGTACTTCAGCGTTCTGTCTGATTCGCGTTAGCGTCATAGCCCCTGCACCCGTTTCGGGTGCAGGGGTCTGTGATCATTCTTCAAAGCGTTCCATAAAGGCATCGTACGAAATCGGTTCCGACTGCTCATCCAGTTCGCCTTCTACCAGGATAGGATCAGGTATTTGATCAACGGAGATCATCGGAATCTCCCGCTCAACACGGGTATGTTCCCCGAAGATCTTATTCGGATCCACTTTCAGAAGCGTTGCCGTTACGACCTCGGTCAGCATCTGCGTATTGGCAATGTTCTCGTCGCTCTTGATCTTGGCGCGACCCAGAGTCGTTCGGTCAATGTCCGTCAGCAACCCTGCGATGAGTTTGATATTATCCGGATCGTTCGGGATGTTTCCAGCCGGCATCATCGCCAGTACAATCTTTTTACGGATGCCTTGAGTGAAGTTGTGTGTTTCGTCGTCGTTCTCAAAAGGACGCTCGTTAATCACGTCGGTCATCGTAAATCTCCAATATAAATATTTTCAAACATATATCATCCATCTGACAATAGGTAGTAACCGAGTCATAAGAAAGGTTTCTGAGATGGTTAAGCTTCGTGAAATACTCAGGACACTGAGGAAGTATGTCGTGCTCTTTCGAATCGGTCGATACGGGCAACTACCGACAAAGCGCGCTCAATGCGCCGCTATGCTTACCATGCTTCGGCCTGAGCGCTTCGCGCATTACTCCCCCAAGGTCGGGGCAAACTTCGAGATCGCTACAGGCTATCTCTCTATCGAACATCTGACCAAGACGTTGCGGCATCTGAACGTGACGATTGGTCGATTAGCCACGCTCAAGGATTACTCCCTGGAGCAAGAAGTGGCGTGGACGACGTTGGATACATTCTTTATCTCTCGTAGCGGCCACTATCTAAACATAGTGGATGCTGTGGCGGAATTGAAGAAGGAACTCACGACGTTTTGTGCGTTGATGGAACCCACAGATCCTTCGCCGGATACTGGGATGTACGGATACTACAAGCGCTCGCTTGAATCCTTCACTGAAATGCTTCTGGTGGTGCTTCAAGCTCTGCTGGTCGCTTCAGTGTAGGGGTAGTATCTTAATGTGCGGTTTTTAATAAGGATTACGGCTATGGCCTTTCTTAGGCGCGACAGAGGACAATCACCTCTCCTGACGATGCTGTCCAAAGCGGACAAAGGTAAGAACTCCATTACCGGTAGCAGCGGCGGATTGGCTTGGTTGTTCAGAAACGTTCTGGAGACGCTTGATGTTGGGGCATCCAAATGGACGAAGATGATGGCCGATTATTTGGCTGACAAGAGGAACATCCCCGACAACAATGTGGACCTGGCGAGTGTACGTGGCAATATCGTCAAGGATCTCACACGAGACCATCAAAGTTGGAAAACCTTTCTGAAGGCGATGCGTTTTGCAAACCCGGACAAGGCGACCCTCTATTTGGTCATCGAAAAAAATGGGGTAAAGTACGAAATCCCGGGGTTAGAGCTCCCTGTAGGTAAGAGGGATCACTGGACCACCGATTCTTCAGACGAGGAAGGATACGACCATGACAGCAGCGACGATGAGCAACCTGGCGGCAACTACGAATCGAACCAGGTTAATACGAAGAACCGACCGACCAATAAGACGGGACTGGTTTGATCTTGAAACCAAGCCTCCGCGGAAGGAAATATCTATGAGCGTGACAAAAGAAATGCCGCACGAAACAACCGACAACCCGATCGTCCTCAAGGACGGGATCGAACACATCAACATCGACATGCGAGCCCGCACCGAACTCGGCCGCATGCTCAGCAGCTTGTACTACGCGCCGTTCAACCACCCGCTCTTCGGGCCGTTCAACTCCATGGAAGCGTTCATGGCGTGGATCCGTTCGGTCAATCCGTCGAACAGCATTCGCGAACTGAGCGGCATGGAAGCGCGCTGGGCCAACAAGGCCGCGAAGGGTCCGTTCCTGGAAGACTTTGACGCCATTGTCGAAGAAGCGAACTTCTACAAGATCTCGCAGAACAGCGAGATGCGTCGGCTGATGTTGGAATCGACGTTGCCATTCGATCATTACTACATCTACCAAACGACCAACAAGGAGACCGAGGACCTCATGTCCGGTCTCTTCATTCGGCCGGCATCGTCACCCACAGTGACAGGGTATTTTGAACATGTGCGGGAACTGCTGAAAACAGGCCGGCACCCAGCCACGCCCAATTACGGGCATCTGCTGAAGCGTCTCTAAGACGCTCGGCAGGAAAAGAGGGGGAGACTCCTCTTTTTTTTGCATTCTCGGAGAAAATAATGGGCTCTACGGCAAGTAATATTTGGCAGTCGTCGGGTGATGCGACCTTACAGGCAACCGACGTCTATAAACAGACGAATAGTGCTGTCATCACAAGTGTGAAAGACTTCAGCACCTCGTATGACTTTGGTTTGACCAATGTGCTCCGGGGTGCAAAAAGTCTCGTATCGGGTTTGAAGGCGGCTGAAACAGCGCTGGCAGATGCAAAGAAGTTGAAATCGACTCTGTCAAATCTGACAGGGACAAATCGATTGCTGGCCATCTCAGGTATCACCAGCAGCTTGTTATCCAAAGCTGGGCTCACTGATGCATCGAGTCTCTTCAGTTCGATCACGACCGATGGCAAGCTGGCAATCAGCCTTGGCAAAGCGGTTCAGCAAGCGAAGGCAACAAACTTCGATAGTTTGAGCTCGGTGAGCAAGTTACTGAGTGCGTACAGTGGGAATGCTGGCGTACTGGCGATTAATGATGCTGTTGCTAAAGTCGCACTCTCGACGAGCCTTTCATCGAGCCTATCGTCACTGGGCGTGACGGGGTCATTCTCCTCTTCGATCAGCGCTCTAGGGACGGATACCAGTTCCATCTCCCAAGTGGCTCAGGCATCGTTACCTACCACGATATCAGGATCGGATGTAGCAAACCTGGCTCAAATGGGCGACGCATTAGGGACGGGTGGTGTCCTGGCCATTAACCCGACCATCATCAGTGACTTTTCGAGCAGTTACACGGCATCGGATAATTCAACGGACAATACGATCAGTTCGGAATTTACAAGTCTTACGGCTGCATATTCATCGGTTGATTCCGCTTGGATGTCCTCGACACTGACATCTTCTTCCGGAACGTCGGAGACGGCTGTTGATTTTTCCAAGTTTGCTGATGGTAGCGATGATTTCAAAACGTTGGTGGTGAGTGGTGCACAGGCTTCTTCCGATACCACGTTGATGGATTTGGCTTATTCGGATAAATTCGAAACGACCAGTGTTGAAGATCAATTGGCGACAGACTTTCCGATGACCGTCGCGTCGAGCGGGTCTCAAACCACATCGTCAAGCAATAGTTCGGTTTACTCCACCGCTGATTGGTGAGCATACAGGCCAGGGCGTTTGCCCTGGCCTGTATGACGTCACTTTTTCTTTTACCTCGCGGTACCCTTGAAAATAGCAGAAGCCACTCGAGCAACACTCGTGTCGCCCATAAACGAAGCAAAGTGAGCAGCCGATGTCCAGGACTTCCACTGTGCAGCTTGCATGGTAGCTTTCAGCTTAAACTTCTTCCACGAATAGATCTGATCTTCCAGACCCATGCTTCCGAGAACCGCCATGTAATCGGTAAACGAGTTGTCATCATCGAAGATGTTGGCAAACGTATCTACCGCCGCAGAAGCGGTATCGATAGCCGTACCCGTAGCAAAACCAATAGCCGTACCCGCGGTGGCGCCTGCACCACCCACGACAGCCGCACCTACGACACCGGCACCACTCCCTAGGACAGCACCCGATACACCCCCCAGAACACCCCCCGCATTACCTAGAGCCGTGGCGGCGGTCATACCGAAACCAGCGTGGATAGGCATATGGAGAACCGATGACATATCAACGATACTGAAGCTCACTTCCAATCCGAGTGCTTCATTACGGTTGTTGAAACCGGTGTTTCCGGTACCACGGGTAATAGAGAGGCTTTCAATCATCCCGAGACGTGTCTGGCAACGACCCTGGTCGTACAGTTCGCAAATGAACGGACTCGTGTACGATTGCGTACCTGTCGATAGAGGGAGTGTCCCCGCTAACAACATAGCCACGGGTACCCAGAGGTTAATCAGCCTAGAGACTGGATTCCCGTACGGAGAATTCAGGTTGATCGTGTACGTGCTATGGGGTAACGAGGCCATCGACGACTGCCAGTGTTTCGGTATGTCGACAAAAGCCGAACCCCCCAATGCAGCAAGACCGCTCAGATGCAAACCATCCAATGCTCCGGAGACCACATCCGTGATAGCCCCGGATACGGTTTGGAGCAATGCGCCTGCTGCACCACCCATGAGGTTACCGTTAGCGAAGTTGAATTTCATCTCGCGTGCTGAGGCTGATGTCGAATTCATCTTCTGCGCAATGTCTGACTCACCTACAGAGTTACTGAAGCTTTCACCGACAGCACCGGTGTAATTGACACGGAAGGTGGCAAATGCACCGCCATCATCCAGCTCGGCTTTCAAGAAGTCAAAGAACCCCGAGTTAGCCGACGCGCTACTGTCAAGTTGTTCGGTACCGACTTCAGCACCAGAAGCCGTAGACGAAGCGAGTTGTGCCTGCGCCGTACCAGAGACCCACTTCTTCAAGTAGGTTGCATAATCCACCGGGGTATCGGAAATCTTGGTGGTGAAGATGCTCTGAATAGCACTCGACAGTGTGAAATCCGTTTCACTCAGTTGTGCTTCTTGAAGCTTGGCGAATTGACGTGCAAGACGTTGCGCTTTGTTCGCCATCGAGAAGACGTCAATACTGCCACTGGTGTTGATGATGTCCGGAAGTAACGCGTGAAGCTTGGCTTGACCGCTACTATCGAATTGGTAGTTGTTACCAATTGTCGTCATCACGTCGTTACCACCGAGTCTGGGAACAATCCCCATGTTCACTGCGATCTGGTTCACGATGGTTTGTACGGCGTTCCAGTACAACGGCATCGTTGGTTTCAGATAGTAGAACTTACTCGATGGTTTTTGAAGCACGAAGTTCGATGCATAACCAAGAGCATGGACGAACAGCAACTTCCAACTCATGATACTGACGACAAACCCAGCCGCCTTACCAATTGCGTAGAATGCATCCGTCGAGCGCCCTGTCCGTGCGAGTTGCCCGGCGCCACTGTTATAGAAGCCACCGAAGAACGTCGTCAAGGAATTGAACTTGGGAACACCGAACCGAAGATTGATGAGTTGGCTATTTTCTTCAATGGCCTCGTTGTAGTATCGACCGAGACCAGGAGACCCATTCGCTAACCCCTTGACACGAGGGTCAGTAAATCGGCAAAATTGAGGAGGGGGGTTAATAGCGAAACTGCCGCCCGGCGTCGTGTCTGTAAACTTCAGCTGAGCGGTCGACATCGTTCTATTCTGAACGGCGACCGTAGGAAGGTCGGACGATTTTACCAGAAACGCTTGTCGAACCCAGCTCTTATCCGCTACTAAAGGGCCCATGGTGTAATACTCCGTTCATGATGGGATTACCGGCGAGCCTCTCGACTCGCCGGCACCTGTTTAACTGATACCGAACTTATCCAAAGATATTGGAAGACCCGGCATCTCACTCGAGGACTTCATGACATCTTTTGCGTACGTCGAGACATCACGTTGTGCTTGAGGTGAATTGTCACCCTTGTCGGATTGTGCTCCCGAAGAAGATCCCGACGCAGGTGTCAGTTTGTCAGCAATGGTTTTCAACACTTTCAACATTTCTTCCTGAACATTCAGGGACTTCTCCAATGTTGAATCGCCCGATTTCGAAGACACCGAACTGGAGCGACGTGACCTCGTATTGCTCGCGAGATCAGCGGCTGCCGGAGAGAAGCCCGAACCCAATTCATCGATAGCGGACGTCGACTTTGACGACCCCATTGCTGCTTGCGTCAACTGCGGAACAACAGGAAGTGCTTTGGTCTTTGGCACAGTAGCTGTCGACGATGGAGCCGACTTCACCGTAGCCGCAGGTGCTGCTGTAGCAGCGACAGCGGGAGCAGTTTTACTAGCTGCGGCAGGTGTCGCTGTTTTGGCACCCGCTTTAGCCGGCGTAGCCGCTGTGGTAGCGGTTTTGGCAGCCGATGGCTTAATTGCTTCTGATCCTGCACCAGCACCATCGATACCAAACTGCTTGGCACGAGTACGAACCAGGTTGTTAAGATAGGCGTAGACCTCACCAAACGTCCTCGGTCGACCGTGATCGTAGAATATGTTGGCATTCGCTCTAGCCGCATCTGGCATACCTTGTGCCGCAATGGCGTTCGGGTCACTCTTTAGGAACTTAACTGCACCACCCGCCCCTAAGAAGTGAGCCAAGTAAACATCTGTGTCACTGATCTGTTTACCTGTGCCTTTCAACGCATTGACGTTTTCCTTGATGAACTCAGCGCCCATCAAGGCAGCCGCTCTCGGATCGGTCGGAGGCGTATTCGGATTAATCCCGTATTTCGCCCCATACCGTTTCAACATCGTTTGCCATGTTCCGGATACAAATTGGAACAGACCCGCTGCTGAAGACGTCCCTGCCTTTGCGTTGGTTTTGAAACCCGATTCAATCGCTGCCTCGATACCCA
>Ga0326727_10009383_pt1 | contig 24108 bp, 18 predicted proteins | sample MB2enrmetagenome_FD_207643 | JGI IMG/M metagenome (GOLD analysis project Ga0326727, IMG submission 207643) | Lab enriched peat soil microbial communities from McLean, Ithaca, NY, United States - MB29MY | ecosystem: Environmental > Terrestrial > Soil > Wetlands > Peat | place: USA: New York... | reverse complement strand
TCTCGCAAACAATCTAGGCGACCGCTCCTTAGCTTTGCACCTTCATACATCGTTTCCCAGTTGCCAGTCAATACCCTGCGATCCGACGTGGGAAGCAGAGTGAGAAGCCCCTTCCTTTTGGGGAAAACTCCATCGGTGTATTCAATGTGATAATCTGTGTCGAATTTGCCGTCTTCATACTTGCTCAATCTCGAATAGACATGAGCGAAGGGCTGAACGACCGCGTCACCTTCCATTGCAGCAGCAACCTCCCCAGGCTTTCGATACAGCTCAACGCGGTATTTGAATTCCCCGTACGCGAGAGTAATCGTTGCGAGACCGAAGTTGCCCGAATCGGATCTATATCCCCACTTGCCGAGAACATGCCGTGCCCAGAACCTAAGAAGGCCCGATTCGAAAATGAAATATAACGTAGATATCTGAATTCCGCGGACGACGATCAGCGCAGCATCAACCGATGGGGGGCCGAAGGGGGCGAGGAAGCGTTGCACCAAGCTCCCAGTAACCAGAGTATCTAGGGTAGCGCTGGCAACAGCGGCCAGTCCAAATGCGAGAGCACGAATGCCAGGCTGTGTCACGATGTTCCCTCCACGCGCATCGATTCGAGACAGCCGCTGGTATCGGCGGGTCTATCACTCGCGCCCTTGATAGTCTCGAATGGAGCTGCCGGAAGAGTACCTTTCCATGCCGGGAAGGATCCGAGAAATTTTAACGCTGTCCCAGATGAGACAATTTCGTTCAGCACGCTGAAAAGGGGAGGCTGGCCAATATGGCCTGCCACAGTCAGAATGAAGCAATAACTACCGAGCGATGATCTTAGCGGCCTCGAATGAATGCTGACGACGTCTATGCGCTGGTTTGAAAACGGGCTTAGAAGCCGCACCAAAGTGCCAGTATCTTGGGACCGAGGAATCAAAACGAGCAGAGACTTATCATTGCCACTTGGAACCGAAAAGTGTTTGCTCAAAGCATAGAATTTGGTTGCTGCCCCGGGATAGTCTTCAATCTTACTTGCCATAAGCCTTAGTCCATACATGCGGCCGGCAGCCATCGACGCGATGGCGATCATCCCAGGATCGGCCGACGTTGCGACCTCTTCGCAGGCGCGCGCTGTCGAGTCTGAGTTTCTTACTTCAGCCGCCAAGGAGTTAACGAATCCGCGACACTGCGCGATGGCGTGTGGATGGCTGAGTACGACCTTGGGCTGAGAATCGTCCTCGGTTCTTGCAAAGGCGCAGAAGCTAACGGGTACAACAATCTCACTGTGAGCATATAATCCGACAAAATCGAAAACTAGGGCATCCATGGTGGTCGTGACCTCGCCATGGATCGAGTTCTCTATCGGCACAACGCCACAAAAGGCTTCATCCGCACGAACCGATTGCATGACCGATGGGATCGTAGTCAGCGGAATGAGATTTGCATCCGCGCCAAAAAGCCCTATCGCAGCTTCGTGGCTAAATGTCGCAGGAGGGCCTAGGTATGAAATCTTTGGCGATTGGATTGTCATGTCTGAGTCCAGAGATCAGGTTCAAGAATTTTAGCACACTTCCAATCGTTGAAGCAGTGGACTGAGCTTCACTCGATTGGCGACAGGCCGCAGGGCTTGTTGAGTGCTTTTGGAACTGTCTCATTCGAGTTGCCCTGCAGCTGGTGCCCAGAACTCGGCCATATCGGAATCATTCGCCTCGTCGCGGGGGTGTAAACGCGTCTTTGCAGCGTACGCTATCTTCCAGATTATTGTGGACGAGTTTGTTCCCGGGTTGAAACCCGAATCCGCCCCCGTGTCGATGGCGGGTCGCCGACCGAAGGACGGCCGATTCTTGTTCCCCCGGAGGAAGTGCCCCTGGCCCTGTGGGCCACACACAGGGCCAGGGGCACTCCCTCCGCCATCATAGTCAGCGGCCAGACGTCAGCTTCGACTGTTTGGGATTTCGAGGGCGCGAGTTAGGCTGGCGACCCGCTCCACCTGATGGCTGCGGCACCAGGCCTCCAGGCCGCGGGCCAGGCGCTCGACGGCTCGTGGGTCGGCGTAGCTGGCTGTGCCAACCTGCACGGCCGTGGCGCCAGCCAGCAGAAACTCCACGGCATCCTCAGCGGTGACTATGCCGCCCATGCCAAGAATCGGAATCCGCACCGCCTGCGCCGTTTCATAGACCATGCGCAGGGCGATGGGCTTGATGGCCGGGCCGGAGAGTCCGCCGGTCACGTTGGTGAGCCGCGGCTGGCGGGTCTCCGGGTCGATGGACATGGCGAGGAAAGTATTGGTGAGGCTCAAGGCGTCGGCGCCGGAGTGTTCGGCGATTTTGGCGATGTTGGCGATGGAGGTGACGTTGGGCGAGAGCTTGACGATGAGCGGCCGCATGGCGACGGCGCGGGCGCGGCTGACCAGGTATTCGAGCGAGCCGGGATCGGATCCGAAGGCCATTCCGCCGGCATGAACGTTGGGGCAGGAGACATTGAGTTCATATGCCGCGATGCCGTCGGCCTGGTTGAGGCGCTCAATGACGGCGACGTACTCGCCGACCGTGTAGCCGAAGACGTTGACGATGACATTGCAGCGGGGATAGCGCCTGAGGGGAGGAAGCTTGCGGTCGAGAAACTCCTCGACGCCGACGTTTTGAAGCCCGATGGCATTCAGCATGCCGGCCGCGGTTTGGACGATGCGCGGAGCGGCGTGGCCGGCCATGGGTTCGAGAGAAATGCCTTTGGTGACGAAGCCGCCGATGCGCTCGAGGGAGACGATCTCTTCGAACTCGATGCCGTATCCGAAGGTGCCGCTGGCGGCGATGACCGGGTTCACCAGGTTCAGGCCGGCAAACGAAACTCTCATGTCGGGCTTCACGTGCGGCTTCCTTTATAGAGATCAGAGATCAGAGACCAGAGATCAGGGGTCAGGGATCAGAGATCAAGGATCGGAGATCGGAGATCAGTGATCGGCAGTTGGCCGGGCGGGCTGGATGGCCTCCGTCAGCACGCGGCCTACTGCGGCGGAGGGCCGATTGACACCTGCCAGCGAGGCAAAGGTGACCGCCAGATCCACCGGGGCCACCTTCTGATGATACTCGCCCGGCACAAAGGGCGCGCCGAAGAAAGCCAACGGCACGTGGCGATCGTAGGACCAGGCGGTGAAATGATTGGTGCCCGCGAATTGGCCGCTGCCGGCGAGCTGGTAGGCGTCAAGCACCATCATCACGTACCAGTTGCCGTGGTCGGCGTAGCTGTGAGCCAGCAGACGGCCCCACTCGGAAGGCGGCAGCGCGCCGTCGGCCAACTGCTGCCGGGTGTAGACGTATTGGACGTGCGGCGAAGGCGGCAGGCGGGACTGCGACGGCTCGACGACAGTGGGCGGAGCGGTGAGCGGGATGAAGGGAACGGGATGCGGATCCTGGGCGGCAACGGCTTCAGAAAGGAGCTCCGCGACTTCGTTTTCGGCGGCGTTCTCGTCAACGCCTACCTTCTTGAAGGCTCGCTTGTCGAGCACGATGTAGGGCAGGTCGGGATCGGGCAGCAGAAAGTCCTGACGGCCGCCGGGGTAGTGCTTGTTCAGCGCCGCATTGACGTTCCGGTACACCTTGTCCATGTCCACTGCGACGGCGTGAATGCCGAGTTTGGCGGCTTCGCCGGCGATGGGAGCGATACCATGGTCGGCGGTGAGCGCCAGCCAAACATTCTTGAGGCCAACGGTCCGATCGAGCCAGGTATTGAAGCCGTCAAGGTCGCGATCGAGCGAGAGAATCATCTGCTCTTCGGAGTCTGAGTCCGGGCCGAATTGATGGCCTTGAATATCGTTGGGCGAAAGCGAGACGACCAGCAGGTCGGTGACGCCGTTTGCGCCGAGCTTTTCGCCGGTAATGAGCGCCTTGGCAAAATCGAGCTCGTAGCTGTTTGCGGCCGGCGTTCTGCCTACGAGGTCGAAGAACTGCGTGGTGCCTTCGGCATTGGCCTCGCGCTCAGCCTGCTCGACGCGGCCGCCTTTGTTGAAGGCAGTCGCCCAGTCGGGCAGGTGCTGCATGTAGTAGGTGGAGGTGGTGAATTGGCCGCTCGAGTTGTCGACCCAGAAGGCGCCGTTGGCCGATTGGCCGGCGGGCAGGATAGCCGCGCGGTCTTTGAGCGAGATTCCGAAGACGCGGGAACGGCCGTTGGTGGCCAGGCGCAGCTCATCGCCCAGGGTGGTGGCGCGCAAATTGAGCGGCGATGCGCCGACGACCCACTTCGGCGCCCAGGGCGGCGCGCCGGGCATGTTGGCGGGGATGGAGTCATGGGGCAGATCGACGAGCTGATACCGCTCGTCTTGAACCGAGCTCACCTTGGCGTCGTATGAGCGGGCGGCGTCCCACCACTCGTTGGACTCGATGCCGTGGCCGTCTGTATAGGCGCCAGTCCCGATGGTGGCGTGGCCGGGCGCGGTCTTGGTGTTGGCGTAGTCGAAGTAGCAATCGGTGAACCACGCGCCTTCGTCCATGAAGAGCTTGAAGCCGCGGCCTTTGAATTCGGCCTGGTCGCGATTCAGGTAGTCGCCGCGAAACTGATCGATGACCACGATGACGATCAGCTTCGGCCGCCCGACATAAGCCTGCGCCGAAGCGGACGTGGGCAGCGTAAAGGCAACCAGTACGACTAGGGGAACGAGCAGGGCAGAGAGGAAACGGACGCGCTGATTCATGAGTGAATGATAAACAACGGATGGTTACAATTTGATCTATGGCCAGGACTTTGGGGACTTGGCCGGCTACAGATTGTTGGCGTTTCTCTGACCGGGCTCTCCCTGAATCACTGTTTCAGCCGCCGACAATTTGCGAGAATCTGTGTACCAGCTCAGAACTCCAATCGCCCATGAAAGGCAATCATGCGCGGGCTGCTGTCGCCTCCAAGGCCCACTCCCAGCAGCCCCGTCGGTGGCGAGGTCGTGTACGTGAGCGCTCCAAATCCAGTCTGAGTGGGAGCATTTCCGGGAATGCCCGCCTCGAGCATGCTTGGAATCGCAAAGTTTGGATGGTTGAAGACATTGAAGAATTGGCCCTCAAAGCGCAGTTTTAATCGTTCGGCCAAGGCAAAGGTCTTGGTCAGGTAAAAATCGCTCCAGAGGAAATCCGGACCGCGCAGGGCATTGCGGCCAAGGGTTCCAAATTGGCAATTTTGCGGGCTGTCTCCGCCGGCGCACTGCCCGGTACTTGGATCGACCGCCGATACGAATGCATCCGGGTTAAGCCACTGCAGGGTTCCTGCCTGGGTCACTCCCGAGATGGGATGACGAAGGTACAGCGGAACGCCCGGAACCGCGCTGGCAAACTGGGGTCCGCTGCCCTGCACAATCCCGTTGCCGTTCGCGGAATAAGGCGTGCTGAGCACCGAGAACGGGACGCCGCTGTGCCAGAAAGCTGTTCCGGAAATCTGCCAGCCATTGAGCGCATAGCCGAGTGCATGGTTGCGCACACGGACCAGTAGCCGATACACATATTGTGCATCCAGATTGTGTCGGACGTCGTAGTCGCAGGGCCCGTAATCGCGAGCCAGATCTCCAGGCAGCGGCGAGAGTAGTCCCCCCGCGGAAAACGAAAAGAAGCCTCCGTTTGAGACCGTGTCCATGCAGCGGCTCAAGGTGTAGTTGATCTGCCCTTGCAGGCCGTGGCTGATTCGCTTCACCGCTGTCAATTGAAGGCCGTTATAACGGCTGTCGGCGCCGGTCGAGAACTGCGTCACCGCGCCGAACCGCGCATCGGCAGGCTCGAGGTAAGGGAAGGGCGCAAAGCACCCCTGGCACACCGTTTGGTAGCCGTTCACTTGGGTTGTGTAGGGCTGGTTGAGGGCCCGTGTGCCCACATATTGAGCCTTCAGGCTGGCCGTGCTTCCGATCTGGCGTTCCATGCCCAGGCTCCATTCCATGAAATACGGCGCGCGGAGTTTACCATCGGGGATCGCCGTGATGGCAACCGCCGGCAGACAATCGGGCGGACTAACCAGGATCGATGCGCAGGAGATCTGACCCTCGGGAAACCCTGAACTAAAGGACTGATTTGCGGCAACCGTCGCATCCACGGCGCTGCCCGGCCCTCCCGGCGCGATGGCAGTTCCGCCCACGCTGCCCAGCACTCCGCCTAGGAAGGATTTATCGTAAGGAGGATTCGTACCGATCAGGTCGGCCACCGTGCCCGGCATAATATCGCTAAAGATTCCAAAGCCAGTGCGGAGAGCGAATTTTGGCTCGAATTGCCAAGCCACTGCAGTTCTCGGCTGCAAGATGGCCAGTGGCGTGGACGAGAACAGATTGCCTGGACCGGTTTCGATGGCCTGACTCAGAGGCTGATTGACATCGTGCAAGATGGCTCCGAAAGAGCCGCGAAGGCGGGCAACTTGATCGTGCGGGTTCAGCGGATTGGAATTGAAGGTATCGCGCAGCCCGAAGGTCCAGGTAAGCGTGCGTGTAAGCTTCCAGGTGTCTTGCGCGTAGAGATCGAGATTGAGAAAATTGAATGGCTCGTTTGAGTTCGATGGGAAGGTCTCAGACGCGGTGTTCGCTACTCCACCGATAAACTGCTGGAGGTTGGCATAGGTCACCGTGGGAACTGTGCCCTCCCCAAAGTCGAAATCGTTCAAACGAAGGATGCGCGTGTTGGTTCCGAAGCGCAGTTCGTGAGCCTCCCGGCTCCAGGCGAGATTGTCGTTGATGAAAAATCGCGAGGCGCGGCGACCTTGAATCCATGTGTTGTCGAGCCCTCCGATGGGCGTGAAGGCATTTGCCCCGCTACCCTCCAAGACCACCGGGAATGCCGCCAGGGTCTTTCTCAGGCTTGCCGGCCCAAACAGGCTCTCGTACCAGGAGAACGCCGGATTGAAATAGTTCACGACGTGCTGCGAGAAGATGTGAGTGTAGCCTGCTGCGAAGGAGTAAAGCGGTTGCGGCGAGATCGCATCGAACAAGGGGTTGATAGGGTCCGTGTAGGCCGCCTGCACGCCCGTGTCGGCCTGAAAGCGAAACCAAGCTGTATCTGCTTTGTTGATGTTCCAGTCAATTCGGCCGGTTTGCACCTGCTCCTGGTCATCGCTTGAGATCGATACGCTCTGCCGGTTTGCGCAACCGTCCACGCCCGACGCGAGCGGGCATCCCAGAATCGCTGTAGGGGCGCCGTTGACATTTCCATAGAGTGAGAACATCTGCCGATAGAACGGCACCGAATGAGCCGGAAGCTGTGCCAGCACGTACTGCTGGAATGCCGCGGTGGGAACGATTGTCGGTGTGACGATGGGGAGCGCGATCCGTATCCATTCGCTGTCAAAGAAAAAGAACAGCTTGTCTTTCGCGATCGGGCCACCCAGACTCCCCCCAAAATGGTTCACCGTCGACCTGGGCTTGTGGTTTCCTGCCGTCGCATTGGTGAAATAGTTCGCTGCGTTCATCAGGGAGCCGTTCCACAACTCATACAGATTTCCGTGGAACTGGTTCGCGCCCGACTTAGTGACGTAGTTGACCTGAGAAGCTCCATACCGCCCCTGATCCACGGAATAGGAGAGAGTGTTCACGGTCACTTCCGAGATCGAGTTCAAACCCAGGACGAGGTTTGTGGAAAGGCCGCTGTTGAGGTTGGTGAGCGGGTCGTTCGTCTCCAGCCCGTCCACAATATAGCCATTGGAGACAGCGGGGAGCCCGTTGAACTCCACATTGCCATACCCGTTGGTGCCGCCCACGAAATCGTTGCTGCTCCCCGCCGTATTGATCAGAGCCCCAGGCGCGAATTGCAGAGGGTAGGTCAGGTCGCCGCCGGGATTGGGCAAATCCTCCAGCGCCTGTGCGTTCAGGGTTGTGGCGGTGTTTGCGTTTTCCGGGTTGATGAGCGGGGCCTCGCCAGTGACTTCAACCGACTCAGTCGATCGCGCCACTCTTACGATGAAGTCCGCAGTCTGCTTCTGGCCCAGGCCCGCAACGACATTCTCGTTTTTCCGGGTTGCGTAGCCTGGCGCTTCCACCGTGACCGAGTAGGCTCCCGGCTTCAATTGCGGAAAATCGAAGCGGCCAATGTTGTCGGTCGTGGCGATCCGCTTCATTCCCGTCTCGACGCTCACGACCGTCACCTTGGCGCCCAGCACGACGGCGCCGGATGAGTCTCGAACCTGGCCGACTATAGCGCTCGTAGTTTCGCCCTGTCCCAACGCTCCCGCCGGCAGTTGCCAGGCCACAAACCAAGCAAAAAAGACAAAGAGCGCTGCGCGCGCCATGGGTCCCTCCTCATTTGTTCGCTTGCGGGGAAACGGAGCCGGCCCTACCTATTAGCCAGCGATTATAATCTAGAGTTAAGCATAGTTAATCGAAATAGGCAAGCGAGAACAACCCCCAAATGATTGTGTTGGGCGTCCTTTGAGAGGTGCAGAGGCCAGTTGCGGCTTCCGCCTTACCTAATCGCACCGCTAAACGCTTCCCGAGCCGTCAGCGACCATCGATTCAGGCCAAGTCGCTTTGTCTTGAATGGAAAACCCCCGCAAAACACCGCAGGCGGCCTCCAAGGAAGCCGCCTGCGGGTTGCGATCGATGTGGGAACGACTAGACGCCGACCGGCTCGTTGGCGGTGACCTTGACGGGGGTAAGCCAACCGAATCGAACCTCGCCGGCCGGGAGGTCCGGGACCGCATGGATCATGATGTAAATTCGCCTTGAACCCTGCACGGCGGAAGACTCGGGATGAGTGGCAGTTGTTTCAGAGATTCACGAGGAGCTCGAAGTATCGCTCCCTGCTCATGCCGGCGGTTCGGAGCAGGTTCTTTATCACGAATACCGGAATTTCGTGATAAACAGGAATGACGAGGGGACGTGTAACGCCGGACTTGGTGTAAATGAGATGATCGCCGCGCTGGCGGTCGAAGGTGAATCCATCCCGCTCAAAGACTTTGACAAGCAACGAATAATGAGCGGGACGGAGGGCGGGCATTACCGAACGCTGGCCATTTCCCGGCCCAGCGCAACAAATTCCGGCGGCTCCCAGGAATCGCCCTTCCGTCTGTAGCCGGACTCGTGAAGGATTTCATCCAGCGCGCCCATATCCGAACTCGTCTCCAGAAAGCCCTGCACCGCATCCTGGATATTCCTGCGGGCATCCGCGCTGGTGGCGCCGCAACTGGAAATATCAAGCTCCGGAACGTAGGCAACATACGTTCCGGCTTCCTTGAAGGTGTGGACTGTATACGCAATATCCTGCATCGCGCGCCCCTTCTGGCCGGTCCCGGCTAGACGCCGACCGGCTCGTTGGCGGTGACCTTGACGGGGGTGAGCCAGCCGAAGCGGTCCGGCTTCAGTCCGTTCGCAATCCCGTAAAATTCGTCGGCGATAGTCTTGGTGATCTCGCCCGGCTTGCCGTCGCCGATGACGATGCGGTCGATCGACCGTATCGGCGATACCTCCGCGGCCGTTCCAGTGAAGAAGACCTCATCGGCAATGTAAAGCAGCTCGCGCGGCAGCGCCTGCTCGGTGACGGCCATGCCCAGGTGGCGCGCAATCGTCAGCACACTGTCCCGCGTAATCCCCGACAGCGCCGAGTTTGACAGCGGCGGGGTGTAGAGCACGCCGTTGCGGACGATGAAAATGTTCTCGCCGGAACCTTCGCTGACCAGGCCGTTGACGTCGAGGGCGATGCCCTCCTGGTAGCCGTTGATCTCAGCCTCCATGTGGATTAACTGAGAATTCATATAGTTGGCGCCGGCTTTTGCCAGGGCCGGAAGGGTGTTGGGCGCCAGGCGGTTCCAACTGGAGATGCAGACGTCGGCGCCGCCGTGGCCCTGGATGTACTTGCCCCAGGGGAAGTTGGCGATGTAGACCTCGACCGGCGAGCCTTTGGGGCTGACCCCGATTTCGCCGTAGCCGCGGAGCACGATGGGCCGGATGTAGCACGGCGTAACACCGTTGGCTTCAATCACATCCACCACGCCCGCGCAGAGCTCTTCCATGCTGAAGGGCAGCTCCATGCGGTAGATCTTGGCCGAGTCGATGAGCCGCTGCATGTGCTCCGGAAGGCGGAACACGGCCGAGCCCGAGGGCTGCCCGTAGCAGCGGATTCCTTCAAATACGCTGGAACCGTAATGGATTACGTGGCTCATCACGTGGAGGGTGGCGTCCTCCCAGGGAATCAGGTTGCCGTTGTGCCATATTCTTGAGGTGGTTTGGATAGGCATGGGGATAGAAAAGCTCCTTCAGTTGTGCCAAGCACAGATACAACAGGGTAACTCGATTCGACCCAGCCTGTCACGGGCGGGTTTGAAATACCAAGGTAGCAGCGGTTACCAAGTTGACACTCCAGTGCCTCGTTTTGAAAGGGCACGACTTCAGTCGTGCCATAAGTGCAACAAAAGATGCCCGGCTTCAGCCGCCGAGGGACGCTTTTCGCCGTATGCCTCATTCACGCGGAAAGCCCCAGCTTTGTATCAGGGCATGACTTCAGTCGTGCCGAAAATGCCGCAAAATGAACGCGGGCTTTAGCCCTTGCGGGACGCCTTCCGTATGCTTCGCCCACAATTATGGATTCTTCCGCAGCCACTTCAATCCCGCCCCAAACCCCTCCACCCCATTTTGAATATCTATATACGCGCCGCAAGCCGCGTCCCCGCCCCCGACGCCCTCCGCAAGCTTCCCACCATCAAGAATCGAACGCCTGTCGCCGACGTGTTAACGTAGCTTCAGTTTCGCGGGCGCCGTCCAGCACCAAGGACACCCAGCAAGCAAAGGCCCCAGGGCGATACTTTAGGATCTTTGTCGCAACCCCTCGACGTAAAGGGGCTTCCCGGGGATCAATTTTTGGATCAGATGCAAGCAGCCCGTCTGCAGCTCGTGACTCCGAATGCGACCCAAATCAGCTTCGGTTATAGTGCCACTAGTGGGATGCCGCCTCCCTAGGACTGAAGGACAACCGCCACGACTCTGTTTCTGCCTTGCTCTTTGGCGTCGTGCTGCGCCTGGTCCAAGGTGCGAATCACGTTTTGCTCGGACTCGTCTAGCCCCCAATGTACAAGCCCGATGCTTGCAGTGAGCGGCTGGGGTAGCCTGTCCGCGAATTCCCAATTCATGAATTGCTCCTCGATCGCGGCGCGAAGTTCTTCAGCTCTTAATTTTGCCTCGTCCAATTCCAAATCAGGGCATAATGCTAGAACCTCATCTCCTCCCCGTCTGTAAACGTCGGCAACGCCCCGAAGGGTATCCCTGACTATAGCGCAGTAGCGCCGGATTGCCTCATCCCCGACTGCGTGGCCAAGGGTGTTGTTTACATCCCTGAAGTGGTCAAGGTCCATTTTCATTGCTGCCATCTTGGAAAAACTGCGCGTTGTCAGGTGAGCGCGAAGGTCCTTCTCCCAGTACCGCTGATCCCACAAGACGCCCAGCGGATCGCGTAGACGCCACTCCGTGAGTAAGGGATAACCCCAGGTGCGCTCCCAAGCCCGCATGCGCCAAAACATTTCTTCTGATTCGAATTCGTTGATGTCGTATCCGACTCGGAGGAAGGAGAGAAGTTCATCGGGTCCAAGGCTTGCATTCGGAGTTATACCGCGAGGGCGGAAATTCCGCATCGCAGCAGTCACCACGAGAAGGACGCCGAACCCGCAACCCGGGTCGATGCGCACAGGCGATGCTTTCGAAGGCGCCTTAGCTGTCTGCTCTACCCTTATGTCCTTCCCAGCCGATCTCAGCTTGCTCCGGGCTATAGCCCAATCTATCGTAAATGAGGGCCACGATATCAACTGCTCTGTGAATGAGAGCTCCGCAGATCGATCAACGAACTCAATTTCGAGCAGGTTCTGGATCGACCTCAGAGAGCTTGCGATGCTCTCGACGCGGCTACGGAATCCACCCGTCAATCGCTCGGACGCTTCGAGCCATTCGCGCCCCGCGAGAGAGTTCATGACGCTGCTGAAGCTCTTGGAGTTCACAAGCAATGTCGCGACGTCGCCAGTTGAGAGCCGGAATTCATGTTCCGACAGAATCACGTTTAGGTCGGATACTGTAGCAACGACTCCTTCGATCCCCCTCCCCGCCACCAAGTGAAGGACATCGGAAGCGTCGCCAGGCGCAACAAGCACCGCAGCCCTCTTATCGGCACACCGCGCCTCATAAAATTTCGCATCCTCGTCGCAATCCGAGATCCAAATGGCCCCTTCTCGGTTGCTCGCCAGCATCGAGACGGTGTTCACAATAACGTCAAGATTAATGAACCGGCGCATGGCGTTGGTGTCGGGCATCAGTCTCGTCTCGGATCCGGTCTCGATTTAGGGCCGCGAAGTTCCGTTGTCAGATCCCATTGAGTACCAATTACGGTCGGGGAATGAGTTGCAACTAGCGCATAGGCCCCATTCAATCGCAGGACGTCGATCAGATCGGAAAGGAAACGCGATTGCCAAGCCACGTGCAGCGAGATCTCCGGTTCGTCCACAAGGATCAGACCGTTCTTCGGCGTCTGGAAGAGGAGTTCGTAAAGGAGGATCAATTCGTGTTGCTCCCCTGAGGAAAGATCGGCCAGGTTAACCCTTCCCCCGGCCTCCGATTCGACGACGAATCCCTGCTCTCTATGGATGCCCAGCGTCTTATACTCGAAGCGATCCTTGATGATTTCAATGAGCTTTCCCGATCTGCCGGCCATATCATCGAATGCGCTAAGTTTTCTTCCAACGTCATCGACATAGATTGTCAACGCTTGCCTGGCGAGGCGGGCGTCCTCATCTCTGAAAACGCCGAGCACCCCCTCTTTGTCGAGAAAACCAAGCCCTATCAGATGGCGGCGCTTCTGGTCCAGCTCCTTAAGCTTAATAACGATGTCGCTTTCCCCTAGCGGCACCTCGTCTGTTCGCATGAATTGGATCAGCCGTTCTGGGAACGTGCTATCGCGCTCTTGGGTAACCTTCGCGTAGTCCGACCGGACAGTTTTGATTCTTTGAACTAAGTCGGCAGAATACTGATTTATCCGCTGTTGCCCCGGGGCCATCGATTCGTCATCATCGTAGGAAGGGGGACTGTAATAGGTCATACGCTCCTTCCGTTCCCCGGGCCCTGTGGCGGCCAGTCTGTTGGCCTCAATCACGAATACGTCTATCCCAAGTGGTTTCCAAACGCCTCCGCGTAACCTAGCCAGCACCTCTGGGGGCACTGTCGACGCAGCGTCGGGAAACAAGGTCAAGATTTGATCCAGGGAGTACGGAGTGCCAGCGTTGTCGCGCCAGCCCGCTCCGCTTCGGGCGTAAGGCCTTGGCACGCTGGTGTCAATGAGATTTAGGATTTGGCGATTACTTGGAGAATCTGGGGCGTCCCGGAGGGTCGCGGTGTTCTCCTGACCGTTCTTGGAGGTGACCAGCGTGAGCTGTGGGCCGAAGCCAGCCTTTCGAGAGCTCCTCTCGCGCCTAGCCCGAAGTGTCCAAGAGCTCTCGTCGTCGAATTCGAGCCGGAACTCATCAAACGGGATGGTCTGAAAGATGCTCGGGTCTCCCCTAAGAGCGCCCGCAATCATTTTCAGCATGACAGTTTTTCCAAACCCGTTTGGACCATGAATTATGGTCACCCCCTCCGGCTTGTCCATAGGGATTCTGTGATCGAAGATGCCGAAAAGCTTCTTCACAGCAACCTGTTTGATTCGCATGGGCGGCGCTCCGACGGAAACTTGTTGAACAATTGTATTCGACGTCCTACTCGTCGCGCATGCGATCTTTTAAATCTGCGCGGGGTCGTTCATGCCCGGGTCGGGGACTGGGTCCGCTGGCGTGCCCTACAGAAATGACGAAGAACAAAAGCAGGTCTCCTTCGGTTTCACGTCCCACCGACGAAGAGCACAAGCAGGTCCCCGCCACGGCGGGCAGGCTTTCGATTTTGGTTTCCGTGGCGACCTGCGTTCAAGAGGCTTTTGGCCCCCGCCAAAAACCGCTCCGCCCCGCCCAAAAAGGCAAAGTGACTGACGAAAAACCACCTGCAAACACTCCGCCATCCATCCAAAACCACTCCGGAAACCCCAGGTTTTTGCGGGGCATGGCATCGGTAGGCCGCTCAGGCCTCCTCGTCTCGCCGTTTGCAGATAATAACCCCGCTCTGGCGCGACATTGAAATGTAGAGGTTCTCGGATGAACTCAACCACCCCCAAGCCCGCGAACGACTTCGCCGTGCCTCTTCCTCTGACGCGGGCCACGCCGAAGGCAATTGGCCCCACCGCAGGTGGTTGCTGATAATAACCCCGCTCTGGCGCGTCATTGAAATGTAGAGGTTCTCGGATGAACTCAACCACCCCCAAGCCCGCGAACGACTTCGCCGCGCCTTTCCTCTGGCGCGGGCCACCCCGAAGGCAATTGGCCCCACCGCAGGTGGTTGCAGATAATAACCCCGCTTCGGCGCATCATTGAACGGTAAAGGTTCTCGGATGAACTCAACCACCCCAAAGCCCGCACTTAGATCCCGCGGCCAAATGTCCTCTCAGCAGGTGTTGGCAAGTTAAATAACCCTCCCCCACCCCCCTCCCCCCGTTTTCCCACCACCCCAAAATATCAACACATTGAAAACAAATAACTTACAGAAGCAAAGCCTCACGGCGACACGTACAATGATGCGTAATTAAGTCATCCGCGAGCCGTCACCTTCCTTCCAACTCACTCAGAATCAACACTTTCCACTCGCCGATAATTGCGCCCAAAACTCCAGTTTCCACATCGAGCTAAGTTCTCTGCGCCTTCGACTCCATTCATCCCAAACGACTTGGCTGCCGTGTGCTAAGGTTCAAGCGTGAACGCCAACCAACAGAAGAAGACCGGAAAAGGCCAAAGCCGCTCGCGCCTTTTGCCCGGTCTGAAGGTTGGCGATGGTTTCACGCAGCATCCATTCGACTTGGAGTTCGGCGTCCGAACCAGCGGCCTTATCGCCGGCCGCAACCTCAAGAGCGGTCACCGTCACGACCGTCATAACACGGCTTACTACGGGGTTGCGCCATCGGTGTTTCGGGCCATGGTGGTGCGCTGGCGGCAGACCAAGCCGATCGCGCCGATCGACGAGTTTGCATTTATCGATTTGGGAGCGGGGATGGGCCGCGCCGTGTTGCTTGCCTCCGAGTATCCGTTTCGCGAGGCAGTGGGGGTGGAACTGCACCCGGCGCTCGAGCGGATTGCGCGCAAGAATGCGGCGATTTGGCGCGGGGCGGGACGGGCAATGGCGCCGATGCGGATGGTTTTGGGCGATGCGGTGGAGTTCAGGTTTCCGGAGGGGCCATGCATGGCGTTTCTGTTCAATCCATTTGGCGCTCCGGTGCTGCGGCGGCTGTTGACCAAGCTGGCGAGGGGCTTTGCGGGGCGGGCCGGACAACTGGATATTCTGTATGTCAACAATGAGCATGAGAGGGAACTGGAGCGGCAGGCGGGTTTCAAGCGCGTGTTTCAAGGCGAGGTGAGGCGGTCGCGGGCGGACGCGATTGCGGACCATAGGATTCTGGCTAATCAGCCGGACGGCGAGTATGCTGCGACGAATTGGGAGGACTGCTCGATTTGGCGGTTTGTGGGTTAGGCCGGAGAGCGAGCGGCAGCCGACTCGTTTACACTGAATGCGAAACGCAGGCGGCAAGGTCGATGGCTGGCGGCCGGTTCCCTCCGGGGCTAAAGCCCGCAGCTTTCCTGGACTCCAGCGGCACGGCTAAAGCGGTGCCCTTTCAAAGCGGCGACTTATTCAGACATTCCCTGGAGAGCAGGGAACTGTTACAGGGAAAGGCAAAGCTGGGCGGCAATGATCAACAACCTTTCTGTCGTGGTGCCGGTATATAACGATTGGGCTTCGCTTCGAGTGTTACTGGACCGGCTGAATGAGATCGCTAAGCTACCGGGGCCGGGGATCTTTGTAACTATCGTCGACGATGGGTCGACCGAACCAATGGACAATTCGGTTGGCGATTTCTCCGCGCTAACCTCGCTGGTGGGCGTGGAGGTGGTGCACCTGGCGGTGAATGTCGGACATCAGCGGGCGATTGCGATCGGCTTGTGCGTTGCGGTTGAGAGCCACACCATGGACGCGGTGGTGGTGATGGACGGCGACGGGGAGGACCCTCCTGAAAGCATATCGACTTTGCTAAAGAACGCGGCCGGGCGCGAGGAGTTTTGCATTGTGGCCGAGCGGCGGAAGCGGATGGAGAAGATAAGCTTCAGGATTTCTTATCTGGTATACAAAGGAGTATTCCGGCTGGTAACCGGGAAGGAAATCAGCTTTGGAAATTTCTCGCTGACATCGCGCGGCTATGTGCGCCGGCTGGTCATGATTTCAGAGCTTTGGAACAATCTGCCGGCGGCTATCCTGCGATCCCGTCTTCCCGTGGACAAGATACCGATCGATCGCGGGAGCCGTTACTCCGGCAGTTCGAAGATGAACTTCATTTCGCTGATCGTGCACGGGCTGAGCGGAATATCGGTTTACGCGGACACCATTTTTGTGCGCCTGCTGCTGCTGACGATCTTCCTGTTCACCTTCACGGCTATCTCGATTGCGACCGTTCTGTTTCTCAGAATCTTTCACCCGCAGTATGCGACGCCGGGCTGGGCGACAACAGTTAGCTTTGGGATGATCACCATCCTAACCCTTGTCTTCTTCATGACGATGTCGTCGATTCTGATGTTATTGAACAGCAGAGTGCAGCTATTGGTTTTGCCCATTCAGGAGTACCGGCACTATGTCGCATCGAAGCGGCTGCTGGCGGGGAGAATGCCCGGCATAACTGAAGGCGAGCTAAGCGGGAGTTAGAACGTGTTTCAAGATGGCCGCTCGCCGCGGGGAGTTGCAGTCTCTCAGGGGTTAAAACCCCTTATTCTTCCGGTCCTTTTCGGCACCCTTCGACTTCGCTCAGGGCAGGCTGTTGAGGTCGTGCCCTAAAAAGAAACAAGATTTGGATTTGCTTGCAAGTTGAACAATCCAAACGAAAAGGTGTCATAGACAAATCTGGCGAGTTAGCCCCCGCCGAGGCGGGGATGGCGAGTTAGCAGGTTCGCGGCGGAATCGCCGAACTTGGTTTCATCCCACTGTGGGTCGGTGAAGCCGGTGGACGACTGATACAAAGCGGGTCGTCGTGTCCTGATACTCGCTGCGGCTAGCGGGTTTTTAAAACGCGCTATGGGTCCGGGTGCTCGATTCCTGTTACCCAAGCATTTCAGAGCGGCGGATAACATCGGTCAGCGGCCCGGTAGGGCGGGAAAGTTCACGATATAGATTGGGTTGATGTGCGGGGGTAGCCACGTGTAATAAATCACGGGTGGAAAATCAGCTTGACCGTTGCACTCCGCGGGGTTGAACGACAAGGCATAGATAGGCTTGACTGCGGGAATGCGATCCAGAGAATTTCCAGGGCACCCGGCGGGGAAGATGGTGACGGGCTGATATATATAGGCGCCGCGGGGATTGCGGATTCTGCGCTCGTTCATGTAGCCGACTGTCTCTAGTTCGGTCCAGCCGTCGTTTTCCCAACTGCCGGAGATGGAAGTGGCCGGCACTCCACTGGAACGGACCTCCTGAAAGGCCGCGAGGTAGCCGCGATACATCGAAAACATATCGTGCGTGGCGGCGATGGTAAAGCAGGCAACAATGCCGGCAAGGACGGCGCAGAGAACCGGCAGCGTCGGCCTGATGTTTTCCTGATAGCTGCGCGTCAGCACCAGCAGCAGAAGCGCCATCAGCGGGAGCAGGTAGCGGTCATAGAAGCCGCCGGTTGATGCGCGGGGCATAAGCATGAAGACATACGCGGCGCTAAAGGGCACAAGGATTACGCCGAGATCGCGCCAGGATACGGTTGCTTTGCCGGGCGCGGAAGAGGGCTTGGGCCCGTTCCCCAAGAGAACCGCAGACAAGCTGACGAGGGCGACGATGGTGGCAACAGTTAGCAGTGCGCGAAGGCCGAACGGCAAGATGAGCGGGCGCGCACCGATGATTGAGTCGGCCTCGACCAGTCCTGGAACAGTCACATTTCGCCCGAGGAAGGGCGCAATCCAGTGATCGAGCCCATGGTAGCTAAACAGAATGAGGCCCATCAGCGCAGAAAACAGAATTCCCGCGACGAACAGAACGGTCATGCGGCGATTGGGCTTGAGCAGCGGCGCAACAAACATGAGCAGCACGGGAAGCACGAGGCATAGCATTTCCAGCCCGGCACGCGCGCCCATGGCCGCGATATTCTCAAACGATTTGAGGCCGAGACTGTCCGGGGTCAACCTCTCGGGGAGCGCGTAAGGTTGCTGGGTGAACCAGTGCATCGAGGCGAAAAGAAATCCGATGCCAGCCAGGCAGGCGAGGCCTCCGGCGAGCAGCACGCGCGGCCTGCGCCGCAACAACCAGAGCGTGCAGGGAATCATGACCAGGACTCCGAGCCACGCTATCTGGCGCGCGGTTCCTCCGATTGCGTTCAACAGGGCGGCAGAGACGATCCAGGCTATGGTTGAGGCGGTTGTATCGGCTTCGAGCGCGCGCAGGCACATATAGAGGCAGAGCACGATCGAGAATACGCCGGCGACATCGGACATGAATGTAAAGGCCAGCGGGAAATAGAGCGGCGAGAACACGAAAGTCAAGGTGGCCAGGGTCGCGTTCCATTGATTAACGCCTGCGCGCGCCAGCGTGCGCTGAAGCAGCCAGGTTGTGGCGACGGCAACCACCGTGGTGCTGAGCCGGATCGCGGTGAACGAGAAGCCGAATAGCTTGACGAACGATGCTCCGAGATAGAGTTGCCAGCCGAGCATGGCCGATGCCCAGCCGTTATAAACGATGTGTCCGGTCTGCGCCAGAATCTGAGTGGTCTTGATATAGGACCAGTCGTCACAGATGCCGGTTTCAGCGTAAGGCCGGACCAGGAGGGCGGAGGAAGCGACTGCAAGCGCGCAAAAAATGCCCGGCAACTGAGATTTGACGTAAATGCGCAAATCAGTTTTCCAACTCTAGGCCGTCGATTTGAATCATGGTGAGATTATTGTACAGACTACTAAAGCGGCCTGTACCGCGCCCAGCAGGTTACAACGGCGCATCGGGCGGATGGACGAGGAGCTGTCTGGAGCATGACGTTGAAAGAACCGCATCTGATTTTGGGTTTGGGCGAGTTGCTGTGGGACGTGTTGCCGGAGGACGCCCGTTCAGGCGGGGTTGCCATTGATGAATCAATGGCGATGGGGCTTTTGGGCGGCGCACCGGCCAACTTTGCCGTGATGGCGGGACGGCTAGGCAACCACGCGGTCATTCTGAGCCGCATTGGGCGCGACGATCCGGGGCGGCGGGCAATGCTGGTGCTTGACCCGCTGCCGGTGGACGCTAGCCGGCTGCAGGTCGACCGGCTGCACGAGACGGGCCGTGTGACGGTGCGGTTCGACGGCGATCAGCCCAGGTACACGATTCATGAGCCGGCGGCGTGGGATTTCCTGGAGCTTACAGACGAGTGGGTACAACTGGCGGAGCGCGCGGATGCGCTCTGCTTTGGGTCGCTGGCTCAGCGCAGCCGGAAGTCTAGGCAAACGATCCAGACGCTGGCGGCGGAAAGTTCGTCGGCCTGCATTCGGGTGTTCGACGTGAACCTGCGCGCGCCGTTTTATTCGAGCGAGGTGATCGTGGAGTCGCTGGAACTGGCCACGGTGTTGAAGATGAACGAAGCGGAGATGCCGCTGGTGCTGGGGATGCTGGGATTGCCGCCCGATGACGGGCCGGAGGCAGACCGGTTGCGGTTTGATGCGGAGCAGCTTCTTGAGTCGTTTCCCACGCTGAGCATGGTGGCCGTGACTCGCGGCGAACATGGCAGCCTGCTGGTGAAGCGCGGGGAATGGCACGATCATCCGGGCATCGCGATCGGAGTGGCCGATACGATTGGGGCAGGCGATGCATTTGCGGCGGCGCTGACGCACTACATGCTGCGCGGGGCGGATTTGGCCACGCTGAACGAGGCAGGAAACCGCTGGGGCGCATGGGCGGCTTCGCAGGCCGGGGCCATGCCGGCGCTGCCCGACGAGGTGCGCGCCGGGATCGCGGCGGCAATTGAGGATGCAACCTCGAGCGGGTGAGCGGGCTCCAGATGAACGGAGAGCCGGCAGTTGAGGTAAATTGGGATCACTGTGATTATTAACATCGCCAGGCGCGCGCACGACCATAACTGGGAACTGGATCCGATTACGCGCTCACTGCTGGATACGGATTTCTACAAGCTGCTTATGTTGCAGTTCATCTGGAAGCATTTTCCGTCGACCCATGCCACGTTTACCTTGCTCAACCGTGCGCGCGCGGTGCGCCTGGGCGAGATTGTCGACGTGAAACAGTTGCGCGATCAACTGGAAGAGACAAGAAGGCTGCGCTTCCACAAGTCGGAACTGATCTGGCTGGCGGGAAACACGTTTTTTGGGCGGCGAGGGATTTTTGAGCCGGCTTTTTTGGAGTGGCTGGAACGGGACTTCAGGCTGTCCGACTACGATTTGTCGGTTCGCGACGGACAGATTTCGCTCAGTTTTCATGGGCTTTGGGCAGAGACGACGATGTGGGAAATTTATGCGCTCTCGGCCATCGACGAACTGAAGACGCGGGCAAGTCTAAAAAAGCTAAGCGAGTTTGAACTCGACGTATTGTATGCGCGAGCTAAGACGCGGCTTTGGGAAAAGATGGAGCGGCTGCGCGGAGTCCCCAAGCTGAGCGTGAGCGACTTTGGCACCAGGCGGCGGCACAGCTTTCTGTGGCATGAGTATGTAGTAATTGCCATGAGAGATGTGTTAGGCGCGAGCTTTGCCGGTAGCTCGAATACTTACCTTGCCTATAAGCACGATCTTGAAGCAATGGGCACTAACGGGCATGAGCTACCGATGGCCTTGGCTGCAATGGCCAACGACGACGAGGAGTTACGCGCGTCGCAGTACCGATTGCTCGAGTTATGGCAGCAGACTTATCAGGGCGAGTTACTGATCCTGCTTCCCGACACGTTTGGGACGACGCAGTTTCTCGACCATGCGCCGGAATGGGTGGCCGACTGGACCGGGCAGCGCGTCGACAGCAAGGACCCATACGTGGCAGGCGATGAATACATTGCGTGGCTCGAGCGGCGCGGGCGCGACGCCAGGAAGAAGCGCCTGATTGCTTCCGACGCGCTCGATGTGAAGCAGATCCTGGCGCTGCATGCTTACTTTGGCGGGACGATTCGCAACGGGGCCACGCCGGCTGACTTTGAGCGGGCCAGCGACTTTCTGGATGAGAGCAAGTGGGTTCCCGAGCGCAGAATTCGATTCAGTTCAGGTTGGGGCACTTATCTGACGAACGATTTTCGCAACTGCAATCCCCAGGGGGATGAAGAATTCGATCCGGTGAGCCTGGTGTGCAAACTTACCGAGGTTGAGGGCAGGTCGGCTGTGAAGTTATCAGATAACTACTCGAAGGCGATGGGACCGGCGAGCGAAGTGGAGCGGTACCGGCGGGTGTTTGGTGTTACGGGCGTGGCGGATGTGCCGGTCTTGATTTGATGCGGCCCGCCGCTAAGTCAGATGTTTCATGAGAAATCTCAGCGATCGCTCGCGGGCTAACTCGGCAGCTTGCCGGTTATAACTCGCGCGGGCATCGCAGTTGAAGCCGTGGCCGGCGTCGTACCAGTAGATTTCGACGTCCGGATGTGCGGAACTGACTTTCTCGACCTCTTCGGCGGGAATGTGAGTGTCCTGCTTGCCGAAGTGGAGCATGATCGGCGCTGTGGGCGTCTCCAGAGCGTAGTTGGCGATGCGGCCTCCGTAGTAGCCGACGGCGGCTGCGGGATGGTGGCGCGTCGCCGCCAACCATGCAATGGTTCCGCCAAAGCAGTAGCCGACGACGCCGACTTTCTTTTCAGTGGTGCGTGCGGCAAATTCCATTGCGGCCGCGACGTCGGCCAGCGCGTTCTCTGCATCGAGTTTAGGAATGAAGGTCATCGCCTTCTGCATGTCGGCGCCGTCATAGGCGAGTTCAACTCCACGCTCGATGCGGTCGAAGAGCGCTGGAGCGACAGCGAGAAATCCATCCCTGGCATAACCGTCGGCAACGGACCGGATGTGGGCGTTGACGCCGAAGATCTCCTGGACAATAACCAGGCCTGCGATGGGTTCGGTTTCGGGATGCGCGACATAGGCGCTCAACTGGTGGCCGTCGGCCGCGGTCAGTGTTACGAACTCATTCATGTTGACCTCTCTCATTGGCAGTATGCACGGGCCTGCCTGCGGTTATCAAGCAAGCTTTGTGAATTGAAGATCGGCGGCAAGAGGACAGCCTGTGCACTGAGCAGTTCGGCCGCAGTGCGCCTTGCCCACGGCGACAGTGAGGGCGTGAAACTCGTTGAAGAGGCGCGAGTGGCTGGCAGGAGGGTCGGAAGCGAAGGCTTGCCGAGTTAGATTGGCAAGCGCGGTGTAAGTTGGGCGCGTGGATGAGGACGGAAGTAACTTATGGCGCTCGGCAATGCGGCGGAGATACTCGTCGGCGACTGGAACTGGATGGTTGAGGGCGTAGAGGAGAATGGCATCGGCGGTCTCAGGGCCAACGCCGGGCAGAGCCAGCAGGCGTTGCCGAAGAATTGACGTCGGGGTTGTCGCGAGGGCTTCGAGTGAGCCGGCAAATTCTTCGTCCAGCATAGCCACGAAGGCTTTGATGGCCGGTGCCTTGCGGGTGTGAAATCCGGATGGGCGAATGTGACTCTGCATAGCTATCAGATTGATGGTGCGCAGGCCGCCGACGGTGAGCGCTCCAGCCTGGCGCAGGTTGGCAAGAGAGCGCTCAACGGCCTTCCACGCGGTGTTCTGGGTGAGATAGGCGCCGAGGATGACCTCGAAGGGAGTCTGCGCTGGCCACCAGTGTTGAGGGCCGTAGGCCTCTAAGAGGGAATCGTGCATTGCCCGCAGGCGTTGAGCTGGTGTGGGCTTGCGGCGCGGCTTCACGACAGGGAATCCTCCGCCGGCAGGGATTGAAGCTGAATCTTCCATTCGAGGATGCGGGCGCGGGCGGCGGCAGCTTCAGCCTGGGGCACATGGCCGGCTGCTTGAAGTGAGATGGAGAGCGCAGTGTGGGCGAGCGGGTCGGCGGGAGTGAGAGCAGTGAGCGCCATGGCTGCCGCGACCGATTGATTGAGTTGGCCGGCGTCGCGCAGAGCTCGAACGAGGCCGTGATGGGCTTCAATGTGCGCCTCGGGGTTCATCTGTCCGGCGGCAATGGCGGCGCGGAATGCATCGGCAGCTTCCAATGAGGAACCGGCCGCAAGCAGGGCCAGGCCGTGTTCCGAGAGCATTTCGGCGGTCTGTGGATTGGGGACGGTCACGGGTGTCTTTAGAATAGCGGAATCGGCTTTAACGGAGATTGAGGATGGAGGGCGCGATGAAAAGTCATACGGAGTATCTGGTCTTCCAAACGGCGAAGCGGCGTGAGATGGTGCACATTACGGACCAGGTGGAAGAGGTTGTGCGGCGCAGCGGGGTGAAAGACGGACTGTGCTTTGTGTCGCCGATGCACATTACTGCGGCGGTCTATGTGAACGATCACGAAAGCGGATTGATCGAGGATATCGGCAAGTGGCTGGAAGAACTGGCGCCGGCGCGGCCGGATTACAAACACCATCAGACCGGCGAGGATAATGGGGACGCACACTTGAAGTCGCTGCTGCTGCACCACGAGACCACGCTGCCGGTGACCAACGGGAAGCTGGATCTGGGAACCTGGCAAAGGGTGTTCTACGCCGAGTTCGATGGGCAACGGCGGAAGCGCGTGATCGTGAAAGTGCTGGGCGTGGAATAGCGCGGACTCGCGAAGGAAGTTTGATTCCGGCGAGGGACCAGCGGCGCCGATCAGGCATTTCTATGGCTTTCGGTTCAGGTTGTCGATCAGGTCCACCTCACTAAGCCAGGTGATGCATCTCCCCGAGCGATGCGCGAATTACGGCTATCTTGAGTTACTAACGCAGGCACCGGATAGTTACAACGTCACCTAACCCCCAGCAGCAGCGGTTTGCGGCAATACACGACCGCACAGCTCGCCGGGCAGTAAGAAGAAAACGCCATGCAACAGGTCAAACACGCCGACAAGTGTTCCTATCGCTCCCGTTTCAAGTCCAAACGCCCAAATTCCTACGACTCATGCTTGGCCATTACAAAATCAGTCACATGCACACATGCGCCGTA
>Ga0326727_10009382_pt1 | contig 24109 bp, 28 predicted proteins | sample MB2enrmetagenome_FD_207643 | JGI IMG/M metagenome (GOLD analysis project Ga0326727, IMG submission 207643) | Lab enriched peat soil microbial communities from McLean, Ithaca, NY, United States - MB29MY | ecosystem: Environmental > Terrestrial > Soil > Wetlands > Peat | place: USA: New York... | reverse complement strand
TCCATCTACAGCTCAATCATGTCACTCGTCGATTCAGGCGACGAAATAATCATCACCGATCCAACTTATCTTGGATACCGGGAAATGATTGAGCTCGCACAAGGAAGGCCAAAGCAGATCCCAGTCCACGTAGAGAACGGATATCAACCGGATAGCGAAGAACTTAGGGAGTCTGTCTCGAAGAAAACCAAAGCAATCATCGTGCTATCCCCAGACAACCCCACTGGCAGAATTATCGATGAATCGTTCGTCAAGATCCTAGTGGACCTAGCGGAGGACTACGACTTCTGGATAATCAGCGATGAAATCTACAAACACATCGTGTATGAAGGAAAACACGTTTGGATCAGTCGCTTTCCCGGAGCTAAGGAGCGCACGATCACAATCTGCAGTTTCTCGAAAGAAGCTGGCATACCAGGCCTAAGGCTGGGATACACACTAGCCCCCAAGCAAGTAATAGATGCGATCGAAAAAATGCAACAGTACAATACACTGGCGCCTGAAAGCATAGCACAATTCCCCCTCGTAAAATTTCTTAACGAAAACATGAAAGAACAATATATCAAAGACACAGTGACTTCTTACTCTAAGAAACGTGATTTTATGGGCGAAATGATACATCAGCATCTGCCACTGGCCAAAACCGTGAAGCCAGCTGGCGGTTACTACTACTTCGTCGATATGCGCGATTACTTAACGAAGGCTAGCCGAACCGAAGAAGAGTTTGCAGAAAATTTGCTCAGAACCACAAACGTGGCCGTGATTCCAGGCCGATTCTTTGGCGACAACGGAATAGGGCATATCAGGATGACTTTCGTAAGCGAAACAGAAGAACGAATCCAACTGGGCATAGAGAAAATGGATCGGTTCCTGCTTGCTACGTAGTTCACAAAGATGCTCGTTTGTTCGGTAGGCGTATCCGCGGACTCACGTACTATGAATCTAAACCATTTTCGTCTCTGAAAGGTAATCTCTGAGCCCCTTCCAGCCCTTGTCTGTTTTTATTCTCACAACTGCGAAAGCTTCCTTTCCGGTCAACGTTCGAGGTTCCTCCCCTGTTATTTCACGAATCATGAATCGGGCAGCACTCAACATCTCGCCGTTAAGTTCGGCCTCCGCATGATCGCCTAGGTGACAGATCAGCGCTTCAATTGTCATTGGCCCCATAGGTCCGAACTGCTTGCCATGACTTGCCGCAATGACATGCACCGCATCCAAGGGGAAGCCTCTTCGAATTAACTCCGCGGTCGCGAGTGTCAGGTGATCAAGCCTTTCAGCCAAATCCGAACGACGATACCTTCCGTCCCCTCTTTCATTGTAGGTTGCGGGTTTGAAAATGTCATGTAAGAGGACGCCGCAGATTACGAGGTCCTTGTCCACTCGGCATTTGTAAACTCCTTCAACAATTTTTGATAAGCCCATGCAGAGTTCATAGAGAGCCAATGTGTGTTCCACGAAGCCGCCAGGATAATTGTGATGATGCCATAAACTGGCAGGAGATTTCTCCGTGGGCATCCCAGAATAGGTTCTGCCACCGATCTTAATTGATGGGTTCTGAAGTAACCCATGCACTTTCTTTCGGAGGTTTCTATCCTGGATTCCGTTGACGAGTCTAACGAGATTCTTGTCCAATGAAACCTGCGCTATAATTCGCGATTGTGCAATTAAACGTGGACTACGCGAGCCTATGTTTCAGTGGGATGTCGTGTCAGGTTGAGCTTAAATCGGCGTTTTATGGTCGAGGCTATTCAGGGTCAGACGATTAGGAGCATGCGCCCCAACCGCATTCAGGGCAGACATAGCAACCTTCCTGGTATACGACTTGACTCGTGCATTGCGGGCAGATCTTGAGCTGTTCTCCAACGCCTTGAGAGCCACCTACTAACGGGACGGCGAGGAGCTTTGGCGCGCTGGGTACCTGCTTTCCTTCGGTTTTTTCCTGACTTTCTGAAGACTCATGTTTCTTGCGGGGGGCAACGAGAACTTGGCCTTTGATTGAGGTATCTCGGAATACGGTCACGTCTTTGCAACCTAGCCTGTAAGCTAGCAAATACGATTCGCGCATGTCTTCGACAGTTGCCTCTGCGGGGAAGTTGTTCGTTTTGGATATTGATGAGTCGGTCCATTTTTGAAACGCTGCTAACGCCCGTATGTGGTCTTCAGGGCGAATATCCATCGCTGTAACGTATGTGCGTTTTAGATCCTCGGGTATGTAGGTGATCCTTTGGATAGAGCCGCCGTGTTCGGTCACGTCTCTCAGCAAATCTTCTCCGAATAGCCCTTCTTCCGTCATCACCCGTTCAAAGACCGGGTCTATGTAATAGAAACTTCCAACCTTTACGTGCTTCTCGAATACTAGGGAGTAGATGGGTTCAATTCCACTACTACAACCAGCAATCATTGAAATGCTTCCAGTCGGAGCAATAACGGTCGTGTAACCGTTCCGGACACCGTACCGCTTAATCATGTCAGCGACTTTGTCCCATTCGAAGTGCCAAGACTTTCTATCGTTGAATGCTGAGAAGGGAAGCTTTCCCTCGGGGTAGAAGCTCTTGTTGTAGTATGGCAGAGAGCCGCGTTCTTTTGCGAGTTCGATTGACGCAATCTTCGAATGATAGTTGATAAATTCCATGAGTTCTTCCATGAGCTTTCTGCCTTGATCACTACTGTACGTAGCGCGTAGCTCAAAGAGCAGGTCAGCGAGACCCATGACTCCCAAGCCAATTTTTCTCGTTGCCAACGTCATCTCTTCGATGGCTTTGAGCGGGAAGTTGTTCACGTCAATGACGTTGTCGAGAAATCGAGACCCAGCGTACACTGCTTCGCGTAACCCATCCCAATCGTAGGTTGTTTTCCCATTCGCGTCGTGTCCAATGAATGCCCAGACGTTGATGCTACCAAGATTGCATGATTCGTTAGGGTAGAGTAGGACTTCGCCACACGGGTTTGTAGTCACTATCGGTCCTAGGTGGTTGAGGAATGGGTTTTGCTCGTTCACGTGGTCGAAGAATATTACGCCTGGTTCTGCGCTTTCCCAGGCTTGGTATACGACCATGTCGAATAGTAGGCGGGCGTTTACTTCGCGCACAATCTGTCCTGTTCTGGGGTTGACGAGAGGGTAGGGTTTGTTAGTTTTGTAGCATTCCCAGAACTCAGGCATTATCAGAACGGATATGTTGAAGTTTCTGAGCGCCTTGTTGCCCTTCTTTGCCGTGATGAATTTCTCCACGTCCGGGTGGTTACTGTTGAGGATGCCCATATTGGCGCCGCGTCGGATCCCGCCCTGTTTGATCACGTCGGTCATAGTGTCGAATAACATCATGAAGCTGATCGGGCCGGAAGCTACGCCCGAGGTCGAGCTGACGTAATCTCCTTCCGGCCTCAGTTTCGAGAAATTGTACCCCATTCCTCCCCCAGCCTTGAATACTACCGCGGTCTGTTTCAGTGTCTCCATAATGCTCTCGATAGAATCATCTACGCCGAGAACGAAGCAAGCTGAGCCCATGCCAAGGACGTTTCCGAAATTGGCGATTGCCGGAGTGTTGGGCATGAATTTCCGAGCGACCATTAGCTCGTAAAACGAGCTAATTGACCTCTCAAATTTATCAAAATGACCGTTCTTGAGCATATCGAAGAAAGTAAGCCATGAAACCTTAGCTTCTCCTCCTAGATCGAACCTGTCGTACATTCTCTTCAATGCTTCAAGGTGATACCGATTGAGCGGGTATTTCCCGATGGAGACCTTCTCATGGAATTGTTCAGGGTCGAAAACCTCCCGCCCGTGTGGACGCTGTTTCTTAGTGATGTCGAAAACCTCGGCATCGTACAACAGGTCGGGTAAGGCTGCATGAACAGCTATTCTTGTGAAAAGTTGTTTCGGTGTCTCTACGAGTTTACCCGTCTCATCCTTCTTCAGATACCGGGCCTTGAGAACTCGCAGAGCATTTAGATCGAATACCTTATCGACCTCGTCAATAACTTCTTTCTCGAGAACTCGTTGTTTTTCGCGTCGAATCTCGGCGCGTTTTTGCCTGTAAATAATGTACGCTTTAGCTACCTTTGCTTGGCCATTTTCAACGAGGGCGCGCTCAACAACGTCCTGTACGTCTTCCACAGCAGGGATAGTCTCTGTACCGTACTTTTCGTCGAGAATCTCGATCACGCGCGTCGAAAGCGACCCTGCAAGCGTTCGGTCTTCTCTTCCTCCAGTGGCGACGATGGCCTTGTAGACCGCGCTAGTGATCTTTTCTTTGTTAAATGCGACTATGCGTCCATCACGTTTTCTAATCTGAGTGATCTTCAACTTTGATGAAACCTTCCGTTTCGATGACTGAACGTGGGCTACCAATTTGATTCTTGCCTCTCAAAAGGTAAGGAACCGTGTAAGCCCCCTATCACACTTTAATAGTTTTCGACAGAATTGTATAAAATATTGTACCCTTCAGAGAGAGAAATGCAACGCCAAATTCAACAACCTTGGGAACTTCGACTGGAAAGATTGGCTTACCAATTTTCCAGCCATGAATCTGGGTGTCTGCTATACCACCACATGTGGCACACATATTTAACGCGAGAAAACGCGGTGTGCCAACATGGACGAGAGACGCGATATCACTAAGCTGAGACGCTGGTGCATCAGAAGACGTGGGGAGGGGGTCTCGGTTAGCGAGATCTGCACCGCCACCCAAATCCCACGAAGAACATTCTACAACTGGTGGAATCGATACCAACTACACGGCCCAGAAGGACTGGAACCAAGAAGCAAAGTGCCTCACGCCATCCACAGAGTTGACTCAAACATAGTTGAGAATGCAACAGCTCTTCGACGAGAGAAAGGGTGGGGACCGCAACTCATAGCAGGGTACCTTGGAACCCAAGGCGTTAAGGTGGGCTCAACCACCGTCTACCGCATCCTCCGCCGTGAAGGACTCAACCACCCCTTGGAGAAGCCCAGAATCAAACGAACATACCGGCGCTGGCAGAGAATGCACTCAAACAGCTTATGGCAGTGCGACCTGAAACTCGTACCGCCAAGATGGCTCATAACCATCCTCGACGATCACAGCCGATTCGTACCGGGAAGCGAGATCTTCACGGAAGGCACAGCGGAGAACGTGATCTGGCTATTCGACCGGGCGGTTCATGAATTCGGTAAACCCGGAGAGGCATTGACGGATCATGGGAGCGTATTCTGGAGTGTGCGGAGAGGTGAATCCGCCTTCGACAGATACTGCGAGCAGCTTGGGATCAAACATATTCTGGGAGGAATCGGGAAACCGACGACGCAGGGGAAGATTGAACGTTGGTTCCGAACCTACGACCAGGAACACGCGCGATTCCAACTCCACAGGAAATTCATCGAATACTACAACTACGAACGCCCACACATGTCGTTAAACTATAAAACGCCAGCAGAAGTCTACTTCGGAAGTGTGCCACATGTCATGGTATAGCACAGCCATGAATCTGGGTGGAAAAGGCTTTTATCGTTTGATATGAGGCCGAGGCAAACGATGTCTCCGAATTACCCTTTTCATCTTCGTCCTGAAAGTAATGGATCCGGGACGCCCAGCCGGTTGAACGCTGTCTTGCGGCTAATGCATCCGCGACATTTTCCGCATGGGATCTCGGAGTCTTCGTAGCAGCTCCAGGTCAATTGCAATGGAACCTTCAACGCTATAGCGAGCTTGAGCACTTCGCTCTTGTTGTAGTTGATTAGAGGATTGACTGTTTCGATCGCGAAACCTTCACTCCCCGCTCGTGTGCCATCTCTTATCAACTCATTCATGAGTTGAATGAACGTCGGACGAGCGTCAGGAAGTTCTTTCGCATCATCAGCATTTGAACCAAAAATTATCTTGTTCACCTTGAGGGTTTCGGCATAGGCAGCTGCGACGCCGTAGAAGACTATGTTTCGAGCTGGAACGTAGGCAGAAGAGGTCTTTGAAGACAGGGTTGGCTTGTAGCGTCTCTCGATGTCCTTGAAGAAGGGAAGGAAGACGCTCAAATGTTCTCTTACATGGGCTGCTGCGGCGATTTTTTTTGACGCCTCAGCTTCGCTATCGTACGACTGAGCATAGATCATGTTCATGGAATAGATGTCATCAGTCTGCTGTTTCGTCAAGTAAAGTGCGGTCGCAGAGTCGATTCCACCCGACAGGAGCACAAGCGCACGAACCACAGATATCCCCAATGAAAGTCTAGGACTTTGGCATTTTTCGGTTTCGGGCGAGGACAAATCAGGCCGCTATCAGAAATTGCAGAAAGCCATCGGGTAGATCCATTGTTGATGCTTCCTTCTTCTCCATAGGCCTCCTTTCTTGTTGCAACAGGTAAATTTCCAACCTCCAACGAGCGAATCAGGGGCAATGAGCCATTTTGAGGGATGTCCAAACCTTCTGCATCCTTCCGGTATACGTACCGGGGGCATTGTCATGGGGGACATGACTTGCAGGTGTTGTATGTCCGGTATCCCGCCGACCTGAGTATCCAAACTGTAGGAATGAGAAACAATGCTCAAAATGGGTTATTTGTACTCGAAAGCCTGTTCGGAGAGAGACGGGAACCCCGCTTAGCTACGGGGGTTCTAGTGCGCTTTCATGAAGATGTCGATGGATTCCTTGCGGCATTGGGGGCAGATCTTCAGGTGGTACCGGTCGTTAGGAAGAGGCTGTTTGCACCACTCGCACCGTTTGATACGCGGGGTCTCCATCTCAGGAATTTCTTCGAACAGTAATCTTTCCAGGTCTTCAACCAAACTCATTTTTCCTCCTTTTTCTGGCCCATGCCACGTTTGCTCGTGCAAACGAGGCAATCACATAATACAAGTTAACGGGTGTTAAAAGAATTAACAAGATTTATAAGAAAGCGATGTTATCAATGTAATCAAGATATCAGATTAAGCACGGTAACTTTGTGAGTTGGCTATCATGGCAAACAATGCGGTCCTGATTCGCGGGTTAGATCGGGATACCTACAACAACGTGGTAGCCAAAGCAAAGCAGCAAGGAAAGAACGTCGCAGAGCTCGTAAACGAGGCCCTAGTTCAATATATGAATCAGTCTCCATCAGAAAGCCCAGACGTATTTGACACAAAGAAGCTAGTGATCGCTGGCTCAGTCCTCCTCTCCAAATCCGACATCATGGGCTTGCACAAGGAACTTGGTAACTTCCACCTTGAAAACAGCGGAGAACTAACATTCGACAAGGATGTCGACCGAGAGGCTTTCCAGAAGATAGATCGAATCCACAACACTGGCAAACTACGTGTCCCCACAGACGTCCACCACTTCGCCCTTCTAAAGGCAGGTCAAATACGCGGAGAAGTAGAAAAGTACTGAGCCGTCGACCGAGAATTGCCAAGATCGTAGGCGAATTTACGCGGTCTCCACGCCGAATTTTCCAGTCTCCCACAGCTCAATTTTGACCCTAGTCTTGAACAAGATACTGAGCTGTTCTTGTAACTGCCTTGCCAACCTTTCACAGGTCATATTCCCTATGTCACGATGATCATACTTCTCGTCAATGATTCCGTCCACTTTCCGTTTAATGTCCTCAAAATCCAGCCAATCCTGGCTACTGCCATAGACCTTCGCTAGAAGCATGTAATTGTGACCATGTTGACGGCCGCACTTCGGGTGTCCGGCAATTATGTGAGCCGCTGCAAATTCGCGACGGTACAGACGTGTTACGTCGGCCTCCGCTTGATGGGACAATTGCCTCTAGACCTCTTTGCGAAGCATGTTAAAGAACTCGTTCCGAGTCTCAAATTTCTCAAACTGGCCGCGGATCTCGGAGGTAAGTATGTCAGCGCCGCTCTTTACTCCACGCATCTCCATACACAAATGCCTAGCCTGAACTACAACCACAACTCCATGGGGATGAAGATTTTCATTTAATGCGTCAGCAATCTGCTTAGTCATCCGTTCCTGGAGCTGAAGCCTCTTACTGAAACAATCGACCAACCTAACAAGTTTCGAAAGACCCACAACCGCCTTAGAAGGGATGTAGCCAATGTGCACCTTTCCATAGAATGGTAGAATATGATGTTCACACAGGCTGAAGAAACCGATCTCTTTTGCTACTACCATGCCACTGACTTCACTCCATTCCCTGGACAGGATCTCCTTCGGATTCATCGAGTAGCCTTCAGTGAGTTCAGTGAACATGTCAGCAACTCGCCTGGGTGTATCTCTCAGGCCCTCGCGTTTGGGGTCTTCACCGATAGCTTCGAGGAGTGAGGCTGTTAGATTCTGCATCCGTTTCTTGTCCATAGGATTCAAAACCTATCGTCAAACTCGGTTGGTTGGCCTGGTCGTCTCGCGGCTGGCACGCGCTACTCGTGGTTTAGAAATAAGTGTTGCTTTGGAACAATGATTTAGATGGGTCCTGGAAGCGATTACATGGCTAGACTGCTTCCTTCCGCCTTCTTTGCAAGGGACACAGTCAAGGTTGCTCCCGAGCTTCTCGGGAAATATTTGGTTAGACTAAAGGACGGTGAGCGCATGATTGGTCGTATCGTGGAAGTCGAGGCTTATCGGGGAAGCGATGATCCGGCAAGTCACGCGTTTCGGGGCCTGACCCCGAGGAATGCGCCAATGTTTGGGGACCCAGGGCGTGCTTACGTTTACTTCACCTACGGGAATCATTATTGTTTGAACGTTACAACGCAGAAGGCAGGAACGCCTGGAGCGATTTTACTTCGGGCGCTTGAGCCAGTAGAAGGGATTGATGTAATGAGGAGGTTCCGACCGAACGTTCCAGACTCAGAGTTGACCAACGGCCCTGGTAAGCTTACCAAGGCTCTTGCAATCGATAAGTCGTTGAATGAGCAAGACATGACAATAAAGGGACCACTTTTCGTCGCAGATCCTGGGAAAGATGACTTGGAAATTTGGCGCTCAACACGAGTGGGGATCCGGGAGGGTTTGGATAGGCTTTGGAGATTCTACATCAAAGGGAACCCATATGTTTCGAAAAGAGGCGGCGTGAGGGAACGCAAATTTTCGTAATTAGGCCATTTTACGTTTAGGGATGTCGTTAGCTATTACACCTATGACGAAAAAGATCAAACCCAAGAAACCTAACAGGAAGACTTGATGGTATGCTGTGATATCAGTAATCGGAAGAGCTAGGTTGTCGTACAGAATGTAGAGCGCATACAGCCATACCAAATTACCGAGGAGGTGAAGGCTAAGGCTGAACGAGCGTTTTAGCCCCAGGATTATGGATCCATCAAGTAGGGCTAGGATCCCGAGCAAGAATGGCATCACGACGAAGCCATTGTAGGCTGGAATGTCAGACACAGCAAGCAATCTACCGATGAAGAACAGGTTGTTAAATTCGTAGCCGCTGTACAAAAGCAGTAACAAACCGAGTATTGACATCACAACGCCGATGGCTGTTCTCGCAGACAAACTGAGCACCTAATGATTCAGCTCGCTTCTCTCCCCATAAAGCTGTAAGGTTTAAGGTAGTTCATGATAAGAGATACTTGAATGCGTAATACAGGTTCCTCAACCTAAGTACAAAACTGAACTTTGTTGTCCCTCTACGGCGTCTAAACCCGACCGGGACTTCGCAAATCCGCAATTTCTCCCTTAGGGTTGTAACAAACAGTTCCAGTTCAATCTCGAAACCTGTCGAATGAATTAAGGGGTAGATTCTCGCTACTGCCCCTCTCGAGAAAAGCCAGTAACCCGTTTGCACATCCGTGAAGAGCCGTTTGAATTTAGCCCCTAAGAGGAATGATACAGTTAGATTGGAGGCAACAGCCAGTAGACTCATAGCGCCGGGGTCTCTCTTGCCCCGTATTCGTGAACCTAAGACTACGTCAGCTCGCCCATCTTCGACAAGAGGCATCATACCCTTCAAACCTGAAGGAATATTCGTACCATCCCCATCTATGATGGCAAGCAACTCAGCGCTACCTTGAAGGAATACCTTCATCCCCGTCCTCACCCCACATCCTTTCCCTTTGCCGAACTCTTGCTCGATAACCATTGCACCAGCCGTCGCAGCAGTCTTCCGTGTTCCGTCTGTGCTGAACCCGTCGACCACCAATATGTTGGTAAAGCCAGAGTTGCCTGCTTCAACAACAAGGCTTCCCACCGCCTCTTCCTCGTTCAGCGTAGGAATCAGCAGAAGAATGTTAGAGAAGCTTTTTTGGCGGAAGCTTTGATTCATAGCGTCGACCGCTGAATTCATGTTCTCAGTCATGAGAGCCACCAATGTTCTCATCTTGATCTGTATCGCTGTAACTCTCTATGCCCTCTACGGAGCAGATCCCACCAGCGTCGAACGCAACCTAGTCTTCAGTCTTAAGAACATGCAAGAGGGCAGGGTATGGACTCCGATAACCGCAATCTTCGTGCATGCCAGCCTGATCCACCTACTCGGGAATGTGATCTTCCGCTACGTTTTCGGCAACACTTTGGAGAGCGTGACGAATTCGAAACGAATGCTCACTGTTTTTTCGTTGGAGGCGTCCTTAGCTTTCCACTTAGCCTTCCCTTCTTTCTCCCTGATGCTACCTTCGTCGGCGCGTCAGCGGCAATATTCACTTTAGCGGCTGTAGTGATGTTGTTGAAGCCCCTCCGGTTCTCTTGGCTGCTTTTGCTGCCGGTCGGAATGGTAGCGATAGTATATTTCTTGTACAATGCGTTGGCCGTCTACTTCAACCTTCAAAGCCACGTCGCCTATATCTCACACGTCATCGGCTTCTCGTTAGGGATACCATTCGGAATAGCTTGGAGCCCTAACTGGAAGAAGAATCTTGCAATTTCAGTTGTACTGCTAATAATTTATTTCGTGGCGCTCTACGTAATCACACAATGCGTGCTGCCAAGGCTGTGATCAGCTAAACGACGTATTCAAACTTCGAACTTGTCCCACTGTCGCTGATATATCAGACCGATTTCAAATACCCCTTGAGCACAAGCCATTCTTCGACCGCTATTGAGACCAATTCCTCTTCAGACAGATCACGTTCTTCAGCAGCTTGGTTCAGGGCTCGTGCTGTCTTAGGCGCGAAATATACCTTCACAGCGACTCCGGTCTGCTTCGCAAGCGCCTCTTCCTTTATGGCCTGAATCGATCTTTCAGGGAACATCTTGAATCGGTCCACAACTTTCCTCGCATCTGCTTCAGGGAGAGGGGCGATAGCCCTGACGATTTCTGGAATCTTGCGGTCGAACTCGCGGGTTGGTAGTCTTTTCACTTCTGTGGTCTTTAGGGCGCGGGCGATGAGCTCGGTGTGCTTGAGTGGGATTGCTTCGGCTCGTTGCCTTTGCTCCTCAGGGGGAGCTCTGGCTGCGTGAATCTTCATACCTTTCTCTCGGAGTTTGAAAGTTAATTCGTATGCGTCGAGGAGTTCTCGAATTGCGCTCTCTGAACGACCTAGCATCTTAGCAACTGATCTCGCGTTTGCAAATCGTTTCGGATCGAGCTTCATTAATCTAAGGACTCCTTCCGCTTCTTCTTCGAGTTCAAGGTCGCTTCTCTGGATGTTCTCTACAAGTGAGAGTGAGAGCGCTTCGGTGTCGCCCATCGGCTTGATGATGGCTGGTACTTTCCTTAGGCCCAATGCCTTGGCGGCTTCATACCGTCTTGAACCGACCACGATCTCGAATCTGTTCTTTAGTGGTCTGACCAGAAGTGGTTGTAGTATCCCCTTTTCCTCGATAGAGAGTTTAAGTTCGGTTATGTCCCCAATGGATTTGCGGACGTTGGAGTCTCCAACGAATAGCTTGTTTGTTTCTACCTCTGATAATACTGCCAAATTTCCGGCACCTAGACACCTCAAGGAATAAGTATACAATCTTAAATCGTTCTGTTTAAAGAATTCGAGCAGAGGCTAATGGTTATGGAACTGCGAAGAAGGATCGATGGCGTCGATGTCATAGCCAATGATAACGAAATCTGGTTCCTTCAAGATGGAAGGATCTGTTGGACTACGAAGGAACAGGTTTGGTCAGGATCTTCGCGCTTAGGAGAGATGCTGCGCCAGAAGGGCTACACGGTCCAATCCAAACGGTTCCCGAAGAAGCTTCGTGAGCTGATTCTGACTATCTCAAAATCGCAATAATGCTTTCAATACGCGAGACTATATTTTGCTGCCTGAAAGTAGAAAGGCAGTGCGAAAACAGAAAAAGAAAATCTGTGGGGGAATTATTCGCAGCGTCTGGCTGCAATTTCAGATGCTAGTATCGGTCGCGTCCGCGTCCTCTGTCTCCGTAGCTTCTGCCACGGCCTCGTCCGTAGCCGCCACCGCCGCCTCCTCCTCGCCCTCGGCCGTAGCCTCCGCCGCCTCCGTAGCCGCCCCCGCCTCCTCCGTAGCGTCGTCCGCCTCCAAAGGAGCGGTAGGGTCGTTCTTCGACTACTTTGTCGGATAGATTGTTCTGTGTGTTTACGTCGCCAAGTGGGGTCTCAGCGGGTTCCATCGACCCGTATCGTCCGATGTTTAGGCGCATTGATCCCTTAAACGGTCGCACGTAACCGTTCTTGACGTTGACGCTGTCGCCTTCGTTTACTTTGTCAATGTTTTCGTCCCAGAGCGTCATGTAGATGGTTCCAGTGTCGTCTCCGACAAGCGCATCTAACACGCGGTGTGTTGTGCCGTCCTGTCGTGACACTGTCTCTCTAGCTTCGCCCTTCTGAACGACTTTAACTGTTGTATTGACCTGTTTCGAGTAGGGGCCGAGTTCGCTAACTTTCACATTGGGTGCCGGAACGCCGGTTGCTTGTCCTTCTTCCTCTGACATTTTCAAGTCGACTTCTATTCAAACGGTAAAGCATGAACACGGGCGGGGTAGTCTTAAGGGTTATGCAGGCGTTAAGGGTGGCTTGGTGACGGTATCGAGTTCAGAGCAGAGTTCTGAGAGCTTCTAGGTTGTCGATAATCATGTCGGGTTTAATCTTGGAGCGACCTGCTGATTCTCGAGTCTCAACCCCTGTTAGGACGAGAATCGTGTGAACGCCAGCTTTGCGGGCCCCTACTACGTCTGTTTCTATTTGGTCTCCAACCATCACAGCCTGACCGGCCTTTTCATTAGCAAATTGAAGAGCGAGTGTGAACATTCGAGGAGATGGTTTACCGATCATCACCGCTTTCCTGCTGCTTGCGAACTCCAGCGCCTTGATTATCGGCCCCGCCGACAGTGCAGGCCCGTGGTCGCCCATGTACACAGCCCCCCCATAGCTTCCTACCAAACGAGCTCCACTTTGGAGAAGCTTTAACGCGTTATCGAGTTTCTCGTAGGTCAATTGTCTGTCCAAACCTACGACTACGGCCTCTGGTTCAGTTGACGCGTAGTGGCCCGCGGCCTCCAGTTCACGTTTGATCCCATCCTCGCCGATGAGGTAGAACGATGCTTTGCCAAAGCTTTCAGTCAAATATCGAGCCGTCAAGTAGCTTGACGTCAAAATTTCCTCCATGGCAAAACTAAATCCGAGTTTAGTCAGATTCTGATATATCTCGTCACGCACATGTGTCGAATCATTCGTTAGGACGAATGTCTTCTTACCGGAATGCTTCAGCTTCTCGACGACTTCTTTGCCTCCTACGTAACGTGGGTTCTCTTTACCAACCCAGAGTACTCCGTCGAGATCGAAGAAGAAGACGCGTAACGATTTCACATTCATGCCTGTGCCCTATTCACATTCGCGAATGCCGTCGACGAGCTGCTAGTGACTACTCTGCATTGGAGCCGTAGCGGACAATTCGGGCTGTAGTGTGCTTCAAGAGCTTGTCGGCTTCAACGATCAATTCTGAAAGCCTAGTCGCAGCATCTTGTAATCTCTTTCCATTTAGCTCTTCATCTAAGAGTTCATGGAATCGGCTGCCAATCCCTTTGATGAACGTTCCAACCTGCGTTAGGACTTTGGCGCAGATATATTGCCGCAAAGCTAAGTGTCCAGTGGGGCCCCTCAGGGGTCGGGTATGCCGCCACCGTAGATTTTCTGGAATAACAAATTCCCAGAAATATCGTATTTCAGCATGAAGAAATTGGTTCCTTGAGTGTTCGGGCCGAAGCTATACGTGTAGCCCGTTATGTATACATTTTCTGCGGTGTCAACGGCGACACCATATGCAAAATCGCCTCTATTGCCTCCCCAAGTTCTTTGGAACAGCAGATTTCCGGCTTGGTCGAATTTCAAGAGGAATGCACTCGGAACGCCTGACGTTATGCTGTAGCTTTTCGTGTAACCGGTCACGTAAACGTTGCCGTCAATGTCGACGGTGATCCCTGTGCCGTAATCGTTCTTGGTGCCTCCCCAAGTTTTCTGGAAAAGGAGGTTTCCGGATGGGTCATACTTAAGTAGGATGACACTTGAAATTCCAGGGGTTGGACCAAGGCTGTAAGTGTACCCGGTCAGGTAAACGTAGCCGCCAGCGTCAACGGCAACCCCGGTTCCATAGTCGTTCTGTGTTCCGCCCCAGGTTCTTTGAAAGAGTAGATTGCCCGAAGAATCATATTTCAGTAGCACAACGTCTGATCCTCCGGCACTATAGCTGTCAGTAGTTCCAACCACGTACACGTTGCCCAACGGGTCCACGGCGACAGCGTAACCATAATCGTTCCGTATGCCTCCCCATGTCACCGAGAATTGCAGATCGCCAACCGGTGTGTACTTCAGAAGGAAGATCTGAGTTTGACCGTTGGCGAAACTGTCTGTGTATCCAGTTATGTAGACATTGTCCGATGCGTCAGTGGCGATTCCGCGAGCAATATCATTACCTGGGCCTCCCCATTGTTTCGTGTAAAGCAGATTGCATGATTGATCATATTTCTGGAGAAATACATCGTAGTCTTCCCGCCCAAAGGTCTGTGTGGAGCCGGTTATGTAGATACTGTTCGAGGTATCCGTGGCTACACCGTAGCCAAACGTGTCCAAAGGTTCCGTGTCCCCAAATGTTCGCATGCATGCGCGTTGACCTGTGGGGGAATCAGGGAGTGAAGATACAAATTTGAAAAGAAACGCTTGTGACTGTCCATTACTGAAAGTTGAGCTACTACCTATCACGATCAGACTTCCCTCGCTGTCAATCGTCGCGGCCGAGCCGAAAACTGTTCCAGCGAACAGGAGCGGATCGGCATGAGCCGGTACGGTAGAGAATGTTATTATTGACAGCATTGTGAGAACCGTTAGAAGCAACCAGAGTCGAGGTTTCGGCATCAAGAGATCACAACCATGCAGGATGGAAAACGCTTCAATTGTCGACTTGCCTCGCTCATCAAGACGATGCGGTTACGTAGATACTGTAGGGGCCGTTGCCTTCCCAAGCTGGGCTACTGCTGAAGAAAGTTGGAAAGCCGGTCGCATAGGGCGTGGTGAAGAAGTAGGTTGCGTATGCGTAGGTATAGTCATAGCTTGAACTGTACGCGTAATGGTAGATGTTTCCGTAGGTTTGCGCAGCGAGGGTAGCAAGCCAATAATCTCCACCAGCGGGGATACTGAGGGTATCGTTCGAACGAAGCCTCCAAGTTTCCCAAGCAGGCCCCCAGCTAGCTGAGCCGTGAAGACAATAGACGGTTTTCGTAGAGGCAACTAGGGGTTGGCCTGCGGGGCTTCCGCTACCGTTGTCTTGGTAGATACCAAACCACATACATTGGCTCCCGTCGGACCCTGAATACTGCACATACATGGAGATAGATCGAATCACAGCCGGTCCAGGCACAGTAAACATGACGTACGCTTGCACCATATTGCCCCCAATCGTGCTAGTCCACTGTTCCACGTTCTGATCTCCGTAGTTCGCTATTCCGTAGTTCGCTATTGTTTGAGCGAAAGTCTGCGGCAGCAAAGTGACGGCTAAAGCGATTAACAAAATCAAGTACACAATAGTGGAACCTCTACTACGAGTCATCATTGAGAATCACATGAATGTGTGCATACATCCGTATTTTAACACTATTTCGGAAAGAGGGCTATGTTGCAAGATGCTGGCATTCTACCTGCCTGTTGCATCAGCGTAGCATATCCTCGATTAACATAATTTTTTCATGCCCCGCTGGTGCAACTGCCCTAGCCCATGACCCTAAAACTCAACAGAACCGGAAAAAGAGGTTCTGTGGATTCCACCAGTTATTGTTAAGCATTAATCACTACACTGCGCCACACATCTTCTCAAATTCTAAAGTATTGACTCAGCCGCCTCTGAAACATTTCTTCGCGAATCAAGTGGCTATTTCTAATCCATACGTCCGGCTTGATTCTGAACTCCTTACAAGCGTATGGAAGCGCGTGCTGGAAGTCGTCGAATATGGTGGGTTGCGTTCTAAGCGCGGCGCGAACGCTCTCCCGCACATTCCAGACGCCTACAGGAAGAACGTACCCCGGCCGGATTTCGCGGAGGACCAAAGCTGAGGCCTGTTTTCCCATCCGCTCCAATGCTTCAGCCACCGCAAGCCTAGTTGAGTAATAGCATCCTCCCACAGAGGCGTATGTCGTTCTTCCCTCGAAAGGTTCATGGTCGCCCATCAGCGCCGGGACACTCCCACCCTCATTCCAAGCTGTCCCTGGAAACCAAGCTTCAATCCACTCGAACGCCCAATTTCGCGGCGACAAAAGCGCGGCATACCAATTATCTAGATACTCAAACTTGTAGACCAGAAATTTGTCAAGGGGTGGGTAGTGGCAGATCTTCTGGAGAAGGTGCTTAGACAGCGTGTCGTCGACTGCGGTTATGCTCCAACGGGTTGGAACAATCTTCCTCTGTTCCTGAACACCAAGCATACCCAGACTAAGGGTTCTCTGTATGCGTGAAACCTCCACTCCCTCTTGGTAAAGCTCCACTATGCCATTCGTGGCCAACAGATTTCCATCGTAATATACGGCCTCTAGCTTCTGTTCACCTGCGCTGGGAACAATCTCCAGCTTCTGTATCAACGCTGACGGGCCGAAGGGTTGTGTCTCCTCGCTCAACGTTACAGCCATTCGAGGTTTTTTCTTGAACTTCGCGTTCACTTCAACGGAGGCTGAGGACAAAGCCAAGTCGTGCAGATCTAGCAGATACTTCCCTGGATCTTGCGCGTCGTGAATTTCAACTAAGGATTTACCGCGTACCAAACTAAATCGATAATCGATAATGTTCTGAATACTCTTGCCTAGCCATAGTTCCGGTGTATCGAGAACTCGTGTGTCTCCTATCTCTGGTGGAATTAGTGGACCAACGTAGACTTTCGGATAACCAACTCGGCCGACGAAGGCGCCGGGTGGGCTAGACCCATCGATCTCTTCCTTCGAGAGTTTCGGTAAGTGTTTGACTAACAAGTCTGCTTTTGATAGGATTGGGCAGTAGGCTTTCCCGCAGAGCATGCGGCTCCCCCGGCATTGCATACATATCGTCGACGAGGAAGTGTCTACGAAGGATAGGTTTTCCAGATTCCGAGCGGGATCCAAACCTGTCCGTTTCTGAATCCAGTCCAGCGACTGCAGAGAGATCAAACGTACCCGCCTAGCAAGAACCCAATGGGCCTCTAATCAGGCAGAGAGGCAAATGAAACTATTGGCAAATTTCATGTCTTACCGATCCTGTCAACTCTGTCCGAAAAGGCAATGCGGAGTCCCCCGCGAATTAATAGAATTTGCTTTATCTAGCATATCACCCTAGAACAGCGCGTTTGGAGTCATCGATCTTGATAGAAATCGCATCCAAAAGAAAAGACGGAGTCTGGTTTTCGTTGGCGTTGAACGAGAAAGGAAAATTGGTCGCGTGTTCCTTCTCGGACAGGAAGAGGGGCGAAGCGGAAACAGCAGTGAAACGAACTCTTCAAGGGAAAGTTGGCGAAATGAGAAACCGCCAACTACAGAGGTCAACGATATTTCGAGAGATTTACAGGAGGTTTAGTGGAAAACGTATGCCGATCAAGTGGGACGAGCTTGACCTAACGCATTCCACGCAGTTCCAAAAGAGGGTTTACCGTCTTCTTTGCCAAATTCCTTACGGCCGCGTGACAACATACGGAGCAGTAGCTGGAAGGCTTGGTGGACGGCGTTATGCACGTGCCGTCGGCACGGCCGTTGCCTCGAACCCTCTCCCGCTGATAATTCCGTGCCACCGTGTCGTACCAGCTTCCCTAACGGTTGGCAATTATGGTATGCCCGGCCGAAAACCGTCGCAGGGCGGATACATGAAACGTAGGTTGCTGGAACGCGAAGGAGTAAAATTCTCGGGAGCAAACGTCTCAAGGGTATCCGTCTGGACTAGAAACTAAGGTCGGGCAAATTTGGATAGTGACAAACGCCGAGGGTTACTGGTTGGCAGGTTCCAACCCTTCCACTTAGGCCACCTACACTGTGTTCAGCACGTTCTCAACAAAGTCCCCGAAATCATAATCGCAATCGGAAGCGCCCAGTTCAGCCACACCCTTCATAATCCGTTCACCGCAGGCGAACGAATCACTATGATTCGCCTCGCCTTGGACGAAGTGAGAATAGAAGCTGCGAAATACTATCTCATTCCCGTCCGGGACTTGCGAATCCATGATCTATGGGTGCCGTACCTAGTTTCTCAAACCCCAAGGTTCGAGGTTGTATTCTCCAATGAACCCATCACGTCGCGCCTCTTCAAAGAGGCAGGGTACCGGGTTGAGCCGATTCCATTCTACGACCGCGAAACCTACTCCTCGACAGAAATTAGGGAACGAGTTGTTCGGGGGGAGAGTTGGGAGAAGCTAGTGCCAGGGACTGTGGCCGCCTACATTAAGAGCGTCTTTGGAGACGAGAGGTTAAGAGAACTAGCGTTAAGCGATGACCCTAGGCACCACAGACGCGCAGAGAATCACCAATTCTAGCTCCGATCCTTCTCACGGCACTCCTTTCTCTGCAGGCTATCTCGAAGAACCCATGACTGCCAACAAGAACGCCTAACTCTCCCTCACGAAGCTCCGAATACGACCTAACTACACGCGCGGTAAACCGCTTTCCTCGCAGGTTGACCTTTATTTTTCCGCTGAGGTCCAGTCTCTCAAGGATTTCTTCGGAGATGTTTGTTACAACGTTCCCGAAACTGTCGATATGGAGCACTTCACCTGCGACGCCGCCCGGTTCGAATCTTGGTTCGGCGAAGGATAGGTGAACGTAATCCGTGATCTCTTCTCCGACTTCTATCGGTGCGGTTCCGTAAGCTAGATGGGCCGCTACTGGAGCAAAGATATCCCTGCCGTGAAAAGTTGATGAGATCGAATCCCTCATCAACGAGCGATTAGTCAACTCGTACACATGACGAATCCCTTCACGTGTGGCAGCTGGGATCAGTAATCCATTGTCCGGCCCAACATACAGAGAGCGTTGCGTCTCAACGGCTATTGGCCAGCGTTCGCCGCCCACCCCGGGATCCACCACTGCGACATGAACGGTTCCGGTAGGAAAGTAGGGTGTAGCGTTCGCGAGAAGGAAAGCGCCCATTCGAATATTGAATCTCTCGACCTCATGCGTCAGGTCGATTACCTCTGCTTCGGGGCAGATTGAGAAAATAACGGCCTTCATCTCGCCAACGAATGGGTCTTTTGTTCCAAAATCCGTGGTTAGACTGATCAAACGATTCATGCTCGGCTCAGCTCAATCTTATTGCTAAATCTTGCTTGCGAGCTGTCGGCTAGCTTTGATCACTCTACTTTTGTCCAGTCTCTATCGGCTTGATACTCCGTTGCATTTCTTTCCCTAATGGTGTGGACCAATGTTCTTAGACTTGGTGTACTTCGAAATGTTCAAGGGACATTGATTTAACCTCGAAGAGTTTCCTCCTCATTTCGCTAACTAGCTCGCTCTCTCGGAACGCGAATAATGCCTTGGGCACCTAAAAGTTCTGGGTCAGCATAATGATCTATGGACGTCTAAGTGAAAGTGCCACAGTTCTTATATTCGCTATAGTTTCTATAAATTGAGCACGTCTATGACAACCATACAAGTTGAAAGCAGGGTCAAAGCGGCTCTTTTCACCGTAGCGGCTGATCTTCAGCGCAGGCTTGGGAGGAAAGTTTCTCTTAACGAAGCCATAGACGAGTTGATCAGGTCGTTTCGCGGAAAAAACCGCGATAGGGAAGTCATTCTCTCCTTGTTCGGGAGCATCAGACATGATAAGAAGACTAAGCAAGTTCTGAGGGAGTTAAGAGAAAATGAAGAAAGGCGCCTTGACACAATTGCGAGGAAATACGGCGCTTGATGCAGGCGCGCTCATCGAATACCTAACAGGAACCGCTCTTGGAAGAGTGCTAAGAGAGTACTTCGACCATATGGAAGCAAACGAAACAGCATACACATCGACTCTAACAGTAGCTGAAACCTTCTACGTACTATGCAGACGAGACGGGCTGGAATCAGCGCATCAGAAGCTCACCCAGATGATTGCATCAAACATGATTCAACCAATCGGTTCAATCGAGATGACGCTCGAAATGGGAAAACTGAAGTGTGAACGCGCAATTTCTCTTCCGGACTGCAGTTGCCTGGCCGCTGCGAAGGAGACAAGAGCCAGAGCAGTGTTCGCCTTAAGAGAGGCAGAACTAACACGCGAGATGAAACGAAAGCCATTCGACGTAGATATCATCTTTCTTGAGGATATGGTTTCAAGTTGATCGTTCAGACAGTCAGCAAACGGCTGCAGCCTATCTTGAACTGGGGCAATTGCGCGCTAGGTTCCGCGCAACTACGCGAACCAGCATGTAAGGCGCAAAAATCTGTAGAATCCTCAATCAACCCGGGCTCAACACTCCCATCCCCAATCGTTCTGCCGCCGAGGTAAGACACGGCACTAACGATGCTGAGCACTCCGATTCGAGCGTTGAACTTCCTGATGTGGTGGCTAAGGTCAACGAGGGTGGCTTCGGGAAGATCTTAAATGCATAATTCCGTGGATAAATCTGGTTTGCAATGAAGATCGGCAAGGTGAATCAGACCAAAATTGGTACCGCCTGCCTGTTCGTGAATGGAATTATACTGCTCTTCTACGCCTTGTTTGTTCCGGCCTTTGTGCGGGGAGTTCACTGGCTCATCACGCTGGTCGCTATACTCTTCCTCGTGGCGGTACCCACGATTTACCATTCCACACGCCGGGCGCATGAAGTTGCTGCAAAAGTCGTAGCGGTACTATTCGCATTTGGGATGATTGTTATAATTGTTTCAGACCTTTTGTTCTCGTTATCGTTTCTGACGGCGTTTAGCCGTAATTTGGCATACGTTTTAGGTAACGCGGTTTTTGTAATCGGCGTGTTGATTATTGGCCTAGTCACGTTGAAAGCGGTTTTTTACAAGTGGGTTGCTTATCTGAGTATAATTACAGGAATAGTCGGGTTAGCAGCGAATCTTCCGCAACTATCAAGTCTCCTTTCCACATTCCCCCTTTTTCTCTTGGGACTGTGGTCCTTGGCAGTAGGTTTCAACATAAGGAAACTCCGCAAGTAGCCCGTTACTTGAAGCATGCCAGAATGAGACGAATTATCGTTCGCAGGGCTGTCCTCAAACTACGCAGACTTCACTTTGGAGCATTTTCGTCGTTTGGTTTCAACGAACGAGAACAGCAATACCGGGAGCAAAATCAAGATTGGGTTATGGAATTCGGGAACTGTTAACGTGGGGTCTGCAGGGACATCTGCTCGTGACTGCCAGGTGGGGTTATCGAAGTAAACGTTGAACGTATAACCTTCCTTGTTTGATCCTGCACCAGCAAAGAAAACCATCATGCTGCCCGCTTGAAACTGATGCTGTGTTATTCTCAGGGTTGCAACGTACTCGGTCGGCGCGCTGCTGAAAGTGTTTCCGAAAACCAAGTTGCTAAGGTAATCGTCTAGGACTTGAAACTGTGCTGAGCCCGACGGGGAGTAGTCCGCGACGCCCGTGAAATATTCTGAACCTTGGAGAAGCCCCAAGCTATCATTGCTGCTCATCCAAACATGCATTGCTACGTTTCCGTCGAGAGTCACGTTCACAGGGAACGGATTCGTAACCCATCCCACAAATGCTGCGTAGGCTGATTGGGATCCGGATATTGAGATTTCAGCATGCATGACCAGTATTGTCCCCTCCATTGTCGGTGCGGTAGGAGTAGCTGCCGTGAACACTTGGGCGCTCGGACTTGAAGGGCTCGCCTGAAAGCCTGATACCTGGAAGCCCCCAACCTGAAATGGGGGGTAGGAGAAAGTTAGCTCCGAGTTGTCGTGAAAGTAAAGTGTAGTTTCCTGAGCGAAGACGGGGCGCGTGTTTGCGAATACGAACATCGCAAGCAACGCCAAACAGGGTAGAATTCCCAACTTTGGCTTCCGACGCAGCATGATCAACATCAACAGTCCGCTGACAAGTCGCTTAGTCTGAAAAAGATGATTATTCGTAGTCATCTCTCAGAGCGTTTCGGCTGAACAACATGGCTCCTGATTTTCTGTTTTGCTCTTACGAGTGTTTGCGAGTCAATATACAATCCTGATTCGACCAGTTCATCAAGGATGGTCTCGCATTCTGCAGCTTCGATGCGGTTTTGCGCAAGGAGCCTGAAGAGTAGGAAGAGTGTTCCATTTCTCGTGCGAATGCCATACGACTTAGCGATTGCTCGTGCTTCGGCTTCGTCGATGACGGCGAAAGCATTCAGCTCCTTGGCTGCGCTCAGGGTCTCAGCTTCCCCCATGTGTATCTCAGGGTGCCTCTCAAGCCTCTTGACCGCGTTTCGATCCTGAACGTCGTACACCCTGGTTTCGCCGCGTTCTACGGCTTCACGTATTCGCGTTGCGTCGGGTCTTCTTTGGCCTCGCTCCACAGTCTCCCTGTAGACTTCCCTCGTCATGTACGCCTCGCAGATGCGAAAGACGAGTTCAACTTTGCTTATCTTTGTGAAGTGTATGATCGGGGTAGCGTCAAGAACGTAGACGGGTCTGTCACTCGCCAACCGCTTCTCTCCAAGCTTCGTCAACGTCCTCTGTTGAAATGTGCAGTGGGATTTTCTCGTGTCGAATCAACTCGATCATCTCTCGTAGCGGAATCTCCGCTTTCATCGAGGCCTTCCAAATTGTGCACCGGCCTTTCCTGTACTATTCCAGTGCACGTGCTTTTCGAGTCTGCTCAATCCCGAGGGCAATCAGCTTTCGGGCCACCGTCGACTTGTCAGTTTTCTCCTGCAGCGCCTCCTCCTCGATCTCTTTGACGAGTTCCTTTCCCAGTCTGACTGTGAGATTCCGAGTCTTGGCCATTATCTGAACCGCAAGCATTTTACTGCATTGCTTGCACATATTTCTTCCTTGCCGCGAAAACAAAGTCAGCTTAATGTAATTTTCAAGCAAACCTGTCCCTAAGTTTACCTGTCGATATGGAAAGGGGTTCCCAACGCTGAATACCCAGATAACCTTGATATTCTAAATTATCCAGCTTATCTGGACCTCGTATGACTACGATCCTTGTCAAGAATCTACCAGAAAACGTGCTCGAACAACTCAGAAAACTGAAGGTTGAGCTGGGCTGTAGAACATGGGCGGAGCTCTTAGCCAAACTCGTCGAGTCGAAGAACCAGATCCTATTATCAGAGGAAAGGCTGAATGGGATGAGAGCCGGAGTGCAGGGTTTTCTAAGACTCAGGACCGCCGTATCGAGCAGGTGGGCTGGTCAACCCACAGTTCTCAAGGAATCAAGAAGGTCGAGGGGGCACGACGCAAACCACTAGGACACTGACACTAGATTCCAACATCCTAATTGCTGCTGTAAAGGAAGATGATCCATACAGCGAGAAATGCGCCGAGATAGTTCGAAGTGCCGGATCGGTTTGTTTCGGCGGAGCCCAGCATTGTCTACCAAGAAGTTTGCGGAACACTAGCAAGGAGGGCTAGCATAGACATTGCCGACCAAGCGAGAAAGAAGCTTGACCTAATCATACATCCGAGTCTAGTAGTGAATTGCGACAGAGCTTTCTGCATTTCGGCATATCCTCTGTGCTCGGAGTATCACATCTAGCGGTAGACGCGGCGTACCTTAGGGTGGCCTTGGATCATCAGGCAGTCTTGGTATCTCTGGAACTTGACCAGTTCCGTCAGATGATGAACACCTGCACACAGGTTGGTTTGGATGAGAATGTCACGAGCCTCAAGGTTTTGTCCCACCACTTGGAATGTCTGAGAAACCTATTAACTAA